>Ga0209457_1000081_pt1 | contig 37607 bp, 29 predicted proteins | sample WorMetHEROISLAND_5_FD_187410 | JGI IMG/M metagenome (GOLD analysis project Ga0209457, IMG submission 187410) | Marine gutless worms symbiont microbial communities from Max Planck institute for Marine Microbiology, Germany - Olavius sp. 5 HERON... ... | reverse complement strand
CGCGATCTCAACTCTCGACCGACCAGACGATCGGACCAGGTCGACCGCCTCCCGGCGGAACTCAGGCGGGTACTTGAATGTGCGCCCCATGGCGCCTCCTTCCTGCAGGGCCGAAACCCCACTCTCGTGCCGGCCACCAAAGCGGGTCAAGTCCACATCGGCACTACTGCACACACATCGCTAGGCGCCGGGCCGCCGTCGTTTTCGCGTTGGCCCGGCTCGCGGCGACCATGTGCCGCACATGTCCCGGAGACGGAGAAGAGCCTGGATCGCCGCGGCGGCGTTGGCCCTGGCGGCGTGCGGGAGCGGCGCCTCCTCCGACGACCTCAAAGGCGCCGCGATCGACCCTCCCCGACCCAAGCCGCGCTTCACCCTCACCGACACCTCAGGCGATGCCTACGACTTCCACAAGGAGACCGAAGGCAAGACCGCCCTCCTCTACTTCGGCTACGTCCACTGCCCCGACATCTGCCCGGTCCACCTCGCCCAGCTCGCCGAGGTCTTCAAGCAGATCCCGGCCGTCGCCCGCGAGGTTGAGGTCGTGTTCGTCTCCGTCGACCCCGAACGCGACACACCTGACGCGCTGCGCGCCTACCTGGACCGCTTCGACCCCACCTTCGTCGGGCTGACGGGCTCCCTCGACGAGGTTGAGACCGCCCAGACGGCCGCCGACGTGCCCGTCGCCCAGTTCGCCGGCGAAGGCCCCGACTACACGGTCAACCACGCGGCGATGGTGATCGCCTACTCTCCCGACGGCCTCAACCACGCCATCTACCCTTTCGGCACCCGTCAGAGCGAGTGGAAGAACGACCTCCCCCTCCTAGTCGAGATGACCGGCGCCGAGGGAGGCTGAGCCGCAAAGCGCGAGAGAGACCCGGAGCGGCCCCGAGACAAGGACAGAGATAAGACGACACCCCCGATTGACCGCCCTCGCCGCCCTCGGCCTGCTTGTCGCCGTCGGCCTGCTCGCCGCAGCCTGCGGCGGGAGCGGCGACGCGCCCGCCCTGAGCGACGTGCGCATCGGCCGGCCCGCGGGGCCCAACGGGGCCATGTACCTCACGGCCGAGGGATACGGGACGGTCGATAGGTTGACCGGGGCAACCACCGACGTCGCCGACTCCGTGGAGACACACGAGTCGTTCATGGGCGCGGACGGCACAATGGGCATGCGCCCCCTGGACGGCTTCGACCTGCCCGCCGACGGCGCCCTTGTCCTCGAGCCGGGAGGCCTGCACCTCATGCTCATCAACGTCGACCGACTGGACGTCGGCGACAAGGTCAAGGTGACTCTCCACTGGGAGAGCGCCGAGGACATGGAAGTGGAGGCCGAGGTCGTCGACCCGGCCGACGCCGGCCAAGGCGGCCAATGACGGTCGCAGGCCGCCTCTCCGCCGCCCTCCTCGCCGCCGCCTTCCTCGCCGCCGCCCCACTGTCGCTTGCGGCCTGCTCGGGTGACGACGCAGGCGCCACGGGCGCCGACCTGGCCCGCGACTTCGGCTGCCTCACCTGCCACACCGAGACCGGCAGCGACCTGGCCCCGACGCTCACAGGCTTGTGGGGAAGCAAGGTCGCCTTGAGCGACGGGACCACAGTGACGGCCGACGCCGACTACGTAAGACGCTCAATCGTCAACCCGCCCGCCGACGTGGTCGCCGGGTGGGAGGCGACGATGCCCTTCTTCCCCGTCGACGAGGACCAAGTCGACCTGCTGGTCGAGTATGTGAGGAGCCTGGGTTGATCTCCTGGTGGTGCACCGCGCAACAGCAACCGTGGACGTGGGCCTGGGCCGCCTACCCGGGGGTGTGGATCGCCTCGCTGCTCCCGCCGGCCCTCTACGCCCGATCGGTCAGGCGCCGCGGCGGCCCCGTCGATTGGCGGCGCGCCGGGCTCTTCGCCTCCGGCATGCTCGTCTTCTGGGTCGCCTCCGACTGGCCCCTCGGCCCCCTCGGCGCCGGCTATCTCGCCTCCGCCCACATGACCCAGTTCCTGCTGTACACGCTGGTCGCCGCACCGCTCCTCCTCCTCGGCGCCCCCGAGTGGATGGCCCGCCGCCTCGCCGAGCGGGCCGGCCTGCTCCGGCCGATCATCTGGCTGGGGAGGCGAGTCATCGCCGCCGGCGTCATCTACAACGTGCTGCTCATGGCGACACACGCCCCCGGCGCGATCGAGACGCTGCGCCAAAACCAACTCGGGTCGTTCGCCATGGACATCCTTTGGGTCGTCGCCGGCATCATCCTGTGGCTGCCCGTCATCTCGCCGCTGCCCGAAGGCCGCGCCCAGGCCCCTTGGGTGAAGATGGTCTACCTGTTCGTCGCGACCAGCGTGGTGGCGGTGGCGCCCGCCTCCTTCCTCACGTTCACGACCACACCCATCTACGCCGTCTACGAGTTGGCCCCCCGAGTCGGGGGCATCACCGCCCTCGCCGACCAGCAGCTCGCCGGGATCATCATGAAGCTCGCCACCATCCCGGTTATCTGGGGGGCGATCGCCGTCATATGGTTCCGGTGGGCCAACAAGGAGACCCTCACCGCATGATCGCAGCCCTCGCCTCCATCCCGTCGCCATCGATCAACGACTTCCACATCGGGCCGTTGCGGATCACGTTCTACGGCATCCTCGTGATGACCGGGGTGGTGGTCGCCTGGCTCATCACGAAACGTCGCTTCGTCGCCCGGGGGGGCGACCCGCTGGCGGTCGAGAGGGTCGTCGTCCGTGTGGTGGCCTGGGGTTTTGTCGGGGCCCGGCTCGCCTATGTGTCGACCCACCTCTCGCGCTTCGAGGGCGAGTGGTGGAAGGTGCTAGCCGTCTGGGAGGGTGGGCTCGCCATGTTCGGGGGGTTGACCGCCGGGGCCGTCGCCTTGTACCTGTCCCAGAAGCGGCTGGGCATCGACTCGGCGGACATCCTCGACTCCGTCGCCCCCGCCGTGCCCGTCGCCCAGGCGATCGGCCGATGGGGCAACTACTTCAATCAGGAGTTGTTCGGCACACCCTCCGAGCTGCCGTGGGCGATTGAGATCGACCCGGGGCTCCGGCCCGACGCCTACCCGGACGCGGAGACGTTCCACCCGACCTTCCTCTACGAGTCGATCCTGAACCTGCTGCTCGCCGGGCTCATCGTCGCAGTCGGCCGACGGCGGCCGGCAATGCGGGGGAGGCTAGTCGGCCTCTACTTCGCAGGTTACGGGCTTATCCGCTTCGGGATGGAGCTGCTGAGGACCGACACCACGTTCCGCGTCGCCGGGCTCTCCCGCAACGCATGGGTGTCGATAGGCGCCGCGCTGGTGGGCGCCTGGCTCCTGATCCGCAAACGCCGCCCCAAACCGCTTTCCTAATGCTCTGGATTCGGTATGCCGTAGTTTGTGCATTGAGCATGGCCCCGGCCGCCGATTACGCGTTGAGAGCGCGAGCCGGCCGCTCAACTCCACCACGAGGACGAGCCGGTTGTGAGCCATGTGCGTGATCGCAGGCTGACCGAAGCCGTCCTCGCGTTCCTCGTCGCCTTCGCGCTCCTCGACGCACTCGCGCTCCTCCCCGCCGGGCTCGGCGGCCTGACCGCCGACGCTCAGACGACGGCAACCGCCCCGACCGCAGCCGGCCCCGCGATCGAGCTCAACATGGCAGCGACCGTGAACGACGCGGTGGCGCCGCCTGCGGGCCAGATCAACAGCGGCGACACCATCACCCACACGTTCACCGTGAAGAACGCAGGGGATGTGCGGTTGGACGATCTCTCCGTGGTAGACCCCGACACGGAGGGCGTCGAGTGCGTCAAGACGACTCTCGCTCCCGGCGAATCGACAACCTGCACGTCGAATACGACGGTGAGGATCCAGCAAGCGCACATCGATGAAGGCGTCATCAAGTCCCGCGAGGCGAGGGCCGCGGCATACTCGCCCTCGCCGGAGCGCACACAAGTGGACGATACCGCCGCTGCGACCACGATCATCTCGACAGTCGAAGGAATCTCATTCACGAAGGCGAAGAGCGGGCCGGAGGTCGCGGTGAAGGCGGGCGACCCGATCTACTTCCTGTTCACCCTGAGTAACCCCGGGAACGTGGTGCTGCTCGAAGTGTCTGTGGACGACCCGAGCGTCAGCAGAGTCAACTGCCTGCAGGACTTCATCCTCCCGGGTAGGACGCTCACTTGCACCGCGACGTACACGGTCACTCAGGCCGACATCGCAGCGGGCGTGACCGAGAACACGGCGAAGGTGTCGGCGAAGACGTCGAACAAGAAGACGGTCGCCGCCTCCGACTCGGTGTCCGTCTCGGTGTCCGGCTCGGCTACCTCGGGGCGCCTGGCCGGGCCCAACCGCTACTCGACGGCTGTTGAGATCTCGAAGGCGACGTTCGGTCCGGGCGTGGACGCGGTGTACATCGCCACCGGCGTCAACTTCCCCGACGCCCTCGCGGGCTCGGCCGCCTCGGGAGGGGACGGCCCCATCCTCTTGGCGACAAAGGGCGCCGTCGGCGGGGCGACGTTGACCGAGCTGAGGCGACTCAAGCCGAAACGCATCATCGTGCTCGGCGGGACCGGCGCGGTGTCGGCCGCGGTCGAGTCGACATTGAAGAAGCACGCGCCGACCACCCGCCAGGCGGGCGCCGACCGCTACTCCACAGCGGCGGCGATCTCCGCCGGGCACTTCCAGCCCGGTGCGGCGACGGCGTTCGTGGCCACCGGCGAGGACTTCCCCGACGCGTTGGCCGGAGGCCCGGCGGCGGCGAAGCTGGGCGGGCCGATCCTCCTCACCCAGAGGGACAAGCTCCCCTCGGCGACGGTCTCGGAGTTGAGGCGGCTGAAACCGAAGCGCATCGTCGTGTTGGGCGGGACGGGGGTCGTCTCAACCGCGGTCGAGAACGCTTTGAAGGGATACACGTCGGGGAAGGTGTCTCGCCTGGCGGGCAGCGACCGGTACTCCACCGGCAAGGCGATCTCCCAAAACGCTTTCGGGCCCGGCGTGCCCGTCGCCTACGTCGCCACCGGGGCCAGCTTCCCCGACGCCCTGGCGGGGGGCGCCGCCGGGGCCTTCAAGAACGGCCCCGTCCTCCTCGTGGCCGGCGCAGCGATCCCCAAGGCGACGAAGGACGAGCTGGCCCGGCTCCAACCGAAGCGGATCATCGTGCTCGGCGGGACCGCCGTCGTGCCCAAGGCGACCCAAGACGCCCTCGGCGCCTACGTCCGCTGACCGGCGCTTGCGAGGCTCGCAGCGCGGCATGTGCCCCAGTGAGTCGGATGTAGCCCCGCGATCGCGGTATCTTGCGGTTATGAGCTTCGAGACCATCCCTTGGAAGGGCCGCTTCGGGCCGATCGACCTGAACGTGGCCCCGGACACTTTCCGACCCTCCACCGTCTCCCGACTGCTTGCGGACGCCATGGAGATCGAACCCGACAGCGTCGTAGTCGACGCCGGTTGCGGCTCGGGCATCCTCGCCATCGTCGCCGCCAAGCTCGGGGCCCGGAAGGTGCACGGCGTCGACGCCGCCGAGGACACAGTCGCCGTCGCCACGGCCAACGCGGCCGCCCAGGGCGTGGCGGACAGGACCGTCTTCTACCAGGGAGACCTCTTCGAGCCGCTGCCCGCCGACCTGGAGGTCGATGTCGTGATCGGCGATGTCTCCGGGATCCCCGACGAGATCGCCGACGAGTCGGGATGGTTCCCGTCGGGGTTGTCCGGCGGGCCGACGGGGGCCGAGCTCCCGATGCGGATGCTCCAAGAGGCGAAGCGCAGGCTCAAGCGGGGCGGGCGCATGCTCCTCCCGACGGGCTCTCTTCAAGACGAGAGCTCGATCTTGGAGACGGCCAGATCGGTGTTCGGGTCGATCCGCCAGCTCTCGGAGAAGGCGATCCCCCTACCGGGGACCCTCGCCCAGCAACCCGCCGTGATGCGCATGGTCAAGGAGAAGGTGGTGAACCTCACCCAGAGGGGCAGTCGCTTCGTGTGGACGGCGCGGGTTTGGGAAGTCACCGCCTAGAGGGGAGTCGCCCCATCTCTCAGCGTGTGCAGTAGTACCGACGAGAGCCGCAATTCTGCACACGCTCAGGAAGCCGGAGGGACGAGTTTGGCGCGGCCTCCCAGGCGGCGCTGCGCCCACTCGATCAGCTCCGACGCGGGAGCGCCCGGCCTCGCGGCAACCGCTATCTCACAGGCGGCGGCGTCGACCATGACCACTGCCGAGTCGCCCTGCCTCCAGTAGGAGGTCTGAGCCGAGCGGCGGTGCCGCTGCCGCCATCCGCCGGCGGCCGAGCCCGACAACATGTCGGTCAAGGCGGCCGCGTCCGCCTCCGACACGGGGCGGACCCCGGGCGCGATCGGGTCGACCTCGACATCAGAGCTCAAGTCGCTCAGACAACGCTCCGCAAGCCCGTGATGGGCGGCGCCCGCCTGCGCCGTGGCGACGTACCAGTCGTAGGGGAGGGCGCCGTGCGCCGGGCCGGACCACCGATATGTCAACGCCCCAACGACGCGCCCACCCTCGGTCGTCACGCTCACGTCGATAGGGTCGTAACGGTGCTCGGCCCGGTCGAGCAGCGGTCGCTCGTCGTCGGCGACCTCATAGACCACACCCAGAACCTCCGACCCGGCGCTCTCTGCGATGTTGAGCTTGGACGACCCGTCGAGAGACGGTTTGTCGTAGAGCACGGACCACCCTTCAAGAGCCGCTGCCGTCGCGGCCCGGGCCGACGGGCACCGGGAATGCATCTGAGGCGGCCACAGATTCGACCCGTAGGCGAAGTAAGCGAAACCCGTCAGCGGTCAACTCCCAGAAGCGAGCCCCATCAGCGATCAACTCCCAGAAGCGAGCCCCATCAGCGATCAACGCCCAGGTCTCGGACAAGCAGGTCCTCGTACTCCTCGCGACGCACCACCAGCCGGGCGGCGCCGTCCCGCACGAACACGACAGGCGGCCGCAACACCATGTTGTAGTTCGAGCCCATCGAGTGCCCGTAGGCGCCGGTGACCGGCGTGGCCAGGATGTCGCCCACCTTGAGATCCGACGGCGCCCGCCCCTCCCACACCAACACATCACCCGACTCGCAGTGTTTCCCGACTACGCGGATCGGCAGGTCTCGATCGGCGAGCACCGCCCTCGGCAGAAACACCTCATAACCGCTCCCGTAAAGGACCGGCCTCGGGTTGTCGCTCATGCCGCCGTCGACGGACACATAGGTCCTGATCCCGGCGATCCTCTTGATGGTCCCGACGGTGTAAAGGGTCACGGCGGCGCCGGCGGCGATCGAGCGACCCGGCTCGGCGACGATCCGAAGCCGGATGCCCGCGGCCCGCGCCGCGCCCCGCACCGCCTCGGCCCACTCGGTGATCGACGGGGCGGACTCCCCCTCCACATAGGCGACGCCCAAGCCCCCGCCGATCGACATCTCCTCCAAGTCGAGCGGGGCGACAAAGGAGGCGAGGGCGCCCGCCGCCCTCTCAAACGACTTGACGTCGAACACGTTGCTCCCGACGTGGGCATGGGCGCCGACCAGCTCCATCGCCCGCGACTCCCTGACGCGGTCGACGGCGGCCAACGCCTCGCCGCCTTCGATCGACAGGCCGAACTTCGAATCGGCCACCCCGGTCTGCAGGTAGAAGTGGGTGTGAGCCTCCACCCCCGGGTTGACCCTGATCGAGACGAGCGGCACCGGCCGGCCCTCCCCCACCAGCAACTCGATCCGGTCGATCTCCTCCCAAGAGTCGATGACGATTCGCCCGACGCCCGCCTCAAGAGCCATCCGAATCTCACCCAGCGACTTGTTGTTGCCGTGAAACACAAGGCGCTCCGCGGGCGCCCCGGCGGCCAGGGCGAGGCGGATCTCGCCGCCGGTGGCGACGTCGAGGAGCATCCCCTCCTCGTGGGCCAGCCTGGCCATCGCCCCGCACAGGAACGCCTTGGCGGCGTAGGCGGCCCCGTCGGGGAAGGCGGCGACCGCCTCCCGGCATCGGGACCGAAGATGCTCTTCGTCGTAGACGAACAGAGGCGTCCCGAACTCGGCGGCCAACTCGCCGGCGTCGCACCCGCCGACCGAGAGCCGGCCCGACGGCCCGACGGCGGCGGTGTCGGGGAGGAGGTTGAGGGGAAGAGAGCTCATCGGCGCCAATGGTGACGGGCGGACCCGGCGGGCGAAAGCGGGGCGCCCAACCGGTCAGGAGCCATTCTCAATGCACAAACTACGATATGGCGAATCCAGAGCATCAGGAGACCGGGTTGAGAGTGGGGGCTGAACCTGCGACGCGCCACTAGCTGCTGAAAGCGACGGAGAAGACGGGCGCCCACCTGCTCAGCACTCGGCCGTAACAGTCGCCGGCTCGCGCCAGGTCGTCGGCGACGAGGGCGGCGACCGCCTCCCGGACCAACTCGCAGGAATCGTCGAAGACGATGTCCTGAGGCTCGAAGAGGTCGGAGACGTCGCCGTAGTCCAACTCGAGCATCGACCCGTCGGGGAACGGCGACAACCAGTCGGCGAGCCGCGCCAACTCCTCCGCCGGTCCTCTGATCATGTCGAACCTCTCCAGCGCGCCGCGGGCCTCCCGCACCCGGTCTCGGGCCCGGGAGATGTCGGCCCGATAGCGGAGACGCGGGCCCCCAGGCCCCTCGTACACCTCCTTCTCGGAAGGGTCGAACCCGCAGAACCAGCGAACCGGGACATGCCACGCGGAGGTGAGGATGTGAGACCGGTGACCGGGGTGCGAGCTGAGATAGGAGCGCAGCTCGCGATCGGCCGCCTTGGCCGCGTCCTCGGGCACCAAGCCGACGCCGAACGCGCCGAACGCCCCGGCGAAGGCGACCGTCGACTCAAGCACGCGAAGCCTGATGTTCTGTGGGCAGACCAGTCGCCTCCCCTCCCACTCCGCCGTCAAGTCCGAGTCGGCGCCGCCCTCGGAAAGCACCGCGTAGACCTTGACAAACCCGGGGACCGGCTCCTGTGAGCCGGCGGCCTCCGGGGAGTAGACCCTGAGATGAGCCGCGTTCGCCATACCTCATCTTCGCACAACGCCGCGCCCCCGGCGGCCCTCGGCGGACCGGCCCGCCCGCAAGTAACATCGGCCTCGAGCCGCAAGGAGGTCAAAGGCCTGGTCATCTTCGACGAGGCAGCCAGGGAGGGTCACGAGCAGGTGCTCTTCGGCTACGACAAGGTGTCCGGCCTCAAGACGATCATCGCCATACACAGCACGGCTCTCGGCCCCGCCCTCGGCGGGACCCGCTTCTACCCGTACCGGTCGGAGGAGGAGGCGCTGGAAGACGCCCTCCGGCTGAGCGTCGGCATGAGCTACAAGGCCGCCGCCGCCGGGCTCGACCTCGGGGGCGGGAAAGCGGTCATCATCGGCGACCCCCTCACCGACAGGAGCGAGCGGCTGTTCAGGGCGTACGGGCGGATCGTCGACTCCCTGCGCGGCCGGTACATAACCGCCGAGGATGTGGGCACGACGGCCGAGGACATGGACATGGTCCGGCGCGAGACCCGCTGGGCGCTCGGCAACTCCGTCGCCCTCGGCGGGTCGGGCGACCCCTCCCCGGTCACCGCCCGCGGCCTGTACGCGGCCGTCCGCGCCGCGGCGATGAAGCTGTGGGGTGACCCTGACGTCGCCGGGCGGAGGTTCGCCGTCCAAGGCGTCGGCAAGGTGGGCACCGCCTACGCCCAACTCCTGGTGGAGAACCGTGCCGAGGTCGTGGTCGCCGACTCCCACGAGCCCGCCCTGAAGGCCGCGGTCGCCAAGCTCGGGGCGACGGCCGTCCCGGTCGGCGAGATCCACAAGCTGGAGACCGACATCTACTCCCCCTGCGCCCTCGGCGCCGGCCTCAACGAGGCCACGATCGCCGAGTTGAGCTGCCAGGCCGTCGTCGGGTGCGCCAACAACCAGCTCGCCGTCGAGGAGGACGCCCAGCGCATCGCCGACCGCGGCATCCTGTACGCACCCGACTTCGTGGTGAACGCCGGCGGCTTGATCAACGTCTACGACGAGCTGCACGGCTACTCGCGGACCCGGGCGCTCCATCGAGTCGACTCGATCTACGACGCCACCATGGCCATCCTCGACGCCGCCGAGGAGCACGGGATCAACCCCAACCAGGCGGCCGAGAAGATCGCCGAGGACCGCATCCGGGAGATCGGCGACCTGCGGCGGTTCCGCCGCAGCGGCGACGACCGCAACTAGCGACATGTCGCAGATTTACCGCCCCCCCATCCCCGGTTTCCTAGTGCCCTGTATTCGGTATACCGTAGTTTGTGCATTGAGAACGGCTCCCGGCCGGTGGGGAGCCGTTCTAGCCTGGTTTGCCGTTTTGGCGACGGGCCGCCAGGCGGGCCGTCCGTGATCCAGGTACCGGCGCCCGGCACACACCGACAGCTCGGGCTCGGCGACGACCAGGTCATCGAGATGTACCGACTCATGCTCATGGCCCGCCGCGTCGACGACCGCATGTGGGCCCTGCAGCGGCAGGGTCGCGCTCCCTTCGTCCTCGGCGCCTCGGGTCACGAGGCGATCCAGGTCGGGTCGGTCTTCGCCCTGGACAAGGAGAAAGACTGGATAATGCCCTACTACCGGGACATGGGGGTGGCGCTGGCCTGGGGGATGACCCCCGAGGCTGTGTTCCTCGCCGTGTTCGCCAAGAAAGGCGACCCGACGTCCGGCGGGAGGCAGTTGCCCAGCCACTGGTCCGACCCGGACAGGCGGGTCTTCACCCAATCGTCGGTGATCGGGACGCAGTGGCCGCAGGCCGTCGGCGTCGCCCACAGCCTGATGAACAGCGGCGGCGACGGCGTCTGCGTCGTCTACGGCGGCGAAGGCTCGACGTCGGAGGGCGACTGGCACGAGGCGATGAACTGGGCCGGCATACACCAGCTCCCGTTGGTGTTCGTCGTCGAGAACAACCAATACGCCATCTCCGTCCCCAGCGACGAGCAGATCGCCGGAAAGCTCGCCCACCGGGCCGCGGGCTACGGGTTCGAGGGCCGGGCTATCGACGGCAACGCCCCCTTCGAGGTGGTCGCCGCCATGCAGCAGGCTGCGGCCCGCGCCCGCTCGGGCGGCGGCCCCACCCTCATCGAAGCCGAGACCTACCGCTACTACGCCCACACCTCCGACGACGACGACGCCCTCTACCGGACCCGGGAGGAAGTGGAGACTTGGCGCAAGAAGGACCCGCTGGCCAGGCTTCAGCAGTACCTGATCGAGAACAGGATGCTCACCGAGGCCGAGGAGCAGGCCATCGGAGAGGCCGTCGTCGGGGAACTGGCGGAGGCGGTTCGGCGAGCCGAGGCGTCGCCCGACCCCGATGAGCCGACCTCGCGGGTCTACGCCAAGGTGGTCGAGCCGGGGCCCGCCGCGACCACCGCAGAACCCGCCTGCGACGGCGCCTCAGTCAACATGATCACCGCAGTCAACACGGCGCTGCACGAGGTCATGGAGGCCCATCCCGACGCGGTCGTGTTCGGCGAGGACGTCGCCGGGAGGAAAGGAGGGGTGTTCAAGGCCACCGAAGGCCTCACCGAGCGATTTGGGCCGAAACGGTGCTTCAACACCCCCATCGCCGAGTCGTCGATCATCGGCGCCGCCATCGGCATGGCGGCCGCAGGGCACAAGGTGATCCCCGAGATCCAATTCGCCGACTACATACACCCGGCGTTCGATCAGATCGTCTCCGAGGCGGCTCGGATCAGCTACCGCTCGGACGGGCGGTGGAACTGCCCGATCGTCATCCGGGCCCCGTACGGGGCGGGCATTCACGGGGCGTTGTACCACTCGCAGTCGATCGAGGCCTTCTACGCCCATGTGCCTGGGCTGAAGGTGGTCGTCCCCTCCACCCCCGCCGACGTCAAAGGCTTGCTGCATACCGCCGTCGAGGACCCCGACCCGACCATGTTCCTCGAGCCGAAGAAGCTCTACCGGCTGGCCGACGGCCCCTACCCCGACGGCGAGCACCGGGTCCCGCTGGGCCGGGCGGCCGTCAGGCGAGAGGGGACCGACCTGACCGTCATCGCCTACGGCGCGATGGCTCACTTCGCTGTCGAGGCGGCCCCGGCCCTGGAGAGGCTGGAGGTCAGCGCCGAGGTGATCGACCTGCGCAGCCTGAAGCCCTTGGACTGGCCGACGATCGAGGAGTCCGTGAAGAAGACGTCGCGCGTGCTGATCGTGCATGAGGACAACGAGTTCGTCGGGTTTGGCGCCGAGGTCGCGGCCCAGGTCGCCGACAAGGCGTTCGAGTGGCTGGACGCGCCGGTGAGGCGGTACGCGCTCGGCGACACGCCCGCCATGCCCTACGCTGGCTCGCTTGAACACGCCCTCTACCCGACGCCCGAGGGGATCGTCGCCAAGGCCCTGGAGCTGGCCAAGTACTGACCTCTCCCGGTTTCCTGATGCTCTGGACTCGCCCATGCCCTAAGTGTGCGCCTTGAGTCGGCGCTACGGCACACGCTGGTAGATGCGTGTGTGGAAATGCGGCTCCTGTCGGTAATCCTGCACACGCTGGGAGATGCGTGTACAGAAGTGCGGCTCCTGTCGAATCGACCCGGCGGCGGCTCACGAGTTGGGAACGGCCCCCGCCCCCGGCCCATGCGTCAAGAGAGGCCCCCGACCTAACCTGCCTCACGATGTCGATCCAGTCCCATCTGTCCGAGCTGGCCGGGAGGGCCTTCGCCGCCGCGGGGGCCGCAGCCGAGCACGGCGAGGTTGTGCCGTCGCAGCGCCCCGAGCTCGCCCAGTTCCAGTGCAACGGGGCGATGACGGCCGCCGGCGAGGCGGGCAGGCCGCCGCGCGACATCGCCGCCGACGTGGCGGCCTCGTTGGCCGAGGCCGCCGAGATCAAATCGGCCGACGTGGCCGGGCCGGGATTCATCAACATCTCACTGACCGACGAGGCCCTCGCCGCCTGGAGCGCCCGCGGCGCCGGCGACGAGCGCCTCGGCTGCGAGCCGGCGGAGACCCCCCTCACCGTCGTCGTCGACTACGCGGGCCCCAACGTGGCCAAGGCGATGCATGTCGGCCATCTCCGGGCGACCATCATCGGCGACTCGCTGGCCAGGCTCTTCGCCTTCGCCGGGCACAAGGTCATCCGAGACCCCCACTTCGGGGACTGGGGGTTTCAGATGGGGCTTCTCATCGCCGCCGTCGCCGAAGAGGAGATCGACCCCGACTCGATCACCCTCGACGACCTGCAGAGGATCTACCCCGAGGCATCCGAGCGGGCGGCGAGCGACGACGGGCCGGCCCAAAGGGCGCGGGAGGCGACGGTGCGGCTACAGCAGGGAGACCCCGACCACCTGAAGCTCTGGCGCGCGATGAAGTCGGCGTCGGAGGCCTCCCAACGGGAGGATTTCGCCGCCCTCGGCGTCGAGTTCGACCTCTGGCTCGGCGAGTCCGACGTCCGCGACCGGCTCCGCCCCCTGGTCGAGAGGTTCCGGGCGTCGGGCGCCGCCGAGGAGTCCCAAGGCGCCCTCGTCGTCAGGATCGACCAGCCGGGCGACAAAAGGGAGCGGCCGCCTCTGATCCTGGAGTCGTCCGCCGGGGGGTTCCTCTACTCGACCACCGACGTGGCGACAGTCGAGGCGCGGGTCGAGGAGCTGGGCGCCGAACTCATCCTCTATGTCGTCGACCGGCGGCAGAGCGACCATTTGGAGAGCGTGTTCCGCGCCAGCCGCAAGGGCGGGATCGCCCCCGGCTCGGTCGGCTTGGAGCACATCGAGTTCGGCACGATGAACGGGCCCGACGGCAAACCCTTCAAGACCAGGGAGGGCGGGGTGGTCCGCCTGGGGGACGTCATCGCCATGATCAAGAGCGCCGCCCGCGCCAGGCTCGACGAGGCTCGCCTCGCCGAGGAGTACCCGCCGGAGGAGAGAGAGCGGGTCGCCGGGCAGGTGGGCGTCGCCGCCCTCAAGTTCGGCGACCTGATCAACAACCGCAGCTCCGACTACATCTTCGACCTTGAGCGCTTCAGCTCGTTCGAGGGTAAGACGGGTCCCTACCTCCAGTACGCGGCGGTCCGCATCAAGTCGATCCTCCGCAAGGCCGCCGACCGGGGCCTGGCGCCCGGGCCGATCGTCGCCCCAACGGCGGGAGCCGAGCGCGACCTGATGTTGTGCCTGCTGCGACTGCCCGAGGCGGTGCGGCGCAGCGTGGAGCTTCGCGCCCCGAACCACGTCGCCGAGTACGCCCACGACCTGGCCGGCCGCTTCAACCGCTTCTACGACCAATGCCACATCCTGTCGGCGCCCGACCCCGCCCGCCGGGCCTCATGGCTGGCGTTGGCGTCTTGGGTGTTGTCGGCCTTGGAGCGCCTCCTCGACCTGCTCGGCATCGAGACGCCGGACCGGATGTAGCCGTGGCATTCAACGTGCGGCCCGCCCGCCCGAGCGACGTCGCTTCGATCATCTCTTGGACGACCGACACATTCGAGTGGGGCGACTATGTGCCCGACCGGCTCGCGGGTTGGATCGAAGACGACGATTCGGAGGTGATCGTCTGTGAGACCGAGAGCGGCGAGCCGGCGGCCGTAGCCCATGTGTTGATGTTGTCGGGAACGGAGGCGTGGATGGAAGCCGCCCGAGTGCATCCCGACCACAAGAGATCGGGGATGGCCACCGCCATGAACGACCGCGGGGTGGAGTGGGCCCGGGGCCGCGGGGCGCGGGTCGCACGGCTGGCGACGGAGGCCGACAACGCTGCCGCCAGGGGCCAAGTGGAGGCCCTTGGCTACCGTGCGATCTCGCAGTGGGTGTACGCCTCGTTCGATACGTCCCGGCCCTCGGCCGTCGAGGGGCCTCGGCTGAGGCCGTCCCACCGCTCGGAGGTCGATCCGGCGTGGATCTTCTGGTCGGCCGGCGACCTCGCCCGCCGCGGCCGGGAGCTGCTGGCGCTCGGCTGGCGCTGGCGCAAGGCGACCCCCGCCGACCTGGAGGAGGCCGCCGCCGCCGCCAGGCTCTTCCAGTCGCCGAGCGGTTGGGCGATCGTCGAAGAGGACGATGAGGGTTGCGGCTGCGACTGGCTGGCCGCGGCGACGGAGGAGGGGCCCCGACTGATCGAGTCCCTCCTTTCCCTGGCGGCCTCACGCGGCCGGGCCGAGTTGTCGGTGAAGGCGCCTGACGTCGCGTGGATGACCGAGACCCTGGCCCGGGCCGGAGGGCGCCCGAAGGAGATCCTGATCTACGCCAAACCCGTGTAGACGCGGCGCATCCCGCTCCGACGGTCCCGCGGGGGATTTCTCAATGCACAAACTACGGTATAGGCGAATCCAGAGCATTAGGAAACCAAAAGGGGGGGGGTTAGGAGACCGCGAGGAGGATCATGGCGGCGACGGCCCAGACCGCGAACAGCGTCGGGATGTTGACGCGCGGGGCCCCGCCTCGCAAACCGCCGACAAACACAGACAGGGGCACTCCCACAAGCGGAATAGCCGCCATCCCGGTCACGCCGACCGCGCGTATCGCCTCGGCGCCCTGGCGAAGCGGCCATGGCCGTCCCTCGACGAGCCCGGCGACCAGCCGGTGGATCGACATCGCAGCCAACCCGACCAAGAGAGCGCACGCCGCCAACCCGATCCCGACATGCCACACGCCGAAACCCGCCAAGCGGCCGCCGCGGCCAAGAGGGCTCTCCGAGGCGATCCCCAAGCAGAGCATCCCGCTCAAGGCCAAGGCGACGCCGGAGACGAAGGTCCCCCCGGTGGACAGCTCCCAAGAGATCTCCACCACCCCTATCCCGACTAGCAGCACCGCAGCCGAAAGCCCGACCAGGATCGAGCCGAGGACCATGAGGCCGACGTCGAGCGTTACCCCCGCCGCCCCGTGGGCGACAGTCGCGTAAACCCTCACGGCGGCCGGGGCGGGCGGGACCGAGTCGACCTGGTCGGCCGGGGTGAGCGGTGTTGAGTCGGCCGGGTCGGCCGGTCTCGAGTCGACCGGGGCCTTCGTCTCAGTCACTCGCCCCGATCTTCCCGCAGCGCATCCAGGTACCACTCGATGGGATGGGCCACCTCATGGCCCTCCCCGAGGTAGCGACGCAACTGCATCTCACAACCCGAGTTGGCCGAAGCCGTCCTAGTCACACCCGTGGAACGAATCTGATCGGCTTTCTGGTTCCCGAGAGCCTCCGACATCTCCGGCTGAGCGATCGCGTACAGGCCGGCGGCGCCGCAACACAACCCGGCCTCGTCGACCTCAACCACCTCGAAGCCGGCGGCTTCAAGGATCAGGCGAGGCGCCCAGGTCACACCTTGGGCGTGGCGCAGATGGCAGGGGTCCTGGACGGCGATCGGGCCCCGGTCGCCGGAGAGAGTCGGCAACCGCCTCTCCTTGATGGCGAGAGCGACCGCCCTCGTGACGTCGGCGACTCGGGAGGCGACCCGGTCGCCGCCGTCGGCCCAGTGCGAGTACTCGGCGAGATGGGCCGAGCACCCGGCGGCCGTGGCCACCACCCCGTCATATGAGGCGAAGGCGACGGTGTTGACGGCGGCCAACTCACGGGCCGCGGCGGCCCGGCCGTCGTGCGCCGCCAGAGCGCCGCAACAGACCTGGGCGAGCGGCGCTTCCACCCGGTGGCCCGCCATCTCCAGCAACTCGATTGCGGCTGCGTTGACCGGGCGGAACCACTCGTCCTGGACACATCCGGTGAGAAGGCCGAGGGTCGCCTCGCGGCCCGGCCCCCCGGCATGTCCGACCGTCGGCTTCGGCCGCCCACGCAGCTTGCGGGCGCCCGAGATGAGGCGAGCCAGGCTCTTCGGGGCGGCGCCGGTGAGCCGGAGGGTCTGCGCCAACGACAACAACGCCCCGCCCGCCCTCATCAACCGGCGAGACGAGGCCGCCTTGACCAAGCGCCTGCGCCTGCCCCTACGGCCCGGCGCCTGGGCGACGATCTCGGCTCTGGCGCCTTCCAGGGCGCGGCCGTAGGGGACCAATCCGGGGCACACGGGCTCACAAGCCCGGCACCCGAGGCAGAGTTCGATGACCCCGGCGAACGTCTCGTCGACGGCGACGACCCCGTCGTGAACGGCGCGCATCGCGTGCAGGCGGCCCCGGGGCGAGGCGGTCTCCCTCCCCGTCGCCCGGAAGGTGGGGCACACAGGGAGGCACAACCCGCACTGCACACAGGCGTTGAGCTCTTCGATCTTCGGGTGGTGAGCGGTGACCCACGCCATCACAGCCCTCCCGGCAACCTGCCCGGGTTGATGACGCGGGCCGGGTCGAACTGCGCGATCAGGTCTCGTTGCACACCCAGGGCGGGCGGCGGCGCACCCCACGGGTCGAAACCCCCCAACCCGCCCGCCGGCGCATCCGCCACCACGAGGCGGCCGCCGACGGCCTCCGCCCACGAGCGGAGGTCCTGCGCCCCGTCGAGCGAGCCGGAGGCGGCCCGGATCTCGCCGGCGCCGTGAATCGCCGCATACTCCCAATCACTCGGGAGACGGCCGACCCCCTCGCCGGTGAGGGCGGGCGGCAGCCGCAGAGACCAGCGGAAGTCGCCCGACGGGTCGGCGGGCCAGTCGTGGCCCTCCCGGGCGACTCCCCCGAGCCGGCTCACCTTGCTCACGACCTCGGCGGCCGTCCCCCAGACGAAGACCCGGGTCCCCGACCTCTCCTGGATCACGGCGAGCGGCCGGGCGATCACCGAGGCGGCCTCGGCCGCCTCCACCTCAACCGTGGCCGCGGCGGGAGGCGTCGGCCAGAGCTTCAGGCACACCGAGACAACGACCCCCAGGGCGCCGAAAGCGCCCGCATGCAGCCGCGACAGGTCGTAGCCGGTCACGTTCTTCACCACCCGGCCGCCCGAGCGCACGATTCGGCCGTCGCCGGTCACCACCGTCGTCTCCAAGATGCGCTCTCGAGTGGCCAACAGGCGACCCCGGCGGAGCGAGGACGCCCCCGCCGCCACCACCCCGCCGACGGTCGAGGCGCCCGCCGCCTCGGGGAGGACGGCGGTCTGATTGCGCTCCGCCAGCATCGACTCGACATCGGCGACCCTGGCCCCAGCCGCCGTCGTCAGGGTCAGGTCGTCCGGCGCCCAGGCCTCAACCCCCGACAACCGCTCCATCGACATGACGATGTCGGGCGCGGGCGGGTCGCCGAACCCCGACCGGGTCCCCCCGCCCCAAACCTGGACGTTGAGTCGCCGCTCCGAGGCGAGGCGGAGCACGGCCGCCGCGTCGTAGGCCGTCTTGGGCGCCACCGTAAGCTCCGCCTCGGGGGCGCCGTCGACCTCCGTCTCCAACCTCAGGACGTGCGGCGGGACGTAGGTCACACCCACACGCCTTCGGGCGCCTCCCGCCTGACGCCGCCGAAGTCGAAGCAGCGCGACCCCTGCGGGAGGACCTTGGCGGGGTTGAAGATCGCTTTCGGGTCGAGGGCCTCTTTGAGCCGTGCCTGCGCGTCGAGGTCGATCTCGGTGAAAGCCGCTCGCATCATGTCCCGTTTCTCCAGGCCCACCCCGTGCTCGCCGGAGAGAGCGCCCCCGTTCCTCAGGCAAACGGAGACGATCTCCTCGCCGGCCCGGTACACCTTCTCCTTCATCCCCGGCTCGTCGGCGTCAAAGGCGATGAGCGGATGGAGGTTCCCGTCTCCGGCGTGGAAGACGTTGAGCAGGGTGAGGTCGTGGCGGTCGGCGATCTCATACACCGCCCGCATCGTGTCGACGAGTTTGGTCCGGGGCACGACGGCGTCGTGGAGGTAGTAGTCGCCGCCGAGCTGGGCGACGGCGCCGAAGGCCGACTTCCGGCCCCTCCAGAGGACGGCCCGATGCTCCTCCGTTTCGGCGATCTCAACCCCCGACGAGCGGTTGGCCCGGGCGATGTCGGCGATCAGGGCTGCCTGCGACTCGACGGCCTCAAGCTCCCCGACCACCTCGGCGAGCAGCACGGCGGCGGCGTCGGTGGGGAGGCCGGCGTGGAGCCAGTTCTCCACGGCCTCGGTCATCTTTTGGTCCATCAGCTCGAGGGCCGCCGGGACAAGCCCGGCCGCGATGACCTGGGACACGGCGGCGACAGCCCCCTCCACGTCGGGGAACTGCATGAGGAGGGTGCGGGTCTCGGGCTCCGTCGGAAGAAGGCGGACCAGTGCCTTGGTGACGATGCCCATCGTGCCCTCGGACCCGACGATCAGGCCTTTCAGGTCGAGGCCTGCGGGGTCCGGCGCCTGGCCGCCGAGGACGGCTATCTCCCCGCCCGACAGCACCACCTCAACACCGAGGATGTGGCTGGTCGTGCTGCCCTCGGCGAGGCAGTGGGGCCCGCCCGCGTTGGCGGCCACGTTGCCGCCGATGGTGCAGGCGCTCTGCGAGGAGGGGTCGGGGGCGAAGTAGAGGCCGTGCGGCTCGACCGCTTTCGACAGGTCGAGGTTGACGACGCCCGCGCCAACCCAGGCGGTCCGATTGGCTATGTCGGACTCGATCGACTTGAGCGCCGTGGTGACCAAGACGATGCCCCCTTCGGTCGGGCTGGCGCCCGCGGTGAGGCCCGTCCCGGCGCCCCGGGCCGTGATCGGCGCCCCGTGCCGCTCGGCGATCTTCACGACCTCGGCTGCTTGCTCGACGGCGGCGGGGAGCACGACGACCTCGGGCTGTCCCCTGACGAGCGAGGCGTCCTTGCTGTAGAGGTGCAGCTCCAATGCCGCCTCGAGGACGTTCTCGGCGCCGACGGCGGCTCGCAACTCGTCGATCATGGTCATGGCCGCAGGGTAGCCGGCGCCGCGGGGCGCGCCGGGAGGGCGGGCACGCGCCGCGGAGGAGGCACGCACTCGGAGCGTTGGGCCGCGGCGGGCTGTGGTAGGTTCGGCCTGCAGACCGACGTGAGGGTTGAGGACCCGCTGATCACTGGAGGAGCGATGACCGAAGGACCGAGGGCCGCGGCGAGGGAGACTTGGAGGCGCGTCACGCGTTGGGATCGGCGGCGCGACGAGCGGCCGGCCGTGTCGACTCGCACGAGCTGGGGCCGGGCCGCGGCTCGCCTTCTCGGCTTGTCGGCGGGTTTGCTGGCGATGGTGCTGCTCTCGGGCCCCGTCGAGGTCGACGCGACCCCGACCATCACGGTCGACACCCTGGACGGCCAGGCGATTGTGGATGGGAAATGCTCGTTGGCGGAGGCTCTCCTCGCCGCCAACACCAACGTCGCGGTTGACCGCTGCGCCAGCGGCTCGCCGACCGCAATTGACGTCATCGAGTTCGAGATATCCGGTGTCATCAATGCGCCTACTGACGGTCTCCGAATCGCATCCGACGTCAGGATCGAGGGCCACACCGACGGCACGACCATCAAAGGCGGAGGCGTCGACATCGTCTTGAGCAACTCGCAATCGCCGGCTGTCGCACCCGCCAACGTGACATTGAGAGATCTCACAGTGACCGGCGTGCGTGGGGACGCCATCCACATTCGAGACGACGACGACGAACCCAATGGCTCCTACACGATCACCTTGGAGAATCTCCATGTTCACAGCAATCAGCATGATCAAGGTAATCGAGAAGGACGGCAGTACCGGGGGGCTATCCGCTTCTCTACAAGCCCCTCTTCCATAGATCTCGACTCCCGTCGTAAAGGTGCGGTCCATATAAAGAACTCGCTGATTGAACGTAACACCAACCTCCCGGGGATCCACTCCGACGCCTGCAGTCATAGTTGGAGATTGGGCCTAATCATCGAGAACACAATGATCCAGGGCAACACCGGCGGCGGCATATCTCACCGCTGCGGTGACATGAGAGTCGTCGATTCCGCCATACAAGGGAACCGTGGATGGGGAGTCTATGTCCACGGGGGACGAAGTGCTAGTATTGGCGGCGGAGTGCTCATCCTCGGATCCACCCGCACCGAGATTGTGAACAGCACGATCACAGAGAACGCGCCAGCCGACGACCAGGGCGGTGGTATCGACCAGGGCGGTGGTATCGACCAGGGCGGTGGTATCCACATCGCTGCCTTCCCGGATTTCTCTCCCGAACTGTCGATCACCCACAGCACCATCGCCCGCAACACCGGCGGATTCCACGGGGTCGGCGGCATCATCAGCAGCCCTAACGCCCACTTAGATCTGAGAATAGCCAACACCGTCGTCGCTGGCAACAATGGCCTCCAATGCAGGTTCGGCGCCCTTCCAACGGTGAACACCGCGAACGCCTCCTCGGACGGCACCTGCAACGGTTTCGCCCACTCCAACGTCACTGCCGGGTTTGAGGACCCGGCTGACAACAGCGGCGCTGTCGCCGGTGCCGTCGCTATCGGCCCTCACGGCGGAAACGGCAATGTGTACACCATTGCAATTCCGACCACCAGCCCGCTGTTCAATAGGGCCGACACGACCGCCTGCGGGGACGCGGACACAAGCGACGACTCGAGCGGCCCGACTGACGCCCGCGGCGTGACCCGCCCGCAGGGCTTGGGTTGCGACATCGGCGCCTACGAGGTCCGAGTGACCGATGACATCACTGTCAACACAACAAGCGGGAAAGCCAGTGATGGGAGCTGCTCGTTGGAGGAGGCAATCAACGCCGCCAATACGGACTCAGAGGTCGACGCCTGCACCGCAGGCTCAGGCAACGATCGCATCATAGTCGAGGCCGCAGGTGACATCAACGCGCCGCTTGCCGGTCTGAAGATCGCCTCCAACGTAACGATCGAGGGTCATGCCGACGGCACAATTGTCAACAGCGGCGGCGGATTCCACGTCATCCTGACCGACTCGGGCTCACAGGTCGTCAACGCCTCGGATGTGACGCTGAGGAACCTTACCGTGACAGGCGCCAGGCCCAGCGCCGTCCGTGTTGAGGACTCCGCCAACGAGTCAACGGTCACCGACTCATACCAGGTTACCTTGGAGAATTTGCGCATTGAGGGCAGTGTCCGTTGGGAAGAGGAGGACTGGGGCGCTATCCAATTCGCCGCGCATCACGATTCCCACCGTGAAGGTGTCGTCCAAATTGAGAACTCATTGATCGAAGGCAACACCAGCCTCGCCGGGATCTATGCGGACGCCTGTGACACCAATGGGGATGTCGGCTTGGTGGTCGAGAACTCAATCATCCAGAACAACACGGGCGCGGGCGTGTCTCATCGCTGCGGCGACATGACGATAGCTAACTCCACAATCCAGAAGAACAGCGGAGGCGGGATCCATGTTCCTGGCGGGAAAGCGGATACGTCCACAGGTACAAACGCCATTGTCGGACACACCCGCACCGCCATCATCAACACCACCATCGCCGAGAACACGTCGACCGGCGGCGGGGCCGGTGTCCATGTCGCCGCGCCCCGGGGGCACGCTCCCGAGCTGTTGATCGTTCACAGCACCATCGCAGGCAACAACGGCGGGACCGGCGGGGTCGGCGGGGTCAACAGCCGCATCCCCGAAGACTCGGATGTGGTGATCGTCAACACCGTCGTAGCCGGCAACTCGGGGAAGCAGTGCGATTTTGTCGTCGCGCCGGGCGTGAACACCGGGAATGCCTCGTCGGACGGCGCCTGCGACGGTTTCGCCCACTCCAAAGTCGATGCCGGCCTTCAGGACCCGGCCGACAACAGCAGCGCCGTGGCCGGCGCCGTGGCTGTCGGCCCTCACGGCGAGCACGGCAACGTGTTGACTATGGCGTTTCCCACCACCAGCCCGCTGTTCGGCAACGCGGACGCCGACGCCTGCCGGCGACTGGCCACCGACGCGGATGACGTGCGTGACGCGGATGACGTGCGTGACGCGACTGACGCCCGCGGCGTCACCCGCCCGCAGGACGCGGGTTGCGACATCGGCGCGTTCGAGGTTCGAGTGGCTGACGACATCACCGTCGACACGACGAGCGGGAAGGCCGAAGACGGGGAGTGCTCGTTGGACGAGGCGGTGGAGGCCGCCAACACCGACAGCGAGGTCGAGGCTTGCACCGCGGGCTCAGGCGACGACAACATCATCATCGAGATCGAAGGCGAGATCAACGCTCCCGCGGACGGTCTCGTGATCGCCTCCGACATGAGCATCCAGGGTCATGAGAGCGGCGCCGGCACCACCGTCAACGGCGGCGGCTTCCGGGTTGTGTTGAGCGACGCTTCGTCGTCCGCCGTCGCCTCTCGGGTCACCCTGGTGGACCTGACCGTGACCGGCGCGACAGGACCCGGGGTCCGTGTCGAGGACACCGCCGCGGCCACAACCGCCACAGACAGATACCGCATCTCCTTGGAGAGTCTGAAGCTTCGCGGCAACAAGACAGGCGTCAGTTTCGAAACCGCCGCCGCGTCCAGCCGCTCTGGAGCGGTATTCGTCAAGGACTCCGTGATCGCGGGCAACACCGGCGCAGGCGTCGACATGAGCGCCTGCGGCGCCGACGGCTACAACGGCCTCGAAGCGAGGAACACGATCATCAAGGGCAACGCCGGAGGCGGCATCACCCACCACTGCGGCGACTTGACGGTTGTCAGCTCGACGATTCATATGAACACCGGCGACGGGGGATTAGACATCCGCGGGCAAGACCCGTCCGACAGCGCCAACCCCGCGTCGAGCGAAACCGAGATAGTCAACACCACCATCGCGGGGAACACGTCGACCGACGGCGGAGGCGGCATTCATGTCGCAGCACCCGCGGGACTCACTCCCAAGGTGAAGATCATCCACAGCACCATCGCTCAGAACACCAGCGTGTCCGGCGCGGTCGGCGGGATCAACAGCGTAATCACCACCGCCTCACATGTCGAGATCGTCAACACCGTCGTAGCCGACAACGATGGGGACCAGTGCGGTTTCGCTGCGGCTCCGCGTGTCAACACGTCGAACGCCTCGTCGGACGACACCTGCGACGGTTTCGCCCATCCCTCCGTCGACGCCGAGCTTCAGGACCCGGCCGACAACGGCGGCGCCTCCCCTGTTGGCCCCAACGGCAGCGGAGACAACATCCTTACCATGGCGAGCACCGCCGCCGGCTCGCTGTTCGACGAAGCCGACAGCACAGCCTGCGTGACGACCGACGCCCGCGGCGTCACCCGCCCGCAGGGCTCCGGATGCGACATCGGCGCTTTCGAGGCCGAAGTCACCACGATCACGGTCGACACCACGAACGGACCGGCCGAAGACGGGGCATGCGCACTGGCCGAAGCCCTCGACGCGGCCAACACGAACACCGCGATCGACGCCTGCCCGGCAGGTTCGGCCGACGGGATTGATTTCATCGTGATCGGGGTCTCCGGGGAGATCGCTGCGCCCCTGGCGGGCTTCGTCATCAGATCCGATCTGGGCATCCAAGGTCATGAGAAGGGCACGACCATCCGCGGCGGCCTAGGCGTGCGGATTCTCCCATCCCCGACATCGTCAGCGCCGAATCGCAACGTCTCTGCGGTGACCTTGACTGATCTGGCAGTCACAGGCGCCCGAGGCGCCGGTGTGCATGTTGACGACTACGCCGACACATCCCTCACCGGGGAATACATTGTCAAACTGAAGAACCTGAGCGTTCGCGGCAACAGGACGGGAATACGCTTCGACACCAGATTTGTCTCGGGTCGCCAAGGTGAGGTCCTCGTCAAAGACTCGGTGATAGCGGGCAACACCCGCGCGGGAGTCCACTTGGACGCCTGTGCCAAGAGCGGCAAGGGGGCGGTCTGGCCCAGCCTCGAAGTCAGCAACTCGATCATCCGCAACAACGCGACGACGGGCACCGACACCCGCGGCGGGCTGGTCAACTACTGCGGCTGGCTGAGGGTCGCCGGCTCAACCATTCACAGAAATCACGCCGTCAGCGGCGGGGGGATCAACATCCACGCCGGGCGAGCCAATCCGGCGGACACCACGCAGCTTGCGTCCACCCGGACCGAGATCGTCAACACCACCATCACGAAAAACACCGCAACCAGGTCTGGGGGAGGCGTCAACGTCGCGGCTTCTTCTGCCGGCTTCGAGCCGTCGCTGACGATCACCCACAGCACCATCGCCGGCAACACCGCCGGGTCGGGCGAAGCCGGAGGGATCCACAGTTCCATCGACGCTGCTCAGGACTTGACGGTGGTCAACACAGTCGTGGCCGACAACACCGGGGATCAGTGTGAGCTGACTGCCGCTCCCGCCGTGAACACGTCAAACGCCTCATCCGACTCCACCTGCGACGGGTTCGCCCATCAAGACATCACCGCCCGACTCCAGAAGCTAGCCGACAACGGCGGTCCCCGCCCGGTCGGCCGCAACGGCGGCTCAGGCAACATCTTGACCCTGGCCATCGCAGGCGCCAGCCCGCTGCTCGACGCGGCCGACCCCGCAGCCTGCGTCGAGGACGACGCCCGCGGCCTGACCCGGCCGCAGGGAGCGGGATGCGACATCGGCGCCTATGAAGCCAGGACAGCGGCCATCACGGTCGACACCCTCGGCGGACCCGCAACCGACGGCGACTGCTCCCTGGCCGAGGCTCTGCAAGCCGCCAACACCGACACCGCGGTCGACGGCTGCGCCGCGGGCGTCGTCCTCGACACCATCAACTTCGCGTTGGCAGGTCCCATCGACGCGCCGACCGGCGGTTTCCGCGTCGCCTCCAACGTCACGATCCGAGGTCACGCCGACGGCACCACGATCCGCGGCGACCGCCGCGGCCTCACCGTCGACCTGACAGCCACACGGCCGTCAATGGCCGTCAACGCCACCGACGTGACCCTGACCGACCTCACGTTCACCGACGCCCGCAACTACGGGCTGCAGGTCCTCGACGACGGGAACGCCACAACGACAAGCCCATACACAGTCGTCCTCAGGAACCTGCACGTCCACGGCAACAGAGGCGGGATCCTCTTCGACAAGGACCCGCAATCCTCCCGGCCGGGCGCGGTCCTGGTCGAGGACACCCTGATCAACAGCAACACCGACGGGTCCGGCATCTACATGAGAGCCTGCGACAAGCCCGGCGCCGACGTCTCCCTAGTGGTCAACAGGTCGGTCATCCGCCACAACACACGCTCCGAAGACGGCGGCGGCATCACCAACCGCTGCGGCAACCTCAAAATCGAGAACTCGGCAATCCACAACAACCGCGGCGGCGCCGGGGGAGGCGTCTACATACACCAAGGCCGCTACCGCGACCCGAGCGGCAACACCGACCCCGCGTCGACCCGGACCGAGATCGTCAACACCACGATCACCAAGAACACCGCGACCAGGACCGGCGGAGGCGTCCACGTCAACTCGCCCGCCTCCTCCAGCGGCTTCGAGCCCGTGTTGACCATCACCCACGGCACCATCGCCGACAACACCGCCGCGTCAGGGGCCGCAGGGCTGCACAGCGAGATCAACGAACCGTCCGACCTCTCCATCGCCAACACCGTCATCGCCGACAACACAGGAAGCGAATGCGGCCTCGCCGCCAACCCGGCGGTCAACACGGCCAACGCCTCATCCGACGACACCTGCGGCGGCTTCACCCTACAAGACATCACCTCCGGCCTTCGGGCCTTGGCCCTCAACGAAGCCCCCGCCGCCCTCGGCCCCAACCGCGGCTCCGGCGCGGTCACCACCATGGCCATCCCCACCACAAGCCCCCTCCACGACAAGGCCGACGCCAAGGCCTGCACCGCCCAAGACGCCCGCGGCGTGGCCCGCCCCCAAGGCGCGGGATGCGACATCGGCGCCTACGAAGCCGCGACATCCCCAACCGGCGCCATCACGGTCGACACCCTCGGCGGGCCCGCCGCCGACGGCAAATGCTCCCTCGGCGAAGCCATCGACGCGGCCAACACCGACAGCGAGGTTGACGCCTGTCACGCCGGCCACGGCCCCGACGAGATCAGCTTCGCAGTCGCCGGCGCCATCGAATCGCCGACCCGCGGATTCCAGATCACCTCGGACATGTCGATCCAAGGCAACCCCGGAGGCACAACCATCACCGGTCGCAACAGCTTCGTCATCACCTTGACCGCACGCCGCGCCTCGCCCAGCGAGACATCGACGGTCGCTCTGTCCGACCTGACCCTAAGCGGCGACAGGCTGGGAGTTGGAGTTAACGTCGGCGAAGACGGCGATGGGACGACCACCGCCCCATACACCGTGACCCTGCAGAACCTACGCATACACAACCACTACAGGGCCATCTACTTCTACAAGCTCCCCTTCTCTCATCGCCCCGGCAAGGTTCAGGTCAAGGACTCGCTGATAGAGCACAATGTCGGCGGAGGGATGTCTGTGTCGGCTTGTGTCAGCGGCGGCGGCGACGTGACCGTGCACGTCGACAACACGATCATCCGCCACAACAAAGGGCTATTCGGTGGAGGCATAGAAAACGACTGTGGCCACCTAAGAATCAGCAACACGACCATCCACGGGAACACCACCAAACACGGCGGCGGCGGCATCTCCATCCAGCCGGGAACCGTAATCGCCCATACCCGGACGTTAATCGCCCACACCCGCACGGAGATAATCAACAGCACGATCACCGGCAACAGAGCAAGTGCGGAAGACATTGCGGATTACACTACCGGCGGGGGCGGCGTATACGCCGGGCACGCGGCGATTCCGAGGCCGACGCTAAAGATCACTCACAGCACCATCGAGGGCAACTTGGCTCCGTCAGGCAAAGCCGGAGGAGTGGACATCCTGATCAACCGAAGCTCCGACGTCTCCATCGTCAACACAGTGATCGCCAACAACAGCGGCGATGAGTGCAACTTTGCCGCCGCCCCCGCCGTCAACACCGGCAACGCCTCGTCGGACGGCACCTGCAACGACTTCGCCTACCAGAGCGTAAACCCCGGCCTGCAGCCGCTGGACGACAACGGCGGCGCCCGGCTGATCGGCCCCAACAAGACATCCGGCAACGTGACGACCATGTCGATCGACTCCACCTCCCCCCTCCGCGACAAGGCCGACAAAGCGGCCTGCACCGCAGAAGACGCCCGCGGCGTCACCCGCCCCCAAGGCGCCGAATGCGACATCGGCGCCTACGAGGCCCGCTGACACCAGAAGCCGGGGAGGGGGCGCCTCACCCACCACCAAACGCGACCGGGCCGCCGGTCACCGGATGAGCTCCCCGATGTGCTTCGTCGCCTCGCGGAAGCTGAGGCCGGAGAGCCGACCTCTGTTGGCGACGGCGAAGTCGGCCACCGCCCGCGGGTCGGTCCTGGCGTAGTCCCGAAGCGCCCACCCGATCGCCTTGCGGATGAAGAACTCCTTCTCAGCCATCCTCCGCTCACAGAAGTCGAACAGACGGTCGGGGTCGGTGCGCTCCTTGGCCCCCACCTGACAGATCACCGCCGCTCGCCTGAGCCACATGTCCTCATCGTCGACCCAGGAGTCGACCGTCGGCCAAGCCCCATCCGGGTGGTTAACCACCAACGGCCGGACCAGACGCACCGCCGCCTCGTCCACGAGGTCCCACCAGGCCCCCTCCACGATCATCCGCCTGTAGAGAGGCGCCGACGCCGGGACGATGAACCGCTCATGCGCAGCGGCCACCGCTTGGGCCAGGTACTTCTCCTCACGATGGGGCAACCCCCAGAGAGCGAGCACAAGCCGCTTGTACCCCTCGCGGTCGCCCGGCGGCCACTCTCGAATCAGCCGGCGGACGATGGGGACCCGCCCCGGTTTCTGCACCCCATAGAACGGCATGTCCGTCTTCAGGTAGGCCTGCATCGGGGCCGCCTTCTCAGGATCGGCGTGCGCCCTGAGGGCGCTCTGCGCATACTCGATCGCCGAAGCCAACGGCGACGACGGGTCGGCGGGAGTGTCCACTCCTGTCGAGAGTACCGGTCGCGAGGGCGGCCTCGCCGGCCCGGGCGGGGGCAGACGGATTGGCTGGGGAGACCGAGTCCGGGACCGGTCAAGGCCGCCCCGCGCAGGGCGACACCGGGGACGGCCCCGAAGCGGCGCCTTCTCCGACAGGCCCTCCCGCTCCCCCGCATCCGGGAGCGACGCAGAGGCTCTTGGATGGGCCGCCGATCAAGAGCCCCTCACGATCCGCGAGGTGGCCCAGAGACTCCGCGACCACCTTGAGATAGACCACTACGAGCCTCTGATGAAGTCGGCGCCCGCCGCGGGACGGGACGAATTCCTCGTTGAGCTGACGAAGGCCGTTGCTCGCTTCGGACCCGGGCCGCCTACAGTGGGCGGCGCCACGAAGGTGGCCCTGATCACGAGACACGAAGGCTTCTCATGGGTCAGAGATGACGCCGGCCCCGACCATGCGAAGACGAGAGCAGACGTCATGGCGGAGACGACAAGAGAGGAGAAGTGGGGAGCGCGTGCGCGCGTTCGCGCGGGACTGGCATAGGTCCGAATACGACCCCGAGGCGTGGAAGCGGGCGGGCGAGCTCACCCAACTCACCGGCAGCGGACAGCAGACGACGACCGGCATCGACATGGTCGTCGAGCTTCCACCGCCCCCCGTCGACTTCGAGACCCGATTGATGCGCCTTTTCTCCCCCGAGGAGTTCAGCGACGAGAGCTAGTGGTTTGTCGCAGGTATGGCGCTCCACCCCAACCGGTTTCCTAATGCTCTGGGTTCGCCTATACCGTAGTTTGTGCATTGAGAATGGGCCCTGACTGGCGACGGGCCGCGCCAGGCCGCTTCGTCATTTTGGCGACGGACCACTAGTCGCACGGAGGCCGCCCGTCCAACGGCCTCGGCGGCGGCCCGCCCTCTCCGGCCGCCGCGACTACCGTCACCGCGTCGATGGCGATCAACGTCTCCCCCACCCCTAACCCGAACGCCATGAAGCTCAGCGTCGGGGCCCAGGTGGGCGGCGCCGGCACATACTCTCGGGTCGAGGAGGCCGAGGCGCCGTACGTCGCCTCGCTACTTGCCCTCGAGGGCGTGACCCAGGTGTTCCTGACCGCCGACTTCGTGACTCTCTCAAAGGCCCCGGCCGCGTCGTGGGACAAGATCGTCCCCCCGGCAAAGGCCATCTTGGAAGACGAGTTCGGGAGCTGAGCCGCCCGTCAAGGGACGGTGACCGTCGTCGGCCGGCTGACCCCGTCGGCGCCGGTGACCATCGCCACAACTCTCCACCCGCCGTCGGCCAGCTGCTCCCCGCCCACAACCGGGCCGTGACTCTCCTCAACCTCGGCTTGCACCGTCTCCGGCAGGGGCGACAGCGTCATCGCCGACCCCGTGTGCGCCGCGGGCGCCGCGACGGTCGGGGGCCGAAGCACCCGCGGCTCACCGTCGTCGCCGAAGACGACCTCTACCTCGGCGACGCGAGCGGGCTGGCGGACGAACTCCTCATCTCCCCTCGCCGCCAACGACCTCACGACCACCTCCACGGAGTAGGACAACGGCCCCGACTCGGCCACCTCCTGCGCGCCCACCCAGTCGACGAACACCTGCACACCCTCTCCCGCCTCCGGGAGGGGGACCCCAGCCGGCATCATCGCTTGGAGCGTCCGCCGGGACTCTTCGGAGCCGTCAGCCGAGAAGTACTCGACGGCGAACCACTCCGCATGGGCCGCCGCCCGATTCGCCAAGTGTTCCGGGTCGACCGCGTACAAGTCCGCCTCCGCCGTCAACATGGGCGAGGGCGCGGTCGTGGTCGGCGCCGCAGGGGTCGCGGCGACGGGAGCTGTCGCAACCCCCGGGCTTGTCGTCGGCGCGGCGCTCGCCGCCGGGGCGGCGGGTGAAGCGGGCCGGCTCTGCATGAACGAGTAGGCGAGGGCGCCCGCCACCACGGCGCCGGCCACGACGATGAGCAGCCATTGCCGCTCGGGGCCCCGCTTCTCCAGCGTCTCCCAAGGGATTCGCTCGTACACCTCTTGGCGTTCCTCGGCCATGTCTCGAACGTATGCGCCCGGCGGCGACGATTCAAGGGGGATGACGTCGGGTGCGCCGATCGCCGGGAAACGGCGGCGGATGCGGCTAACGTCCGACAGGACATGGCCGCCAACCTCGACCCGAAGCCAGGACGCTGGGTGCTCCCGCTGGTCGTGTTGGCCATGATCGCCTTCACCTATTTCTTCGTGAGCGAGCTGCCCGAGGCCTCGCCCGACACGACACTCGCCGGCGCGACGACGACCACGGCGCTTCCCGGCGACACGACCCCCGGCGACTCCGAGGGCGACGCCGGCGGCGCCAACGCTGAGGAGACGAGGGCCTACCTCGACGCCGTTGCCGCCATCAACGACAAGCTCGCGCTCGGGAACACCGAGATAATCACAGTCAACACCGGGTTCGACGCCGACCCGAAGGAGATCGCGTACGACGACGCCGAGCCCCGACTCGACAAGGTCAAGACCGACACCGAGACGTTGTCCGACCAGTTGGCCGCCCTGACCGCCCCGGCCGGTCTCGAGACGAACCACGAGACGCTCAAGACAACGATGGCGGCCGCGGCGACAGCGGCCGACCAGGCGTTGACCGGTCTTCGCTCGACCGACTCCGGCGACGCGCGCCGGCAAGCCGTCGAGAGCTACACGGCGGCAGCGACGGGATTCGCCGCCGAAGTCGTCAAGATCCGCGAAGCCGCAGGCGACTCCTAGCGGCCCGTCGCCGTATTGGCGCGCCGGCTAGGCGGCGACGCGTCGCCCGACGGCGCTGCGCTGTCGCACACGCATCGCCCAGCGTGTGCAGTAGTGCCGACGAGAGCCGCGAAACTGCACACGCAACCGAGTCCGGAGCGCCGGGACCCCACAAGGGCCCCGACCGATCAGCCTTGACCGATCAGATGTCGTAGTAGAGGTGGAACTCGTAGGGGTGTGGGCGCAGCCTCACCGGGTCGACCTCGTGCTCCTCCTTGTAGGAGATCCACGAGTCGATCAGGTCCTTGGTGAACACACCGCCCTGGAGGAGGAACTCGTGGTCCTCCCTCAACCCGGCGAGCGCCTCGTCGAGACTCCCCGGGACCGACGGCAGGCCCGCCAGCTCCGCGGGGGGCAGGTCGTAGATGTCCTTGTCCACCGGGTCGTGCGGCTCGATCCGGCCCTGCACCCCGTCGAGGCCCGCCATGAGCATGGCCGAGAACGCCAGGTAGGGGTTGGCCGCCGGGTCGGGGCAGCGGAACTCGATGCGCTTCGCCGCCGGGCTCTGCGAGTACTGCGGGATGCGCACCGCCGCCGACCGGTTCCGACTCGAGTAGACCAGGTTGACCGGCGCTTCGTAGCCGGGCACCAACCGGTGATAGGAGTTCGTCGTCGGTGCGGCGAAAGCGAGAATCGCCGCGGCGTGCTTGAGGATGCCGCCGATGTACCAACGGGCGGTGTCGGACAGGCCGGCGTAGCCGCTCTCGTCGAACATCAACGTCTCGCCGTTCTTCCACAACGACTGGTGGGTGTGCATCCCGGAGCCGTTGTCCTCGAAGATCGGCTTCGGCATGAAGGTGACCGACTTCCCCGCCTCCCAGGCGACGTTCTTGACGATGTACTTGTAGAGCGTGAGGTTGTCCGCCGTCCTCAGCAGCGTGTCGTACTGCATGTCGATCTCAGCCTGGCCGGCGGTGCCCACCTCGTGGTGCTGCACCTCGATGACGATCCCCGCCTGCTCGAGGCGAGCGGTCATCTCGGAGCGCAGGTCCTGGTAGTGGTCGGTCGGCGGCACCGGGAAGTACCCCTCCTTGTAGCGGGGCTTGTACCCGAGGTTCCCGCCCTCCTCCCTCTTGCCCGAGTTCCAGGCGCCCTCGATCGAGTCGAGGAAGTAGAAGCCGGAGTGCTGCGTCTGACCGAACCGCACGTCGTCGAAGATGTAGAACTCGGCTTCCGGCCCCCAGTAGGAGGTGTCGGCGATCCCGGTGCTGATCAGGTAGTCCTCGGCCTTCTTGGCCACATAACGAGGGTCCTTCTCATACGGCCCGCCGGTGACCGGGTCGTTGACGAAGCAGTAGAGGTTCAACGTCTTCCTGGCCCGGAACGGGTCGTTGACGGCCATAGCCGGATCGGGGATCAGCAACATGTCGGACTCCTGGATCTCCTGGAAGCCCCGGATAGAGGAGCCGTCGAACCCGAACCCCTCTTCGAAGGACTCCTCCGTCAGGCGATGGCTGGGGACTGTGAAGTGCTGCACCTGGCCGGGCAGGTCGCAGAAGCGGAGGTCGACGAACTCGTATCCCTCCTGAGCGATGAGGGTCAAGACGTCTGAGGCGGTCTTGGTCACGATCGGCTCCTTTCGGTTGGTTGATTGTCGCCCGACATCTCAGCCGGGACGGGTTGCCGGGCCGTTGCCCGAGTGTTAACGCTGTGTTTCGCGCGACGCCGCCACGGCGCGGCCACGGCGGCCCCGGGCCCACCCGCCGGGCCGACTACCGTCGCACAGATGGCAGCCACGATCATCCTCGGCGCCCAATGGGGAGATGAGGGCAAGGGCCGCGTCGTCGACTACTTCGCCCGGAGCGCCGACTACGTCGTCCGATTCCAGGGCGGCGCCAACGCCGGGCACACCATCGTCGTCGGAGACCGACGGCTCGCCCTCTCGTTGATCCCCTCGGGGATCCTCTACCCCGACTGCACCCCGGTGATCGCCTCGGGCACCGTGATCGACCCCAAGCTCCTGCTGGCGGAGATGGACATGGTCGCCGCGGAGGGGCTTGACCCGTCGCGGGCCCGCCTCTCGTCGAACGCCCACCTGATCATGCCCTACCACCACAAACTCGATGCCGTGATCGAGCGGTTTCTGGGCAAGAACCGGATCGGCACGACCAAGAAGGGGATCGGCCCCGCCTACGCCGACAAACACTCGCGTTTCGGCATCAGGGCCCAGGACCTGTTCGACCCCAGGATCTTCCGCGCCAAGGTCGAGGCCGCCTTGGACGACAAGAACAAGATCCTCCCCCGCGTCTACAACACGTTGCCGGTGAGCGCCGAGGAGATCATCGATGAGTACCTCGGCTACGCCGAGCGTCTCAGGCCGCACATCGCCGACACCTCCCTGCTGCTCAACAAGGCGATCGAGCGCGGCGAGAACGTGTTGCTCGAGGGCGCCCAGGGCACACTGTTGGACATCGACCACGGCACCTACCCGTTCGTCACCTCGTCAAACTCGTCGGCCGGGGGCGCCGTCGTCGGCACGGGGGTCGGGCCCAAGGCGATCGACGAGATCGTGGGCGTCGCCAAGGCTTACATCTCCCGCGTCGGCTCGGGCCCCTTCCCCACGGAGCTGTTCGACGAAGACGGCGAAAGGATGATCGAGCTGGGCGGCGAGTACGGGGTCGTAACCGGGCGGCGGCGCCGATGCGGCTGGCTCGACATGCTCGCCCTGCGTTACGCGGTCCGCATCAACAGCCTCACCGCAATCTTCCTCACCAAGCTGGACATCCTCTCCGCTTTCGACACCATCAAGGCGGCGATCGGGTACCGCACGGCCGACGGCGACTTCGACGAGTTCCCCTCCCAGCAGTCGGCGCTCTTCAACTGTGAGCCGGTGTACGACAAGTTGGCGGGATGGGGCACCGACATCACCGGGGTGCGCGAGCACAGCGACCTGCCCAAGAAGGCCCGCGCCTACATCGACTACGTCCAAGAGTCGGCGGGGGCGCCGGTCAAGTGGGTGTCGGTCGGGCCCGAGCGATCCCAGTTGATCGAGATCCCATGAAGGTGCTGATCGTCGGAGGCGGCGGCCGCGAGCACGCCATCGGGTGGAAGCTGGCCCAAAGCCCGCGGCTTGACGAGCTGATGTCGCTGCCCGGCAATCCCGGCCTGGCCGAGCTCGGGCCGATCGTCGAGGGGGTCGACCCCGAAGACGCCGGCGCCGTCGCCGCCCTGGCCGCGGCCCGCCGAGTCGACTTGGTCGTCGTCGGGCCGGAGGCGCCACTGGCCGCCGGGGTGGTCGACGCCGTCACCGACGCGGGCATGGCCGCGTTCGGGCCCGGGCGGGCAGCGGCCCGCTTGGAGTCGTCCAAGACCTTCGCCAAGGAGGTGATGAGGCGGGCCGGTGTGCCGACCGCGGCGTCGGAGACCTTCACCGACCGCGAGGCTGCGCATGCCCGCCTGTCCGCGTCGGAAGGGCCCTATGTGGTGAAGGCGGACGGCCTGGCCGCGGGCAAGGGTGTGTTGGTCACGGAGTCTCGGGCCGACGCCGAGTCGTGGGTCGACCGCTGCCTGGGAGGCGGGTTCGGCGCCGCCGGCTCGTCGGTGGTTGTCGAGGACCACCTCGACGGGCCCGAGGTGAGCGTCTTCGCCGTCTGCACCGACCGGGGGGCGGCGGCCCTTGAGCCTGCCCGCGACTACAAACGCCTGCTCGACGACGACAAGGGGCCCAACACCGGGGGGATGGGCGCCTACTCCCCCGTCGACGACCTGCCGGACGACCTGGTCAAATGGACTGTGCGGGAGGTCGTCGAGCCGACCCTCGAGCAGATGCGGGCGGACGGCTGTCCTTTCACCGGCTTTTTGTACGCGGGCCTCACGCTCTCAGACGACGGCCCCAAGGTGTTGGAGTTCAACGTGCGTCTCGGCGACCCGGAGACCCAGGCGGTGCTCCCGCGGATGACGTCCGACCTGCTCGACGTCCTTGAGGGGGCCGACCCGGAGTGGTCGGATGAGGCGATCGTCAACGTCGTGCTGGCCGCCCGGGGTTACCCGACGGCGCCGGAGAAGGGGGCCGTCATCGCAGGGCTGGCCGGGGCGCCCGCCGACGCGATCGTCTTCCACGCCGGAACCGGGGAGGAGGGCGGGAAGCTGCTCGTCGACGGCGGGCGGGTGTTGAGCGTCGTGGGCGCCGGGGCCTCCGTCGACGAGGCCCGGCGGGCCGCCTACGAGGCGGTCGGCGCCGTCGCCTGGCCGGGCGCCCAGTTTCGGGACGACATCGGCTTGTGAGCGTGTGCGGAACCGCCGAGCGTGTGCAGTAGCACCGACGAGAGCCGCGTTACTGCACACGCATGGAGTCGTAGGCGAGCAACCCGCGCTGCAACAGCGCCGTCCCGATCACGAGAGCCGTGCAGAGGAGACCGCCGATGATCGACGCCGCCGCCTCGCCGGTCCGGCCCGCGAGCGCGCCGAGCAGGGCCGACCCCAGATGGGGCCCGCCCGCCACAACCACGATGAACACCCCCTGGAGCCGGCCCTGCAACACGTCGGGCGTCCCCACCTGGAGGATCGTCATGCGAAACACCGCGCTCACCGTGTCCGAGGCGCCCGCCGCGACCATGAGGGCCGTCGCAGGCCATAGAGCCCAGTTGGCGGCGCCCCCCGGGCCCGGGCCAGGGGCGACGGCGACTATCACACCGAAGAGAGCCGTGAACAGGCCCCACAGGGCGACGGCGACGACGATCGCGCGGCCCTGCCGTCTCACCTGGCCGAGCCGGCCCGAGAAGAGACCCCCGAGGACGGCGCCCGTCGCCATCCCGCCGACGAGGATGCCCACGGTCGCGGCGCCGCCGCCTATGGCCAACGCCCCGATCGCCGGGAAGAGCACATGGGGGAAGGCGAGGACCATGGCGAAGATGTCGACCAGGAACGTCATGCCGAGGGTCGGCCGGGCGCGCAGGTACGCCAGCCCTTCCAAGACCGACCCTAGCCCGGCGCGCCGCCTCTCGCCCTCCGGGGGAAGCGGCGGCAGGATCGCCAGCGTGACGAGGCCTGCGACCATGACAACCGCCTCAACCGAGTAGGCCCACCCGTATCCCGCCGCGTCGATCAGGGCGCCTGCGGCGAGGGGGCCGATGGCGAGGGAGGCGCCCATGGAGAGGGTGGAGAGGGCGTTGGCCGACGGGAGCAGGTCGCGCGGGAGAAGGCGGTGGATCACCGCCCGCCTCGCCGGCCCGAGCACCCCGTGGAGACCGCTCTGAGCGGCGACTAGGCCGTAGAGCAACCCGACGCTCACCTGGTCGGCGACGGCCAAGGCGGCGAGGGCGGCGCCGACCAGGGTCAACCCGACCTGCGCCGTCACCAAGACCCGCCGCCGGTCGTATGCGTCCACAATCGACCCGCCGTACAAACCGAGGGCGACCAGGGGGATCAGCGCGGCGAGGCCCGTCATGCCGACGGCGACGGTCGACCCGGAGAGGTCGTAGACATGCAGGCTCACCGCCACCGTGACGAAGTTCACGCCGACGGTCGACAGCCCTCCCCCCAACCAGAGGCGGAAATAGTCGCGACTCTTGCGCAACGGCGTCAGATCTACGAGGAATCCCCTCACCCTCGCCATTTTGGTCGGCGGCCGAGGTGCTGCGGCGAGCGGCGCGGCGAGCATTGCGGCGAGGGCAGCGGCGGCCCGGCGCGGCGGGCGGCGCCGGGCCGCCTTCGGCTACCGTGGGCGCCCATGACCAGAAGAGTGGCCATCCTCATGGGGTCGGGGTCGGACCGCCCGATCATGGAGAAGGCCGAGAAGACACTCGGCCGGTTCGGGGTCGAGAGCGAGACGCGGGTGCTCTCGGCCCACAAGACCCCCGATCAGGCCGTCGAGTTCGCGGCCGGGGCCGCAGCCGCCGGGTTCGGGGTGATCATCGCCGGGGCGGGCAAGGCCGCACACCTCGCCGGCGTCATGGCCGCCAAGTCGCTGCTCCCCGTCATCGGAGTCCCCATCAGCGCCTCGCTGCAGGGGATGGACGCCCTCCTCGCCACCGTGCAGATGCCGACCGGGATCCCGGTGGCCACGGTGGCCGTCGACGCCGCCGACAACGCCGCCCTGCTTGCCGTGGCCATCCTGGCCGTCGGCGACGAGGCCCTGACCGCCAAGCTGGCTCAACACCGCGACGAGCTGGCGGCGAAGACCCTGGCGAGCTGAGACCCGCCCCATGAGCGAGCCCGCCCCATGAGCGAGCCC
>Ga0209457_1000080_pt1 | contig 37777 bp, 26 predicted proteins | sample WorMetHEROISLAND_5_FD_187410 | JGI IMG/M metagenome (GOLD analysis project Ga0209457, IMG submission 187410) | Marine gutless worms symbiont microbial communities from Max Planck institute for Marine Microbiology, Germany - Olavius sp. 5 HERON... ... | reverse complement strand
CGGTTCGCGTAGGTGCCCGCTCCGTCGACCGTGTCGTCGATGGACGGCTCGCCCGTCTGATGCGACTTGGATTTCGTCATGTCAGCCAACGTATCCAGAGGGTCTGACAGATTCGCGCGGGTCACCGGCTCATCGCTTGCCACGTCGTCGGCCGACAGCTCCGGCGACGAATGTGACTGTGAATCGAACATGGCCCCCAACGTATCCGGAGGGTCTGACAGATTCCGGCGGGCCTCCGCCCCATTGCTAGCCATGTCGTTGGGGGACAGCTCGCCCGACCGGTGTGACTTCGAGTTCGCCATACTCGCCAACGTATCCGGAGGCAATGACAGATTCCGGCTCGGCGCGATCGGCGGTGGAGCAGATTCGTCGGGCCTCCCCTGGCGCCGGGTCGCTCAGGCGGCGGGCCCCACCCGTCCGCCCATCTCCCGGACCCGGGTGGAGATGATGTCGAACACCTGATCACGGAGTGCGCTCGTGCCCGACCCGTCCATCCCCGTCGTCTCGATTGGCGGGTCGACGACGGCCTTCACGGGCCCGCCGAACACCCACGGCTTACCCGGCGGCATCGACTCGAAGGCGCCGTGGATCGTCATGGGCAGCACGGGGAGTTGCGCGGCGATGGCCATCGTGAAGGCGCCCTTCTTGAAGCTCTTCATGACGCCGTCGCGGGGGCGGGTCCCCTCGGCGTAGATGATCAGGCTCCGCTTCTTATCGATCAGCGCCTTGGCCTGCTTGTTCACCCCGGCGTGCGCCGCCCGGCGCGCGGAGCGATCAACCTCGATGACGCCGACCGCTCTCATCCCCTGGGCGAGGAGCGGGACCCTGAACAACTCCTTCTTGGCCAGGAACCTGATCGGGATCGGCGCCGCCAACAGGCAGATCATGATGTCGAGGGTCGAGATGTGGTTGGAGACGACGACATACGACCGGCGCGGGTCGATGTGCTCCCCGCCCTCCACAGTCAGCGGCGACCTGGAGGCGACAAGCCATGTCCTGCTCCACAAGCGGATCACCTTGTCGATCCACGGCGAGGTGTCGTTGAACAGGGCGACGACGATGACCACGGGGGCAAGGACGATCGTCGCCAACACGCCCGCCGACCAGGTGACGAGGCTGCGCAGCCCGACGATGATCCAACTCATGCGTCGAGCGTAGCCGCCCTTTACCCTGGCGGATGTGGGCAAACAAGAGATCAGGGACGCCGCCAAGAAGCGCCCGCCCCCGCCGCGGGCGACGGGGCGCCTGGTTGTCTCGGGCCTGTTCGCCTGGTTGTCCGCAAGGCTCCCCGGGACGGCCGCGGCGTATCTGGCCATGCGCGACGAGGTCGATGTCGCACCCCTGTTCGATGCGCTGCCCGGCTGGCGATGGGTTCTGCCCCGCGTGGAGCCGGGCGGGGAGGTGACGTTTCGCGACCGGGCGGTCCCGCGCGAGACCCATCGGCTCGGGATGGAGCAGCCGATCGGCCAAGGGGCGACCGTCCCCACTCGCGAGATCGACGTCTTCCTGGTCCCCGGGGTCGCTTTCGACGCGGGCGGCGCCCGCGTCGGGCGCGGCGGCGGCTATTACGACCGGATCCTCGCCGAGCGTCGCGCCGACGCGGCGGTTGTCGGGGTGACGGTCAACGCCGCCTTGGTCGAGTCGGTCCCCGTCCTCGATCACGACCAACGCGTCGACCTGCTCGCCGTCGAGACCGGGGTCAGGGAGTGCTTGCGTCCATGACCAACGGCTCGACTGTGCGCCAAGTGGTCTCCGCCCAGCGAGCGTGACCCGCCGCGCTGACGTGGAACAGGTCGGCGGCCCACAGCTCAGGGTCGTTGCGCCACCGGCGACGGTCGGTCTGGCGGTGGGCGACGACGACGGCGCCGTGCCTCTCGGCCACCCGGCGGTGGATCCGGTCGAAGGCGCGGGCCCGTCGCTCCAGCAGGGCGCTCAGGGGCGGGTGCACGCGGGGGATCGTGCCGAGGTAGCCGACTCCGCTTTGCACGACTTGGGCGCCGCCGGCGGCGAGGTCGCCGATCAGCCGGTCCATGTTCTCCTCGAAGGCCGCCCTGGTCGCTCCTTTGATCACGTCGTTGGCCCCGACGGAGACGAAGACCAGGTCGGGCCGGAAGGCGACGGCGGCATGCAACTGGCCTGCGATGAGGTCGGCGGCGGTCGAGCCGCCCTCCGCGAGCGACCTGAGAGTGATGCGACGACCGACGCTCAGCCGCTCGCAGACGCGGCTGACCCAGATCTCGGAGGGCCCGGCGACGCCGGGGGCGGTCACGGAGGAGTCGCCGAGCACGGCGACGCGAAACTCGGGGTCGTCAGGGTCGCCGAACTCGCCGGAAGGGTCGAACTCGGGCAGGTCGGGAGCGGGGCGGAGCACCGCGTAGGCCGCCTCCAGCGCCACGAGGGCGACTGCGCCGCCAAGGGCGCGCCCGACCCGCTTGAGCTTCATATCTCCGGCGCAGCGATCAGCCGTCGGCCGCAAACCCCGTCTCTCATCGGCCGATGAGGCTAATCGCCCGTGGCGCGCTCCCGATGGGCGCGGCGGGGGGCGCCGGGCGGTACAGTCGCGCCTGTCCCCGGGCGGCCGCAGACCAGGCGTGATGACCAGCACCTCCGAGCAAGCACCCAACCCGACGCACAAGGCCCGCTTCGTGACGGCCACCGCCTTGTTCGACGGCCATGACGCCTCGATCAACATCTTCCGCCGCCTTCTCCAAGCGTCCGGCGCCGAGGTGATCCACCTGGGTCACAACCGCAGCGGCCTCGACATAGTTGAAGCCGCCATCGACGAGGGCGCCCACGCCGTTGCCGTGACCTCCTATCAGGGGGGCCACATGGAGTTCTACCCGTATCTGCGCGACCTCCTTGTGGAGAGGGGCGCCGGCCACATCCGCATATTCGGCGGCGGGGGAGGGACCATCCTCCCCTCGGAAGCCGATGAGCTGGCGAAGCGAGGGGTCGCTCGCATCTACTCGCCCGACGACGGGCGGAGGTTGGGGCTCGACGGGATGGTGTCCGACATGTTGTCCCGGTGCGGTTTCCCGGCCGCCCGCGGCGCAAGCCTCCCGGGCGGACTGGGCGCCGGCGACTTCGACCTGTCTCAACTGACCGTTGACAATCACTCGGCCGTCGCCGCCTTGATCTCCGCGGCCGAGGGCCGGGCGGAGGCCGAGAAGGGCGTCTTCGACGAGATCGAATCTCTGGCGGCCGCCTCCGATGCTGCTGTCGTGGGCGTCACCGGCGCCGGGGGGTCGGGCAAATCCAGCCTTGTCGATGAGCTGGTGAGGAGGCTCCTCCTGGATTTCGCCGACCTTCGGCTCGCCGTAGTCTCCGTGGACCCGTCCAAGCCGAAGTCGGGCGGCGCATTGCTGGGCGACCGCATCAGGATGAGCTCGCTGCCCGACCCGAGGGTGTACATGCGCTCGCTCGCCACCCGCCGTCCGCACCTGGCTCTCTCGCCTCATGTGCGCTCGGCCGTCGACACGGTGAAGGCGGCGGGGTTCGACCTCGTGATCCTGGAGACGTCGGGGATCGGGCAGTCGGACACCGAGATCGTCGATTTCTCCGACGTCGCCACATATGTGATGACCCCGGAGTACGGGGCGGCGACCCAACTGGAGAAGATCAACATGCTCGACTTCGCCGACCTGATAGTCATCAACAAGGCCGACAAGGAAGGGGCCCTCGACGCGCTCCGCGACGTCCGTGAGCAGTGGAGGCGGGGCCGGGGCGGCGCCCGGGCCGACAACGACAACCTTCCCGTCTTCCCGACGACGGCGTCCGACTTCAACGACCCCGGCGTCAATCTCCTCTACAGGGCGCTTGTCTCGGCGCTCGGCATGGAGTCGTCGCTCGACCTGCCCGTCGACCAAGAGGCGAAGGGGGCAGTCATCCCGCCCGAACGGTCCCGGTACTTGGCTGAGATCGCCGAGGAGGTCCGCCGATACGACGAGTGGGCGGAGCGGCAGTCGGCCGCCGCCGAGCGCCTGTATCGGCTCGTCGGCGCAGACGAAGCCGTCGAGGCCGACCTCTCCCGTGAGGTTGCGGCTGCCCGGGAGGCCGTGACACCGGAGAACCTGCGCGCCCTCGAAGGTTGGGACGACATGGTCGCCGCGTACTCGGGCGACGAGCGCGCCCACCCCGCCCGGGGCGGGGAGGCGAAGGTCTCGCTCCGTCACGAGACCTTGTCCAGAACTCGTGTCCCCAAGGTGGCCACGCCCCGCTACCGGTCTTGGGGTGATCGCCTGCGTTGGCTTCTCCAAGAGAACGTGCCGGGCGAGTTCCCCTACGCCGCCGGGGTGTTCCCGTTCAGGCGGGTCGAGGAGGCGCCGACGCGGATGTTCGCCGGGGAGGGGTCGCCGGAGCAGACCAACGCCCGATTCCACTACCTGGCGTGGGGGATGTCGGCGAAACGGCTGTCCACCGCCTTCGACTCTGTGACCCTCTACGGCGAGGACCCGGGCGAGCGGCCCGACATCTACGGCAAGATCGGTGCCTCCGGCGTATCGGTCGCCACCTTGGACGACGCCAAGAGGCTCTACGCGGGTTTCGACCTCGCCGACCCGTCGACCTCGGTGTCGATGACCATCAACGGCCCGGCCCCCATGATCCTAGCCTTCTTCATGAACGCGGCGATCGACCAGGTGTGTGAGGCCCACATCACCGAGAACGGCCTGTGGGACGAGGTCGAGGCGACGATCTCCGAAATCTGCGGGGACAGGCCCCGCCCGCGCTATCGCGGCGACCCGCCTCCAGGAGGCGCCGGGTTGGGCCTTCTCGGCGTGACCGGCGACCAGGTGCTGGCCGCCGAGGACTACGAGCGAATCAAGGCCGAGACCCTGTCGAAGGTGCGCGGGACGGTGCAGGCGGACATCCTCAAGGAGGACCAGGCCCAGAACACCTGCATCTTCTCCACGGAGTTCGCCCTCAAGATGATGGGCGACATCCAGGAGTACTTCGTCGAGAACGAGGTCCGCAACTTCTACTCGGTGTCGATCAGCGGGTATCACATGGCCGAGGCGGGGGCCAACCCGATCACCCAGCTTGCCTTCACGTTGGCCAACGGGCTGACCTACGTCGAGTACTACCTGGCCCGGGGGATGGACATTGACGACTTCGCCCCCAACCTGTCGTTCTTCTTCTCAAACGGCGTCGACGCCGAGTATGCGGTGATCGGCCGGGTGGCCCGTCGCATCTGGGCCAAGGCGATCAGGGGCCGGTACGGGGGTGATGAGCGGTCCCAGAAGCTGAAGTACCATGTGCAGACTTCGGGCCGGTCGCTCCACGCCCAAGAGATCGGCTTCAACGACATCAGGACGACGCTTCAGGCCTTGTACGCCTTCTTCGACAATGCCAACAGCCTGCACACCAACGCCTACGACGAGGCGATAACGACGCCTACTGAGGAGTCGGTTCGCAGGGCGCTGGCGATCCAGCTCATCATCGACCGGGAGCTCGGCCTCAACAAGAGCGAGAACCCGCTCCAGGGCAGCTTCGTCATTGAGGAGCTGACCGACCTGGTGGAGGAGGCGGTGTTGGCCGAGCTGGAGAGGATCAGCAGCCGCGGGGGAGTGCTGGGCGCCATGGAACGGCGGTACCAGCGCACCAAGATCCAAGAGGAGTCGCTGCGTTACGAGCAGCGGAAGGAGTCGGGCGAGTACCCGATCGTGGGCGTCAACACCTTCCTCTCCCCGGAGGGCTCGCCTTTTGAGGCGCCCGCCGAGCTGATCAGGCCCTCGGCCGAGGTCAGAGACCGCCAGATCGCAGGCCTCCGCGCCTTCCAGGACCGGAACAGGGCCGCCGCCCGTGAGGCGATCAGGTCGCTTCAGCGGGTCGCGTCCCGGGGGGAGAACCTGTTCGCCGAGTTGATGGAGACTGCGAAGTCGGCCTCGCTCGGGCAGATGAGCCGCGCCCTCTACGAGGTGGGCGGTCGCTACCGGCGGAGCATGTGAGCGCGGTCTTCGCTCTCCGGCGGCGCCGTCTTAGCATGCGGCGGCTGTGAGCGCGATTGTCGAGATCGAGGCGTCCTCGGACGCGGAGAAGGCGCGGGAGGCCCTGGAGCCGCCTCTCGGGTTCGGGACGACGTTGGCCGACCTCATGGTGCGGATGGAGCATGGCGCGGAGCGCGGCTGGCGGCAGCCGATCGTGACGGCGACCGCCCCGCTGGAGTTGTCGCCAGCGGCGAAGGCGCTCCACTACGGCGTTGAGGTGTTCGAGGGTCTGAAGGCCTACGGCTGGGCCGACGGCCGGGTCGCCCTGTTCCGGCCCGAGCTGAACGCCCGGAGGCTCAACGCGTCGGCGCGTCGCATCCGCATGCCTGAGATCGCGGAGGAGACCCAACTCGCCGCGATCGAGGCGTTGGTCGGCGAGCTGCGGGCCTGGGTGCCGCGGGGGCGGGGCAGCGCCCTCTACCTGCGGCCGGCGATCATCGGGACCGAAGCCGCGTTGCGGGTCAGCGCGGGGTCGGAGTACCTCTACTTCGTCATCGCCTCGCCGGTCGGCCCCTACTTCGGCGGGGGCTTCAAGGCGATCCCGATCATGGTCGAGGAGTCTCAGGTGAGGGCGGCTGTGGGCGGTGTGGGGGAGGCGAAGACCGGAGGGAACTACGCGGCGGGCCTCGACGGCCAGGAGAGGGCACGCGAGATGGGCTTCGAGCAGGTGCTTTGGCTCGACGCCCGCGAGCACCGCTACCTGGAGGAGCTCAACGGGATGAACGTGTTCGTGGTCGACCGGGGCTCCTTGCTGACCCCGCCGCTCGACGGGACGATCCTCCCCGGGATCGTGCGTCGCTCGATCCTTGAGTTGGCGCCCGACCTGGGCCTGACGGCTTCGGAGCACCCTCTCGCCATCGAGGACGTCATGAGGGGCATTGAGAGCGGGCGGGTCACCGAGATCCTGGCGGTCGGCACCGGGGCGATCATCACCCCCGTGGGCAGCCTGGGGTATCGGGGGAGGACCGTCACGGTCGGCGACGGCGAGCCGGGCCCGGTGGCGAAGCTGCTCTACGACGCGGTGGCCGCCGTCCAACACGGGGAATCGCCCGACCCTCGAGGTTGGATGCGGGTGGTGGGGTAGAGCGGCCCGGGCTGGTGTCTTGCCGATCTCATTCATGTGGCGCGATGAACCGCTCGCCGTTGTGATGCAGAAGGTGGGTCGGGGACTCGGACACCCACACTTCCGTCCCCCATGCGATCGAATCTGCGTGTCGCTTGTACCCGGCGAAGTCCAGGAAGGCGGAGACGTAGACGCGTTTGGCCGTGCAATCGGACAGGTATTGCTCCAATTCGATTCGACGCTTCGACGACACTGGCCCGTGGGAGGTGACGGCCTCACACAGGAACAGCCAATTGCGATCGGGGTCGTGGACCACAACGTCAGGCAGTTTGCCGTGGGCATCCAGCGGCACGCCGAGCGCTTCCAGCTCCGGCGCCACGACCACGAGCGCCTTGGCGTCCGCGTCGCCGAGATACACAACAACCGCTCCAGGGGCGAACCGCGGCAGGAACTCTTCGACAATCGCACGCTGGAGGGCGTTGTGACGACCTGGAGAGAGCTCAACGGTGTCGCCGGACGGGAGCGTGACCGGAACCATCTTGAGCGTCCGCGCCTGTGCGTAGCGTTTCGCCAAACCTCCTTCCGACTCGTCGCGGAATCGCTCGGCGACCTTGGCGAACTTCCGGGCTCCGTACGCCTGAATCGTCTCTAATGCTTCGTCGGTGAGCGCGTAATGGGTGTTCGGGCTGTTCGTGGGTAGCTCGGGGTTGTCGGGGTTTCTCACGAGAACGCCTGCTTGAACGAACTGGTGTATCGCCTGGCGGCGGATGGTCTCCCGGGTGTTCTCAGCGTATCCCTTGCCGTGGGCGGACCTTGCGAACTCGATCACGCCATGGGGACTGCTCCGCGCGGCCGTCGCATCGGTCCAGTCGGTGTCTGGGCCGACGCGAGCAAAAGCGAGCAGCGTGTACGCCGCATTGTCGTTCAGTTGCCGAGCGGGCAACCCAAGTGCTTGAAGGATGGCCTTCGCTTCGTCAACCGTTCCCACGAAGAGCCTCCTCGGCAGCGGCTTCGCCGTCGTCGCCCAGACGCACCTTCTCCCCGATCAGGCGAATGTCATCAAGGGGCGGGAGGGGGAGTGCTCGGATCTCCGTGGCGGAGACTTGCGTGTTGCCGTTGAGAATCCTGAAGTATCGGTCGTAGGCGCCCGAGCTCAGGAGAGTCGCTAGACCGACGGCTTCATCCTCCTTCATCTCCCTATTGACTCCGAGGATGACGTTGACATGGTTCTCGACGGCGAAGAACTGGCTGGGGAGCGTCCCCTTGAGAAGCGGGGCGGCAGTCAGGCGCCGGCTCTCCTCCTTTGCTGAGAAACGCCGGAGGAGCACGCAGGTCTGATCGGCGATTCGTAGTTTGCCGGGCGCCTCGGCTATGAGGCCCTCGCTCTTGCGGAACCCATCGCCCAGCGGCCACTCAACCCGGCCGCGGCGCACATGTTGGAGCCAGAGCAAGGGGATTTCGGGTCGCCCGCTTCCGAGGTCGGTCAGATACTCACGGACGCGGAAGGGCACGACGGGACCGGTTGAGATCGTCAGACCCAACCCTCTGAGCCGTTCCGGCAGCGCCTCGATCGTCTCCAGCAAAGCGAGGTCGTCCTCTGTCTCCGGCGCCAGCACCCACGCGTTCTCATCTGACGGGTCGACGATCCGCGACAGCGGCGCGAGCAGGGGCGGCGACTCGCCCAAGTCGTCGAGGCCGCGGGAGACAGTGATCCGGACGGCGCCGGGTCGCTCAGCCTGTCCCTTGACACAACCGATGATCAAGTTCTCTTGTAGCACCCCGTCGCGTCTGAACGCTTCTCGCCGAGAGTCGAAGAGGTGCATCGAGTTGAGGGTCATCGAGCTGTGAAATCTCCGCCGGAAACGACGGAAGTAGAAGCCCGACGTGTAGCTGCGCGGGACGATGAAGACGAGCTGACCCCCCTCAGGGAGGAGTTGACCGCTGATCTCCATGAAGCGGGCGTAGATGTTAGGGGCGGCCCCGCCCCGCCGGTCGGACGGCGACAGCTTGAAGTAAGGCGGGTTGCAGATCACATAGTCGATCTGGCCGGAGACCGCCTTCGCCGCTGTCAAGGCGCCGAAGTCGAGGAAGTCCTCGCCGACGATGTCGAAACTGAAGCTGGGGCCCAGCCTCGACCGGGCGAGCGAGAGAGATTGATTGAGAGAGCGCAACGCGGCCGGGGCCGTCTCAACGGCCGTGAGGCGGACCGACTCGGCGCCGCGGTCGAGAAGCGTCTCCGCCGCCGCGATCCCCAACACGCCCGCTCCGGCCCCGGGGTCAAGAACGCGGGCGGTCGGCCTCTTGTCGGGCTCCAGCATCTCGGCCATGAGCGCAGCGACCCTGGGAGGTGTGAAGAACTGGCCTCGGCGCCTCCGCTCCTCCCGGGTCGTCGCGACCCGCAATCGCTCGGCGAGAGCATCGACCTCATCGAGGAGCCCCGCATGGTCTGCCCGGTCTCTCATGGTGGTTCGCAGGCTACACCCCCCTAATGACACAAATGTGATTAGACGGGACCCGTGATGAGGTCAGGTCTGAGATCCCCTGAGCAGGGCGGCCCTGGCGTGCGCCTCCAACCCTTCGAGGCGGGCCAGGAGCGCGGTGTCCCCGATGAGCTGTGTGGGATCGTCGAGACGGAGCCACGTCGGGGCGCGGAGGAACGTGAGCACCGAGAGACCCGACTGGAAGCGGGCCGCGCCCCCCGTGGGGAGGACGTGGTTCGGCCCCGCCCCGTAGTCGGCGAACGCCTCCGCCGACCCGGCGCCGGTGAAAACCGACCCGTACGACCGCAACCGGCCGGCCAGCGTGCCCGGGTCGGAGACATGAAGAGCGAGGTGCTCCGGCCCCAGCGAGTCGGAGATGCCGACCGCCTCGCCCAAGTCGCCCACCACTGTGATGAATCCGTTGCCCAGGGCCGCCCGCGCCGTCTCCGCCGTCGGGAGGTCGCCAAGTTGCCGGGCGATCTCGGCCTCAACCCGGTCGGCGAGCGCGGCGCTCGTCGCGATCAGCGAGGGGATCGCCGCCGTGTCGTGCTCCGCTTGGGCCAGCAGATCCGCCGCCACAAGCGCCGGGTCGGCGCCGTCGTCGGCGATGACCAGGATCTCGCTGGGGCCGGCGAGCCCGTCGATCCCCACCTCTCCGTGCAGATGCTTCTTCGCCGCCGTCACCCACTTGCTCCCCGGGCCGACGATCAGGTCGCACGGCTCTGAGACCGCGCCGAACGCGAGGGAAGCGATCGCCTGAGCCCCGCCGGCAGCGATGAGCCCGTCGGCGCCCGCGACGAAAGCGGCGGCGCAAGTCGCGGCGGTCGGGCGCGGCGAGGCGACCCACACCGTCGCCGAGCCGGCGACCCGGGCGGGGATGACCGTCATGAGCGCCGAGGAGGGAAGCGGGTGCCTGCCGCCCGGGGCGTAGGCGCCAACCGACTCGACGGGGACCCACCGATGCCCCGCCCTCCCGCCGAGCACTTCCACCGACAGATCCTCTACGCCGGCGAGCTGAGAGCGGGCGAAACCCTCGATCCGGCCCGCGACTCGTCGCAGCGCGTCTTGTTGCTCGGCCGGCAGGCTGCGGAAGCTCTCCTCCAAGGACTGCCTCGACCGGGTCAACGGCTCGTCGGGCCCGATGTCACCGAAGCGCTCCGAGTGCTCGCGCAGCGCCTCCTCGCCGCGGGCCCTCACATCCTCGACTATCGGGATCACGTCGCGGAGGGCCTCGGGGTCGACCGGGCTGCGGCGCGTCATCGCCGCCTCCCGAGGCTCAACCCGTCTCACGAGGTCATCGCCCTTCTTGAGACCCGGAGCTCTCTCCGGCTCAGCTCGGACGCGACATCCTCAAGCGTCGCTCCCGCCGCCGCGGCCTTGACCAACGCGAAGTAGATGAGGTCGGCGGTCTCGTGGGCCGCCTCGGCACGGGTCTCCGCCGAGGCGAGCTCGGCCGCCTCCTCCGCCAGCTTGGCGGCGAGAAGATCCGGTTGGTCGAACAGCTTCACCGTGTTCGACCCCTCCGGCCTCTCCTCGCGAATCAGCCTCAGCCGCCGGGCGAGCCGGCCCAGGCTGCCGTCCTCGCCCCAACACGTCCTCGTCTCAAGATGACAGAACCCCTTCTCTTGGCGGACCCTGAACAGGAGGGCGTCCCGGTCGCAGTCGACGGAGACCTCAAGCAACTCCTGGGCCGCCCCCGACGTCTCCCCCTTCACCCAGAGCCCGCGCGTCCGGCTCCGATAGGCCCCTCTCCCCGAGTCGAGCGCCTCCCGGAGGCTGTCCTGGTCGGACCACGCCAGCCCCAACGCCGCCCCGTGCTCGTCGACGACCACCGTCGGCCAGAACCCGTCGGGACGGTCGCTGGTCAACGTCGCCGCCGTCGCCTCCGCCAGATCGAGTTGACCTGTGTACAGCGCCATGCCCACCTGGGCGTCGGCGCCGATCCTGTCGAGTTCGGCCACCTCGTCGGCGACGGTCACGCCGCCGGCGATTGTCACCGAGGCGCCGTCGGCGGCCTCGACGACCCGGGCGGCCCTCTCGAGGTCGGTCCCGCCCAGGCGCCCTTCGCGCTCAACGAACGTGACGAGGAACCCGCCGCAAAGCCCGCGCAACCGCTCCAAGTCGTCGAAGAGGCCCCGCCCGGCGCCCACCCGCCAGCCGTGGGTGAGCACCTCCCCGTCCCTGCTGTCGAGGGCGACGACCACACGGTCGCTCGGCAGTCGACCGATAAACTCCGGGGTCGCCGCCGTCCCGATCACAACCTTCTCAGCGCCTGCGTCCAGCCATCTCAGCGCCTGCTCCGCGGCCCGGATACCGCCGCCCACCCGGACCCTGGCCCGCCGGCACATCTCAGCGATGAGCTCGGAGTTGTCGCCCTCGCCCCGGGCGGCGTCGATGTCGACGACGGCCACCTCCCCGACTCGGGAGAACCTGTCGAGGATGTCGAGGGGATCTCCGGCGTCGATGGCCTGACGCTCGCCTCCCACGAGTTGGACGGCGTTCCCGCCGACCAGGTCGATCGAGGGGATGATCACAACAGCGCCTCGGTCACGGCCGCACCTCGACCCCGGCAGCCGCCATCCCCTCCTTGAGATCGCCGACGGTGAGGTCGCGGTCGTGGAGGATCGAGGCCGCCAGAGAAGCCGACGCCCCCGCCTTGATCGCCTCGGCGAGGTGCTCGGCCGTGTCGGCCCCTCCCGATGCGATTATCGGGACGCCGACGGCCGCGGCGACGGCCGAGACCAACTCCAGGTCGTACCCCACCCTCGTCCCGTCGCGATCCCAGCTTGTGAGCAGGATCTCGCCCGCGCCCGCCTCCTCGGCGGTCCTGCACCAGGCGACTGCGTCGAGGCCGGTCCAGGTCTTGCCGCTGTGAGTGACCGTCTCCCATCCGTCGCCCGCCCGCGCCGCGTCGACGGCGATCACGGTGCACTGCGCCCCGAACAACTGGGACATCTCTCCGATCAGCCCCGGACGCTCCACCGCGGCCGTGTTGACGCTCACCTTGTCGGCGCCCGCCTCCAGCAACGTCGCCGCGTCGGCGGTGCTGCGCACCCCCCCGCCCACGGTGAGCGGGATCGACAGAGCCTCCCTCACCGCGGCCACCACAACCAGGTTGTTGGCCCTGCCCTCCGGCGTGGCCGAGACGTCGAGCAGGACGATCTCGTCGGCGCCCTGCTCCTGATAGGCGGCGGCCGACTCGACCGGGTCGCCTGCGTCTCTCAGGCCCCCGAACTTGACTCCCTTCACCACGCGGCCTGCGTCCATGTCGAGGCAGGGGACGACTCTTGGGACCGCCATCAGGGCGCGGCCCCCGTCTTGTCGAGCCAACGTCCCACCACAGAGGCGCCCCAGGCGCCGGACAACTCGGGATGGAACTGGCACGCCAAGACGTCTCCCCGCTCCAACGCGGAGACGAACGGCGACCCGTAGACGGTGACGGCGACGGCCCACGACGGCGGGGCGGAGACGAGCCGGTAGGAGTTGGCGAAGTAGGCCCAGCCGTCGGTCACATAGCGGCAACCGGGGCCGGCCTCGACCCGGTTCCAGCCGAGTTGAGGGACCCGGAGGCCGCCGTCGAAGGCGGTGACCTTCTCGGAGATGACGCCCAGGCCCGAGGCCGAGGGGGTCTCCTCGCTGCTCTCGGCCAGGAGCTGCATGCCGACGCAGATCGCCATTGTCGGCCGTCCGTCGGCGACCCTTTCTCGGATCACGTCCTTGACGCCGTCGTCGGCGAGCCGCTGGGCGGCCGCCCCGAACGCCCCCACGCCGGGCAGGACCAGCCTGTCGGCGGATGCCGCGTCGTCGACCGAGGAGGCCGTCGTCACATCGGCGCCCAGCCGCTCGAAGCAGGCGCGGACTGAGGCGAGGTTGGCCACGCCGGTGGGCGCGACGACCACCTTCACCCAAGGACCCCCTTGGTGCTCGGGGCCCCGCCGCCCACTACCGTCGTCGCCTCTCGCAGGGCCAACGCGACGGCCTTGAAGGCGGCTTCGGCTTTGTGGTGGTCGTTGTCGCCGCGGAGGACATCGACGTGCAGCGTCATCCGACCTTCGACGGCGAGCGTCCTGAGGAAGTGGGTGATGTTCTCGGCGGCGACGTCGCCGATCCGGTCGCGGGCGAAGCTGATGTGCACCTCCGGCCATGAGCGCGACGACAGGTCGACTACGGCCCTGGCGAGAGCCTCGTCGAGGGGGGCGTGTGCGCTCCCGAACCTCCTGATCCCGTCGGCGCCGCCAAGCGCCTCGCTGAAGGCGCCGCCGATGACGATGGCGCAGTCCTCGACCGTGTGGTGGTCGTCGACGTCGGTGTCTCCTTCGGCGGCGACCTCGAGGTCGAGCCCCGAGTGCCTTGCCAGGGTGTCGAGCATGTGGTCGAGGAAGCCGAGGCCGGTGTCTACCGTCGCGACCCCGGTGCCGTCGAGGTCCAACGACACCGCCACCCGGGTCTCCCCGGTGACTCGCTGCGATTGTGCTGTTCTGCTCATCTGAGGATCTCCTTTATCTGTGAGACGGACTCCAAAGTGATCGCGGCTAGCTCCGGCGCCGCCGACCCGACGGCGATGGGAAGGGCGCCTGCGGCCCGAGCCGACTCGAGGTCGTCCCGGGTGTCCCCGAGCATCCACGCCGCGGCGGCGCCGAGTCGCTCCATAGCCAAGCGGACCGGGGCCGGATCGGGTTTGAAGGGGGCGTCCTCCCGGGTCACGACGGCGCCGAACAGGCTCTTGAGGCCGTGTCGGTCGAGGAACTCGTCGGCGTCGCTCCGGGGGCGCCCCGTGACCACCCCGAGCGGGTAGCGCTCGGCCAGCTCGGCCAGCGTCTCCCGGTCGATCAGGGGCCGCTCGTTCTCCTTCAACCCGCGCCTCGCCCCGTCGCCCTGGTAGATCGACTCGAAGCGCTCGACGATCGTCTCGAAAGGGACGGTCTCGCCGGACTCCTCCAAGATCCGTTGCGTGACCCGCCAGTCGTCGTTGGCGTCGCCTTCGGCCTTCACCGCCTCGATGTCGGCCTGGGTCGCCTCGACGCCGAAAGCGGCGGCGACGGCGATCACCGTCGCCCGGTAGGAGCCGGTGACGTCGGCGAGCACCCCGTCGAGATCGAAGAGAAGGGCGTCGGGCGCCAACACGGTCCGCAGGGCCGACTCCAACCGGCTCATCTCCGTCTCGTCTCGGGGCGCCGTGATGCGGGCGCAACCGTCGAGAATCGGGTTGTCGGGGAAGGACCGGGCGGCGACGCCGAGGGCGGCGAGGGCCGGGACCAGCCAGTCGGCGCCCTCGGTCGCCAGCACGAAGTTGGCTTGGCTGGGGAGGGGCGCAGCCCCCAGCTCGGCCAGCAGGTCGGCCAGCGACTCGCGGCGCCTCGCCGCGTCGGACAAGTCGGGCGATCCGCCGGCCAACGTCTCCTCAGCCATCTCAAGCGAGACGCTCGACACCGGGTAGGGGTTCCCGTAGCGGGAGATCTCGGCGATGAGCGGGGGAGGGCCCAGCAGGTAGCCGACTCGAAGGCCTGCAAGCCCGAAGGCCTTGGAGAGGGAGCGGACCACCACGACGTTGCCGAGCCGCAACGCCGCCGCCGTGAGGTCCTCTTCGGCGAACTCGGCGTAGGCGGCGTCGAGCACGACAAGGTCGAAAGACGCCGAGATCGCCCGCAGGGCCGTCTCGTCGGCGACGCTCCCGGTGGGGTTGTTGGGAGACGCCACCACCGCGACGTCGGCCCCCGAGGCGACCAGCTCCGCCGCGGGGAGCGGGCCGTCCCACCAGGGGACCTCGATCAGCTCGGCCCGGGCCTGGGCGGCGTAGCGAGGGATCATCTCGAAGGTGGGCGCTGTGGTCGCGAAGCGTCCGGCGGCGTTGGCGAGGAAGCAGCGGAGCAGGGCGTCGTCGCCTCCGGCGGTGACGAGCACCTGGTCGTCGTCCAAGCCGAGCCTTCCGGCGAGCATCGTCCTGAGCCGGCTCGCGTCCGGGTAGCGAGAGACGGGGCCCGTCGCCCCCTCGTTCTTGGACAGGTCGAGGTCGATGGGTGAGTCGAAGGACGGAGGCGCGTAAGCGGAGGAGATCACGGGACGATTTGCTCCAGCCGGGTGACCACGATGTCGGTGGCCCCCTTCTCCTTCAGCGCCGGGATCAGGTCGGGAAGAGACCCGCGGGGGACCGCCGCCTTCACGGCCATGCCCGCCTCGCCGTGCAAGGTGGCCATCGTCGGCTCCCTCATGCACGGCAGCGCCTCGATGACGTCCTCCAAGTCGTCGGTTGCGACGTTGAGCTCGATCATGACCCTCCCCCTCGCCTCAAGCACCGATCGGAGGCTCAGGACCAGGTCCTCGATACGGGCCTTCTTCCCGGGCGCGTCCATGGCGTGACGGCCCGCATAGAGGCGGGTCGAGGACATCATCAACTCGTCGATCACCACCAAACCGTTGGCGGCGAGGGTCTCCCCTGTCGCCATGATGTCGACGATCAGGTCGGCGTCCTCCGGCGGGAACACCTCGGTAGCGCCGTAGGAGTGCACGAGGCCGGCGTCCAACCCGCTCCTGTCGATCCAATCGGAGGCGAGTCGCCCAAGCTCGCTGGCCACGACGAGCCTCCGGTCGGGCAGGGCCCCGTCGACAAGGAGATCCTCGTGGGCGGCCGCCACCACCGTCACGGGGTCCAGGCCGGTGTCGAGAAGCTCGACGACGTCGGCGTCCTTCTCGGCGACCCAGTCGGCCCCGGCGAAGCCGACATCGCGGGATCCGGCGGAGAGCATCTCGACGATGTTCTGGGGTTTGAGGAGCTTCACCTCGTAGCCGGGCGCAGGCGCCACGGGCCGGTAGCCCCGGGGACCGCCTGAGCGCAGCCGCATGCCTGCGTCGGCGAGCAGCGCGGTGACCGCTTCCTCGGTCCGCCCCTTCGGCACCGCCAAGTGGATGGTCTCGGGCTCGGTTGTCGGGTTGGTCATCGTCGACCTTTCCCGCCTTGGGGAGATCGGGGCGCCGCGAGATGGGAAACGCCGACCTCCCGGCCGGCGTCTCGCTCCAATGCGGAATCCTGCCTATGCGCCGAACATCAGCCGGCCCCGTTGCGGGCCCCAATGACCGGCGCTTCAGAGCACAGGAGTCATGCCGAAACCCTACACCGGGCCACTCTCTCGGGCAAGCCGGGCCCGGCTCGGCGTAGCGCCACCCGTTGTGCGATGATCCACGGATGAGCGACCAACCCATCAGCCGATACCCGGCGCCCGACCCGGCCGACCTACCCGACGATCTCAAGGCGATCAACAGGGAGATGGAGGAGCGCACGGGCTTCTTGCCCAACGTGTTCACGGCCTTGGCCCGCCGACCCGACGAGCTGCGGGCCTTCCTCGCCTACCACGACGCCCTCATCGAGAAGGAAGGCGGGTTGTCGAAGGCCGACCGGGAGATGATCATCGTGGCGACCTCCGCTGAAAACAACTGCCAGTACTGTGTGATCGCTCACGGCGCCGTCTTGCGGATCAGGGCCAGGGACCGGCTTGTCGCCGACCAGGTTGCGATCAACTTCCGCAAGGCGGACATCGCAGACCGTCAGAAGGCGATGCTTGAGTTCGCATTCAAGGTCGCTCACCACTCCGACCTGGTCGACGACTCGGACTTCGAGGCGCTTCACGCCCACGGATTCGACGACGAGGACATCTGGGACATAGCGGCCATCACCGCGTTGTTCGGGATGAGCAACCGGATGGCCAACTTCACGTCGATGCGGCCCAACGACGAGTTCTACTCGATGGGCCGGTGACGGGCGGCCCGCGGCGGCGGTTAGCCTTCGGCGCCCCATGAGCCGAGAGATCCCTGAGAAGCCGAGTCTCGAGGGCCTCGAGGCGAAGTGGGACGCCCTGTGGGAGTCGGAAGGCGCCTATCGCTTCGACCGCGCCAAGGCCCGGGAGGCGGTGTACTCGATCGACACCCCGCCGCCGACCGTGTCCGGGGCGCTCCACATGGGCTCGGTGTTCGGGTATGTCCAGACCGACACCCACGCCCGGTACCGGCGCATGTCGGGCATGGAGGTCTTCTACCCGATGGGTTGGGACGACAACGGCCTGCCCACGGAGCGCCGGGTCCAGAACTACTACGGGGTGCTGTGCGACCCCGGGTTGGCGTTCGACCCCGGCTTCGAGCCCCCGGCCGAGCCGCACGACCCGCCGATCCACATCAGCCGACGCAACTTCATCGACCTCTGCCACGTGTTGACCGAGGAGGACGAGAAGGTCTTCGAGGGTGTGTGGCGCACGCTCGGCCTCTCGGTCGATTGGTCGCACACCTACGCCACCATCGACCATCGCAGCAGGCGGGTCTCCCAGAGGGCCTTCTTGGCCAATCTGGAGCGGGGCGAGGCGTATTCCCAGGAGGCGCCCGTCTTGTGGGACGTCGACTTCCAGACGGCCGTGGCCCAAGCCGAGCTGGAGGACCGCGAGAAGGGCGGCGCCTATCACAAGATCGCCTTCCGCAGGGCCGACGGCTCGCCCGTCCACATCGACACCACCCGGCCCGAGTTGATCTGCTCCTGTGTCGCCTTGGTGGCCCACCCCGACGACAAGCGTTATCGGGAGTTGTTCGGCGAAAGCGTCGTCTCGCCGCTCTTCGGCGTGGAGCTGCCTTTTGTCGCGCACGAGCTGGCCGACCCGGAGAAGGGGACCGGCGCCGCGATGATCTGCACTTTCGGCGACACGACCGATGTGACCTGGTGGCGGGAGTTGAACCTCCCGACGAGGGCCGTCATCCAGCGCGACGGCAGGTTCCAGACAGAGTCCCCCGACTGGTTGGAGGGCGAAGGCGTGAAGGCCTACTCGGAGCTGGCCGGGTTGTTCCCCAACCAGGCGCGCCGCAAGACGGCGGAGCTGCTGGCCGAGTCGGGGGACCTCGTCGGCGAGCCTCGCCCCATCACCCACCCGGTGAAGCACTTCGAGAAGGGCGACCGCCCGCTCGAGATCGTGACAAGCCGCCAGTGGTACATCCGCAACGGCGGGCGCGACGACGAGCTGCGCGCGGCCCTCCTCGCGAGGGGGGCGGAGCTGGATTGGGCGCCCGGCTTCATGGGCGCCCGCTACCGGCACTGGGTCGAGGGCCTGCAGGGGGATTGGCTCATCTCCAGGCAGCGGTACTTCGGGGTACCCATCCCGCTCTGGTACGAGGTCGACGACGACGGCGAGGTCGACTACGACAAGGTGATCGTCCCCGACGACGACCAGCTCCCCATCGACCCCGCGTCTCACACGCCGCCCGGTCATGAGGAGAGCCGGCGCGGTCAGCCGGGCGGGTTCGTCGCCGACTCCGACGTCATGGACACTTGGGCGACCTCCTCGTTGTCCCCGCAGATCGCCGGGCGCTGGGACGACGACCCGGACCTGTGGGGCCGGGTCTTCCCCATGGACATGCGCCCCCAAGGCCACGACATCATCAGGACCTGGTTGTTTGCGACTTTGGTCCGTTCGCACTTCGAGCACGGCGAGCTTCCCTGGCGGACAGCCGCGATCAATGGGTGGATCCTCGACCCGGACCGCAAGAAGATGTCCAAGTCCAAAGGCAACGTCGTGACTCCTCTGGACTACGTCGACCGTTACAGTGCTGAGGGGGTCCGCTACTGGGCCGCCAAAGGGCGGCCGGGCGCCGACACCGCCTTCGAGGAGCAGCAGCTCCGCGTGGGAAGGCGGCTGGCGATCAAGATCCTGAACGCGTCCCGGTTCGCCCTCGGCTTCACCGACGACGACGTGGACGCGAGCCTTATCTCCGAGCCGCTCGACCGCTCGATGTTGGCCGGCTTGGCGGCCGTCGTCGAAGCCGCCGGCGCCGCGTTTGAGGAATACGACCACACCCGCGCCCTGGAGGCGACGGAGACTTCGTTCTGGGGTTGGACCGACGACTACGTCGAGCTGGTGAAGGCCCGCGCCTACGGGGAGGGGCCTGCCGCTTCGTCGGCCCACGCGGCCCTGCAACTTGCCCTGGGCGTCTACCTCCGCCTCTTCGCGCCGTTCCTGCCCTTCGTGACGGAGGAAGTGTGGAGCTGGTGGAGGGAGGGGACGGTGCACCGTTCTCCCTGGCCCGTGCCGCGCGAGTTGGAGGGTTGCGTCGGGGCCGCCCGGGTGGCTGAGGTTGCGGGTCGGGTGCTCGGCGAGGTGCGCCGGGCCAAGTCGGCCGCCAAGGTCTCGATGAGGGCGGAGGTGAGTCGGGTCGGTGTGGTCGCGCCCGCCGCCGAGTTGGAGTTGGCGCGCCAAGCCGAGCCGGACCTGCGAGCCGCAGCCGTCGCCGCGTCCATCGACTACTCCGAAGGCGAGTTCTCGGTGCTGGCGGAGTTGGCGGGACCGGGCCGCGGCTAGGCGAGTCGCCGGCCGGAGACACCTTCGTGAGCGCCGCCGCGATCGGGCTCCCGGCGTTGTGGGGGGCGGTCGTCGTCGGCGCGGCGAGTTGCGCCCCCCGCCTCAGAGAGGTCGTCGCCCGGCGCCTCCTCGGCCTCTCCGCTCTCCTCGCCGCGGCCTCGACCGTCGCGCTCGCCGTCGCCCTGGTCGTCGGCGACTTCTCGATCGACTACGTCGTGGACACGACCAGCAGGGCCACCCCCTGGCCCTACCGCCTGTCCGCGTTGTGGGGCGGCATGGACGGGTCGATGCTCTTCTACGCGGCCCTGACCCTCGCTGTCGGGTGGTGGGCGGCGCGGCGGGCGCCGATGGGCCGGCCGGCGATGGCCGTCATCGCGGTCGCCGGGGTCGGCTACCTGCTCGTCGCGGCCCTTGTCGCCGACCCGTTTGAGACGTTGGACATCCCGGCGGTGGACGGGGCGGGCCTCCCGGCGATCCTGCAACACCCGGCGATGACGCTCCACCCGCCGATCCTCTACCTGGGGTTGACCGCGTTGGCGGTCCCGGCGGCGTTGACCGTCGAGGCCGCGCTCAGGGGCGAAGTGGACCGGTCCTGGGTCGGGCGGGTCGTCGGGTGGCTTCTGCCCTCGTGGGTGCTGCTGACCGTCGGCATGGCGGCGGGGGCGGCTTGGGCCTACGTCGAGCTTGGTTGGGGCGGGATCTGGGCGTGGGACCCGGTGGAGAACGCGGCGCTCATGCCCTGGCTGGCCGCGACCGCGTTCCTGCACACGTCGCGGGCCCGAAGGGGCCGTCTGCGTCGATGGAACACCTTCGCCGCGACGGTCCCGTTCACGCTCACCATCCTCGGCGCCTACCTGACTCGGTCGGGGGTCGTCGGCTCCATCCACTCCTTCGCCGAGAGCCCGGCCGTCGGGCGAATACTCCTCACCGCGACCGCGGCGGCCGCCGCGGCGTCGATCGCCCTCGCCCGGCGGGTTCCCAGGGGTGAGGCCTGGGAGCGGGCGGGGCCGGGGCGGGACATGTGGCTTCTCGTCGGCGGGGCCGTCTCGACGGCGCTTGTCGCCCTTGTGCTCATCGGGTCGGCCTATCCGGTGTACGCCCATTTGGCCCTCGGCAAGCGCATCATCATCGGCCCCGGCTACTTCGCCGCCGTCGCCTACCCCTTCGCGTTGGCGACGGCGATAGCGGCGCCCTTCGCGTCCCGAGCGAGGCGGAAGGGGGCGGGCCGCCTCCGCCTCGCCGTCGCCGCCTACTTCTTGGGAGCGGCTCTCGGCGGCGTCGCGGTCGCCTCGCTCGCCCCCAACCCCGGCCCGGCCTCGACGGTCCTGCTCGCGCACGCCTTGGCGGCGGTCGGCGCCCTGGCGTGGGACATCGGAAGGGCCAGGCCCAGGGGCCGCCGCCTGGCGGGCCGCCTGGCCCACCTGGGCGCGGCGATGATCCTCGCGGGCGCCGCCGGCGGCGCCATGGGCGACGAGCACACCGCTGTCATGTCGCCGGGGGACTCGGTCGAGGTCGGCGGTCGCGTGGTCGCCATGTTGGGCGTCGACGCCGGCGAGGCCGAGAGGTACGTCTTCGCCCGGGCCCGGCTCGAGTTGGGCGACGGGACGGTCCTGACCCCCGAGGTCAGGGCCTATGAGGATCAGGCGACCCCGGTCTCCGAGCCCGCGTTGCACACGGGCCCGTCGGTCGATGTCATCGCGGCCGTCTCGCGTGTCCTCCCCGACGGGGCCGGGGCCGAGGTCAGCGTGTTTGTGCGGCCAATGACGTGGTGGGTGTGGGCGGGGGCGCTGACTGCGGCCCTGGCGGGCCTGCTTCTGATCTCCGCGCGAGCCGGAGGCGCCTCAAAGCGACGTCAACAGGCCACAGCAAAGCGGCGGCCAACAGGAACCACCAGCGAAGAGACCGCTTCGTGACGCCCTCTTCAAGGCCCTCGGGGTCGAAGGCCTGATCGGCGTCGATCTCCCCCCGGCCCCCGGTGGCGGCGGAGAGGTTTCGGAGGAGGTCGGGGTCCGACGGGCCCGGCAGGTACTCGGCGGAGAAAGATCGGGACGCGATCGACGAGAGGACCGCCGTCTCACCGTCGCCCGTCTCCACGGACGCGCCGACCGCATACGCGCCGCCCTCCTTGGCGGGGACGGCGGCCGAGTACTCGAGGTCCGACACCCGATTGAGGCGGACCTCCTCCGACGTCCCGTCCGGGCGGCTGACTCTGGCGGTCGGGTCGGCGCCCGGCGCCAACGGCTCGGCGCTCTCGACGGTGATCGTCAGCTCGTCGTCGGCGATGTCGGCGTCGATTTGCAGCCCTTCCGCGCCCTCCAGCGGGAAGGTCTCTCTGACGACGTTCGACCAGAAGTCGGCGTAGCCGTCCCACCCCGACCATGGCGCCGCCCACTTGCCTCCGCCGTCGGACGTCCACGAGGTGACCTTGCCGAGCCCGACCCGCCACGAGGCGAGCAGGGGGTCGGCGAGCTCGCCTATGCGAAGCTGCACGTCCGCCGTCGGCTTTGGCTTCGCCGCGACGTATCCGAGCAGCGCGGGCGACGCCGCCAGGTTGCGCACGGCCGCGGTCGTGGAGGTGACCGTGGGGTAGAACTCGCCCTCGTTGATGAGGGAGCGCGCGGCGAGCCTGGTCTCTTTGACGAAGATCTCCGGGATCTCGTCGAGGTCGCGGCCGGGGTAGAAACGCCCGTTGCCGACCTTCGCCGCCTCTTCGAGGCTCCCGACGGGGACTTCGCCGGTGGCGACGACCGACACGGTGATCCCCTCATCGGCGAGAGCCTTGACGGTTGCGAGGAGGTCGTCGCCGCCGAGCCGACTGAAGCCGGCGCCGAAGCCGAGGGAGTCGCCGAGCTCCACCGTGAAGCCGTCGGTGAACAAGATGATGTGCTTCACCTCCTTGCTCGACTCGCGCAGCGCCTGAGCGGCCTTCTCGAGCGCCGGGGCGATCCAGGTCTCGCCGGAGGGCCGCAGCGAGGCCACACCCTCCTCGACGGTTCGGCTGTCGGGCGACTCCTGCAACGGGATGACCCACTTGCTCGACCCGGAGAAGGCGAGCAGGCCGACCTCGTCGCCTTCGTCGAGAGACTCGATTGCGCGCAACGCGGCCGCCTTCGAGATGTCCGTCTTGTTGACGCCTCCTCCGAGCATCTCCCCGGAGGCGGAGCAGTGACAGGCGGACATCGACTCCGATGTGTCGATCAGGAGAACCTCGGCCACCTGGCTGTCGCGCTCGACGTCTTCGGGCTCGCTGTCGACGGGCAGCAGGGCCTCGAGCGGGGTGTCCCTGTAGTCGCCCGCGCCGTAGGAGCTTGTCCCGCCGATGGTCACCAGGCCGCGCCCCATGTCGCGGGTGTAGGCCCCCAACATCTCCACCTTCTCGTCGCCGAGGTCCGAGGCTCTCACATCGGCGAGGATCACGGCGCGGTGAGCGGAGATCTCCTGAAGACCGGGAAGATCCTCTACAGGGACGGTCTCGACGACGAGGCCTTTGGACTCGAGTGCGTCGGCGACGGTCTTGCCGGCGCCGTCGCGGCCTTGGACAAGGAGAACGCTCGCCGGGCCCTCGACTCTGACCGCGCCTGTCGTCTCATTGTTCTCGTCGACCGAGTCGCCTTCCATCGCGACCTTTGCGGTCAGGGCCCGCAGGCCCGGCTCTGAGGGGCCCACCTCGAAGGTGACGCGGTTGATCCCCGGCGCCGCTTCGACGGTCTTCGTCGCGATCGGGCCGTTGTCGTCCTCCAGCTCGACGGTGACGTCGCCGCTGATCGTGGACATGACCTCCACCGTCGCCTCGAAGCTCTCGCCTTCGCCGACGGCGCCGGGAAGGTCGATCCCGGACACGGCCGCGTCGGCTCGCTCCTCGCCGCCGACGGTCCGCACGTCCACCGTCGTGCCGAGCGCCTTGAGGCGGTCGATCTCGGCTTGGAGGTCGCCGGCGTTGGCGCGCCCGTCGCTGACGAGCACGAGCCTCTGCCTCGTCTTCCCGGTGAGCATCGACTCTCCGAGCCGCAGGCCTCGGGCGAGGTTGGTCGACTCCGCGTCCACTCCGCGGGCCGGGCGGTAGGGGCCTTTGCCCAGAGGCGTGCCGACCCGGGCGTCGCCGCCGAACTCGACTACCGCCCACTCGCCGTCGCCCGCCTCGGCGGCGGCCGATTGGGCCCAAGCCCTGGCGGCTTTCACCGACGATCCCAACGAAGCGGACACATCGACGACGAAGACCGTCGTGACATCGCCCGAGCGGGTCGTGAGAGGGGGGTTGATCAGCGCGAGGATGATCAGGCCGACGACACACGCCCGGGCGATGAGCCCCCATCGCCACTGCCGGCTCGAGACGCCGCGGGCGCGGCGGCTCACCAGAAGCTCGATCGCGAGAAGCGCCAACAGGGCGGCCAGGGCCCAGGGGAGGAGCGATCGGGCGACGACTGCCGACCCCGCGGCCTCAACGTCGCCTTCGGCGGCCGGGCGGAGGCCGGGGAGCGAGCCGGCCGGCTTGAGGCGGGACTCGCGGGCGTCGGGGTTGACGGCGACCTCAACCGGCGCGGCGCCCTCGCGCTCTATCACCCAGAAGCCGGCTTGGTCGATGATCGGCTCGGAGTCGCCCGCGGAGACGTTGACGGTCCGGCCCCTCGGGTCGGTGACGGCGCCGCCCGAGGCGGCGACCGGCGCCCGATCGCCCACCGTGAGGGCCTCGACCGGCTTGTCGGCCGAGGCCAGCTCGCCGACCATCCGCGACCCGATGATCGGGAAGGCGATGTTGACCGGGAGATTCGACCTCTCCAGTGTGAAGGCGATGTAGAAGAAGGGCACGCCGTCGGCGTCGCCCCGGACGATCAGCGGCGCCCCGGGCGCGCCGAGCAGCACCTCGCCGGACGAGACGGTCAGCCGTTGCGCGTCGGCGACGGCGATCTGAGACACGTCGATGTCGTCGAGGATCGGGTCGCTCACCGCCAACGTCGGGATCGGCTCTTCGACGCGACCCGCCGTTGCGAGGCCGGGGGCGCCTCCGGGCGCGTCTATGGCGATGAACGGCGTTGTGGGCGAGTCGGGGACCTGTGTCCCGATGTAGATCTCGAAGTCGACCTCGTCGGCCGGGCCGGCCGCCGTCTCCACGTCGGGGATTGCCGCGAGGAGTTGGTCGACGAAGAACGTGCTCTCCCCGTGCACGCGCGCCTTGAGCCCTCCCAGGACGGGGGCGGAGGCGTATCGCTGGTTGTCGTAGGCCAGCAGGTCCTCCCCGTCCAGGTATGCGGCGACGCGGGCGCCGGTCGGAAGCTCGAACGTCTCCTCGAACACGCCGCCTCCCGGGATCGTGATCTGTCCGGTGAGGACGGTGGCGTCGTCCACGTCGAGCCGCAGGGTTTGCGTCGCGTCAGGGCCGCCGGTCGACTCGACGCGGGCCCGGGCCTGGATCCCTCCCGGCCCGGCGCTGACGGAGAGGTCGGTGACGGCTCTGTTGGTGTCGCTCTCGCCGACCTTCACATACCGGGTTCCCAGAGGCGCCAGCTTCTGCTCCGTTTGGTCGAGTTGGCCGTCTGAGATGAGCGCGAACCCGGTCGGGCGGTCGGGCGAGACAAGCGACTCGGCCAGGGCGAACGCCGACTCGAAGTCGGCCCCGCCGGCCGATGTGCGGACGGTGTCGAGCGCCCGCTCGAACTCCTCGACCGAGTCGCTCGCCTGCACGAGGACCACAGGGTTGGCCGAGGCGACCACGAGGCTGGCCGCCCCGCCGTCGGGCACCTCCGAGCGGAGTCTCCTGGCCGCCTTGACGGCCGACGCGAGTCGGTCCGGGTCGCCGTCCACGGCGGACATGGACCCCGAGGCGTCCACGATGAAGACCGTGTGGTCGGACAGCTCCGCCTGCTCGAGCACGGCGGGTCGAGCCAGGGAGAGGGCGAAGAGAGCCGCGGCCAGGAGCTGGAGCAGCAGCAGGAGGCTCCAGCGCAGCTTCTGCCACGGCTCGGCCGCCGTGATGGAGTGCCGGAGCTTGTCCCAATGGAGGAGCGACGACACCGGCGTCGGCGGCCGGCGCGGCGTGAGCATGTGCAGCGCCAGGATCGGGATCGCCAGGGTCAGGGCGAGCAGTCCGGCGGGCTGCAGAAGGCTCATCGGAGGACCCCGGCTTCCCGCCAGCTCTTGAGAAGGAGCGCCTCGGCGTCGTCGGCTGCGTTCACCGGGAGATAGACGGCGCCTGCGGCGCGGGCCGACTCGCTCACCTCCCCGCGCCAGTCCCGGACGCGGCGCCGATACGACCGGGCTGTGTCCTCGGTGACGCTCACGGTCAGGCGCCCGCCGTCCTCTGTGTCCACCAGCTCCAAGTCGCCGGAGTAGTCGGGGCTCAGGTCCTCGTCGCACAGGATGTGGACGACGGTGACGTCGGAGCCGGAGGCGCGCAGGCGCCCCAACGAGCGCCACTCCGGGGTGAGCAGGTCGCTGAGGACAACAGTGATCCCCGGCAGGGCTGACCGGCTCAGCAGATGTCCGGCGGCATGGGCGAAGGGAGTGGCGCCGCCGCCGTCGAGAGACTCGAGGTAGTCGAGGAAGGCGGGCGCTGCGGCCCGGCTTGCGAAGCGGGGAGCGACCCCGCTCCCCGGGAATGCGTGCACCGCGACCGCGTCGTGGGCGGTGAGAGCGACGAACCCCAGCGCGGCGCCGAGACGTTTGGCCTGCCCGAGCTTGTCGCCGACGGTCATCGAGGCGGAGGTGTCGATGAGGAGCCTCAATGTGACCTCGTCCTCGGCCTCGTAGAGCTTGATCAGCACTTGATCGAGCCTGGCCAGGACGTGGTAGTCGATGCGCCTGAAGTCGTCGCCGGGGTGGTACTCCCGGAAGTCGGCGAAGTCGGCGGTGTGACCGAACCGCCTCGACGTGTGCTCCCCGCCGAATCGCCCGGCCAACCGGCGACGGCTGCCTATCTGGAGACTCTCCAGCCGCGCCATCAGCGCCGGGCTGAGGAGGGTCACGGTGCTCCCCGGATCTCCGACTTCGGCTCGGGTGTAGACGCGATGATCTCGTCGATCAGGGTGTCGGGGCCGACTCCCTCGGCGGCGGCCTCGTACCCGAGCACGAGCCTGTGGCGCAGGGCTGCAGGCGCGGCCCATCGGATGTCGTCGGCCGTCACATGGGGTCTGCCGTCGAGCAGCGCGGCCGCCTTGGCCGCGAGAACCATCGCTTGGCCGCCGCGCGGCGACGCCCCCCAGCGGACATAGCGCTTCACCGACGGCGCGGCGGCCCTCTCCGGGTGGGTCGCCTCGACGAGAAGAGAGACGTAGCGGACGAGATGGGCGGCGATAGGCGCTCTGGGCGTCTGCTCGATCATCGACCGGATCGTCTCGATGTCGGCCACAAGCGGAGACTCGCCGACGGCGCCGGTCGTGGTGCGGCGGAGGATCTCCTCAAGGACGTCGGCGGTGGGGGAGTCGACGGTGGCTTTGAGCATGAACCGGTCGAGCTGGGCCTCGGGGAGCGGGTAGGTCCCTTCGAGCTCGATCGGGTTCTGCGTGGCCAACACGAGGAAGGGCCGCGGCAGGGGGCGGGTCTTGCCGGCGACGGTGACATGACGCTCCTGCATCGCCTCCAATAGGGCCGCCTGGGTCTTGGGTGTGGCGCGATTGATCTCGTCGGCGAGGAGGAGGTTGGTGAACACGGGGCCTGCCTGATACTCGAAGGTGCGTCGCCCGCGCTCGTCGTCGGCGAGCACCTGTGTGCCGACGATGTCGGCCGGCATGAGGTCGGGGGTGAACTGGACTCTGGCAAAATCGACGCCGATGGCGGCGGAGAACGACTTGACCAGCTCGGTCTTGCCGAGGCCGGGCACACCTTCGAGCAGGACGTGCCCTTCGGCTAGGAGTCCGACGAGGGTCTGACGGATGAGGCTCGGCTGGCCGACGATCCGCTTGCTCACCGACTGCTCGATGCGAGCCGCCGTCTCGGCGTAGTTGTTGTGGCTTCTGTGGGTCGGTTCGGTCATGGTGCGGTCCTTCCTGCGGGCGCCGTCGCGCTCATCGGCCCGCTTCGTCGGCCAGTTTGTCGAAGTACTTCTGGACTATCCCCCGGAGCGACGGCGGCAGCCGGAGAGACGACAACGAGTCGGCGGCTTCGCTCAGATACTCGGGAAGCACTTGTGCGTAGGGGACGATCGACTCGCCGCGCCGGCTCGGCGCCTCGCCTCGCCCGACGACCTCGCCTTGGCCGTCGCCTTCGATGTCGACTTGAAGCATGTCGGAGACCTCCCCTCGGTCGATGGGGCTGTAGACGTCGGTCTCCACCTCGGCGCCGTAATCCTTCTTCCGGCCCGCTCCGACCGTCCCCGGCCCGCCCTGTGCGGCGGCGTCGCCTTGTCCGGGCGCCGCGCCGGCGACCTCACCCGCTGGGCTGCTGCCCGCTCCTTGGCCCTGGCTTTGGCGTTGGCTCCGGCTTTCGTCCTGGTCGCGGTCTTCGCTTTGGCTCCGGCCGTCGCTTTGGGCCTCGCCCCGGCCATCGGGCTCACCTCTGCAACGAGAGGCGGCGCCCTTCAGGGCGTCCTGGGTCTCTTTGACGGCCTGTTGGCTGCGGACGGAGTCGACTGTCTCGTCATAGCTCGCGGCGGCGTCGCTCAGAGCTTGACGGGCGGTTGAGAGATCTCCCGACTCCAGGGCCGCAGCCGCTTCGGCAAGCCGGCTGGAGAGGGCCGCCGCCCCGGCCGCCTGTGAGGCGGCCAGCTCGCTCAGTCGGTCGGCCGCCGCTTGGCGTTCCGGCTCGGACAGCTCGTCGAGGCTCTCCGCCAGCTTGTTGAGTTGTGCGGCGGCGCCCGGAGGAGCGTCGGGGGCGAGGGGGCGAAGGGCAAGATCGGCGGCTAGGCCCTCCACAGCGGCTTTCTGGGAGAGGAATTGCGGGTCGAGCCTGGCGTTGAGGCGAGCGTCGGCCCTGTCGAGGGCCTGAAGCGCCTCTTCTGCGGTCTTCGCCGCTCTGAGCTCGTCGGCGAGCTCGTCCAACTCGGAGGCGATCTCCCCGGCGCCTTCGACCTCGGAGTCGCGCATCGCGTCGGCGAGCCGCTCCACCTCCTCAGCCTCGGCCTCGATGACCGTCTCGAGATTCGACGACAACGCCGGGGCGCCGCCGAGCGGAGGCAGCAGGCCGATGAGCAGCGCCAGGGCGGCGGCGGCGGCGAACCACCGGACGCGGGTCGGCTCGGCTCTGATCGGTATGGCGTCCGAAGGGACGGCGGACGCCGCGGCCCGGTCCGCCCGCGCCTGAATCTCGGCGTGGACCTCGTCTTCGGGGTCGTCGAACTCGAGAGCGGTGGTGAAGGCGTCGTGGGCTTCAAGGCCGCGCTCCGCCGCTCGCGAGACGTCCCAAGCCGAGATCCGCAACAAGGAAGCCCCGACGAGGAGGGCCAGCGCGTAGGCAGCGACCAAGAGGAGAGAAGCCAGGGGGGCGCCGTCCCAGGAGGTCAGCCGGTCGACCGCGAAGAGGGCGACCGCTGCCGACCCGAGGTAAGGCAGGAGAAGCTGGGCCGTCGCCGACAGCCAGGAGAGCCGCAGTCGCGCCCGAACCCGTTTGAGGAACCCTTGTCTTGTCTCGCTCAACACATACCTCTCAGTCCAAGAAGACGTCCGGCGGCCTCCCGCCGGATCCCGCGGGAAGCGTCCGCCCCATCATCGGGCGGCGGCCATCAAGCCGCGGTAAATGGGCGCCGAGGAACAACGGTATGTCCCGGTTGCGCGGGCAGGCCGGTACCTTCCCGGTTGTGCCAGGACGGAATCGGCGCCTGTGGAGGCGACTGGCGGTGGCGGCGGGCCTCAGCGCGCCCGCTGTGTCCTGGCCTGTGCTCGACCTCTACAGGGCCAATCCCGAGGTCTTCCTCGCCAGCCGCGCCGGCCGCGACGAGATCGTCTTGTTCGCTCTTCTGGTAACGCTCTTCACACCCGCCGTCGCTTTCCTCGGCTTGCTGGTCGCTGAGAGGATTGGGGGCCGCGCGCCGGACATCGCCTACGGGACGGTTACGGGGACGCTCGGCTTGGCCATCGGATTCGTCGTCAGCCGTCAGGCCGTCCCCGACTCGACGCTGGGCGCCGTCGGGCTCGCCGTCCTCGTCGCCGCTCTGGTGTCTCGCCTCGCTTGGAGGATTGAGGGCGCCCTGGCGTGGTCCGCGTGCGCCCTCCCCGCGGTGCTGGCGCTGTTCCTGTTTGCCTCCGCGTCGGGCCGTCTTGTCTGGTCTCAGCCCGAGGCCGCGGTCTCCGTCGGGTCGGCGCACATCGGCGCCCCGGCGCCGATCGTCATGCTCCAGTTGGACGAGTTGCCGACAGCCTCAATCATGAGGCTCGACGGCGAGATCAACGCCGAGCTCTTCCCCAACTTCGCCCGTCTCGCCGACGAGGGGACGTGGTATCGAAACGCCCTGTCGAACTCGATCTCCACGACACAGAGCGTCCCGGCGATCCTGACCGGCCGGCTCGGGAAGAAGGGCATGGTCGCGTCGGCCGTCGATCATCCCGACAACCTCTTCACGCTCCTGGCCGACTCACACGAGATGCATGTGATCGAATGGGTGGCCGACCTCTGCCCGGACAACATCTGCCCCGACTACGCCGGCCGCGCTCCGCCGAGGTTCATGGGGTTCGTCGCCGACGTCCTTGTCGTCTACGCGCATTTGACGTTCCCCGGCTCGGCGCGTGACGCGCTGGCGCCGGTCGACAACGCGTGGAACGGGTTCCTGCGTCGGACCGACTCGGCGCGCGGTCCGGAGATACGGGTCGACGCCTTCCCGGTCCCGTCGGGCCGGGACCGAGCCGAATGGGTCAACTGGATGCAGCGAATCATCAACGGAATCGGCGGCGCGGGCCGTCCCGTCCTCAGCTATGCCCACCTCCAGGCGCCTCACATCCCCTGGATGACCAACCCGTCGGGCCGTCACTATGACCGCCCGGAGCAGTACACCGAGGTTGAGGGTATGGAGCGCGGCGACGTGTGGGGCGCCAACGAGTCTGCCGCGCTGATGGGGTTTCAGAGACACCTTTATCAGGTCGGCTTCCTCGACGCGATGCTAGGAGAGGTCTTCAGGAGGCTCGACGAGACGGGGACCTGGGACGAAACCATGGTGATCGTGGTAGCCGACCACGGGGCGTCGTTCGTCCCGAATGAGAGTCGTCGGTGGCCCTACGAGGACAACCGAGACGATCTCTACCGGGCGCCCATGTTCGTGAAGTATCCCCATCAGCGGGAGGGTGGGACCGTCGACGAGCCCGCCTATGGGATCGACCTGCTCCCCACCGTGGTCGACGCCTTGGAGATCACAACCGACTGGGTGTTCGACGGCGCCTCTCTCTTGGAGATCGCCGGGACCGACCGACCCCATGAGCCGATCTGGTGGTGCTGCAGCGACGAGCCGGCGAGCACCGACTTGAGCGCCCTGATTGGCTTGGTGGAGCGAAACCACGAGTGGGTCTCCGACCAGGGGAGTTGGCTGGGTGTTGCCGGCGTTGGGCCGTTCTCCGGCTTGGTCGGCCAGCCCGCGGCCGCGCTCGACATCGTGAGCGACGACGCCCTGACGTGGTCCCTCGACCTGGGGTCCTCGTTGTCGGATGTCGATCTGAGCAGCGGAAAGGTGCAGACGATGCTGACGGGCAGGGTCCAGTTGCCCCCAGGCCTCGAGGCGGACCATCTCATCGTGGTCGTCAACGAGGCGGTGGCGGGCGTCGGGTACGTCAACCGGGACGCGGCGGGCGGCGGGGCCATCCGAGGCCTCATCGCCGAGGAGTTGGTTCGCCCCGGCCGAAACGAGATCGACATCTTGATCCCGGACGAGGACCGGTGGGTGTCCGGCTCGGCCGGCGTCGTGAAGCTCCAGCTCCGCGACGACGACGGCCGCCTGTTGTCGCTCACGAGCGAGGGCGACCGGCGGGTCCAGGTCGACGAGGTCGCGGCGGGCGACAGCGGCTGGACCGTGACCGGATGGGCGGCCGACGTTAGAGCTAAGGAGACGCCGGACGCGATCTACGTCTTCGCGGGGAGCGAGCTGCTGGCCTTCGGGCCGCCCAACGTCGACAACAAGAACGTGGTGAAGTGGTTCAAGAGCGAGGGGCTGCTGGCTTCGGGTTTCTCGTTCGAGATAGACGGCAGCGACGTCCCCCACGATGTCGATCTCCTGACGGTGGTCGCCGAGTTCGGCGACCAGGCGATCAGCGACTCCGTGAGGCTGACGGACTAACGCGGCGTCAACTCAAGAAGGACCCTGGATCCGCCTTCGAGGGCCTTTTCGGACACCACTTCGAACACGGCGCCGACCAACTCGCGGAGCTCGGCCTCGGTGCGGCCGACGTGGAGCTCGCCCTCGAGTTTGTTGCCGGTCAGCTTCCGCACCATCGCGTCGTGGGGGCCGGCGAGTTCGACCACCGCCGCGGCGCCGAAGCTGCGTAGCCACCTCACCACCTCCGCCGGCGGCACGCTCGCGGTGTAGACCAGGTGATGGACGACTCCGTAGGCGATGATCAGGTCGGGGCGCACCCGGTCGAAAAGCGCCGGCCGCTCCCGACCCGCCCAACCCTGGGCGGGCGACGGGTCGGCGAGGTCGGCGACCACGACGGAGAGGCGGCGCCCCGGGCTTCTGCGATAGAGATCGTCGAGCACCGATTCGTCGGAGTCGATGGCCACCGCCAAGGCGCCCATGTCGACGGCGATGTCGGAGAAGTGGCCGTCGTTGGCCCCGAAGTCGGCGACCGTCGCCGGGTTGCGCCGGCCGAGCGCCGACCTGAGGAAGTCGCCTTTGGCTCCTCTGTCTCGCACCGCATGAGGGCAGGATCGGTACTCGGACCAGCCCTCCGCCTCCGGTTCCCACTCCAGGGACTCGACCAGGCGGCGCAGCTTCCGCACGTTGGCCAGGATCAGCTCGGCGCTGAAACCCGCCTCGGCCAGCTCGCCCCTCGCCGCCTCGCCGGAGAACCGCTCCTCCATGCGGGCTTGGAGGGAGACGTGCAAGGCCGCGCCGGGCCTCATCCGCCTTCCCCGGGGGAGGAAGCTCCTCATCTGCGCGGCGGTGGGCCCCTCCATGTGCCCCCGCAGCCAGGCCCGGTGCGGCAACCCGGCCCATGCCCGCATCATCAACGGGAACAGGAACTGGCGGGTGAATTGGCGATAGCCGATCCAGGGGTCGCCGTCGCGGTACGCCTCGAATGAGCCGACGTCGATGAACATCGGCCTACCCGCGACGAACTGGATGTTGAACGGTGTGGCGTCCTTGATCGCGAGCCCCTCGGCGAGCGCCTCCGCCAGGAGGTCGAGTTGGAGGAGGGCGGCGTCCCTCAGCATCGAGAAGGTCCACTCGTAGGGGTAGGTTATCACCTCAAGCCGGGGGTGTCGGAGGACGGCGGCGGCGTCGGCGCCGCCGGGGCCCTCGACCGACTCGATCAACCGGCCGTGGGCTACGGCGTCGGTGTGAAAGCGCGTTCGAGAGAGGGCCCGCCAAGCCTCCAGCCCGCGCTCGCCCAGGCGCCGGACGACGCCCTCGTCGTCGACGAAGACGCGCGACGCCGGGTCGCGGAAAGATCCCGGGTCGGCGGCGGGCACTGACGGGCTTACAGCTTGGAGGCGGTCGTCTCGTCGGGGCGGGCGGCGGCGGCCTCGTCCCTCCGCTTCCTGCCGAGAGCGCGCGCCTTCCACGCCTTGGCGGCGACGACGATCCCGGCGAGCCCGCCGAGCAGGGCCTGGAGTATGAGGCTCCCGGTCCCGGGGTCCAGATAAGCCAAGATCATGTCTGACGCTCCTCTCAGGGGCGGGCGCGTTCGCCGTCGTGTGTCCCATTCTTGCTCAAGATCCCGACCACGCCAACCCTTCTAGGTCAGGCGCGGTAGAAGACCTCGCCGTCGCGGTCCTCGTCCGAGATGCGGCCCTTGATGCGCAGGTGCTCCAAGTGGGAGACGGTCTCCAGGAAGGCGAGGCGCGCCTGAAGCGGGTCGAGGTTGGGGCGGAAGGACTTGACCATCACGCTCCAGGCGTTGGTGTCGCCCTTGCGGACCAGGTCGGCCATGTCGAGCAGCCGTCTGTCGTGATGGAGGAGGAGTTGCCTGGCCCGCTCGTCGCCGCGCTCGATGATCGTCCCGTGGGCCGGGTAGGTGAGGCCGATGCCCAGGGCGACCAGCCTCTGGAGGGAGTCGAGGTAGTCGCCCAAGACGTCGCCCAGCCCGAGGTCGTACATGATGACGGGTGAGATGCGGGGGAGGATGTGATCGCCCGAGAAGAGGGCGCCGCTGCGGCTGTCGCGGAGGCAGATGTGGGCGGGGTCGTGCCCGGGGGTGTGCACGACCTCGAGCGACCGGCCGTCGCCCAAGCCGACGGCGTCTCCGTCGGCCACAGTGTGATCGGGAGGGTCGATCTCCGGCATGTACCCCGGGCGGTCCCATGCGACGGCGGGACCGGCCAACGAGGCGGGTACGCCGTGCCTCGACGCGATGGTGCGGAGCCTGCTCTGGTACCCGGCGGTGTCGTTGTACCGGTCGACGAGCTTGGCGGCGCGCTCGTGCATTACGAACCGACACCCCCAGTCGTCGACAAGGCGCTTCGACATGCCGACGTGATCGGGGTGGAGGTGGGAGACCAGCAGCGTGTGCACCGCGCCCTCGTCGAGCCCGAGAGCCGCGAAGCCGTCGCGCAACGCCCGCCGCCCCGGGGGCCAGTCCGCTCCGCAGTCGATGAGGAGCAGCCCCCCGTCGGACTCGATGGCGTAGGTGTTCACCCAGGCGGGCGACTTGAAGGGCAGGGGAGCGGGGATGAGGTGGATCCCGTTCCCCAGGGACTGGGCCTCCGGGACTCCGTTCACGGTCAGGCCGGCTCGGGAACGATCCGGCTCATCCGTGCTCGACCGGGTCCTTGATGCCGAAGGTGATGTCGAGCGTCACGGTGAAGTAGGTCGGCGCGCCCGAGTTGTCGACCTCGCCGCCGACTTTGACGACGGTGAACCTCCCGATGTCGGAGATGGTGCTGGCGGCGCGGGCGAGAACCGTTCGGACGGCGTCCTCAATGGAGCCTTCCGCCTTGCCCGAGAGCCGGATTGTCTTGGTGATCGATGACGACATGAGGCCCCGACCCTAACGCGTCCCCGCTGCCGCCGCTTTTGGCGCCGAACATATGTTCGATAAGATGAGCGGGTGCCCGCCCGATACGCCGAGCTTCACTGTCACACCAACTTCTCCTTCCTCGACGGCGCCTCCCATCCCGAGGATCTGGTCGAGAGGGCCGTCGACCTCGGTTACGACGCTCTCGCCGTGACCGACCACAACGGCTTCTACGGGGTCTCGCGGCTCTGGCAGGCGGCCAGGGCCGCGGGCCTGCCCGTGATCTACGGCGTGGAGATCGGGCTGGAAGCGGGTCGGCCCGGGCCTGCGGACCCGGTCGGCCGCGCCGAGGAGTGGGACCGGCGCCGCCATGGCAGGGCCAAAGGGGGCAGGGGGCGGTTGCGTCGAAGTCTCGGCGCCCGGCCCCGAGTCGCCGGGCCCGCCGGCGAGACGGATCATCTTGTGCTGCTCTCCGGGTCGCCGGACGGGTACCGCAGCTTGTCCCATCTGATAACCAAGGCCCAGCTGCGAGGCGTGAAGGGCCGCCCCGCCTACACATGGGACGACTTGGCCGAGGCAGCGGCCGACCGGTGCGTGCACGCCCTCACCGGGTGCCGCGCCGGGGCGGTCCCCAAGGCGGCGGCCGTCGGCGACCTGGGGGCGGCCGTCCGCGAGGCGTCGCGGTTGCGGGAGCTGTTCGGCCCCCGGCTCCATGTCGAGATGTGGCGCCACGGGATGCCCGAAGACGACGCCCGCAACGACCTACTCTGGGAGACGGCCCAGAAGCTGTCGTTGTCGGCGGTGGCCACCAACCAGGCCCACTACCGCGACCGGGGCGACGCCCGCCTGTCGGAGGTGCTTGCCGCCATCGGGGGCCGTCGCACTCTGGCCGAGGCCGACGGGTTTCGCCCGGCCAGCGACGAGAGGCATCTCAAACGCCCCGACGAGATGGCGCAACGTTTCCAGCGTTACCCCGGCGCCGCGGAGCGCAGCGCCGAGTTGGGCCGTCGGCTCGCTTTCGACCTGGGGCTTGTGGCCCCCGGGCTTCCCGACTTCCCGACGCCGAGTCGCTTCCGCGACGAGATGGGTTACCTCCGCCATCTCACCTGGGAGGGCGCCCGCGACGTCTACCCGGGGTCGGGCGACGGCGTGGATCCCGCCGCTCGCCTCCGGTTGGAGCACGAGCTGTCCGTCATCGAGCAACTCGGGTTCCCCGGCTACTTCTTGGTGGTCAAGGACCTGGTGGACTTCGCCCGGGAGCAGGGCATCTACAGCCAGCTCCGAGGCTCCGGCGCCGACTCCGCCGTGTGCCGATGCATCGGGTTGAGCAGGGTCGACCCGATCCGCCTACGCCTGCCCTTCGAGCGGTTCCTCTCCCGGGAGAGGGGCAGGCCCCCCGACATCGACGTCGACTTCGAGGCCGACCGCCGCGAGGAGGTCATCCAGTACTGCTACCGCCGTTACGGAAGGGAGAGGGCGGCGATGGTCGCCAACGTCGTCACCTACCGGGCGCGGTCGGTGTTGCGCGACGCGGCCAAGGCCTTCGGCTTCACCCAGGCTCAGGCGGACGGGCTCTCCCGGTATGTCGACACCCGCGACCCGGCTCAGCTCCGCGACATGACCCCGCTGCCCAAGGGGGCGACCACCGAGATGATCTACGACATATGCAGGCGGCTCGACGGGTGCCCGAGGCATCTCGGCGTGCACTCGGGGGGGATGGTGATCGCCGACCGGCCCCTGTGGCATGCGGCGCCCGTCGAGTGGGCGCGTATGGAGGGGCGCACCGTCATCCAATGGGACAAAGACGACTCGGCGGCCGTGGGGATCGTCAAGTTCGACCTGCTCGGGTTGGGGATGCTGAACGCCATTCACCTGACCGCCGACATGATCGAGGGCGCCCACGGCGCCGAGATCGACCTGGCCGCCATCCCCCAGGAGCCGGCCCTTTACGAGTCGATCACCAGAGCCGACACGGTCGGCCTGTTCCAGATCGAGTCGAGAGCGCAGATGGCGACGCTGCCCAAGATGAAGCCGAAGACCTTCTACGACCTGGCCGTGGAGGTGGCCTTGATCCGACCCGGCCCGATCCAGGGGCAGTCGGTTCACCCCTATCTGCGGCGGCGCAACGGCGAGGCCCCGGTGTGTTACCCGCATCCGTCCGCCGAGCCGATCCTGAGGAAGACTCTGGGGGTCCCCGTCTTCCAGGAGCAGCTCATGGGGTTGGCCCAGGTCTGCGCCGGGTTTGACGGGTCGCAGGCCGATCGGCTCCGACAGGCGATGACCCACAAACGCTCGGAGCGGGCGATGGGCCGTCTCAAGGGCGAGGTCTACGCGGGGATGGCGGCCAACAAGATCACCGGCGCCGCCGCCGATGAGATCTGGGAGAAGCTCCAGGGTTTCGCGGGCTTCGGGTTCCCCGAGAGCCACTCGGTCAGCTTCGCCTACATCGTCTACATGTCGGCCTGGCTGCGGATGCACTACCCGGCCGAGTATCTGGCCGGCCTGCTCAACGCCCAGCCTATCGGCTTCTACAGCCCCAACTCGCTGGTTCAGGACGCCCAGCGTCATGGGGTGGTGGTGCTGGGCCCCGACGTGAACGTCTCCAGGAGCGACTGCGTCGTTGAGCCGATCGACGCCGACCCCGACGACATCGTCTCCCACCTCGGGCAGAAGTGGCGGCGGGGGAGGGGCCATGTCGACGACCCGATCAGGGCAGCCGTCGGGGTGCGGATGGGGTTGCGGTATGTGAGGAACCTGGGGGAGAGGGAGGTCACGCGGGTCGAGGCGGCGCGCGTCCTGGGGGGTGAGTTCGCCGCGCCCGAGGACTTGGCCTTCCGTACCGGGCTCGACGCCGACTCTTTGGAGGGGCTGGCGGCGGCTGGCCCGGCGCCTTCCACGACAC
>Ga0209457_1000079_pt1 | contig 38094 bp, 27 predicted proteins | sample WorMetHEROISLAND_5_FD_187410 | JGI IMG/M metagenome (GOLD analysis project Ga0209457, IMG submission 187410) | Marine gutless worms symbiont microbial communities from Max Planck institute for Marine Microbiology, Germany - Olavius sp. 5 HERON... ... | reverse complement strand
CTTCGGCAAACTCAAAGAGTTCAAGCGTATCGCCATGCGCAGCGACAAAACCGATGAAAGCTTCGAGGCTATGATCTATGCCTGCGCCGCAGTCATCAACTCACGATGAATCTCAACAGACCCTAGGCCTCACATCTCCGTAGTATTTACGCAGATTTGTTTCGTCCAGATACTGGACCTCGTCTCCGATTTGAATAAACCGCGCTTGGCAGATCCGACTGCCAACGACTACTTCGATGGCGTTGTTGCTGTGATTGTAAAGTTCCAACGGAATACATCCCTTGAATCCGGGCTGTACCATTGTGTTGAGATGGATGCCTAGTTTTGTGTAACTACTTCTAGTAAGAATATCTGCGTACGTATTTGGTGGAAGGGATAGATACTCTAAGGATGTGGCGACGACAACTTGGTCAGGATAAAGTACGAATTTACCCCCTAATTCTCGTCGCGTCTCTTGGAAATAGGTTGCTACGCCACGACGCGATACATTGGCGCTAGATGACAGCTCCACGTAGGGTTTTCTCGTTACAACAGATACAAGGAAATCATAGCCGAGGCGGATGTCCACCGTAACTTGGCCGATTTGACCTTCATCGAGTAAAGGGTCCAGAAAAATCGATTCCTCATCGTTAGATAGAAGCGAAGTGCGTAAAGTTTTCCCGCTAAGAATTTGCATGGTCCCACTTGAGTCTCGTCATCCTGTTTCTTACGGATTTTTCGATTAAGTCATTAATAATCCGGCTAATGTCTTCTTTCGGCAAGTTCTTCCAGGGAGATTTCTTTTGTTGATGTGCATCTTCGAGGAATAACCATCCAGCCTCCATGATGCCATGCAACTCTCGATCATCTTCAATTTTATAGGTTCGAATGTTATCGAAGGCATTTGCAACATCGGGGAGCTTGTACTTGTGTGTCAAAGGGGGAAGCTTCAGTGCTAACAGTACGGATGAGAAAACGTTAATTATTGGGTTGCCAACTCCGGCAAGCTTGTCATCGATGTTCCTAATCCGATCAACAGTAGCTGGGTGTGTGCAAGACATGGCTTGGCCTCCTGCTACCGCCTCTAAAAACTTCTTTATGGCTACGCCCGAATAAATAGCGGCAAAGAGGTCGGCAAAAAACTCTTTGCGATGGTTAATGGCGGCTTGCTGCTGCAGTGGGGTTGCGCCAGATGGAACAGGATTTGCGATTAGAGAGTACTCGGAGAGCTTGAAATGGGAGTCAATGTAATGGCCCAGCTCATGATATAAAGCTACATTGTAGAGAGGGCGATGCCGATAAAGCCTGGGGAGCGCAATCTGTATCAATTCAGTGTTGAAATCAATATCTGGCACAAAGGGTCTAATGATCTTTGCTGGATCAACGCTGCTAAAATGATAGTCTAAATCCTCAGATAACGCAGTAGTAATTTCGCATGGACTATTTGTCCAATCGTAAAGCGCGAGTTTTAAGGCGTAGACTGTCTCATAGGGTACAGTTTTTGACGTCCCCCCTTTTAGATATTTTGTTGCTGCCCAAATGTGTTGGGAGATCTTCTCCGTTGCTTGCGGATTGAAAGTATCGTAATCGCCTATTACGATTTCGACTATCTTTATAAGTTTTCCTAGATATTCTTCGAGGGAGGGGCTGAAGAAAGGAGTTCTTGATAGAGAAACCAGTTCTTCACGGAGCAGATGTAAATTGGTCCAAATAAACAGTGTCATTCTCCATACCTGCTAACAATCTGCCGGCCAACTCAGGAGAAACCGATGTGATATCGGTTACTGTCGCTAGTTCATCGCCAAGATCCGTGCGGGTTGTAATTCTGTACGCTAGTTCTATCGATTCCGGTAAAGGGGGTTCGCCGTGGATTTCGGGATCCTCACGGAGGATTTTCGCCTCTCGAACGACGCGATCAAAGTAGTACTTCAGATCGTTAGGGATCGTGCCGCTGTGGTTGCTAACAATAGCTAGCGCGAGACGCACTAGCTCAAGTGCACCAGTAGCGTCGGGTCTTGCCGCAAGCATGGTGGTCTCCTGTATGTGATTGTTAAGCATAGATAAGGTGCTTGACTTTTTGCAAATGCCTCTTGACAATATAAACTATATATCTCGTACGAGGAAATCACTAGATTTTGATGTCGCGGATTCAGGGTTAGCGCTGCCTGTCAAGTATTGCGTTATCTTGCCATCTTGTCGCGAAGCGGAGCGCCGGCACGTTTTTTCGCCAGTGATCTTTGCTCTGCACAGGTTCTCTAAACACAGAAAGAAGGCACCAAGCCACGCCGACATGGCGGTGCCTGGATTCGGTAGAGTTCGATGTCAGATTCGGGATGCGCTTCGCTCGGCTTCGTTTTTGCTTTGCAGAAGTGTAGCGCGCCCAGGCGTCGCACAAGTCCCACGTATGTAGCACCGCATCGCAAGCCCACAGGAACCGGCCACCTGTAAACACCCGCACGGGATTTATCAACACCGGTGGTGTCGTGTAGATCGGTGGGCGGATTTCGAAAAAATTGTCCAGGAGGCTCTGCGGGGCGGAGGTTGCTGGTAGTTGCGTGTAATTCCTGTGCAAACTTGCCCGGAATGTTACAGTAAAATCGGGGGTTGATGAGAAGTTGGCGATGTGGAAATGAGGCTTTGATCGCAACAAGAACAGGCTGTTAAGAACTCTTAAGAACCTTTTAGATGAAGCTACCCGTATACTGAAAATCCCCGTGTCGGCAGTTCAATTCTGTCCCTGGGCACCAAATAAGCGGGGACCTTAAGAAATCCCATTTTTGGGGTTTGGGGGTTTTTCTACGTGGACTGTTCCGACCAACCGTCAGGTATCGAAGCGGAAAAGCGTGGAAACCTGAGGTCCGGAGCGTCGCCATTTTTTGCGAAATCCGAAAGGGGGCCCGTCCGATTTAAATTAGGTGACGGCCATGGCCTTCGGTGGCCCACGTTCGTCCTGCGTCCGTCCCGGCGCGCATTCCGCGTGGCGCCAATCCTCCTGCAAGGACTTGACGCCGTGTCGTATGGCCTTGCATGTCGTCTCCGCCGGCGCTCGCGCGCCGCACTTCGACGAATACTCTCCCTTGCTTTCCTGTGCTCCTCCCTTCCTGAGTTACTCCCCACTCGCCTTCGTGTGCTCCTGTCTTGACTCACGAAAGAGCAACGGCACCACATCCCCGAAGTGGGACGCGAAGTGTACCCGCAATCCCTTGCGGATATGTTCAGGTACTTCCTCGAAGTCGCCCCGGTTGTCTTCCGGCAGGATGATTTCCTTGATACCGGCACGGCGGGCGGCGATGAGTTTTTCGCGCACACCGCCGATGGGGAAGACCTCGCCGGTGAGGGTGATTTCGCCGGTCATGGCGATGTGTTGCACTGGTCGATTGCAGGCCAGCGAGAGGAGGGCGGAAGTGATGGTGATGCCGGCCGAGGGGCCGTCCTTGGGGGTGGCCCCGGCAGGCACATGGAGGTGAATGAAGGCCTTCTCGAAGAAGGCGGGGTCGGCGCCGAATTCCGCTGCCCGACTGACCAAGTAGCCGTAGGCGATTTCCGCCGATTCCTTCATTACGTTACCGAGCTGGCCGGTGAGCTTGAAGCCACGGGTGAAGCTGTGGGTGCGTACGGCTTCGATGTTGAGGGTGGTGCCTCCTAGGGCGGTCCAAGCGAGTCCGGTGACCAAGCCCGGCCCGGTCAGCCGCCGATCGTCTCGGAATACGGGGCTGCCCAGGTAGCCCTTGAGGTCCTTGCCGGTCACCGTGATGGGTGGCTCCAAGCCCTCGATCAGCTTCACGGTGCCCTTGCGCACGATCTTGCCGAGCTGTTTCTCCAAGTGCCGCACGCCCACGTCCCGGGCGTAGCCTTCGATGAGGGCGCGCAGGGCGCGAGCGTCGAGCTTGATCGTGCCCTTGGCCAGACCCGCCCGCTCGATTTGTCGCGGTAGCAAGTATTTTCTGGCGATCTGTAGCTTTTCCGCGGCGATGTAGCCAGAGAGTTGGATCACTTCCATGCGGTCGAGTAGGGGACCTGGGATGCTATCGGTCTGGTTGGCGGTGCATACGAACAGGACCTTGGAGAGGTCGAAGCGCAGGTCCAGGTAGTGGTCGAGAAAGTTGCTGTTCTGCTCCGGGTCCAGCACCTCAAGCAGGGCCGAGGCCGGGTCACCATGGAAGGAGGCGCCGATTTTGTCGATCTCGTCGAGCATGATGACCGGGTTGATAGTGCCCGCGTCTTTCATGGCCTGGAGGAATTTGCCGGGCATGGCCCCGATATAGGTGCGCCGGTGGCCTTTGATCTCAGCCTCGTCGCGGATACCGCCCACCGAGAAGCGGTAGAACCGGCGGCCCAAGGCGTTGGCGATGGAGCGTCCGATGGAGGTCTTGCCGACCCCAGGTGGTCCCGCTAGCAGGATGATGGAGCCGGCGACCTCGCCCTTCATGATGCCTACGGCCAGGAATTCCAAGATGCGTTCCTTGACGTCCTGGAGTCCGTAGTGGTCCTTGTCCAATATCCGTCGGGCGCGCTTGAGGTTGCGGTTGAGCTTGTCCTTGGAGTGTTTGCCCCAGGGTAACAGGGTGATCCAGTCCAGGTAGTTGCGGGTGACGGCGTACTCGGGGGAGCTGGTCTCGAGCATGGCCAGCTTATCCATCTCCTCGTCCACCCGTTTTTGAGCCTCATCGGTGAGGGTGAGCTTTGCGAGGCGCTCGTTGAATTTGTCGCGCTCGGCAGTGCGGTCATCCTTGGCGATCCCCAGCTCTTTTTGAATCGCCTTGAGCTGCTCATGCAGGAAGAACTCGCGTTGCTGGGTCTGCATGCGCTCCTCGACCGAGTGGCGGATCTTCTGTTGGGCGCGGGCGAGCTCCAGCTCATTGTTGAGCAGGACCAGTACCTTTTCCATACGCGGTAGCAGCTCGACCGTCTCCAGGACCTCTTGTAGCTGCGCTTTGGTAGCGGTGGTAAGACTGGCCGCAAAGTCCGCCAAGAGGGAGGGGTCTTCCGGACCGAAGCGGTCTAGGAACATGCGTAGCTCTTCAACGTAGAGGGGGTTGAGAGGCAGTAGCTCCTTGATGGTGTTGATCGCGGCCATGGCGTAGGCCTTAATCTGGTCGTCCGACGACTCGGCGGGCTCGTTCAGGTAGTCCACCTGGGCCGAGAAGGGCGTCTTCGGGCTAACCCAGAGCTCGAGGTGAAAGCGCTGCAGGCATTCCACCAGCACTTGGAGCATGCCGTCTTTCTCGTTCACCCGGTGGACGCGGCAGGCGGTGCCCACCGGGTAAAAGTCTCCGGCGGCTGCCTCTTCGGCGGTTTCGCTGCACACCAGGATCACGCCCAGGATCTTGTGTTCGGTCTTGCCGACCGCCTTCATAGTCGCGGCCCAGTACTGAGCATCCATGAGCAGGGGAACCGCTTGGCCCGGAAAGAACGGACGCGCGGCTACCGGCAACAAATGGATCAGTCCGGGCAAGAGCTCGTTGGCGCGGGCCAGATCGCTCTTACCCGTCTGCTCGGTCGGCTTGGCTTGTACGGCTTGGTCGGTCTGATCGGCTTGCTCGGTCGGCTCGGGGGCTTGGTTGCTCATCGGTCGCGGTGCCTTGCTCTAAATGCGATGGGGACCTTGAAAAACGCGGGGACCTGGAAAAATTCTGTCCCTGGAACTCTTCGATTTGTCCTCGATATATCTCGAGTCCGGTGGACTAACTCAGGGCGAGAGCGGGGTTTTACAAGCGGCGTTGGCCAGCCTTACAAAGGCCGCCACGCTCAGCTCCTCAGCCCGTTGTCCGGGATCCAGGCCCTGTGCCCAGAGTAGCTGGGTATCGACCAGCCCTTGCAGACTATTACGTAAGGTCTTGCGCCGCTGGGCGAAGGCCCGGGTAACTAGGTGCGCCAGGAAGGAGGGGTCTTGCACTGGGTAGGGCAGTGGGCGGTGGGGAATCAGGCGCAGAAAACCGGAGTCCACCTTGGGGGCCGGGGTGAAGGCACCGGAGCCGATGTAAAATAGGGGCTCGGCGCGACAGTAAGTCCGGATCATAACCGAAAGTCGGCCATAGGCCTTGGTGCCCGGCGTAGCGGTGATGCGTGCCACCACTTCCTTCTGAAGCATGAAATGCATGTCATCGATACAGTCCGCTTGGTCGAGAAAGCGAAACAGCAAGGGGGTCGAGATGTTATAGGGCAGATTGCCGATCAGGCGTAGACGCTGGTCCGGGTAGAGGCTACGGAGATCGAAGTCCAGAGCATCGGCCCGGTGCAGGGTCAGCTCACCGAGCCCCGCGCACCGGTGGGCCAGGGGCTCGATTAGGTCGCGGTCCAGCTCCACCACATCCAGATTGCCCGCGGCCCGCAGCAAGCCGGTGGTGATGGCACCCTGGCCGGGACCGATCTCCACCACGCGATCGCCCGGTTCGGGGTCCACTACCGCGAGAACGCGTCGGATGGTGTGCGGGTCGTGGAGAAAGTGTTGGCCAAAACGCTTGCGCGGGCGGTGCTTCATCGCGACAGGGTAACAGCTCGTGCCAGGCCGGCGCACAGGGAAATCTACCGATACCTGGGATGGTCGACTCGCGAGGACGCAGCAACAGACGACTAGAAAGATTCCCTGAATATTTCCGTAAAAGAGTGATGGTATGTGGTAGCATCCTAGGCTTTGTAACAAAACTGTTATATTAAGTCCGCGTGCTTTGATGAGGAGGTTCCATTGAAGCCATGGCACAAGACGTATGTGAATACCTGATCCCGGAGGGGATGGATACGGAATCGATTAAGGATCGGCTCCGCGACCGGATGCGCTGCGTTGAGGACCCGGCCTATGAGATAACTAGGCGGTTTTTGGACAGCTTCGACTGGCGCCTTCATCTTGTTCACGCCACATTGGAAGAGCGGTTGGAGGCCGGTCGGCGGCACCTGCTGTGGCGGGAGTCGGGCACCGACGACCCACCCCAGGTGCAGACCGGCGACGAGGAGCCGGGCTTTGCCCGGGACCTGCCCGAAGGTCCGGTGCGGAGCCGGCTGGAGCCGGTGTTGGGAATCCGACGTCTATTGCCCCTATCGGAGGTACACAGTCGAGTGCAGCCCCTGCGCCTGCTTGACGAGGACGGTAAGACCGTCGTCCGGCTGGTACTGGAAGACAACCGCTTCCGGGATCCAGCCCGCGACCGTGAAGGACCGCTGGCGGCGCGCCTGAGCCTAGTGCCGGTTCGGGGCTATCCGGCCGACCTCTGGCGAGCGGTTCGGATGTTGAGCCGGGACCGGGACCTGGAGCCGGCCTCCTCTGGGGTATTCGCGGAGGCCCTGGCCGCCGTGGGCCGCCGGCCAGGGGATTACTCCTCGAAGCTCGACTACCGCCTGGATGGCGCACAGCGGGCGGACATCACTGCCAAGGAGATCTTGCGCGGGCTACTGGCGACCCTGGAAGCCAATGTCGAGGGGACCAAGGTCAACCTGGACCCGGAGTTTCTGCACGACCTGCGGGTAGCCACCCGGCGCACCCGCTCGGTGCTCACCCAGATCAAGAACGTATTCGCGCCGGACTTGGTCGCGGACTACAAGACACGTTTCGCCCAGGTCCAGCAAAACACGGGGCCGATGCGGGACCTGGATGTCTATCTGCTGGATTTCGACACCTACCGGGCACGCTTGCCTGCCTTTTTACAGCCCGCTCTCGAGCCCTTGCGGGAATTCCTGGTCGGCCAGTATGACAAGGCCCATCAGACACTGGGCGATGCGCTCGAAGCGACCGAATTCACGACCCTGCTGACATCCTGGCGGGCCTTCCTCGAGCAGCCGGTACCCGAGTGTTCCGCCGTCCGTAACGCCATGCGTCCAACCAAAGCAGTGGCGGACGCACGCATCCGGCGCCTATATCGACGGGTGCGTAAGGCCGGGCGGGTGATCGCCGCCGACACCCCCGCCCCCGAGCTGCACGAACTCCGCAAACATTGCAAGAAGCTGCGCTACCTGCTGGAGTTTTTCAGCAGCCTCTATCCGCAGACGCAGATCGGCGTCTTGATCAAGACCCTCAAGAAATTGCTCGATAACCTGGGAAGATTCCAAGATCTATCGGTACAAATCGACCGCCTGCAAGAGACAGCCCGGCAGCTGCACACCCAGCACCGGGTAGCCACCGACACCCTGCTGGCCATGGGCGGACTGATCGGCGACCTCCACAACCGGCAGCAGCAGGCCCGGAGCGAGTTCTTGTGCACCTTCGCCGCCTTCGATGCCCAGGAGCAGCGGGCGCTGTTCCGCACCCTGTTCACCCCCGCACACGAGTGAGGCCAATTCCATTAAAAGCCTTCGGCATCCATAACATCAAAGGCGGAGTAGGAAAGACCGCTACCACCATCAATCTCGTCTACCTAGCCGCCGCGGAAGACAAGTGCACCTTGGTGTGGGACCTAAGATCCCCAGGCCGCCGCCACCTACTACTTTCGGATAAAACCCAAAGTCAAGGGGAGCGGCAAGGTCCTGGTGCCCGGAGCGTCGCCATTTTTTGCACCCGAAATGGGGTCCATCCGATTTCGGGTGCAAAAAATCAGGCAACGGCCACGGCCTTCGGCGGCCCACGTTCGTCCTGCGTCCGTCCCAGCGCGCACTCCGCGCCACGCTAGGACTCCCGCAATGACTTGACGCCGTGTCGCACGACCTTGCCTTTTGTCTCCGCCGGCGCTCACGCGCTGCACTCCGACGAAACGCCCAGCCCTACGGCTACGCGGGGGTCGTCGCACTCCGCTCGTCACTTACGCTCCCTCGTTTTCCTGTGCTCCTCCGTGGATCGCTATATCTCAGAGCAAGGCGGCATGATAGAGACAGTGCGCAAACTCCAATTTTGTTCTGCGACTCGAAAAACTCCAAGGACGGAATTTTTTGAGGCTCCGTCGCATCTCCTAAGAACGACTAAGTATTTCTATCCAAACATGGGTCTCCCGGACTTGCCAAAAGTCGCTCCCGAGCTCCACGGTCCATGCTTGTGGATAAGTAACGGAAACCAATATAAACTTGTCGCCTATCATCACCTCATCATCCGCCGATCCCTCACTCCCGAGAGACCGATCAGTTTTTGCGGATCCTCAGACTGGCATGAAATTCGATAGATAGAGAGGCCGAGTATCCGTGAAAATCTGGAATCAATGTATATCTCATCTCAAGGAGAGTCTAACAACAGCGGAATACAATACCTGGATACTCCCCCTGCAAGTGACCGGGAGAGACGGACAGATCGTATTGTATGCCCCCAACCGCTTCGTAAGAAACCGGGTCAAGGAATATTATGAGCAGCAGATCACTGAACTCTGCACCGATTTGAGCGGGGGAGAGATTCATACCATCCGTTTCGAGATCGGCACCCTGAAGCAAGATAGCGGCTTAGCGGAGGACGTAAGGGAAAATACCGATACTCGAGCACCGATGCTCCAGATAAATACCACCGAGCGCCGTTCCATAAGCAATCTGATTGACGAGTTCAGATTCGAGACCTTCATCGAAGGAAAATCAAATCAAATAGCCAGAGCAGCGTCGCTTCAGATCGGAAAGAACCCCGGGCTTACTTACAATCCTCTGTTCATATACGGGGGTGTTGGGCTAGGAAAGACACACCTGATGCACGCCGTTGGAAATATGGTGTTAGATAACAGCCCTTCGGCGCGGGTTGTTTACCTTCACTCGGAACGATTCGTAACCGAGATGGTGAAATCTCTCCAGCACAATCGGATCGACGAGTTCAAGAAGCACTATCGAACTGTCAATGCTCTACTCATTGACGACGTACAATTCTTCGCCGGTAAAGAACGGTCACAAGAAGAATTCTTCCATACCTTCAACGCTCTCTTTGAATCCAAGCAGCAAATCATCCTATCAAGCGACCGTTTCCCCAAAGAAGTCCATGGACTCGCAGAGCGACTGAAATCGAGATTCGGATGGGGCCTCACCGTTGCCATCGAGCCTCCGGACCTAGAGACTCGCGTCGCTATCCTGAAGAGCAAGGCGACCTATATGGGCGTCGACCTTCCGGAAGACATCGCCTTCTTCGTCGGGAAACGCATCCGCTCGAACATTCGGGACCTCGAAGGGGCTCTGCGCCGTCTCATAGCGAACTCGCAATTTACCGGTATGCCCATTAATCTCGAGTTCACCCGGAACGCACTCCAGGACATGCTTGCAGCTCAGGACAAACAGGTAACCCTGGAAAACATCCAAAAAACGGTCGCCGAATACTATAAGATCCGAGTTGCCGACCTACTCTCCAGTAAACGTAACCGCTCCATCGTCCGGCCCCGCCAGATCGCCATGGCCCTAGCCAAGGAGCTGACTAAACATAGCTTACCCGAGATCGGCAATGTCTTCGGTGGAAGAGACCACACGACAGTACTGCATGCAACAAGAAAAATCAAAGAATTACGTGAGAGTAACCTAGCCACTGAAGAAGACTATAAAAACCTGTTACGAATCCTGACAGCCTAACGTATACAACCTGTGGATAACATCAGGAGACGAGTTTAGTACAGAATCGATCCACAGGGTATGAACAGAAAATAACCGGAAATTCCTGTAGGGTATTCCTTATAACTTATTGAGGAAAAAGAGATAAAAAACTTGTTCAGTTATCCACGGAACTAATTATAACTTTAATATTACCATTACTTAGAGAAAGCTTTAGTTATAGGGTACCCGAGATGAAGATCCACGTGAACCGAGAGAGCTTGGTACCGATACTCACGAAGGTGGGAGGAGTCGTGGAGCGACGACAGACACTTCCTATACTGGGTAATCTATTGATATTAGCACAAAATGATTCCATACGAATCACCGGGACTGACTTGGAAATAGAGGTTTGTGCAAAGCTTACTTTGCAGGTTGAGCAGCCTGGAGAAACCACCTTACCGGCAAGGAAATTTGTTGAGATTTGTCGGGCATTACCGGAAGGAACGGACCTCTCACTTAAGGTCGAGAACGATCGGGTATCTCTGGTTGCAGAAAGGAGTCGTTTTACGCTGAGTACTCTGCCAGCAAATGATTTTCCAACTATGGCCGAACATGAGGAGATGCGGAGTCTCTGTATCGATCAGAAGGCATTGAAACGCCTCTTTGAGAAAACGGCGTTTGCGATGGCAAATCAGGATGTCCGCTACTACTTGAATGGTCTTCTCTTGGAGCTGAAGCCGGATAGCTTGGTGGCCGTTGCAACCGATGGCCACCGCCTAGCTAAGATGGAGGAGAAACTATCGTTGAACATTGATGAGACGGTGCAAGTCATTCTCCCAAGGAAGACGGTATTGGAAATGATTCGACTTCTCGGAAATGATGAAAGTAAGGAGGTTCAGCTAGATATCTCGGAGAAGACGTTCCGAGCGGCCATCGGGGATGATGTGTTAGTAACCTCGAAGCTCGTCGACGGTCGCTATCCAAACTATGATCAAGTCATACCGCCAGCTCCGGAATACATTGCCTATCTCGATCGGGATAACTTTAAGCAGGCCTTATTTCGAGCATCAATTCTATTGAACGAGAAATACCGAGGAGTAAGGTTCGATTTGGATCAGGGAAGGCTCAAGCTGCAAGCACAGAATCCGGAGCAAGAGGAAGCAGAGGAGGATTTGGAGGTTACTTATTCTCAAGAGCCGATGGTTATCGGACTCAATGTAAACTACTTGGTGGATGTACTGAGCGTTCTGGAAGAGGATACCGTTGAGATCGGGTTTAAAGACTCGGATAGTAGTGTCATTCTACGGAACAAGGATAAGGAGATGGAGATCTTCGTGGTGATGCCAATGATTCTGTAACCTGAGCATCTTCGGGTGCACGGAAGATCGGGTGTTCCACGTGGAACGGTGAACCGATCTCCGCACCGGAGCGTCGCCATTTTTCGCGAAACCCGAAATCGGACGGGCCCTATTCCGGATTTCGCGGAAAATCAGGCGACGGCCATGGCCGTCGGCGGCCCGCGTTCGTCCTGCGTCTGTCCCGGCGCGCACTACGCGTGGCGCCAGGACTCCTGCAATGACTTGACGCCGTGTCGCATGGCCTTGCCTTTTGTCTCCGCCGGCGCTTACGCGTCGCGCTCCGATGAAACGCTTGGCTCTACGGCTACACATGGGTCGTCGCACTCCTCTCGTCGCTTACGCTCCCTCGCTTTCCTGTGCTCCTCCGGAGCGAGCTTGCTCGCGAATTTTCTGCTCTCGTCTACTCTGGGGAGATACTTGTTCGCGAGCAAGCTCGCTCCGGAGGCATTTCTTGAGATCTCTTGATGTCTCCTGCGGGAGTCATCCACGATATTCTCCCTACTGAAGGTCCCTATATGGGCTACGATTCATCGAGCATAAAGGTTCTACGTGGTCTTGACGCGGTTCGAAAGAGGCCTGGCATGTACATCGGCGACACGGATGATGGAACAGGTCTCCATCATATGGTCTTCGAGGTCGTCGACAATGCCATTGATGAGGCCCTGGCGGGATACTGCAACGATATCCTGATTACCCTTCACTCGGATAGCTCGGTCTCCGTTACGGACGATGGACGAGGTATCCCTGTAGATATCCATCGTGAGGAGGACCGATCTGCTGCTGAGGTGATTATGACGGTCCTTCACGCGGGCGGTAAATTCGATACTGAATCCTACAAGGTTTCCGGCGGTCTGCATGGGGTTGGTGTCTCTGTTGTCAATGCCCTTTCCGATCATCTCACCATGCGCATACGTCGCGGTGGTCGGCTCTATATTCAGGAATATGAGATGGGGGAGCCACTCTACCCCCTGAAGGATGTAGATCCGTGTCAAGAGACAGGAACGGAAATCCGGTTCCTGCCGTCAAGTAAGATATTCTCAAATTTGGAGTTTCACTATGAAATTCTTGCCAATCGACTAAGAGAGCTTTCTTTTCTCAACTCAGGTGTCAGAATTTCACTCATGGAGGAAGATACGGGCCGTAAGGATTGCTTCGAGTATAAGGGGGGGATACGGGCATTCGTGCAGCATCTCAATCGCAACAAGGTTCCTATTCATCCTACGGCCTTCTCTTTTATTTCACAGCGTGAGGGGATCTCCGTGGAGGTGGCTTTACAGTGGAACGAATCCTTTCAGGAAAAGATATTTTGTTATGCCAATAATATTCCCCAGCGGGACGGCGGGGCTCACTTGGCAGGTTTTCGAGCCGGTCTCACGAGAACACTCAACCAGTATATCGATCGGGAATATCTGGCGAGGAAACATAAGATTCGAACGATCGGTGATGATGCCCGTGAGGGACTCACGGCTATCGTATCCGTCAAGGTACCGGACCCAAAGTTCTCTTCTCAGACAAAGGAGAAGCTCGTCTCCTCCGATGTCAAGCCGGTTGTTGAGGGATTGTTGGTCGAGCACCTGACTCAGTTTCTCGAAGAGCATCCAGCCGAAGCAAAGACTATTGCGAACAAGATGATCGAGGCCGCGCGTGCAAGGGATGCCGCGCGGAAGGCTCGGGAGGTAACGCGGCGCAAGGGTATCCTGGACGTTGCGGGATTGCCGGGAAAGCTTGCGGATTGTCAGGAAAAGGACCCCGCAAAATCCGAGCTCTATCTTGTCGAAGGGGATTCCGCTGGGGGCTCTGCGAAGCAGGGACGCGATCGGGAATTTCAGGCGATCCTTCCCCTCAGGGGTAAGATCCTCAATGTGGAGAAAGCACGTTTTGACAAGATGCTATCTTCGATGGAGGTGGGTACGCTGATTACCGCCTTGGGATGCGGGATAGGTCGGGATGACTATGACCCCGATAAGCTACGTTATCACCGAATCATTGTCATGACAGATGCTGATGTGGATGGATCTCACATTCGGACTCTCTTGTTGACATTCTTCTATCGACAGATGCCGGAATTGGTGGAACGGGAGCATATCTATATTGCACAGCCACCACTTTATAAGGTGAAGAAGGGCAAACAAGAGCTTTATTTGCTCGACGACACCGAGCTGAATGCCGCTCTGCTACAGGTTGCATTAGATGGTGCCTTGTTCTTGGTCTCTGAAGGTGCCCCGCCTTTAGCCAGTACCACTGTCGAGCTGTTGGCGAAGGACTATCAAGTCTGCCAGGGTATCGTGGCGAAGCTCTCCGTGCGCTATAGTCAGGTACTCTTGGAGTCGTTGATGACGGTGCAGAGGGTCGATGAGGAAATCCTGACGGATACCACAAGATCTGGTGGTTGGCTGTCTCGGCTTCAGACAAGCCTGGGTGCTCGGTCTGGCCCTGGTGAGAGTTTCTCCGTCAGGTGGTCGGAAGATGGGGAGGCGGGCCACCCTGGGTTGGTGCTTACCCACCTACGCTATGGAATTCCGGAGACTACTTATCTACCGGTCGATTTCTTCCGTAGCGTGGATTATCGGCATATCGCTAAGACCGGAGAGAGGCTCGGTGACTTGGTGGGACCGGGAGCTTATGTCTCTCGTGGTGATAAGCAAAAGATGATTGGAAGCTTCGGGGAAGGTCTAGAATGGATCATCGAGGAGGCGAAGCGTGGCTATCATATCCAGCGTTATAAAGGCTTGGGTGAGATGAATCCGGATCAGCTCTGGGAGACCACTATGAACGCGGAAACGAGAAGGCTCCTACGGGTGACCATTGAGGATGCAATTGCTGCGGATGATGTCTTTACTACCCTGATGGGTGATCAAGTGGAGCCTCGCCGGGAATTTATCGAGAAGTATGCGCTCGATGCGCAGAATCTCGATATATGATGAGCAATAAGTATTGATTATTCGATGGAGAAGCACAGGAAAGCGAGGGAGCGTAAGCGACGGGCTGAGTGCGAAGACCCCCGCGTAGCCGTAGGGCCGAGTGTTTCGTCGGAGTACGGCGCTCGCGCGCCGGCGGAGACGAAATACAAGGCCATGCGATACGACGTCAAGTCATTACGGGAGTCCTGGCGCCGCGCGGAGTGCGCGCCGGGACGGACGCAGGACGAACGTGGGCCGCCGAAGGCCGTGGCCGTCGCCTGATTTTTCGCGAAATCCGAAATCGGACGGGCCCGATTTCGGATTTCGCGAAAAATGGCGACGATCCGGTCAAGAAACCACCATCACGTTCGTGGCGCCAACCCACCGGGCGCAAGCCCGGTGGACAACCGGGTCTGCGCGGCGACACCGAGAGCGTCACTACGGTGCTCACAGAGCGAAGCCAAGTGGTCGAGGTGGTGATCCAACGTGAGGTTATGGAGTACCGCATTGCCAGAGAGACTTGTGCCTGCAGGCGCGCGCAATGCAGCACGTTTCCCACGGGGATCAAGGCCCGGTGCAATACGAACCGAGCGTGTCGGCCTTTGTGGTGTACATGACTCAATATCAGCTTCTGCCCTACCAGAGCACTACCGAGGTGCTCCATGAGCTGACCGGCCTAGCGATCTTACCCGGGTACCCTCCAGCGCGCCGTGCAGGTGGCCGCCGCCCGCCTGAAGGCGCTAGTCACCGCAATTCGTGACGCACTCGTCGCGGCACCAGTGGCCCATGCCGATGAAACCGGCTGGTACGTGAACGGCACTCTGCACTAGCTGCCTGTGCTCAGAACCAACCGGCTTACGGCCTACTTCCCTCATCCCAAACGCGGGGTCAAAGCCCTGGATGCGTTCGGCCTATTGTCCCAATTCACAGGCGTACTGGTGCATGACCACTGGTCAGACTACCAGTGCTACCAATGTCTGCATGCTTTCTGCAATGCTCATCATCTGCGCGAGCTGATCGCCATCTCTGAGAGGTCTCCGAGCCACCCGCTACGACACCATCCTCAGCAAAGCCAAAGCCGACAATCCTCACCGCCCCACCGTCCCGGCACCCGCGGGCGGGTCAAACAATCCCCGGCCTGCCATCTCATTCGGCGGCTACGCGAGCGCCGCAACGAGGTCCTGCGCTTCTTCACCGACCTTCGCGTTCCCTTCGACAACAACTAGGCCGAACGCGGCCTTCGCATGCCCAAGCTCAAGCAGAAAGCCCCTGACGGCCACTCCGATACCGGCGCCGGGAACTTTTCCATCATCCGCTCCTGCCTCTCAACTCTCCGCAAACAATCCGACGATCTTTTCAACTCGCTCGTCCTGACCTTCCAGGGCCTGCCCCTCAATGCCCTAATTGGATTGGAGTAGCTGAATAGTTACCCATCACGAATATGTCTGTTCTTCGTAAGGGCAAGTGAATCGAGCTTTACCAGCAGCTCCGGCTCATAGCTGGATATTTAGGTTCTCCACGGGTAATCTGGGCAACCGTACTGCACGTCTTCATGAGAAAGCTTTTCCACGGTTTCCTCAATCCATTCTTCGACACTTTGGTGTATCTCGGTCACGGAGAGTCCAGTCGGGTCTAACGGTTCTCCAATGACCAGGGTAATTTCCCCCGGGTACTTTTTGATATCTCTACGGCGCCAGAATACTCCGGCGTTATGGGCAATAGGTAACACCGGATAGCCTGTCTTCCAGGCCAACATGGCTCCACCTCTGTTGTACCTTTGTCGTTTCCCCGCTTCGACCCGTGTCCCTTCCGGGAAGATTACAATCCAGCGCCCTGTATCCAGCCAGTACTTACCCTGCTTGATTAGCTTTCGAATCGACTCGTAGGCATTGTGACGATCGAGCGTAATCGACCGGCTAGCAGCAATTGCCCACCCGAAGACAGGCACCCGGAGTAGCTCACGTTTCAATACCCAGATGGGATTCGATGGTAGCAAGGCATGTAATGCGATAGTCTCCCAAGCTGATTGATGTTTGCAGAGAACAATACAGGTGGAAGAAGGTAGATTTTCTTCACCCTGTATTCGGTAGCTGAGTCCACAGATCGATTCCAGTGCTCGGAGATTGACCTTCCCCCAGTGTTGTCCGATCTTCGAAATCAACTTATAGGGTAGGACCCATCCAAGGATGCTGACGGGTAAGGCATAGAGAATGGTCGACAGCACCAGGAACGACAGATATAGGATCGACTTCAGGGTAATCATCGTCCGTAGTTCAGTTGGCTAGCAGTGTATCCACAGCATCGGCTAGGTCTTTATGGATGGGTATATCGGATAGATCATCCCTGTGTGCTGCCAGTGTCGATTTTCCCTTTCCGGTGAGGACGAGCTTCGGTGAAGCACCTACTGCCCTTGTGGCCTGGATGTCCCGGAATGAATCACCGATGGCCGGTATCTCCTTCAGGTTGATTTGCAGTCGCTCGGCAATGGCTTCGAACAGGCCGGGAAGGGGTTTGCGGCAACGGCAGCTTACATCGGGGGCGTGAGGGCAGATAAAGAATGCTTCTATCTGTGCGCTAAGGACCGAAAGCTCTTGTTGTATCTTGTGGTGTATAGCGTTCAAGGTCTTAATATCCAAGTAGCCGCGACCCAATCCGGATTGGTTCGTCGCCACGATGATCCGATACCCGGCATGGTTCAGACGGGCAATTGCTTCCAAGCTGCCTGGGATGGGTACCCAGTCTCTTAGGGAGCTAATGTAGTTATCGGAGTCCTGGTTAATGACGCCGTCCCGATCGAGAACTATGAGCTTCATACTCATGGCTTGATTGTTTATCCGTAGTAACTATTCAGCTACTCCAATTGGGGCATTGGGGGTTACCCTTGGAACGCCAGGAGGAACTTTAGGATGAGCAAGTTGAAAACATTATCGGACTGTTTGCGGCGAGTCGAAAGGCAAGAGCGGAAACAACCGGAGACTTTCTGCTTGAATTTGAGCCTGCGCAGGTCGCGTTCGGCTTGGTTATTGTCGAGGGGAACGTGCAGGTCGGTGAGGAAGCACAGGACCTTGTTGCGGGGCTTGCGCAGTCGCCGAATGAGGTTGTAGGCCGGGGGGGGATTATTTGACTCGCCCGCGGGTGCCAGGATGGCGGGGACGGGGAGGATTGCCAGCTTTGGCTTCAGTGAGGATGGTGTCGTAGCGGGTCCGCAAGCGCTCGATGACGCCGGTGGGAAATGCTTTGGGGGCTTGGCCTCGCTGACTAGGGCATTAGCTTGTACGCCAACGAACGGCACCAACAAACCGAACGCATTCAGGGCCTCGGCACCACGTTTGGGATGAGGGAAGTAGGCCATAAGCCGGTCGGTGCTGAGTACGTGTATCCAGTACAGGTTGCCGTTCACGCGCCGGCCGGTTTCGTCGGCATGGGCTACTGGCGCGGTGATGAGTGCGCGGCGAATCGTGTTGACTGGCACCTCCCGGCGGGTGGCGGCCACCCGTACGGCGCGCTGGAGGGTGCCCGGTGAGCTCTCAAGGCCGACCAGCTCATTGAGCACCCCGGCGGTGCGCTGGTAGGTCAACAACTGATCTTGGGTCATGTACACCGCAAAGGCCAATACGCTCGGTCCATATTGCACCGGGGCCTCAATCCCTGCAGGGAAGATGCTACGTTGCGCGCGCCCATAGGCACAGGTTCCGCCGACAATGTGGTACTCGATGACCTTACGCTGGATCACCACCTCGACCACCTGGCGTCGCTCCGCGGGCACTGTAGCCGAGATCCCGGTGCCGCAACGTCCGCAGGCGCAGGTCCCCGTTAACGGGATGATCACGCATTGGTCGGGGTAATCGACCAGGGAGCGAGTGACACCGCGTCGGCCCGGTTGTCCACCGGGCTTGCGCCCGCTTGGCTGGCGTTGCGAGCGTGGTGGTGACTTCTTGAACGGTGAGTCCGAGGATGACGGCCGGCTGGAGTTGTGGCTATCCTTGACTAGGTGCGCTTCTAACTCCCGGATGCGCTCGCGCAGGTGCTCAATGAGCGCCGTCTGCTCCGCCACCCATTCACGCAACCTCTTGAGCTCGTCGTCAGGGTTTTCCGGAGAATGGGTTAGGGTAGGTTGTTCCAGCACGGGAATGGATTGCGTGTGTAGCCTACGCTTGGCACGGTGTCCTGAATAGATACTCTCCGTAGAGCTCAAGGCCGAAGAGATGATGTGTCGAGGTCCCTTGACCCTATTCACGGAACTCGGACACGCGAATTCTCCCTTCGATCATGCGGGATTGCCTGGATTCGAGTTGTTGCATCTTGCTCCAAAAAGCGGCTTTCAAATCGATATCTTGGGACAAGGCTGTGCCGATCACGAGAATGAATAGGTCCGCAATCTCTTCACCGAGTGCTTCCTTGGCTTTTCCTTTTGTGACGCAAGCGGAGATTTCTTCCAGCTCCTCGGTCATGAGAGCGATTCGGTAGGTCATCTCCTCTCCGTCGGTCTCCTTGAAGCGATATTTTTTGTGGAAGCTGCGGACTGCCTGTAGCATCGTTTGGTAGGAATCGTTGTAATTATTCATGGTGTCTATTTGAGCAGGGATATATCCGCAACCTTTGAGAGGAGGGTCTCGACGGTTCTTAACAAGGCGAGCCGGTTGCGTCTCAGGTTCGGTTGCTCGGCTAGGACCAGGACCTTGTCGAAGAAGGCATCGATGGCACCATGTAATTCGGATAGGGTTTTCAGGATACCCGGGTAATCTCGGGTCTCGAGTAGTGGAGAGATACGCTGGGCCAGAGATCCGGTTTGTGCCTCCAGGTATTGTTCCGCATCCTCTTGGAGAAGGTCGATATCAACCTGTTCGGGGATCTCGTCCTGGGCCTGCTTATGGAGGATATTGCGGATGCGCTTGTTAGCGGCCGTCAAGGTCTTCGCTTCGGGGAGTGCTTGGAAATCCTTCACGGCAAAGACTCTACGATGGATATCGCTGGGTACTTTGGGATCGGTGGCGAGTACCGAAGCGAGAATATCCGATCCAATATTCCGGTCTAGGTAGTAGCCTTCAAGGCGTTCCATGCAGTAGGTAAAAACCTCCCCTGCAGCTCTTCCGGTATCCACCTTGCTCCGGAGTACCTGCGCCGAGAAATCGAGAATCTCGTATAGGTCGAGTGGTAAGGGAGTCTCGATGAGGATGCGTAGCACACCGATCGCGGCACGACGCAACGCAAAGGGGTCTTTAACGCCCGTTGGGCGTTGACCGATCGCGAAGATACCGATCAACGTATCGAGCTTGTCAGCAATCGAGAGGATGGAGCCGTAATCCGATTCGGGAATCCGGTCGCCGGCATGGCGTGGCAGATACTGTTGCTCCATGGCGGAGGCGACACTGGGGTCCTCCCCGGCCTGTTGGGCATAGTAGCGTCCCATCACGCCTTGGAGACTGGGGAATTCGGAGACCATCTGTGTCGGTAGATCGCACTTGGCGAGCTGAGCGGCCCTGGCGGCTATCTCCTGATCCGAGCCTAGTAAATTTGCGATATGCCGGGCGATGCGTTCGAGACGTGCCGTTTTCTCCGCCAGGGTCCCGAGCGTCTCCTGGAATATGATCTGCTCTAACCTGGGCCGAAAATCCTGCAAGGGTTGCCGGAGGTCCTGCTCCCAAAAGAAGGCCGCATCCGAGAACCGGGGACGAATGACCCGCTCATTCCCGACTCTTATCCGGTCGGGATCTCGGCTTTGGATATTGCTGACGGTGATGAAGTTCGGTAGCAGCTCGCCGTTACCCGAGACCACGGGGAAGTATTTTTGGTGCTTCTGCATGGTCTCTATGAGGACCTCCGGTGGCATCTCCAGGAAGCCTCGATCGAAGGTACCGATGATGGCGCAGGGCCATTCGCAAAGTGCGGTGACTTCATCGAGCAGGTCATCCTCTAGGACGGCTCGACCACTGACACCTCCGGCCAAGTCCTGCACCTGCTTGCGTATGATCTCCCGGCGCCGGGTGAAGCTCGGCTCGACTTGGCCCTGGGTGCGAAGTAGCTCGGCATACTGGGTAGCCGGAGAGACGGGGAAAGCCGCCGGGGCCTGGAAGCGATGGCCCCGGGTCGAGCCATCGGCGTCGATGCCGAACACTTGTCCCGCCACCGGGTCTTCCCCGAAGACCAAGGTGATCCAATGGACCGGGCGGACAAATTCGTCGTCTCGCTCACCCCAGCGCATGCGCTTGGCAATCGGCAAGGTCTCCAGCGCCTTCGCTATCATATCCGAGATCAGATCCGTCGTACTCTGGCTTGGCTGGGTCTGGCGGAACATCAGCCACGTACCCTTGGATGTGGTCTCTTGCCGTAACTTCTGTACGGCAACACCGCAGGAGCCGGCGAAGCCGAGGGCCGCCGGCGTGGGTCGGCCTTGGGCATCGAATGCTGCTTGCAGGGCTGGGCCCTTGCGCACCACCTCTCGATCCGGCTGATGTGTCGCCAGCTGGTGCACGAGCAATCCCAAACGCCTCGGCGTGGCAAAGGATTCAATATGTGAGCATTTCAGACCTTGTGTCCGCAGCTGATCCCGGAACCCTTTCTCGAAGGCCTCCGAAAGGGCTGGCAAAGACCTCGGGGGTAACTCCTCGGTCCCGATCTCCACCAGCAGGTCACGCATTGCGTCCATAGTTGTCTCCCCTACGAGGCCTTTTCGAGCATGGGGAAGCCCAAGGCCTCCCGTCGGTCGTAATAGGCTCGGGCGACTGCCCGTGCCAATGTGCGCACACATAGTATGAAACGCTGGCGCTCGGTTACCGAGATGGCACGACGCGCATCCAGCAGATTGAAGGTATGGGACGCCTTGAGCATCTGCTCGTAGGCCGGCAATGGTAGCGACTGCTCGATCAGGTGTCGGCTCTGTTCTTCACAGATGGCGAACTGCCTGAAGAGGACATCGATGTCGGCCTGCTCGAAGTTATAAGCCGACTGCTCGACCTCGTTTTGGTGGTAGACATCCCCATAGGTCACCGAGCCGCAATCGGTCTCGGCCCAAACGAGGTTGAAGACACTCTCCACCCCTTGGATATACATGGCGATGCGCTCGAGTCCGTAGGTGATCTCCCCTGTCACCGGTCGACAGTCGAGCCCGCCGACCTGCTGGAAATAGGTGAACTGAGTCACTTCCATACCGTTGAGCCAGACCTCCCATCCGAGTCCCCAAGCACCGAGGGATGGTGATTCCCAATTGTCCTCGACGAAACGGATGTCATGGACCAGAGGGTCGATGCCCAGACCGCGAAGCGAATCCAGGTATTGGTCCTGGATATCCAGCGGTGAAGGCTTCAGCACGACTTGGTACTGGTAGTAATGCTGCAAGCGGTTGGGATTCTTGCCGTACCGGCCATCGGTAGGGCGCCGTGAGGGCTGGACGTAGGCGCTTCTCCAAGGCTCCGGACCGATCGCTCGCAGAAAGGTGGCTGGATGAAAAGTGCCGGCCCCGACCTCCATATCATAGGGCTGTATGACGACACAGCCACGTTCAGACCAAAATCGCTCCAAGGTGAAGATGAGGTCCTGGAACGTCATGAAACCTTCTGATTTCCTGTCCAATGCCAATCTCCATGAATGCCGGTATGATAAGGGCACCTTGAATTTTTCAAGATGTTCCGAAGTTTGGAATTATATTCACCTTAACCCTGGTTTGCTTGTGTACTTTAAGGCAATGTGCAAGCAATTCGGTTCAATAACCAAACATCGTATCATGCCCTGTTACGACAGGCAGGTACTTAACCTTCTATCGAGTCCATTTCATTATGGCTACACTATCACGCATAGAATGGACTGAACAAACCCGGAACCTGACGACAGGATGCACCAAGATTTCACCGGGATGTAAATACTGCTATGAGGAACCATGGCAAATCGGCTTCGAGTAATGGGAGCTTCCGGTGATGAAAATGGGTTCGGGTTATCTCTGTGTGAACTCCATGTCCGGTCTATTCCATGAGGAAATACCTGATGAATTCTTGGATCGGGTATTCTCAGTAATTGAAAAAACACCTCATCACACTTTTCAAATTCTAACAAAGCGATCAGAATATATGCATAGCTATTTTGTAACTATTCAGGACCTCTTGCCAAGAAGTAGGCTACGTGCGCACCCATGGAACCATGCCTGAACCGCACGCCCTAACCCATTTTCCAGAAAGCCCTGATGACGAGCTGGAGCGGCTGCGTGAACGGGTTTCGGAGCAGGCTGCGATCATTGAGGGGAAAACGGCAACCATTGAGCAGATGCATGAGCGCATTCAGGAACTCGAAGCACATCTGGCGAAGGATAGCCATAACTCCAGCCGGTTACCATCCTCAGACTCTCCGTTCCAGGCAGCCACCACTACGTTCGCGGCGCCAACCCAGCGGGCGCCAGCCCGGTGGGCAACCGGGTCGGCGCGGCGTCACCCGCTCCCTGGTCGATGCCCCCGATCAGTGCGTGATCATCCCGCTGCCGGGGACCTTGTGCGGGCGGGAGCGGGGTGGCACCGAGATCGCCGCTACGGGGCTCGCAGAGCGACGCCAAGTGGTCGAGGTGGTGATTCAACGTGAGGTCATGGAGTATCGTATTGTCAGCGGGCCTTGTGCCTGCAGGCGCGCGCAACGCAGCACGTTTCCCGCGGGGATCAAGGCCCCGGTGCAATACGGACCGAGTGTGTCGGCCTTTGCGGTGTACATGACTCAATATCAGCTGCTGCCCTACCAGCGCACCGCCGAGGTTCTCAAGGAGTTGGCCGGTCTGGCGATCTCACCGGATCCCCTCCAGCGCGCCGTACGGGTGACCGCCGCCGCCTGGAGACGCCAGTCACCGCGACTCGCGACGCACTTCGTCGCGGCGCCAGTGGCCCATGCCGATGAAACCAGCCGGCGCGTGAACGGGGCACTCTGCACTGGCTGCCGGTGCTCAGCACTAACCGGCTTACGGCTTCCTTCCCTTATCCGCCCCTACAGTACCTTTATGGTTTCATTGACGGCCACTGTGAAAAATACCGGATAAGGACGTCCGGCCATTTTCAATCGGGTTACCGATTGAAAATGGAGCCAAGTCGAAATCGCATTAAAACTTCGCGTAAAGGGGAAATTCTAGGAATGGAATTTTCCCGCTCTAATGAAAAGTTCAAGGTGCCCGTGCGGGGCGAGGATGCCTCGCCAGCTCTCGAGCACGCGGGTGCCTGAGAGCCGGGAGCAAAGCGAAATGTTTTTGCTTTGCGGCTTGAGATATTGTAGGGACGCAATTTTTCAAGGTCCCTCGACAAGGATTCCAAGCTTCCTGAAACGTTCCACTAAGCTGAGAAGGGCAGATTCCGAATATGACTAAGATCCGCCAAGAAGACCTGATCCGGAGCATCGCCGACGGCTTTCAGTACATTTCCTACTACCACCCGCAAGATTATATTCGTGCCCTGGCCGCGGCCTACCAAGCCGAGGAGTCTCCGACGGCCAGGGATGCCATGGCCCAGATCCTGGTCAATTCCCAGATGTGCGCCAAGGATCAGCGTCCCATCTGTCAGGATACCGGAATGGCGGTGGTGTTCTGCCGGGTGGGAATGGATGTAAGCTGGGACGCGGAGCTGAGTATCCAGGAGATGGTGGACGAGGGCGTGCGTCGGGCCTATTCCCATCCTGACAATGTACTGCGTGCCTCCATCGTTTCACCGCCGATCGGAGAGCGTAAGAACACCCGTGACAATACCCCCGCAGTAGTCCATACGGAGCTAGTGCCGGGGGATCGAGTAGAGGTCAGTCTGGCGGCCAAGGGTGGCGGCTCGGAGAACAAGACCAAATTCACCATTCTGAATCCCAGCGACAGTCTAGTGGATTGGGTATTGGAGGTGGTCCCCAAGATGGGTGCCGGCTGGTGCCCGCCGGGAATGCTGGGGGTCGGCATCGGGGGTTCCGCAGAGAAGGCCATGCTATTGGCCAAGGAGGCCCTGATGGAGCACATAGATATCCATGAGCTCAAGGCCCGGGGTCCTGCGAATGCCATCGAGGAGCTGCGCTTGGAGCTGTTCGAAAAGGTCAATGCCCTGGGCATCGGTGCCCAGGGACTGGGGGGATTGACCACGATCTTGGATGTGAAGATCCGGACCTACCCGACCCACGCTGCCTCCCTGCCGGTCGCTGTTATCCCCAACTGTGCCGCTACCCGGCACCTGGATTTCACCTTGGACGGTAGAGGACCAGCTCAGCTGGATCCCCCGCGTCCGGAGGATTGGCCGGATATCACCTGGGAGGCCGGTCCGGACGCCAAGCGCGTCGATCTGGACCGGATCACGCCGCAAGAGATCGCCGCCTGGAAGCCTGGCGATCGCATCCTACTCTCCGGCAAGCTGCTAACCGGACGTGACGTGGCCCACCAGCGCATCATCGAGCTGCTGGCCCGGGGTGAATCTCTCCCCGAGGGGGTCGATTTCACCAACCGCTTTATCTATTATGTGGGCCCGGTGGACCCGGTGCGAGACGAAGTTGTCGGCCCGGCCGGTCCTACCACCGCTACGCGCATGGACAAATTCACTGAGCAGATGTTGGCCGAGACCGGACTTCTCGGCATGGTGGGCAAGGCTGAGCGTGGACCCGTTGCCATTGAGGCCATCAAAAAGCACAAGGCAGCCTACCTGATGGCCATCGGCGGGGCCGCCTATCTGGTGGCTAAGGCGATTAAGGGCTCACGCATGATCGCCTTTGAGGACCTGGGTATGGAGGCGATCCGCGAGTTCGAGGTCCGGGATATGCCGGTGACCGTTGCCGTGGATTCCCGTGGTGAGTCGGTACACAAGACAGGTCCGGAGGAATGGCGGATGCGGATCGGTAAGCTACTGGCGGATGGTTAGTGGACTTTTGGACATCCCTTCCGGGGACCTTGAAAAATTTGAGGTACCCGTGCGGAGTAAGGACGCTCCACCAGCTTTCAAGCACATAAGTGCTTGAAAGCTGGGTGTAACGACTATGCCGCTGTCCTTACCATCGAAGACCGAAGGTCCGACAGAAAGTCCTCTACTGAGCACTTTAGAAGCCGTTTAATAATTAACTATTGATTCTAAATCATAAACCACCCTACAGGCTAGCTAGTTTTTAGACGGCTTCTTAGGGTACCTTGAAAAATCTCAAGGTACCTTTTAGGGCGTTTCCTATCCCCGATACTTTACTTGCCCGCCGTCTGGGTCTTGGGGACGAGCGGGAAGTAATCGGTTAGGTCTCTCTCCGGTTACTGGGCTTCGATGGTTGCTTTGAGTATTTGCCGGCGGGCATGGAGCGTGGGCTCGGTGTAGCCATTTTGGACCTTCAGTCCCTTGAAGATTAGGTCGTTGGCTGCCTGAAAGGCCACACCGTCGAAGTCCGGAGCCATGGGTCGATACTCGGGATCGGTCGCGTTTTGAGCATCCACCACCGTAGCCATACGCCGCAGGGTCTCCTCGACCTGGGCCTTGTCCACGATGCCATGGTGCAGCCAGTTGGCCACATGCTGGCTGGAGATGCGCAGAGTCGCGCGGTCTTCCATGAGACTGATGTCGCTGATATCCGGCACCTTGGAGCAACCTATACCCTGGTCGATCCAGCGCACCACATAGCCCAGGATGCCCTGGCAGTTGTTGTCCAACTCCTGCCGGATCTCTTCCGGTGTCCAGCTTGGGGCGACGGCGACCGGGAATCGGAGGATGGTATCCAGCTCGGCGCGACGACCGCCGGCTGCCAGCTCCATTTGGCGTGCCGCTACATCGACTTGATGGTAGTGCATGGCATGTAGGGTCGCCGCCGTGGGGGAGGGTACCCAGGCACAGCTCGCACCCGCCTCGGGATGAATCTGCTTGGTCCGGACCATGGCGCTCATCTCATCCGGCATGGTCCACATGCCCTTGCCGATCTGGGCCTTCCCACGCAGGCCGCAAGCCAAGCCGATATCCACATTCCAATCCTCATAGGCCAGCAGCCAAGGGCTGGTCTTCATATCTCCCTTACGCAGCACGGGACCCGCCTCCATGGCGGTGTGGATCTCGTCACCGGTGCGGTCTAAGAAACCCGTGTTGATGAAAATGACACGCTCGGCGGCAGCCCGGATACACTCCTTGAGGTTGACCGTGGTACGTCGTTCCTCGTCCATGATGCCGATTTTGACGGTGTTGCGGGTAAGACCCAGGGCATCTTCGACGCGGGAGAAGAGGTCCACTGTCAGGGCGACCTCTTCGGGGCCGTGCATCTTGGGCTTGACGATGTAGATGCTACCGGTCCGCGAATTCTTGTAGGTACCCAGCCCTCGTAGATCGTGCATGGCCGCCAGGACGGTTACCATGGCGTCGAGCATGCCCTCGAACACCTCTTCGCCGGTGTCCGTAAGCACCGCATCATTGGTCATGACGTGGCCCACATTGCGTATCAGCATCAGACTGCGCCCGGGCAAGGTGAGCACGGAGCCATTCGGCATCGTGAAGGTGCGGTCCGCCTCGAGGGTCCGGGATACGAGCTTGCCCCCTTTCGGGAAGCTCACCTTGAGCTTGCCCTGCATGAGGCCGAGCCAATTGCGGTAGACCGCGACCTTGTCCCGGGTATCCACCGCGGCAACCGAGTCTTCGCAATCCTGGATGGTGGTCACCGCTGCCTCCAGGATCACATCCTTCACCCCCGCTGGGCTCTCTTTGCCTATCGGGTGTTTCGGGTCGATCCGGATCTCGATGTGCAGACCATTATGAACCAATAGGACCGACTCGAGGCCCTCGGGTCCCGAGTGATATCCGGCGAAGGCACCGGTGTCCGCGGGGGAGGTCTCGTCACCTTCGGCTAGGGTAACGACGAGGCGGCCATTGGTTACTCGGTAGCCGGTAACCTGTGCATAGCTTCCTTTGGTTAAGGGAACCGCTCGGTCGAGAAAATCGTTGGCGTACTCGACGACTTTGGCCCCACGCACTGGGTTATAGGTCGTACTACGCTCGGCTTCCCCGTCTTCGGGTAAGACATCGGTGCCATAGATGGCATCGTACAGGCTGCCCCAGCGGGCATTGGCGGCGTTCAGTGCGTACCGCGAGATGCTTACGGGGACCACCAGCTGCGGCCCGGCGATACGGGCGATTTCCGCATCCACCCGATCGGTAGTGATCGCGAAATCCTCACCCTCGGGGACTAAATAGCCGATCTCTTCCAGAAAGGCTCGGTAGGCCGCAAGATCCGCAGCAGGCCCCGGGGTTTGCTTGTGCCACTGGTCGATACGGGCTTGAAGTGCGTCACGTTTGGTCAACAGCTCCTGGTTGCGTGGCATGAGATCACGAATAATCTCCCCGAAAGAGGTCCAGAATGCGTCCGGATCGACCCCGGTACCAGGGGCGATTTCATCCTTTACCAGCTCGTAAAGGGGCTTAGCGACCTGTAGGCCGCCTACGTCGATACGCTCGATCATCGTGTTGTCCATCGGTATTGCAGTTGGAAACCGGGATAATATCGAAAAGGGAGGCGCCTGTCCTTTAGATCCTGACCGTTCCTCGGGCTAGCGAATGATAATTCGATAGAAAGCAACGACTTGGTAATTTCAGACGCTTAAGCACGCCGAGGGACTGAGATAGCCACTATCAGTTTCCCGTTATTAGTACGGATTACCGGTAACCTCGAGCGGGCAGGATTGTTGTGGAAATTTCAGCCGTCAATGAACGCGAATTGACGGAAATCAGTCGAGATCGGCCCGCCATCAGCGACGCTTTCTGGCCCCTTAACCTTAGATTTGCGGCCATTTGCGTTCATTGGCGGTAAAGAAGAGCTTTCGGTGGATCAACCGATCCAATCAAAGGTAGGGTATTTCCCTATCGAATCCCGCAAACGACAAGGAAACGCGGGCAAGCTTGCGTCTACGGCCCGATCGAATATCCCCTACCTCGGAGTGCTCCTGGAACCTAGCGGCTGGAACCGAACGATCAGTAACGGCAGTAACGTCAGGTTGGCAACCAATGCAATTACCATCGCCATGCTAGTGAGCAGTCCGAAATAGATGGTCGGGATGAAGTTTGACAGGGCCAGAATGGAGAAGCCCAGGGTTACGGTTATGGAGGTGTAATAGATGGCCCTTCCGACACTAGCATGGCTACGCCTGACAGCGGCCCAGTATCTACCGTCGACCGCAAACTCCGTGCGTATCCGATGTATGTAGTGAATGGTATTGTCCACCCCAATGCCGATGGAGATCGCGGCGATGGTAATGGTCATTATGTCCAATGGAATACCGATCCAACCCATGGTCCCGAGTATCAGGGTTGCAGCCACTAGGGTTGGTACGATACCGATGGCAGCGAGTCTCCAGTTTCGGAACAGAAACAACAGCATGGCACCGATAGCCAGGAAAACTACGGCCAGAGTAAGGATCTGGGAGCGAAATAGGCTTTGGAGCACATTATTGTAGAGCACCAGCATACTCGAAAGGCGCACCTGCTCTTCCTCTAACCCCAGTTCGGTAACTAGGTCCTTGCGGATACCTCGTATCAGCTTATCGCGTTGCAGGTTCGGGTCGGAGTCGATAATTCGTGCGGAGAAGCGTAGTTGGTTACCGTCGTCAGACATGTAGGGCGTGAATAGGGTGTCGCGAAGGCTCTCCGGGAGCCGCTTGTACAAGATGGCTAGGCTGAAGTTGTCCAGAGGCTCACCTTGGTTGAGGAGGGTTGCCAGGGCCATGGTGGTGGAGATCGAGAGTACCTTGCCGGTCTCCGGAAGACTTTCCAAGTAGGCATGTATTCGATCCGCAACCGCGAGCTGGAACATGTTAAACCAGTAGCTATCCCCACTAATTCCAGCGTTCTCCTCCGCGGACAGCATATCCTGATACAAAGGGTCTTCCTCGAAGGCCTCCGCTCCTGCAGCCGTCTCCTCCGCGGTCATCTCCAGGAAGGCCCGATCCGGATCGATGATCACATCCAAAGGCGTGGTTCCCCCCAGCTGGCGGTCGATAAGGACCATTCCCTGATGGATCTCAGTATCTTCATCAAAATAATCGATGAAACGGTTCTCGACCGTAAGCTTTCCCAGACCAACGATACCTAAAGCCACGAGTAGGATATAGATCAACAGGATGGAAGACCGGAAGTGCTGTATGGTACGGGCCAAAGAGCGGGTGAGGGAGGCAGTTGTGTCCTGGTGACGGAATCTCGGCTGGCCCGGAGCCAACTGCACGGTGATTGTTGGAAATAGCAGGAAGCAGGAGATGAACGCTAGACCGACGCCTACTACCATCATCCAGCCGAAGTTGATGACCGGGCGAATGCCACTAACGAGCAGGGAGGCGAAGGCGACCTGTGTGGTCAATACCGTATAGAGAGACGGTAGAAATTTGGAACGGATAGTCTCCTCGACCAGAGCCCGCTGTCCATTCCCGGGGTGCTGTGTCTGTAGTTCCAGGTAGCGCACCATGATATGTACGGTCAAGGCCAAGGCCATGATCAGCATCAAAGAGATGAAGTTGGAGGAGACTACGGTTACCCGCCAATCCGTCCAGCCCAAGAAGCCCACCATGCCGACGACGGAGACGGTACAGATTAGCATCGGGATCGAGATCCAGCGTAGCTGTCTGAAGGCCACCGCCAACAGACCGACCAGAAGCAGAGCGATGCCGATACCAAACACTCGGATATCGTTACGCACGTAATCGATCATGTCGGAGGCAATCATGGGGAGCCCCCCTAGGTGGATCTCTGCCCGGTCCCGATATCGATTCAGAATGTTACGTATAGAGGCGATATCCTGCCGCATCTGCTCCTGAAGCCGAGTATTGTGGACCTTGAAAGCCTCGGATACGGCTTGGAGCTCGGTGCGCTCCTCAGGATCGAGATCCCGTTGGGATTGCTCCAGGTGCAGAGCTTCACGCTTGGCAAGCAAGGCTTGGTAGTGTTCATCTCCGCGGAGATTTACCTGTAGTGCGGTCGTGTGTCCGTCCGGGCTGACGATCAGATTTCGATACCAGGGGCTTTGGGTCAGCTCTCGACGGGCTAGTTCAAGGTCCGTATCCGGGGTCTCGAGGGTACGTGGTGCGTCTCGAATCTCATTGAGGGTAGCTCGGGGGCTGTTCATGAGAGGCACGTCGAGCAGGGTGGTCACGGACTCGACCCGCTCCAGCGCGGCCAGCTCATCACGTAGCTTGCCGATATCCGAGAGTACGGCATTGGACATCAGGTCTTCCCGAGGACCATAGGTCACCACGAGGAAATCGTTCGAGCCGTAACGGGCACGTATTCCACGGTAGTAGCGTAGATCCTTATCATCCTCCAAGATCAGGGAATCGGCGGAGGCGTCCAACTCGAATCCTTGGGCAAAGTAGACCGCTGCTGCTAGGAGCAGCGCAACCCAGAGCAAGGTGAGCACCGGTCGGTCGAGGACAAAGTGGTAGTAGAGTTCTGTCAGCTTACTGAGCATGATGGCTCTCGATTGGGAAAATATGGATGCTATTCAAGCTCCGTAGCTGGGGGGGAGCACAGGAAAGCGAGGGAGTGTAAGCAACGAGAGGAGTGCGACAACCCTTGCGTAGCCGTAGGACCGAGCGGTTCGTCGGAGTGCGGCGCGCGAGCGCCGGCGGAGACGAAAGGCAAGGCCATGCGACACGGCGTCAAGTCCTTGCGGGAGTCCTGGTGCCGCGTGGAGTGCGCGCCGGGACGAACGCAGGACGCACGTGGGCCGCCGAAGGCCATGGCCGTCGCCTGATTTTTTGCACCCGAAATTGCACGGACTCCATTTCGGGTTTCGCGAAAAATGGCGACGCTCCAGTTCCCTACACACCGGAAACAACGAAATCATAACACCACCCCTAACCTAACGAAGGGTCCTCAACCGTCTCGTCTCGCCCGCTTGCGTGCATGTTCTTGGAGGTAGCGTTTGCGGATGCGGATGGCGTTCGGGGTGACTTCCACCAGCTCGTCGTCCTCGATGAATTCCAGGGTTTGCTCCAAGCTGAAGCGTTTGGGTCGGGTGAGCAGGATGTTCTCGTCGGATCCCGCCGCGCGGATATTGGTGGACGGTTTGGCCTTGAGGGGATTGACGGTGAGGTCGTTGTCCCGGGAATGGATGCCTACCACTTGGCCCTCGTAGACTTCCTCTCCCGGGGCGATCAGCATACGACCACGTTCCTGCAGGTTGAACAGGGCATAACCCAGGGCCTTACCCTGACCGTTGGCGATCAAGACGCCATGGCGGCGCGGAGCGATCTCCCCCTTGCGGTCGGTGGGGCCATAGTGGTCGAAAACATGGTACTTGAGGCCGGTTCCGGAGGTCAGGCTCATGAATTCGGTCTGAAAGCCGATCAGCCCGCGTGAAGGGATCTCATAATCTAGACGCACCCGACCCTTGCCGTCCGGCACCATATCCTTGAGCTCCCCGCGCCGTGCGCCCAGGGCTTGCATCACGGCCCCCTGAGTCGACTCGTCCAGGTCCACGGTGAGTAGTTCATAAGGCTCGCAATGCCGACCGTCGATCTCACGGAAGATGACCTCGGGCCGGGAGACCGCAAGCTCGTAGCCCTCGCGGCGCATGTTTTCCAGCAGGATCGACAGGTGCAGCTCGCCGCGGCCGGAGACCCGGAATTTATCCGGGTCCTTGTCGCCTTCCACCCGTAGGGCCACATTGTGGATCAGCTCCCGTTCGAGGCGCTCCTTGAGCTGACGTGATGTCAGATACTTACCCGCCCGACCAGCGAAGGGTGAGGTGTTGACCTGGAAGGTCATGGTTACCGTGGGCTCATCCACCATCAGCGGCGGCAGGGCTTCCACATGCTCCGGGTCGCATAGGGTGTCGGAGACGTTCGGGGCCTCGATTCCGGTCAGGGCCACGATATCCCCGGCCTGGGCGGAGGATACTGGGTGGCGTTCGAGTCCCAAATAGCCATAGACTAAGTTGACTTTGGCCCGCTGCCGCTGCCCATCCGATTTGACCACCAGAACCGGTTGGTTGGGCTTGACGTGACCGCGCCGAATCCGGCCCACGGCGATGGCGCCGACAAAGGAGCTGTAATCCAGGGTCGAGACCTGCATTTGGAAGGGGCCCCGCGGGTCCACCTCCGGGGCCGGGCAATGGGTAACGATGGTTTCGAACAGAGGGGTCATGTCGCCGGAACAGACCCCGCTGTCCGGCCCCGTGTAGCCCCCGGTGGCCGAGGCGTAGATGATGGGGAAGTCCAACTGCTCGTCGCTGGCGCCGAGGCGGTCGAAGAGCTCGAAGACCTGATCGATCACCCAATCGGGACGTGCCCCGGATTTATCGATCTTGTTGACCACCAGAATCGGCCGCAGCCCATGGGCAAAGGCCTTGCGGGTTACGAATCGGGTCTGGGGCATGGGGCCTTCCTGGGCGTCTACCAGCAGCAACACCGAATCCACCATGGAGAGGATCCGTTCCACCTCGCCGCCGAAGTCCGCGTGCCCCGGCGTATCGACGATATTGATCCGGTAGTGGTTCCAGCGGATGGCCGTGTTCTTGGAGAGGATGGTAATGCCGCGTTCCTTCTCCAGGTCGTTGGAATCCATCACCCGCTCCACCGGGCCAAAGCGCTCTCCCAGGGTCCCGGACTGCTGGAGCAACCGATCCACCAGGGTCGTCTTACCATGATCCACATGGGCGACGATGGCGATATTTCTGAGCTTTTCGATCACTTGAGGGAGTTTTTAGATATTGTCTAAAAAGACCGTCTCCGAATCTTTATCTTCAGTCACAGTGAAATCCGGCGGGGGCAAATCCGGGAGTAAATATGGTGAAACGGGGTATGAGCTAAACTGGCCAATCAACCCCTGATACTTTTCGAATCCCGGACAAGAAGGCCGGGAAGCTATGCGACGTGTTGGCGGTAAGAGAGTAAGTAGGGCGCTATATCCCGAGATCCCGAAACCTTTTGATATCGATTGTTGGTTAATTGTCGGAACTCTTGGATAGGGCTGGCGAGCCGATCGGGGTTTCTGTACGTTTCCTTCGTTTGCTGCCTCGCCAAACCATCATACCCAAGCCCCGCTCAACGGGGGAGAGGTCCCCAAGATACCAGCTCTCCAGCTCGTGGCAGGCAATCCGTATCAGGGTTTCCAGTTTTCCTGCACCGTGGCAGATTCCAGCCAGCTTGTTTTTGATTTGGAGGCAATCGCCGTTATCTTTATCTCTCAGCACGACAAACAGCGTGTCGGGGACCTGCCAACTTTGGAGCTTTCCCGGATGCGCGGTAGAAGCCCCTTCAGCATCTCTTCCGCCGACGGCTTTTCCACGAATATCACAAGCCGGTTCACCTCGGGTGGATGCCTTCGATAAGGCCCTCTGTCTACAGGAAGCGCATCTGATCGCCCTCCGCGATGAATGCAATGAGCTGAGGATCGTCCCGGGTCCGCTTTTCCCGAGTGTATCCGTCCTTTTTGACTAACCACAAGACCCCATCAATGTCGACCGCATTGAGGAAGTCTGGCGAATGGGTCGAGACGAATATCTGACCATCCCGGTTCGCATAATCCCGGAACTCCTCGGCCAATTTCCAGAATGGTTTTGGATAAAACTGGTTCTCGGGCTCCTCGACGTACAAAAGCGGATGCGGCTGTGGATCGTAGAGCAAGACTAGGTGTAACTATTCAGGATCTCTTGTCAAGCGGTAGGCTACATACGTAATCTATACCCCATACTGGAATAACCTACCCCAACCCATTCTTCGGAAAACCCTGACGACGAGCTTAACTCCAGCCGGCCGCCACCCTCGGACTTACCGTTCAAGGAGCCGCCACCATGCTCGTAACGCTGGCCAAGCAGGTGCAAGCCCGGTGGACAATCGGGTCGACGCGGTGTCACTCGCTCCCTAGTCGATCACCCCGACTAGTGCGTGATTATCCCGTTGACGGGGACCTACGTCTGCGGACGTTGCGGCGCCGGGATCTTGGCTACAGTGCTCGCGGAGCGACGCCAGGTGGTCGAGGTGAAGATCCAGCGTAAGGTACATCGAGTACCGCATTGTCGGCGGAACCGGTGCCTGTGGGCGTGCGCAACGCAGCACATTTCCTGCAGGGATTGAGGCCCCGGTGCAATACAGACCGGGCGTATTGGCCTTTGCGGTCTACATGATCACAATATCAATTGTTGCCTTACCAGCGCACCGCTGAGGTGCTCAATGAGCTGGCCGGCCTTGGGATCCCACTGGGCACCCTCCAGCGCACCGTACGGGTGGCCGCTACCCGCCCTGAGGGCGCCAGTCCAGTCAACGCGATTCGCGGCGCACTCGTCGCCGCGCCAGATGGCCTTTCGGTATCCGGAATGCGGCCACGCTGGTCACTGCGAGCTGGCGGGACGCGGATTGTACCCATGTCATCGCTGTCAGCATCAAACCTCACTCATCAGCGGAACGCTGTTCGAGTACACGAAGCTATCACTGACAACCTGGTTCCTGGGGATATACATCCTGACGCAGCCGAAGAATGGGACCCCGGTCCTGGAGCTGAAGCGGCAGTTGGGGATCTCCTACAACGCCGCGTGGCGTCTGAAACACAAGCGGATGCAGGCGATGAAAGAGCGCGATAACAGCCAGCCGCTGTCCGGCAACGTCCAGATGGACGATGCCTGCTTGGGTGGCGAACGTCCAGGGGGAAGTGTGGGCGCGGTGCCGCCGGCAAGCCCCCCTTTACCGCGGCCGTTCAGACCAACGGTGACGGCTACCCCATCGCCATGCGCCTGAAATAAGCTCCAGGGCTTTCGCAAGGCTGAGCTCGCCGCCTGGGCGCAGAAACCATCTGCGGGCCGCTACCTACGTCGTCTCCGATAGCCTGAGTTGCTTCGCCAGTGTCACGACGGCCGGGTGTACACACGAGGCCATCGTCACCGGCGGCGGTCCAGCTAGCGTCAACGCAGGAAGCCTTTACCTGGGTCAACACCATGCTCGGTAACGTTAAGAACGCGATTCAGGGGACATACCATGGCATCAGTGACCAGCACGCGCCGCGCTATCTCGTCGAGTTCGGCTCTCGATTCAACCGTCGCTTTGATTTGCCGGCGATGATTCCGCGCCTCGGATACATCGCAACTCGTACCCCTCCGATGTCCGAGCAGCTCCTTAAGATTGGCTGAACCTTCGGGTAATCAGGTAAACATATAAGTCGATCGACTGACATTCGACGGATTACCGGCTCTCAGGCCCCTCGACGCACAGCAGCGGGTACGGCTGTGTGTCGTAGCCTAAGACCGGGACGGAGAAGACCTTAGGCGATTGCCGGAAAATGATGTACCGGGTTGGGCCGGATTTTCGTTCGTATTCAAGGCGCGGCAACCGGCTCCTAGTGGACTATGTAACGGTTGACGCAACACAAGAAGACGGACGTAAAGACCACCAAGATCACTAGTGTCCCAACGTTATGACCGACAATTCAGGATAACCCATTCATAATCTGACAGAAATCGATTTAGTATACGGTTCCAACCACCGATACCCACTTGCCTAGGGCCTAGTCTTTCGAACCAAGTGCCGGGACTCTGTTTTTGCTCCCCCTCTCCTCAACCCCTCTCCCGCCAGGGGAGAGGGGCGTTCCTTTGCTCCCCCTCGCTCCGCCTTCTGTTTCCAGGGGGGGAGGGGTTTATCGCCGCCGACGGATCGGCTTGGTGGGGTCTGGCTGTGTACCAAGGCCAAGCCTGGGGTGGGGCATCCAGGCCCCGCATCCCGCACCGCGGAATCAGACACTGGCTAGGATAGCGTCCACGCTGTCCTTAGCGTCGCCGAAGAGCATCCGTGTGTTGTCCTCGAAGAACAATGGGTTCTGAACGCCGGCATAGCCGGTCGCCATGCTCCGCTTCATCACCACCACGGTCTTGGCCTTCCAGACCTCCAGGACCGGCATACCCGCGATGGGGCTACCCGGATCGGTCCGGGCCGAGGGGTTGACGATGTCGTTAGCGCCGACGACCAGCACTGTATCCGTCTCCGGGAAGTTTTCGTTGATCTCGTCCATCTCCATGACGATATCGTAGGGGACCTTGGCCTCGGCCAGGAGCACGTTCATATGGCCAGGCATGCGTCCCGCCACCGGATGGATGGCGAAGCGTACCTCGATGCCCTGATCGCGCAACTTTTTGGTGATCTCGTTGATGACATGCTGGGCTTGGGCCACCGCCATACCGTAACCGGGAACTATGATCACTTGCCTAGCGTCCTTGAGCAGATCCGCGGTCTCCTCGGCGGAGACGGCGACGACCTCGCCTGGCTCGCCGCCCGCGGCGGCGGTCCCCCCCGCAGTTCCGAAGCCACCGGCGATCACCGCTAGGAACTTGCGGTTCATGGCGCGGCACATGATGTAGGAGAGGATGGCGCCGCTGCTGCCCACCAGGGCGCCGGTGACGATCAGCAGATCATTGGAGAGCATGAAGCCGGTGGCCGCTGCGGCCCACCCCGAGTAGCTGTTGAGCATGGAGATGACGACCGGCATATCGGCACCGCCAATGGCCATCACCATATGGACGCCGAAGGCGAAGGCGATGAGAGTCAGCAGCAGCAGCGGGATCAGGCCGAGGCTGGTATTCTCGGCGCCCACGAACAGGACACCGAGCCACAGGCAGGTCAATCCCAGACCCAGGTTCAGCCAGTGGCGGGCGGGCAGGATCAGGGGCTTGCCGGAAAGGCGGGCGCTCAGCTTGCCGAAGGCGATGACCGAGCCGGTGAAGGTGACTGCGCCGATCAGGACGCCGAGGTAGATCTCCACCTCGTGGATGGTCTTCTCCACGCCGGTGAGATGGGCTTCCGGGTCCAGATAGCTAGCGAAGCCCACCAGCACCGCGGCTAGACCCACGAAGCTGTGCAAGATGGCCACCAGCTCCGGCATCTGGGTCATTCGTACCCGCGACGCCACGAAGATGCCGATGACGGCACCGACGGCCATGCACAAGCCCAAGGTGGCGTAGCTGGTGACCTGGGCGCCGCCGATGGTGGCGATCAGGGCGATGACCATGCCGATGATGCCGTAGAGGTTGCCGCGGCGGGCGGTCTCCTGGTGGCTCAGGCCGCCCAAGGCCAGGATGAATAGGATGCTGGCAGCAATGTATGCGGTTGTCAAAACGCCTTCGGTCATGACGTTATCCCCTCCTTACTTCCGGAACATGTGCAGCATGCGCTGGGTGACGTAGAAGCCGCCAAAGACGTTGACGGTGGCGATCAGGATGGAGATCGCCGCCAACACCATGACCCATCCCGAGGGGCTGGATATTTGGAGTAGGGCACCGATGATGATGATGCCGCTGATGGCATTGGTAACACTCATGAGGGGGGTATGCAGGGCCGGCGTCACGTTCCAGATCACCATGTAGCCGACGAAGCAGGCCAGCACGAACACGGTGAAATGGGCCAAAAAGTCCGCCGGGGCCACGCTGCCCAGGCCGAGCAGGACCAAGAGACCGGCACCCATCATGACCGGGGCGACTAGGCCCTTGCCCTTAGGTTTCTCCACCTTCGTCTCCGCCACCGGAGGGGGGGCTGTCGCTTTGTCGGGGGG
>Ga0209457_1000078_pt1 | contig 38878 bp, 42 predicted proteins | sample WorMetHEROISLAND_5_FD_187410 | JGI IMG/M metagenome (GOLD analysis project Ga0209457, IMG submission 187410) | Marine gutless worms symbiont microbial communities from Max Planck institute for Marine Microbiology, Germany - Olavius sp. 5 HERON... ... | reverse complement strand
GATCTGTTCTCAATTTTATGCAGAACCACGACGACAGCCTTAAGCATTCGGTGAATATAGGCCGTCGTCTGGCGAGCTACCGGTCAAATTACAATTCAATGATGAGTTTTCTGTCTGGCACTAGCTATACTGCTCTTGTCTTTATATTTTAGTTATAAAAACCATCATAATAACTTGAATTTTAATTTAAAACCATCCGAATTCTCGACTTCTCCTACCCAACAAAAAGTTTGCGAAACGAGAAAATGGGTCGGTTCTCTCAATAATGTTTGCCTGAATTCCAGAACGACCCAGCCTATGTCCGGGTGATCGTGGAGCACTTGTAACCGATCCCCTATGTCAGGTACGCCCGGTATTGAGATACTAACGCTTGATTGCTTCGAGGTCCGCGGCCGCGGATTCCGCGAAGCGGGCGGTCATGGCGAACATCGGCTACCTCGGTCCGATCCGTGTCTTCGCGTCGGCGTCGGCGGTCCGAGTTCAGCACCGCTGAAAAGTACCCATGAAAAACACCTTTACTCGGTGTGCAATGGGTCCAAAGCCGGGGGCTCGGCATCCGGGCGGCTTCGATGCAGCCGATGTCGACGGGGCCTTGTCCCGGGGACACCTCGAAGGATTCCGCGAGCCGGCCCATCGTAGCCGACCCAGCCGCAGGCGTTGACGCTCGTCGAACAGGCGCCGGGAGCCGATCCGGACCGCCGCGACGCTCCCCAGTCCGGTGCCGGCGGAGATGAGAAACAGGATGAGGATTTGATACTTGGTCGCTTCCAGAGGCGGACTTCCGGCCAGGATCTGGCCGGTCATCATGCCCGGCAGCCTGACTAGGCCGACAGCAGCCATGGCATTGAGGATGGGAATGAGACCGGAGCGCAGGGCATCGTGGCGGATATCGGCGATGGCGGTGCCCCAGTCCGCACCGAGCAACAGCCGAGCCTCGATGTGGCCGCAGCCTTCCCAGACTTGGCGGGTGAGGTTGTCCAGGACGATGGCGATGCCATTCATGGTGTTGCCGAGCAACATGCCGCGCAACATGCCGAGCAGGGGGATCAGGTACTGGGGCTGATGCCCGGGCTCGACCCGGATCACTAGCAGCAAGGCGAGCAGGGTGGCGCTGAAGGAGGATAGGAACATGGAGAGGGTGCCGATCCCAGGTAGGCTGCGGAGCTTGAACAGGCTCTCGAGCACCAATCACCAACAGGGTGAGCTGTACCACACTGCGAGCGGTAGCGGTCAGTACCTGTCGCTCTATGCCGAGGCGTAGGTGCCAGGACATGAGGGCCAGCAGCAAGACCAGACCCGCGGCCAGGGAAGAGGTCCCAGGGGCCGAGCGTGATCAGGGCCATGGCTCCGGCTCCAGTCGTGCGTTGCAGATGACTAGGGCCCGTCCGGAGAGACGTCGGCGTTGCTCCGGGTCGTGGCTTACCCAGAACACGGCCGCGGCCCGCGCTCGTCGATGATCCTAGATCACGGCCTCTACCCGGTCCCGATTCAGCGGATCCAGATTGGCCGTAGCCTCATCCAGAAACAGGGCTTCGGATCCGTTGGCGAGTAGGCGGATCAAAGCCAGGCGCTAGCATTCTCCCGTGGAGAGCCGGGACACAGACCAGTCCAGCACCTCAATGCCGAAATCGAGCCGGCTCAAGAGAGCGGCCGTCTCAGGGGCGTTTGCCCCGACCCGAGGACCGGGAACGGGAAAATGGTCGCCGACCGGTCTTCCCACCAGTGGGATTCGGTCGGAAGCAGGCCGACCCGGCGGCGCCACTCGGGGGCGGATAGGGCGGAGCGGGGGACCCCGCCGATTCGGGCTTCCCCCGCATGCGGGTCCAGGTCGGTAATAGCGCGCAGGAGCAGGCTCTTTCCCGCGCCGGAGGGATCGGATAGGGAGACCAACTTGCCGGCCGCGAGCTCCAGATCGACTGGCTCCAGGACCTTGGGCTGCAGGCCCACTAGATGAAGATTGGCCACGATGAGTGGGTGTCGCGTCGGCAATGCGCGATCTCTCCCGTCCGCTCCGGGGCACAAGCGGAGTGCCGGGAGTTCGGCCCGATAGCCGGGTTGTCCCGATCATGGTGATGGTGCATCGTCATACTGGACCAGCGGCGATAAAAGATCAGGTCCCGAACCCGGTGCCCCAGGCAGATTCCGCGCTGCTCGAATCGGGTTGAGGGCCGTGTTTTCGGGCCGGGATGAAAAAACCCGGGACCGGCGGCGTTCACGAACCGATCGTCGGCATCGGTGAGTAGCGCCAGCATTTGCCGTGCATAGGGTGCCCAATCGGTTGCGGCGTGGAGCAGGCCGCCGGGCCGGATGACCCGGGCCAGCACGGGCACCAGCTCGCGCCCGAGGATACGCCGCTTATGGTGCCGCCGCTTGGGCCAGGGGTCCGGGAATAAGAGATAGATGCCAGCCAGGCTGGCCGGTGCTAGGCCTTGCTCCAGGACCTCGACGGCATCGTGACAGCAGACACGCAGGTTGGTGAGTTCGCGCCTCTCGATTTCGAGTAATAGGTGTCCGACACCCGGACGGTGGACCTCGATCCCCAAGTAGTTGCATTGCGGGTGACGTGTCGCCAGCTCGGCCAAAGATTCACCGTTACCGAAGCCGATCTCCAGGTAGACCGGGCTCGAGTTGCCGAACAGTACCGGGAGATCGAGGCTTGTGCCCGGGGGCCAGTCGATCCCGAAATGGGGCCACAGCTGATCGTAGGCACGGGCTTGGCCCGGCGTGAGGCGGTTATCACGCCGTACGAAGCTGCGGACAGGGCGATGGTACCGAGGCCAGGGGGCGTACATGACGTCCGGGGCGATAGGGATTCGTAGGGACCTTGAACGCTGACGGCGCATCCTTGCACCGCAGGGGTACCTTAGGATTTTCGGTGGTAATTGATCCGTAGTGACAGGCTTTCTGCCGGACCTTTGTTCTTCGCTGGGATAAGGCAATTTCTGTCCAATGAAATACCATCTTGCTGGTCTTTTCGTCCGTCTTCCGTGTTGCGCCAACCGTTACATAGTCCACTAGGCGCCGGTTGCCGCGCCTTGAATACGAACCAAAATCCGGCCCAATCCGGTACATCATTTTCCGGCAATCGCCTAATGGCAGCTCGCCATAGGTATCGAGCGCCTATCGATAAAGCAAGAACCGGGGCCCCGCTCTGCAATTCTCCTCCCGAAGGGAGAGGGGCTTTTCAACCACCGGAATTCCGATGGGACAATCGTAAGAGCACTAGGAACCGAGCACCACCGGATTTTCCGAGGCGCCCCTGTGTCCTGCCCACCTCCGCTCGAGGTATCCGATAGGGTAAGGTCGCGACCGGCCGATGGTGATGAAGGCCCTCGTCAGAAAAACAGCCCCTCCAGCGGCGACGAGGCGGAGGCGAAGCGTTTCGCCGTCATCCGCCCGGCCAGAAAGGCCTCGCGGCCAGCCTCGATGGCTTTGCGCATAGCACCGGCCATCAGCACCGGGTCCCGGGCGGCGGCGATGGCTGTGTTCATGAGGACGCCATCACAGCCCAGCTCCATGGCCACGGCGGCATCCGAGGCCGTCCCCACACCCGCATCCACCAGGATGGGGACTTGGGCATTCTCCACGATGGTCAGGATGTTAAGTCGGTTACGGATCCCGAGCCCGGAACCGATGGGGGCGGCGAGCGGCATTACGGCCACGCAGCCCAGCTCTTCCAGGCGTTTGGCCATGATGGGGTCGTCGTTGGTGTAGACCATAACATCGAAGCCGCCCTCGACCAACACTTCCGTGGCCTGGAGGGTGGCGACCACGTCCGGGAACAGGGTCTTCTCATCCCCCAGCACCTCCAGCTTGCACAGGTTATAGCCGTCCAACAGCTCCCGTGCCAAGCGACAGGTGCGTATCGCCGTCTCGGCGTCGAAGCAACCGGCGGTGTTGGGCAAAATAGTGTAGCGTTCCGGTGGCAATGCCTCCAGAACATTGGGCTCGCCGGGGGCCTGGCCGATGTTGGTACGGCGTACGGCAATGGTGACGATTTCGGCGCCGCTGGCCTCGACGGCACGGCGCATTTGGTCCACGTTTTGGTATTTACCGGTTCCGACCAACAGGCGTGAGCCATAGGTCTCGCCGGCTATGGTGAAGCTGTCGGCTGCGGTGGTCTGAGTAGGCATAGTGCAAAATAAGAAGCGATTGGTTTTTGAAACGGCGAGCATAAGGACACCCTGGAAAATCCCAGGGAAAGAATTTTGGCTCTCTTGCGTTTGGTGTGGGTAGCAGGTCATAGCGACCTGACTCAAGTCATGAGGGGAAGCCCCGACTGGACGACGAACGGAGAAGTCGGCAGCTGGGTCAACTTACCCGCCACAAGGTAGAGGATGGGAATCAGGTGCCTGGTGGTCCCGTAGCCGCGGGCCCTGGCTTTGGCCGCCTGGATGAGCGAATTGACCGTCTCAACACGGCCGTTGGTGAGCCTGGAATCGAACGCATTGAGGAGGCTTGGCCTGGGCTTCTTAAGCGTCTTAGCCACCGCTTTGATCGGCTCCAGGCGGCAACGGTGCGCCCAGCTGTCCCATCTGTCGAGGAGCGGCTCGGCTTGCGCCGCGCTCTGAGCGCTGTGGAAGATCTCGCGTAACGTCTCCTGGATCCGGAAGCCATGGTGTGTCTTATGGTGTGTCTTAAGGTTTCGGCGCTTGAGTTCCGCAAACGGGGCTTTCTGGCGGTTACTCCAAGCGTGCTTGTCCTTGAGCCAGATGTAGCGTGTACGCCGCAGCTCCGGGGCCCTTTTACTTCTTGGCGACGCACTTCGTCAACCGCCTTGTTGACGAGCTGAATGGCGTGAAACTCATCGAAGGTGATCGCCACCCAGGGCCGATGCTCACACACGCCAGCCTGGTAGCTTGCCGACATATCCATACAGACCGCGCCGATGTTCTCGGCACAGGCGCCATGAGCCTCGAGCGCCTCGGCAAATTGGGCCACGACCTGGGCTTTTCGCCCTTCGCAGGCATAGAGCACATGCGGGGCATCGAGATCGTGAAACAAGCTCATGGAGTTGTGTCCACGCCGCGAGGCGGTCTCATCGAGACCAACCGAGGTGACGGTCGAGAAGTCCTCTTGAACGTGCGCCTGATCGACGTAATGATCAGGGTGCGCCAGACGCGCCCGTCGCTAACGCCAGGCAATTGAGCGACCTGAGAGACCGCCATCGCCTGACAGAGGGTGACCAGTAAGGCCTCCATCCGTAGGCTGAAGTCGCTGTTGGGGCGCGCCCAGGGCGCCACGACCTAGGGGTAGTCTTGGCGCAGGTCCCGCAGCGCACACGGGGTACCTTGACGTGGATGCAGGCTTGGAATTGAAAGAAGTTCAGGTGACGCCAGTCACGCTCAAACGTGTCGTGGACCGGCTGGTGTTCCACCCCACAATGCGGACAAGGGAATCGTGTCCCCGGGGCGCAGGCGCGGTGGAAATCGATCCGGCCTGATTTGGGATCGCAGGCCACGTCAACGACCTTCCAAGGAGCCGGAAAGCCGAGCGCAACGGTAAACAACGACAACGGGTCCATGATGAAAACCTCCGACGTTTGGCTTGGCGACGGGTCCAAGCCTACAGGCGAAAAGAAGGGCACAGAGTAGGCTTGGAGCGGGCTATCCTACGCGATGGGAAAAATGGCGCTACCCACATCAAACGCAAGAGAGCCAGAATTTTTCGAGGGACCCCTCAGGATGCCCTTGCGGACCGATGACCGCGGGCCGGCTCACCCCCCCCCGACGGCATGGATGATCTCTACCTTGTCGTTGGGGGCCAACCGATACTCGTGGAAACGGCTGCGCGGCACTAGTTCTTCGTTGACCTCCACGGCCAAGCGTCGGCTAGTGAGCTCCAACCGATCGATCAAGCCGGCCATATGGATACCATCAGGGATCTCGGTGGGGCTTCCGTTGAGAATAATCTGCATAGCGGGCTCTTGCTGCGGTATTTTCCGGTCAAGGGTCGGATTCTACCTTATCCGCTCGTGTCGGGGCATCTCATACCCGTGGTCCCAAGGGCTCTGACCCCCTTTTTCCCCTTCGAGGTTATCCTCCGTGTCATTGATCCAGCTGCAATCGATCACCCTGCACCTACGGTGCCTCCCCCTAGCTCGACGATGTGAGCCTGTATCTCGACAAGGGCGAGCGCGTTTGTCTCCTCGGGCGTAACGGGACCGGCAAGTCGACCCTGCTCAAGCTGATATCCGGGACCATCCGGCCGGACAGCGGCATGCCCCGAATCGGGGCCGGCGTGCAGATATCCCACCTCGCTCAGGACATACTGGTCGCCACATCGGGGACCGTCTTCGACGAGGTTGCCGCTGAACTCGGTGCATCCACGGCCTTGGTACGTGAGTACCATGACCTAGGGCAACGCCTCGGGGACGGGACCGATCCGGGGTTATTGGCTCGTCTGGAAGCGATCCAACACCGTCTGGAGGCGAGTGGCGGTTGAGATATCGAGGCGCGCATCGCGCGTACTATCTCGCGCTTGAGCCTGGATCTGGACGCCACCTTCTCGACCCTTTCCAGGGGCTTGCAACGACGGGTCTTGCCACCCGTATCCTGGAGCTGGACCGAGGACATCTGACCGACTGGCCCGGCGATCACCAAAACTACCTGCGCCGGCGTGAGGAACGCCGACACGCTCGCCGACGCCCGCTTCGACCGCAAGCTATCCGCGGAGGAAGTGTGGATCCGTCAAGGAATCCGGGCTAGGCGTACCCGCAACGAGGGGCGAGTACGCCGGCTCCCGGAAATGCGCGAGCGACGCCGGCAGAGGCAAGCCCCGATGGGCTAGGTATGCCTGCGCTCGAGCACGGCCGAGCGCAGTGGTATTCTGGTGGCGGATGCCAGGGGAGTCTCCTATGCCTGGGATGGAAAGCCGATGGTACGAGACCTGGGCACCCGGATCCTACGTGGCGACAAGGTCGGCATCATCGGCCCCAATGGTGTCGGCAAGAGCACCTTGCTCAAGCTGCTGCTCGGTGAGCGCGCACCCGACACCGGACACATCCGCCTCGGCACCAACCTCGAAATAGCCTACTTTGACCAGCTTCGCGCCGGCTTGGAGGCGCATAAGAGCGTGCAGGACAATGTGGTGGGCGGGCGTGACAAGGTAGTTGTTTTGGGCCACGAAAAGCACGTCATCCCTTATTCTGAAAGACTTTCTGTTCACTGCCGACCGGGCCCGCCAACCGATACAAGTTCTATCCGGAGGCGAACGCAGCCGGCTATTACTGGCCAAGCTATTCACCCGACCCGCCAATCTCTTGGTCATGGACGAGCCCACCAACGACCCGGACGAGGAAACACTGGAGCTACTCGAAGAGCTGCTGATCGGTTTCAAAGAGACCTTGCTGCTGTCAGCCACGACCGGGCCCTCCTGAATGCGGTGATGACCGGCACCCTGGCCTTCGAGGGGATGGGGGCCGTGCGGAAGTATGTGGGCGGCCATGACGATTGGCTGCGCCAGCGCCCGCCTATACCTACGGTGCCTCCGACCCCGAAGCCGGAACACCCCGAACCGCGCAGCCGAAAATCCCAGGTCGAAGCCGTCCTCCGCAAGCTGAGCTACAAGGATCAACGCGAGCTCGAAGATCTACCGGCACGAATCGAATCCCTGGAGGCGGAGCAAGCGGCACTGCATGAACATCTGACCGATCCCGCCTTCTACCGGCAGGCCGGGAGCGCCATCGCGTCGGTCAAGGAACGGCTCGCCAACCTCGAAGACGAGCTGGAGCGGGCCTATGCCCGTTGGCAAGCCCTGAAAGAGCGATGATAAGCACTAGGTGGTAGGTGCGGACTTGCTGCTTCATCCGGCATCACCTAAGAGACTGCCTTTTTAGACAGTCTCTCACCTCGGGTCACCGTCTCGGCGCTTCAGAACCGATGCTCCTTGTCCACCCACCTCCAAACCACGAGCCAACCCAGACCTGCGGCCAGGGCGGAAAGGGTAAAGACGAAACTGCCCCCGGCCTCGCTCCACAGCATTCCGCTCAGCAGACTACCGACGGTAACGCCGGCGCCGAAGCTCAGGCTGCCATAGAGGGCCTGCCCGCGGCCTTGGGTACGACCGCTGAAGTAATGATGCACGAGATGGATCGCGGTGGCATGAAAGGCGCCGAAGGTAGCGGCATGCAGGGTCTGGGCACAGAGCTGAAGCCATGGATAATCGACAAAGCCGCCGGTCAGCAGCCAACGCACTACGGCAAGGCCCAAGCTGATCAACAACACCCGACGGGCGCCGAAGTACTCCAACAGACGGTGCATGCGCCAAAACACTAGGACTTCCATGATTACCCCCCAGGCCCAGAGCATACCGATCGAGGTCCCCGAATATCCCGCCTCCATGAGATAGATGGAATAGAAAGTATAGGAGGCCCCATGGCTGACCTGCATGAGAAAGCAGGCGGTCAGAAAAGCAGCGATCTCCGGTGTTTTCAGCCGGCTGACCAGGGATTCGGACACCGACTCCGTCGAGGACTGCCAAGGGTCCGGGATGGTCAGGCTGCTGAGCCATATCCCCGCAAAGCATAGGAGTATCAGTTGCGGGACTATGTGGGTACCGGTCCGACCGATCCAGGTGCCAAGCCCGAGTACGACAAGAATGAAGCTGATCGAGCCCCAGAGCCGGACGGTAGCATAGCGATGGAGCCGAGGTCCGAGGTGGTCGAAGGTGGCCGCCTCGATCTGTGGCAAGGAGGCATGCCAGAAAGAGCTGAACAGGGTCGTCACCAAGGCGATGCCCCAAAACCCATGTACCACGAAGATTCCCGAGAAGGCGAGCAACGACAACAGAGAAGCCAGACGCACGATGGGCAGGCGCACGCCCACGTGATCGGCGATCCAACCCCAGAGGATGGGGGCCAGGATTTTGGTGGCCATGAGAATGGCTATCAGCTCGCCGACGGCGAGCGGCGAAAAGCCACGGTCCCTGAGATACAGGCCCCAAAACGGGATCAACACGCCGAGGGCGGCGAAGTAAAAGAAATAAAAGGATGAGAGACGCCAGTAGGGCATAGGAACATGATCGAGAAGAGTAACGGACCGTCTTGGAGCAAGTAATGTCATTGTTTTTTTGTATTGTAGTCCACTCGACATAACTAGTGTGTAGAAAGCAAATAAACTATCCGGACGTGTAGCCCGTGATGTATCCGGTTTCATTGGACGCCGAGGAGGTGTCCAATGAGCCGAACGAACTTGCTGCAGGAGATTCGGAAGATGAGATTTGAAGAGGCGTCTGGGGGGTGGCAAGCAGGCCACCTGAGACAGGAGGAGGCCCGGCTGCTCGGGGTATGCGAGCAAACCTTTCGGCGCTATGTTGACCGCTACGAGGACGAGGGTCTGTAAGGGTTGATCGACAAGCGTCTGGAGCAGGTCTCGCACCGGCGGGCGCCCGTGGATGAGGCAATGGCGCTGGTGGAGCGCTACCGTCGACGACAGGCGAGCTGGAACGTCAAGCCTTTCCACGCTTGGTACCAACGCGAAGGGGGCAAGCGCAGCTACACCTGGGTCAAGAACCAGCTGCAAGAGGCCGGTGTGGTACAGAAGGCACCTGGGCAAGGCAAGCGGCGCACCCGCGCGGCCGGGCCGGGCATGATGCTGTAACTAGGTCGCGAGCACCCACGAATGGGTACCGGGAGTGAAATGGGATTTGGCCGTAACCATGGACGACGCCACCAACGAGCATTACCCGATGCGCTTGGTCACCGAGGAAGATACGGCCTCCAGCTGCATGGGCGTGCGCGACGTGATCAGGCAACGTGGATTGTTCGTCTCGCTCTACACCGATCGGGGCAGCCACTATTGGTATACCCCGGAAGCTGGCGGCAAGGTAGCCAAGGAGAACCCCACGCCATTTGGCAAGGCCATGGCCCGCTTGGGGATCGAGATGATCCCGGCCCACTCTCCTGAGGCACGAGGACGCTCAGAGCGCATGTTCCGTACCCACCAGGGGCGTCTGCCACAGGAGCTGGCCATCGCCGGCATCCGCGACATGACAGCGGCTAACCGCTACCTCGATGAAGTCTATTGACCGGCCTTCAATGCCGAGTTCATGCCGCCAGCGCTGGAGGAGGGATCGGCCTTCGTGACCTAGATTGGCGGCAAGCTGGATGACTTCCTGTGTGAGACCTTCGAGCGTGTCATCGTCAAAGACAACTGCGTGGCCTTCGAGGGGATGGCCTTGCAGATCCCCAAGGGCCGCCACCGGATGCATTACATGAAGGTCAAGGTGCGGGTGCATTGCCAGCCCGATGGCAACCTCGCCGTGTTCCACGGACCGCGTTGCTTGACTCGATATGATGCCCAAGATCAGTCGATTCCGCTACAGCTACAGGTTGTCGCGCAGGTCCGCTGCACGCTGCAGTATCCAAAGCGGACAGTTGATGTGCTACTGAACCGGACAGTTCTATTTGTTGCCAACACTACTGGTAGCGTATTGCGCCAAGGCGTTGAATGTTGCGTGCCACCACGGCCAGGGTGACGTAACGCTGGAATCCGTGGAGGTCATGATCCGGGTAACGGTCAAGGCCAGGCACTTCCAACAGGGACCGTCGCGTTGATGGCCGATTCCACCGTCGAATGACGGCGGCGCAGACGGATGCACTCGGGATCGCCTTCGCGGGCCTGATCGGCGGCGGAGCGCTTACCTTTTTCGGCAGGACGACCCGGTCGAGACGTCCTTGGAGCGCGCGCTGGTTTGGCCGGGCTGTGAAATCCCTGGTCCAGGCTGACACTGACTAGCTGCGGGAAACGCTTGCGGGTCTCGTCGACCATGTCCACGGCGACCTGATCGTCGGTGAGCTTCGCCATCACCTGGTGGTGGAGGATGAAGCGGTGTTAGTCTTCGAGCACGCACACGCGCAGCCCGAGCTCTACGGGCACGCCGGCCTTGCCCTTGCTGATCCACTCGGTGTGGGGCTCGAAGATCGAGAAGACTTTCTCCTCGTGGGAAATCGTTTGGCCCAACAAGACGCGGCGGCGGATCTGGTCGATCTGGCGCTCGGCGTGGGCCAGGTAGATGTCGAGATCGACCAGCGACGCGGAGAGTACGCCGCCGCGGATTCCCAGGGTCGTGCGGGTATTTCGGGCACGGTGTAGATAGGCTTTTCAGCCGGTTCTAGGCAGGCTTGATACGCTGTTTTGATCGCGGCTCGGCGTGCCTCGCGTATTCTCTCCTGCTTGGACGTGGGAGCGCTTGATGCGCTGGGCGCGTCGATACAGCCTCTTAAGCTGGCGCAGGGGAGGAGCACGGGAAAGCGAGGGAGCGTAAGCGACGAGCGGAGTGCGACGACCCCCGCGTAGCCGTAGGGCCGGGCGTTTCGTCGGAGTGCGGCGCGTGAGCGCCGGCGGAGACGAAAGGCAAGGCCATGCGACACGGCGTCAAGTCCTTGCGGGAGTTCTGGCGCCGCGCGGAGTGTGCGCCGGGACGGACGCAGGACGAGCGTGGGCCGCCGAAGGCCATGGCCGTCGCCTGATTTTTTGCACCCGAAATCGGACGGACCCCATTTCGGGTTTCGCAAAAAATGGCGACGCTCCGGTTATGGTCGCTTTGACGCCGGGCCGTCAGACCTTGTTCGCAACCAAGGTGTGCACAGGCCTCAATGGCCTTGTGCAGAGCGTCGAACAACAGGTTGATGTCGGTCGGGTAGTGGACATTGGTCTCGACAACGAAGGAATCACAGCGTCTGTTCAACGGCGCCGGCGGGCTTTTTTTGAGCAGCTAGTGACCGGCCCGGACTACCTCTTGGTTGATGCGATCGAGCCGCTCGGGGGTGAAGAGGCGCAGATTGTCTGAACGTTTGCAGGTTATATTGGGTAGGCTCAGTCGTTCTGTCCGAGCATCTGGCGCAGGGTGTTGTGCTGGTTGGCCAGCTCGTGAATCCAGTCGAAGTCGGCGTTGAGGTCCAGGCGCAAGGTCCCGAGCACCAGAATCTTCCATTGATCCATACCGGGACGGCCGGTGCTCGCATCGGCGGGCCCCTCCCGGCCCTCAGCGCGTGCTCGCCGGGATGACCCCGGCGAAGAGGGCAAACACGCGCTCACGCAGCTATTGCAGACCCCGCAAGATCTGTGGAATGTCATGCGCGATTTCGGGTCGAACTGGATGGCCGAGATGCTCTGCGCACCGAGCGGCTTTTGCGGATTGATGACTTGACGCATTAGATTTCAAATGAGGACGTTTGACGAAGTGGATGCTCTGCGCGCTCCCTGCATATTCTCTCTAGCTTGGCCGCGTGACTCGCACTCGAATAAAATCAGCGTGTTAGGGAATGAGGTCCGAGTGTCAATACCTGAAGCCTTCGCCGATATCCGGAGCGGCATCCAAAACCTCGACCTTGCGGATACATTATAATCCCTTGTCCTGTAAGACAAAAACGACTCTTCGGTCAAACACTAACTATAATGGGTACGGCTCTTCTGAAACGACGCGGAGAAACCCGGAGATAAAGGTTTAGCCGACCATAGGATGAGTTGTGCCCACCATTGGGCTTATTCGATACCTTCGTTTTTTACCGCCAATGGACGCGAATGGACGCCAATCAGCCGAAAAATGCTCGGCTGAGGTCCGTGTTCGATTAGCTCGACGCACAAAGCATTCTCGTACACGGGCTCCAAAGACCCAGGACCCAAGACTTTGACGACCTCAAATGCACATCCGATAGCGCACCGAGAGGTGGGTTCATCCTCGTCGACTTTTCTTGAGTACCTTTGTGTTCATTGGCGTTTATTTGCGGCTGAATTTTCTCCCCGCAGCGCTTACTCGATATTTTTCAGTGGGCGCAGCCTGCCCCCTGTGAGTCCCCGCCGGTGCGGTCAACTCGGCCACGGAGCCTTTCGAATCCACGGGACGGCGTGGATCCTACGTCCCAGAGCGAGGCGGCGTGGTAGGGCGTGGTTGCGCAAGCTCCACAAGGTGTCCGATAAACCGGCCTCGACTCTCGGATTTTGGACCCCCGGTGTCGTTCCAAAAGAGAACCTACCCCACCGGTAGGCGGCGCGCTGTCACGCAGCAAACAAGTGGCAAGATAGAGAGGCCGCGAGGAACTGAGATCTTTCAGGCACTGGTGTGAAGGCTAGGCATCTCGGCCTTACACTCAGTGAGGCCGCTTGACGTGGACGAATGAATACCATTGTAAAATAATTGGCTCTCTTGCATTTGATGTGGGTAGCGGGTCATAGCAACCTGACTCAAGTCGTGATGGGAAGCCCCGACTGGACGACGAAGTCGGCAGCTGGGTCAACTTACCCGCCACAAGGTAGAGGATGGGAATCAGGTGCCTGGTGGTCCCGTAGCCGCGGGCCTTGGCTTTGGCGGCCTGGATGAGCGAATTGACCGCCTCGACACGGCCGTTGGTGAGCCTGGAATCGAACGCATTGAGGAGGCCTGGCCAGTGCTTCTTAAGCGTCTTGGCCACCGCTTTGATCGGCTCCAGGCGACAACGGCGCCCCCAGCTGTACCATCTGTCGAGGAGCGGCCCGGCTTGCGCCGCGCTCTGAGCGCTGTGGAAGATCTCGCGTAACGTCTCCTGGATCCGGAAGCCATGGTGTGTCTTGAGGTTTCGGCGCTTGAGGTCCGCGAATTGGGCTATTTGCCGGTTACTCCAAGCGTGCTTCTCCTTGAGCCAGATGTAGCATGTACGCCGCAGCTCCGGGGCCCTTATTACTTCTTGGCGGCGCACTTCGTCAACCGCCTTGTTGACGAGCTGAATGGCGTGAAACTCATCGAAGGTGATCGCCACCCAGGGCCGATGCTCGTACACGCCAGCCTGGTAGCTTGCCGACATATCCATACAGACCGCGCCGATGTTCTCGGCACAGGCGCCATGAGCTTCGAGCGCATCGGCAAATTAGGCCACGACCTGGGCTTTTCGCCCTTCGCAGGCATAGAGCACATGCGGGGCATCGAGATCGTGAAACAAGCTCATGTAATTGTGTCCACGCCGCGAGGCGGTCTCGTCGAGACCCACCGAGGTGACGGTCGAGAAGTCCTCTTGAGCGTGCGCCTGATCGACGTAATGATCGAGGGTGCGCCAGACGCGCCCGTCGCTGACGCCAGGTAATTGAGCGACCTGAAAGACCGCCATCGCCTGACAGAGGGTGACCAGTAAGGCCTCCATCCGTAGGCTAAAGCCGCTGTTGGGGCGCGCCCAGGGCGCCACGACCTGGGGGTAGTCTTGGCGCAGGTCCCGCAGCGCACACGGGGCACCTTAGCGTGGATGTAGGCCTGGAATGGAAAGAAGTTCAGGTGACGCCAGTCGCGCTCAAGCGTGTCGTGGACCGGCTGGTGTTCCGCCCCACAATGCGGACAAGAGAATCGTGTCCCCGGGGCGAAGGCGAGGTGGAAATCGATCCGGCCCGGTTCGGGATCGAAGGCCACGTCAACAACCCCCCAAGGAGTCGGAAGGCCGAGCGCAACGGTAAACAACGACAACGGATCCATGATGAAATCCGCCGTCGTTTGGCCTGGCGACGGGTCCGAGCCTACAGGCGAAAAGAAGGGCACAGAGTAGGCTTGGAGCGGGCTACCCTACGCGATGGGAAAAATGGCGCTACCCACATCAAACGCAAGAGAGCCAAACAGTTTGTTACGAGATGCTTGATAAGAGCCGCACCCATCTGAAATTGAATCCGTTAAACGAATTGAAATCCATGAACAACAAACTTAGAATGAAACCCGTTGCCAATATTGGCTGAACGCCAAGCCTAACGAACACGGGGACGAACGGATTGCGGATCTGTGTCGGTTCTATCAGGCGGCCCCGAACCGACCGGATGAGCACAGGTGATGAGATGACCAGGATCCGGTCTGTGGGGCGCATGGCGCCTAGCAGGCCGGTAGCGGTGGAGCTCGAGTACCGACGCCACGGGACGCAAACCCTGATCGCGAGTCTCCGGGGTACCACAGGAACGGTCTGCGGACGGGTGTGGCGTTATAGTTTTGTTGTGTCCGGTGTAGCGGGTACGTAAAAAAGTCCAAGGAGGTTATCTTTCAACGTTCCCTTTATTTTCGGCAGAAACAACAAGGTTAAAACATTACCCGGATGGGTTGGAGAAACCCGAACCGAGGCGGATGGAATTTTTCAAGGTCCCCATAGGTCATTCCGAAAAGACATCGGAGGAGCACAGGAAAGCGAGGGAGCGTAAGCGACGAGCAGAGTGCGACGACCCCGTGTAGCCGCAGGGCTGAGCGTTTCGTCGGAGTGCGGCGCGTGAGCACCGGCGGAGACGAAATGCAAGGCCGTGCGACACGGCGTCAAGTCATTGCGGGAGTCCTGGCGCCGCGCGGAGTGCGCACCGGGACGGACGCAGGACGAACGTGGGCCGCCGAAGGCCATGGCCGTCGCCTGATTTTTTGCGCCCGAAATCGGACGGACCCCATGTCGGGTTTCGCAAAAAATGGCAACGCTCCGGCTCCAGAGATTCGGCATCCAAGACGCGATCAGCCTAGGTCTCGATGGTCTTGGGGTCGGCTCGGTAGACGCGCTCGGAGATCTCGGTAGGCAAGGGTCCGAAACGACGGGGCAATATTCGAAGCAAGAGCTTGGCTTCCCCTTCCAGCCGGCCTTTCCGGATACTTTGTTGCACGCCCTGTTCCGTGCCCTTTTCCCTGCCTTGTTGTATGCCTTCCTGCAAAGCCTCCCGGCGGATATCCTGGGCGAATTGGGACATCATGGTGGCTTCCTCCTCGCTCGGGCCGTACCTCATGGATGATGTGACGCAAAGTCTGCTCATCGTAGCAATAGACCTGGATCAAGTAGTGAATGATCGGACGAAGGTCTTTGGGGCTCTTCGGAGGACCTCGATACAAGAGACTCCGGATCGCCATCTGCTGTGCCTTTCTGGTGGCGTATTTCATAGCCAACAGCCGGGCTTGCAAGCGGTGGTCTGCGGATAAGAGGCTGTCTAGAAACCCCCTTGCAGCAGATGACTTGATAAAAATTAACTATATGTTTTAAAGGCTTTATCTGGATAGAGACTGTCTAAAAAGGTAGTATCTAAGGCTCGATTCGGAATCCGGCCCAGATCCAACACCGGAAATCGGAAGTTGAGCAAGTAAGGCCTCTAGCCCTGCTCGGCGTCCACCAGGGATAGAAATTCATTGGGGGTCTTCCATTCGTCGAGGCCGTGATAGAAGACAACGGGCACGATCGCCGGGAGCTGATTCCAATTCGAATGTCCCCTCTCCCACTGCTTGAGGATCTCGACTAGGTATCTGAGCAGCTGCTAACCGACCTTGTGATCCGGTGTGCTCTTGTGCTCGACGAGTACATAAAGGAAGGCGGTCTTGCTGTTGGTGGTCTCGACCTCGAACAGCCGATCGCTCAGGTGCTCGCTTAGAGCCTCGCCCACGAACGAGCTCGAAGTCAGCTTGGGTGGCTTGGCGGAGAGGCACTCGACCACGGCTTTCGGCAGGCGCTCCCGCAGCAGGGACCCTGGAGTCTCCGGATGGGAAAGCAGCTCCTTCATGAAGTGGTCGTGGGGATGGGGTAGCTTGGTATCCGTCATCGACCGGCGCCTAGCAGGCTATGCAGCGGTCGCCGCAACACGGAAGACGGATGAGATGAAAAGACTTGCAGGATCACTAGTACCCCAACGTTTAGTTGAATAAGTTCGGCCGGTTATAGTATTCGTCGGGATTGTATGCCTCGTCATTAACTGATTGATGTCATTGATTTTATTCGGATACGATGAGGCTCAGAATTTGTAGAATCGTGTAGAAACTGATATCGATTTTCAGCCGATTCTTGATAATGGCCACGAGCCCATAGACGGAAATGGCGATCTCGAGAAGACGAATAGACTTGTGGACATGTGTCGTTATTCTCAGCCCGCAATTCCGCGGGAGAGGCTGCTACCTTAGCGTACCGCAGCTCAAGTCGGTAACCGGCATAATTCCAAATATTTCTTTTTTTGATTAATGGGTTATCCTGAATTTCCGGTCATAACGTTGGGGCACTAGTGCAGCAGGATGGTATTTCATTTGATAGAAGTCGCCTTATATCAGCACTCCCTCAAGCTTTACGCTTGCGTGTCTGCGGCTGTGTCAAGACGAAGTCGATCTTACGTTCGTCCAGGTTGACCGCCGCCAATCGGACCCGCATCCGGTCACCGAGGCGGTAGACGGTGCCGGTACGTTCCCCTGTGAGTCGATGCCCGATCGGGTCGAAGTGGTAGAAATCGTTGTCCAAAGCTGTGATATGCACTAGGCCGTCCACGTAAATCCGGTCGAGCTCCACAAATACACCGAAGGAATTGACGCTGGTGATGGTACCGTCGAATTCTGCACCGACCTGATCCTGCATATATTCGCATTTGAGCCAGGACTCGACATCGCGGGTGGCCTCGTCGGCACGGCGTTCGGTGCCGGAGCAGTGTTCGCCGATGCGCTGTAGGTCCGGCTTGGCGTAATCGAAATCCGCCGCATTTCCCCCGGCGAGCAAATGCTTGATGGCTCGGTGGACGATGAGGTCCGGATAGCGGCGAATGGGCGACGTGAAATGGGTGTAGGCGGGGTAGGCAAGTCCGAAGTGACCCATATTTTCCGAGCTGTACATGGCCTGCTGCATGGAACGCAGCAGCACGGTCTGGATCAGGTGCCGGTCCGGACGCATTCGGACCGAATCGAGCAGGGCCGCATAGTCCCGGGTGGTGGGTTGTTTGCCACCAGGTAGGCTCAGGGACAGCTCGGCGAGAAATTCCCGCAGGTCGTTCAGTTTCTCCTCCTTGGGCATCTCATGGATGCGATACAGGGCCGGTATCCGTTTGCGCTGGAATAGCTTGGCCGCGGCGACATTGGCCGCTAGCATGCACTCCTCGATGATCCGATGGGCTTCGTTGCGGTTACAAGGACGGATCGCCAGCACGCGGCCCTGCTCGCTGAGCTCGAAATAGGTCTCGGTGGTATCGAAATCGATGGCCCCGCGCGCTGCTCGCGCCCCGTGGAGGGCCTGATAGATGGCGTAGAGCTGGCGCAGGTGGGGCAGCAGGTCGGCGAAGCCTTGGCACGGATCCGGCTCTTCCCCCAGGATCATGGCCGCGACCTGATCGTAGGTGAATCGGGCGTGGGAGCGCATCACCGCGGTGAAGAAACGGGATCGGGTGACTCGTCCCTCATGGCTCACGTATAGCTCGCAGGTTAGGCATAGACGATCCGCATCGGGATTGAGGGAGCACAGGCCGTTGGACAGGATCTCCGGCAGCATGGGTTCCACACGGTCCGGGAAATAGACCGAATTGCCCCGCTCATGGGCCTCCCTGTCCAGAGCCGTGCCCGGTGCCACATAGCTGGAAACATCGGCGATGCAGACCAGTAGCTTCCAACCCTTGGACCGGCGTTCGCAATAAACGGCATCGTCGAAGTCCCGGGCATCGGCCCCGTCGATCGTGACTAGTGGAACCGAGCGCAGATCGACTCGTCCCTCCTTGGCCGCGGCCGGGACCTCGGTTCCTGAATCGGTGATCTCGGCCAGCACCGCCTGTGGCCATTCCAGCGGTAGCTCGTGGGTGCGTACCGCGATGTCCGTCGCCATTCCCGGGGCCATGTGGTCTCCGACTACCTCCCGGATCTTGCCGATGGGTTGGGTGCGCTTGGTGGGTTGGTCCGTGATCTCGGCGACCACGATCTGGTCCTGCCGGGAGCCGGCAATGCGGTCGCTGGGAATGATGATGTGGTGGGCTAGGCGCTTGTTGTTCGGGATGACGAAGCCGACCCCGCTCTCTTGGTAGAAACGCCCGACCACCGTGCGCGTGTTGCGCTCCAGCACCTCCACCACCGAGCCTTCCAGCCGTCCCCGGCGATCTTGGCCGGTGATCCGGACCACCACGCGGTCGTTGTGGAGCAGGCCCCGCATCTGCCGCGAGTGGAGATAGATATCGTCGCCGCAGTCATCCGGTCGGACGAAGCCGAAGCCGTCCTGATGGCCGATCACCCGGCCTGCGATCAGGTCTCGCTTGTTCACTAGGCAGTAAGCGTCCCGGCGGTTACGGACCAACTGCCCGTCCCGCACCATGGCACCGAGACGGCGTTGTAGGGCGGTGAGCTCTTCCGGGTCGCGGATGTCGAGGGTGGTGACGATCTCGTCGAATCTGAGCGGAACGCCGGCCTCGGTAAGGGTATCGAGAATAAACTCTCGGCTTGGTATGGGATTGGGATACTTTTTCGCTTCGCGCCGGAGATGCGGGTCTGAGTCCCGGGATTTTTTCGCCTGCTTGGGTCTTGCCACGATGGGGGTTTTCCCTGTCGAAAAAAAACTTCAGTGTATCGTTGACAAGCCCGGTTTGTCTCACTAGGCTTGCGAAGCCTATCCGGCTGGGGCGGGTTGCGTCCCTCCGGCCCACCTGCCGAGGTGGCGGAATTGGTAGACGCGCTAGTTTCAGGTACTAGTGAGCGGAAGCTCGTGGAGGTTCAAGTCCTCTCCTCGGCACCACCTCGCTTTTGGGGACCTTGAAAAGTCCCGTCCCCGAAACCTTTGAAGTCGCAAAGCGAGAACAGTTCGCTTTGCTCATATATTTTCAATCGCTTGTGTGTTTGAAAACCGGGGCCTCCCGGCTCCGCATGGGCACCTTAGATTTCAGTGGTGCTCGATTTGTATTTGTAGAGGGCGGGGAACCAATCTGTTCATACAGGCTCGATGCTTCGGAGTAGGATGGCTTCCCAGGTTCTCTCCATCGAATTCCTTCCTACCCGATGGGTGCGGCTCTTCTAAACAACGACGCGAAGAAACCCGGAAACAAAGCTTAGTCGATCATAGGGTTAAGTTGTTCCCACCATTGGGCTGACTCGATATCTTCTTTTTTGCCGTCAATGAGCCGAATAATACTCGGCTGAGATCCGCGCTCGGCCAACTCGACGCACAAAGCCTTCTCGTACGCGGACTTCAAAGATCCGGGGCCCAAGACTTTGCCGACTTCAAATGCACACCCGATAACACGCCGAGAGGTGGGCTCACCCTCGTCGACTTTTCTTGAATGGATTTGCGTTCATTGGCGTTTATTTGCGGCTGAATTTTCCCCCCGCAGCCCTTGCTCGATTTTTCCCGGTGGGCACAGCCTGCCGCCTTAGGCAATCCCCGCCGGTGCGGTCAACTTGGCCACGGAGCTTTTCGATTCCACGGAGTGGCATGGATCGCTAGGTCTCAGAGCGAGGCGGTGTGATAGGGATGGTGCGCAAGCTCCACGAGGTGTCCGATAAACTGGCCTCGACGCTCGGATTTTGGCCCCCCGGTGTCGTTTCAAAAGAGCCGCACCCCTACCCGATCCTTGGCGCTCTCTATCCGACTCGACCCAGTTAGGGTCAAGACTCTCCGCAAGGACTTGACTGCTGCCGGATTGCGCTTCGGGCCGATTCGACCTATGGGGTCTCGGAGAGCACCGTGACCATGGCCCGGCACAGGGTGGCAAGCTGCTCATCGCTGATGATGTAGGGTGGCATCAGGTACACCAGCTTGCCGAAGGGTCGCACCCAGACGCCAAGCTCGACGAATCGGTGCTGAATCTCGCGCATCCGCACCGGCTGCACGAGCTCTACCACCCCGATCGCACCCAACACCCGCACCTCGGCCACACCGGGCAGCCGAGCACAGGGGGCAAGCCCGTCCCGGAGACCTTGCTCGATATGCCCGATGGTGGTCGGCCAGTGGGATGCTAACAGCAGATCAATGCTGGCATTGGCCAAGGCACAGGCCAGGGGGTTGCCCATGAAGGTGGGACCGTGCATGAACACCCCCGGATTGCCGTAAGAGATGGTGTCGGCTACCTCCTCGGTGACCAGGGTCGCCGCTAGGGTCAGGTAGCCGCCAGTGAGGGCCTTGCCGACGGTCATGATATCCGGGGCGATTCCCGCGTGCTCGCAGGCGAAGAGGCGTCCGGTGCGCCCGAAGCCGGTGGCGATCTCGTCCGCGATCAGCAGGACGCCGCAGCGGTCGCAGAGTTCTCGTGTTTGCTCCAGATATTGCGGTGAGTAAAATCGCATCCCGCCCGCACCCTGGACGATCGGCTCCAGGATCACGGCGGCCAGCTCTCGACGGTGGGCGGCGAGCAGCCCGCGTAGCTCCGAGATGTCCTGATCCCGGCAAGGTGCATCGAAGCCACAGACCGGCGCGGGCGCGAAAAGCTGTTGCGGCAACAGATCGGAGAACAGATGGTGCATGCCCGTGACCGGGTCGCATACGGACATGGCCGCGAAGGTATCGCCGTGATAGCCGGATCGGATGGTCAACAGCCGGTGCTTCTCGGGTCTCCCTTTGGCGTGCCAGTACTGGATGGCCATTTTGATCGCCACCTCGACGGATACCGAGCCCGAGTCACAGAGAAAGACGTGCCAGAGGGGGGCGGGCGTCAGTGCTACTAGGTGTTCCACCAGTCTTACCGCCGGCTCGTGGGTGAGCCCGCCGAACATGATATGGGACATGCGCGCGAGCTGATCCGTAGCCGCTTGGTTCAGCACCGGATGGTTGTAGCCGTGGATGGCGCACCACCAGGAGGCCATGCCATCGATCAGGGTCCGTCCGTCGACGAGCTCGATCAGGCAGCCCTGGGCCGAGGCGACGGGGTAGACCGGATCGCGGCCGATCGTCGAGGTATAAGGGTGCCAAGTATGGGCCTCATCCCTGGCGACCAGATCGGCGGCGGCCGGTGTCGTTTCGGGGGCCTCTGTCATGAGGATCTCTCGGGATAGAAACGTCTGTCGATCATAAGGGTAGGGAATGATTCGCGCATATTCTCATAGGTCCCCTTATAATCACTAGATCCCTCGGAAGGGTTTAGGAAGGGTTTATATCCGTCGTTGCCCGTGAATATTTCGCCCCGCTGCACGCCGTTCGTTCCTGATAACTGCGTTGCGACTCGTTGCAATAAGGCCGGCTATTCCTCCTCGCCGTGCCTCGCTCTCAGGCATTCGCTTATCAAAATGTTCAGGTGCAACGGGTTATACACCACAAATCGCCTCTCCAAACACTCCCAAAGTGGCGTTCGCAGCAACCCCGGCTTTCCAAAAGAATCCCGCGTAATTATACGGGACTTGAGGTCTTGCTTGTTTAGACGATCTTTCTAATGTTCCCTCGAGATTTTTCGATCAACGGGGTCAGCGACTGGTCGCAGCCACCGAGCCCGGTATCTCCACATGTTAAATTATCCGCCTATCGACCCGGTCGCCCTGTCCCTTGGGCCGATCCGGGTCCACTGGTATGGGATCATGTATCTGCTGGCCTTCGCCGCGGCCTGGGGGCTCGGTCGCTATCGTGCCACCCGCCCCGATTCCGGGTGGGATGCCCATAGGGTGGATGATGTGATCTTCTACGGTGTCATCGGGACCATCCTGGGTGGCCGTCTGGGCTATCTGTTTTTCTACGGCTTCGATCAGCTACTCGCCGATCCCTGGGTTGCCCTGCGAATCTGGGAGGGTGGTATGTCCTTCCACGGTGGTCTGATCGGAGTACTGATCGCGCTGTGGTTGTTCGGTCGCCGGCGGGGGATGGGCTTTTGGTCGGTCGCGGATTTTATCGCCCCGCTGATACCACCGGGCCTAGGTGCCGGGCGGATCGGCAATTTCATCAATGGCGAGCTGTGGGGGCACCCGACCAGTCTCCCCTGGGGCCTACGGGTTCCCTGTGAGCGGTTCGGCACCTATTGCCGGGGGTTGCCCCCGGACGCCCGGTGGAGCCCACCACTACATGCTTCGCAGCTCTACGAGGCCGCGCTGGAGGGTCTTGCCCTGTTCTTGGTCCTCTGGGTCTTTTCCGCCAAATCGCGGCCACCCATGGCCGTATCAGGCCTATTTCTGACGGGTTACGGGACCTTTCGCTTCGGCCTGGAGCTCGTCCGCCAACCGGACGCCCACATCGGTTATCTCGCCTTCGACTGGCTTACCATGGGCCAGATCCTGACATTGCCGACACTCTTGTGCGGACTGCTGTTGCTGGTGCTGGCCTATCGGGGCCATGCCCGATCCTGAAGAAGGTGACCGTGCGGTGCAAGGACGCACCGCCATTTTTCCACCGGGTCACCGATTGGAGATTAAAGCCGAATCATATTTCGGCTTGGCGTAGGGAAAAATTCCAGGGACGGAACTTTTCCCTTCCTAAGGAGGAGCACAGGAAAGCGAGGGGGCGTAAGCGACGAGCGAAGTGTAACGACCCCCGCGCCCCCGCGTAGCCGTAGGGCCGAGCGTTTCGTTCGGAGTGCGACACGGCGTCAAGTCCTTGCGGGAGTCCTGACGCCGCGCAGAATGCGCGCCGGGACGGACGCAGGACGAACGTGAGCCGCCAGAGGCCATGGCCGCCGCCTGATTTTTGCACCCGAAATCGGACGGACCCCATTTCGGGTTTCGCGAAAGATGGCGACGCTCCGGAAAAAAAACCTGACGGCTATCGGGTCGAGTGCTCTTCTCGCCCGGTCCGGGAATTTGGGCCCCCAGACCGGCTCGAAGCGGCGATCAGCTGCCCGTGACCTTGCCGACCTTTTCGGAGAGCAGGGTCATGCCTTCTTGGATGAAGGAGCGATATTCTTCCTGAACCTCGGTGATGGCCTTTATGCTGGCATTGGACTGCTCCAACATACGCTCGCTGGTTTCCTTCGCCAGCTTGACCTGTTCCTCGAGGAATTCCTTGGGGGTCTTGGCCTCCGTGGCCAGCTTCATCTGGCGTTTGCCCTGCTCCATCATGAACTCCATAGTCTCCTTCTGACGGGAGGTCACCTTGTCCAGAACTTTCATGTTGAGCTCGGCGAGCTTGTTCAGGTTTTCCATGGCCTTGGTGGTCATTTCGTTAGTCATGGCATTTCTCCATTGGCTGAATTGGAAACGCTCGGGGACCTTAGAAAAACCGCAACCCTGCGATTGCCCAACTCGCAAAGCGAAAACATTTCACTTTACTTCTATTTTTCAACCACTTGCGTGGTTAAATGCTGGCAGGGTATCCTTGTCTTACCCGAGCACCTTGAATGTTTCAAGGCGTTCTTCCAGAGAGGTGGTTGCTAGCAATTTCTGCAACGCAGCAATTGCTGCGTTGCACAATAGTGCCCCCGAACGGATTTGTCAAGGAGGAGCACAGAAAAGCGAGGGAGCGTAAGCGACGAGCGGAGTGCGACGCCCCCCGCGTAGCCGTAGGGCCGAGCGTTTCGTCGGAGTGCAACGCGTGAGCGCCGTCGGAGACGAAATGCAAGGCCATGCGACACGGTGTCAAGTCATTGCGGGAGTCCTGGCGCAGTGTGTAATGCGCGCCGGGACGGACGCAGGACGAACGTGGGTCGCCGAAGGCCATGGCCATCGCCTGATTTTTTGCACCCGAAATCGGACGGACCCCATTTCGGGTTTCGCAAAAAATGGCGACGCTCCGGAAAAATTCCAAGAATGGAATTTTTTAGGCGGCCCCCGAGGAACCGGGGACGGCCCCGACTACTGTTCCGGACCGCCCGTAGAGTTGCCCCATATGCCGCATGCGACCGGCAAGCTCGGGCTCCACTTGGTCCCAGGAAAAACGCCAGCGCCAGTTGCCCTCGCTCGTGCCCGGCAGGTTCATGCGGTGATTGCCGTCGAGGCCGAGGATATCCTGCATGGGCAAGATTGCTAGGTGGGCACGGGAGCCTAGGGCGCAACGGATCAGCGGCCAAGGCATGGCTTCCGACGAGTGTCCCAGATAGGCATCCACATAGCTGCGGGCCTGTACGTCCAGGGACTGGTACCAACCGAGGCTGGTGTCGTTGTCATGGGTGCCGGTGTAGACTAGCGAGTCTCGATCATGGTGGAAGGGTAAGTAGGGATTGTCGGTCTCACCGGAGAAGGCGAACTGCAGTACCTTCATACCGGGAAGCCGATACTTTTTGCGCAGGGCTTCCACCTCCGGGGTAATGACGCCCAAGTCTTCCGCGATCAGGGGTAATTGACCGAGCTGTCGGATCAGACAGGCGAACAGCTCGTCGCCGCAGGCCTTGACCCACCGCCCATTGATGGCGAATTCCTCTTCCGCCGGGATCTCCCAGTAGGCCTCGAATCCCCGGAAGTGATCGATCCGCACCAGATCGAACAGGCGTACCTGGGTGCGGATACGATCCAGCCAGAAGCGGAAGCCGTCAGCCCGCATCCGGTCCCAACGATAGGGGGGATTGCCCCAGCGCTGTCCGGTGGCGGAAAAGTAATCCGGCGGTACTCCGGCCACCACGCGGGGACTGCCGTCCGCATTCAGATCGAAATCATCGGGACGTGCCCAGACCTCGGCGCTGTCGTGGGCCACGAAGATAGGCATGTCGCCGAAGAGCTCGACGCCGACCGCATTGGCATGACCCCGTAGGAGCTGCCATTGGCCGAAGAATAGAAATTGCTCGAAGCGGATGTAGTCGAGGTCTTCTCCGCGTCGCCGCCGGGCCTGCTCCAGGGCAGTGGGATCGCGTTGGCGCAAGGATAACGGCCAGTCCCACCACGGGACTTGCTGCTCTTCGCGCAGGGTTCGGAACAGGGCGTAGGTGTCCAGCCAATAGTCATTTGCCGCCTCGAACTCGGCCAATGCCTGGCGGTCCGTGGCCGTTGCGCGGCTCCGGAATCCATTCCAGGCACGTTGCAGGGCCTCCTGCTTGGCCGTGTCGGTCGTCTCTTCGGGTTTGGGGAGGGCTTGCAGCCAGCCTCGTTCCCGCAGGGGCTCGAGCGCGATCAGGCGCGGATTCCCGGCGTGGACCGAGTTGGTCTGATAGGGCGAGCCATCCGCCTGGGTAGGCCCGACCGGTAACATCTGCCATACCGATAGCCCACAGTCGACGAGGAAATTGAGGAAGCTATGGGCCTGAGGCCCAAGGGTGCCGCAGGGACCTGATCCCGGCAGGGAGGTCAAGTGCAGGAGAATACCGGCGCGCCGCTGGTCGAGGCGATCGGCGGAGGCCGGTTCGGTGTTCAGCATTGGGAATCAAAGGACATGATCAACCTCCTGTCCCAACATCTCGGGCGTTACCAGGGTTACGCCACCGGCACTGACATGGAAACCGCGCGCGGCATCCGCCTCGGGGTCCAGACCCAGAGTCGACCCTCTCGGAAGACGGCAGCCGCGGTCGATGATGCTACGGTGAATCTTGCAGTTGCGGCCTATATCTACGTTTGGCAGGATCACCGAATCTTTGACATAGGTATAGGAATTCACGCGCACGTTCGAAAACAGCAGTGAATGGCGCACTTTGGCTCCCGAGATCACGCAGCCGCTGGAGACCATGGAATCTACTGCCATGCCTCGGCGCATCTCATCGTCGAATACGAACTTGGCTGGCGGCAGTTGCTCCTGGTAGGTCCAGATGGGCCAGGATTCGTCATAGAGGTTGAGGGGCGGTGTCACACCGATGAGTTCTTGGTTGGCCTCCCAGAAGGCATCGATGGTCCCCACGTCACGCCAGTAGGCCTGTTCGCTGCCGTGTACGCTTCGGAAGGGATAGGCCATCACCTTATACTTAGCAATCAGACCGGGAATGATATCCATGCCGAAATCGTGACCGGAATTGGGCTTGGTCGCGTCCTCGCTGAGTCGATCGAACAGAAAGTGGCTGGCGAAGACATAGATCCCCATGGACGCCAGTGCGTGGTCCCGGCGTCCGGGAAGCGGCTCGGGGCGCTCCGGCTTTTCATGGAAGCTGGACACTCGGTTGTTGGCATCCACCGTCATGATGCCGAACTGCTCGGCGTGTGCTAACGGGACCTCAATGCAACCGACCGTCATGTCGGCACCCTGGCGTACGTGGTAGGCCACCATGGCTCCATAGTCCATCTTGTAAACGTGGTCTCCGGCCAGTACTAGGATATGGTCCGGATTATGGTTGCGGATGATGTCCAGGTTCTGATACACGGCATCGGCGGTACCCGCATACCAAGTCGCTTCGTCAATCCGTTGCTGGGCCGGCCACAGCTCGACGAATTCCCCGAGCTCCGCGCGCAGGATACCCCAGCCCTTTTGGATGTGCAGGATGAGCGAATGGGCCTTGTACTGGGTGAGCACGCCGATCTGGCGGATGCCCGAGTTGACGCAGTTGGATAAGGGGAAATCCACGATACGAAATTTGCCGCCGAAGGGTATCGCGGGCTTGGATCGCCAATTGGTGAGCTGCATGAGGCGGGAGCCGCGGCCACCGGCTAGGATCAGCGCCAAGGTATTGCGCGTCAGGCGGCTGACGAAACGTGGTCCTTTGTCCGGCATCGTGCTCCTCTCTTTTCCCGTAGGATATCCGTTATGGGGACCTTTGAAGAACTCAAGGTCCCTCAAGGTGCCCGTGCCGGCAACCCACGGGTAATCCGGGTTTCCGGACGGAACGGAGCCGGATCCGATCGGCAGCCGCCTACCCATCCGATCCGAAGGGTGGCTATGGTAACACTTTCGCGCCTTGCAAAGATGTCTTCGTCGCATTGCTGCCGATTGCCGGCTACCGGGAAATTCGGGGGGCGTCGTAAAGAATTGCATTGGGTGCGGCCCTATATGAAACGACGCGGAGAAACCCGGAAACAAAGCTCAGCTGACCATAGGATTTAAGTTGTGCCCACCATTGGGCTTACTCGATATCTTCTTTTGTGCCGCGAATGAACGTGAATAGACGTAAAATGAGCCGAAAAATGCTTGGATGAGGTCCACGCTCGGCCAACTCGACGCACAAAGCCTTCTCGTACACGGATTCCGAAGACCTAGGGGGTGTTCTCAATCAACAATTGGGTTGGGCTTGACCGTATGTTTTTCTAGGCAATAAAAGTTGCTCACTTTATCCACCGGATGCGATGAGAAATCTTGATTATCAGTAACTATTCAGGACCTCTTGCCAAGCGGTAGGCTACACACGTAATTTATTCTTATGCTGGAATAACCTACCCTAACCCATTCTCCGAAAGACCCTGACGACGAGCTGAAGCGGTTGCGTGAACGGGTTGCGGAGCAGGCTGCGATCATTGAGGGGCAAACTGCGGAGGAGCACAGGAAAGCGAGGGAGCGTAAGCGACGAGCGGAGTGCGCGCCGGGACGGACGCAGGACGAACGTGGGCCGCCGAAGGCCATGGCCGTCGCCTGATTTTTTGCACCCGAAAATCGGACGGACCCTATTTCGGGTTTCGCAAAAAATGGCGACGCTCCGGGACCATTGAGCAGATGCATGAGCGTATTCAGGAACTCGAAGCACGTCTAGCTAAGGATAGCCACAACTCCAGCCGGCCACCATCCTTCAGACTCTCCGTTCAAGAAGCCGCCGCCACATTCGCGGCGCCAACCCAGCGGGCGCAAGCCCGGTGGACAACTGGGTCGGCGCGGCGTCACCCGCTCCCTGGTCGATGACCCCGATCAGTGCGTGATCATCCCGCTGCCGGGGACCTGTGCGTGCGCGGCTACGCGACACCGAGATCGCTACTACAGTGCTCGCAGAGCGACGTCAGGTGGTCGAGGTGGTAATCCAACGTGAGATCATTGAGTACCGTATTGTCAGCGGGACTTGTGTCTGCGAGCGCACGCAACGCAGCACGTTTCCCGCGGGGATCGAGGTCCCGGTGCAATACGGACCGAGCGGGTCGGCCTTTGCGGTGTACATGACTCAATGTCAGCTACTGCCCCACCAGCGCACCGCCGGGGTGCTCAATGAGCTGGCCGTCCTAGCGATCTCACCGAGTCCCTTCCCGCGGTTGTGCCAAGCTAATGCCGTGGTCGGCGAGGCCCAGGCCCAGGCCCAGGACCTTGAGACGCTGCTCACCAGCAACGGCGAGCAGTTGCGGACCCGCTACGACACCATCCTCAGCAAAGCCGAAGCCGGCAATTCTCCCCGTCCCCGCACCCGCGGGCGGGTCAAACAATCTCCGGTCTGCAACCTCATTCGGCGGCTACATGAGCGCCGCAACGAGGTCCTGCGCTTCCTCACCGACCGGCGCGTTCCCTTCAACAACAACCAGGCCGAACGCGACCTTCGCATGCCCAAGCTCAAGCAGAAAGCCTCTGGCTGCTTCCGCTCCGATACTGGCGCCGGGGACTTTGCCATCATCCGCTCCTACCTCCCAACTCTCCGCAAACAATCCGACGATCTTTTTAACTCGCTCGTCCTGACCTTCCAGGGCCGCCCCCCAATGCCCCAACTGGAGTAGCTGAATAGTTACGCGAAATATTCAGCAACGGGTATGGATCCCCGCGAGGTTTTCCGTGCCCCGCATTTGCCGGCCACTCCCGCTGCACCCATAATGTATCGGTTCCTAATTGATTGGACAAATTTGCAAATCAAGCGACCTCTTGCAAACAGGCCACTTGGCGGGCTTCCAGGGAAGCTGGAAAGCTCAGCTTTGAAGAATTCAAAATTCCCGCAACAGGATCTGGCGTGAAAACAATCCTCGCGTACCCTACCGGCCACCACTCCAGGCAGAGCCGGGATCCATGAAATTCCAACGGAATACCGGTTTTCGACACGGCATACCGGACGTGCTGGGCGTACTCCTGTTCAACCTGGGTACACCGGATGCCCCGACGACACCCGCGGTACGGCGCTACCTAGCCGAGTTTTTGAGTGATCCGCGGGTGATCGAGCTACCACGCACCCTGTGGTGGCCGATCCTGCACGGTATCCTATTACGCCTGCGCCCGCGGCGGTCCGCCCGGGCCTACCGCTCGGTGTGGACGGAGCAGGGCTCGCCGCTGTTAGCTATTAGCCGTCGTCAGGCCGATGCCCTGCAAGCTCGGCTCGACCGGCACTTATCGGGACGGGTCCGGGTGGTGCTCGGGATGCGCTACGGCAACCCCTCGATCGCTGCGGCCCTGGCTGGTCTCCAGGACCTGAATGCTCGCCGCATCCTGGTGCTGCCACTCTATCCCCAATACTCGGCCACGACCACGGCCTCCGGCTTCGATGCGGTCACCGCCGAGCTTGCGATCTGGCGACGGTTGCCGGAGCTGCGCTTCGTCAATCAATACCACGACGAGCCGGGCTACATCGCCGCCTTGGCGCAGAGCGTCCGTGCCCACCGGACCGAGCAGGGCGAGCCGGACCGATTGCTCTTCTCTTTCCACGGCCTGCCCCGAGAGTATCTCTTGCGTGGTGATCCCTACGGCTGCCAATGTCGTAAGACCGCGCGCCTGTTGGCCGAGGCCCTCGGGCTGGCTCCGCAACAGTGGCAGGTCGCCTTCCAGTCCCGGTTCGGCCGCAAGGAGGGGCTGCGCCCCTACACGGACGAGACCCTGGCGGCCTGGGGCCATGAGGGGGTGAAAAAGGTCCAGGTCATCTGCCCCGGATTCGCAGCCGACTGCCTGGAGACCCTGGAGGAGATTGCGGTGGAGAATCGGGCGCGTTTTTTGGCGGCCGGGGGAGATGACTTCAGCTATATTCCGGCCCTGAACGACCGTGCCGACCACATAGCGGCGCTGGAAGCACTGGTCCTGAAGCATGTCGCGGGTTGGATGCGGACATAGGTAAATGAAATCCGACATCGTGATCGGCTAAAAACGAGTGAATACGTCATTCAAGTCACGGATTTAGACTAATACTCTTAACTCTTTATGTCGTTGCCGGAGTTATCCTGTTTCCGGGGCGGACATGGCCGATCAAATCAGTGTTGCCTTAGAATTCATAACCCATTTCTATCCAATAATGCCAATCATTTATTATTCTATTATTTCAAGCTGCGATAAAGGTACGCCCAATGCATCTTTACCATATTCGATTATAACGAACATATCGCATTCGCATTCATCAAGCATGCCGATAACTTTTACCTCTTGGCCGACTTTCAAAAGGAGAAATCGATCTTTTGCCAATGCATTTTGCCCGAAATGGAAATTCCAAATTGTCGTATATAGTAATACCAACTCGATGTCTGCTCTTCCTTGCCATAGGCATCCACAACAATTTCCATCATTGGAGGAGCACAGGAAAGCGAGGGAGCGTAAGCGACGAGCGGAGTGCGACGCCCCCCGCGTAGCCGTAGGGCCGAGCGTTTCGTCGGAGTGTGGCGCGTGAGCACCGGCGGAGACGAAATGCAAGGCCCTGCGACACAGCGTCAAGTCATTGCGGGAGTCCTGGTGCCGCGCGGAGTGCGTGCCGGGACGGACGCAGGACGAACGTGGGCCGCCGAAGGTCATGGCCGTCGCCTGATTTTTTGCACCCGAAATCGGACGGACCCCATTTCGGGTTTCGCGAAAAATGGCGACGCTCCGGATTCTTTTTTCGATTTCTTCATTTTTTCAAGCCATTGTAAATCACCCATTGTAAATCACCCCCTGATGAGTTGGATCCCAACCGTTGGACAGCTAGGAGCCCAAAATAAGTGGCTCTTTTACGGCTGGTGTGGGTAGGATGGAAACGAAAACCATCCTTGAAGGGCTGGATAGGCGCAGAAGCGGGGTCTGCATGAAGGGACCGGGGCGTTTTGGCCGCGAGGCCACGCATCACGGCGAACTCAGCAACAGCAGGATATTAGGCTTGATCCGCCGGATGCCCTGATCCCCTCTTGCCCACATTGTGTTGCGCCCATCCAGCCTGTCAAGGACGCAGCCGCTACGCGGTGGTTTTCTTTATCCTCCCATACCAAACGCAAGAGAGCCAAATGAGTTAAGAACGGAGACTAGTCCTTAGGAAACATTATTTCAGGTAAATCCAATAGATGCTTGCCTCGTGAGTCAAGTTATATTTCCATAAGAATGGAGAATAATAGTTGTTCTCGTGTTATATGTAATACCATATAGGCAATGGCTTGGATTACTCCGTGCTCGTTACAGGAGTGAACCTGTTCCGGTATAAGCTCGTCTAAGGATCGGTGTGGGTGTTCGTGATTATAGAAGTGAAAATATTGCGGCAACCGGCGCCTAGTGGATTATGCAAGGGTTGGCGCAACACGGAAGACGGACGAAAAGACTAGCAAGATGGTATGTAATTTGACAGAAATCGCCTTGACATCGGGATTATTGCTTCGCCGCCTCGATCGACTTGATATCCTGCCTGAGCATCTCATTGACGATCTGGGTGACTTCTATACCCTTTGGTTTAGTGCATTCTTGAAGATGGATCTGTACCCCTTCATCAAGATAGATCGGCAAGTTCAGTTTGGTATTCTCGTGAAAAAACTGGCGCTCTTACGTTTGGTGTGGGTAGCGGGTCATAGCGACCTGACTCAAGTCGTGATGGGAAGCCCCGCCTGGACGACGAACGGAGAAGTCGGCAGCTGGGTCAACTTACCCGCCACAAGGTAGACGATGGTAACAGGTGCCTGGTGGTCCCGTAGCCGCGGGCCCTGGTTTTGGCGGCTTGGATGAGCGAATTGACCGCCTCGATACGGCCGTTGGTGAGCCTGGAATCGAACGCATTGAGAGGCTTGGCCAGTGCTTCTGTAAGTGTCTTGGCTGCCGCTTTGATCGGCTCCAGGCGGCAACGGCGCGCCCAGCTGTCCCATCTGTCGAGGAGCGGCTCGGCTTGCGCCGTGCTCTGAGCGCTGTGGAAGATCTCGCGTAACGTCTCCTGGATCCGGAAGCCATGGTGTGTCTTATGGTGTGTCTTATGGTTTCGGCGCTTGAGTTCCGCAAACGGGGATTTCTGGCGGTTTTGACTTCTTGGCGACGCCCTTCGTCAACCATCGCCTGACAGAGGGTGACCAGTAAGGCCTCCATCCGTAGGCTGAAGCCGTTGTTGGGGCGCGCCTAGAGCGCCACGACCTGGGGGTAGTCTAGGCGCAGGTCTCGCAGCGCACACGGGGCACCTTGGCATGGATGTAGACTTGGAATTGAAAGAAATTCAGGTGACGCCAGTCGCGCTCAAGCGTGTCGTGGACCGGCTGGTGTTCCGCCCTACAATGCGGACAAGAATATCGTGTCCCCGGGGCGAAGGCGCGGTGGAAATCGATCCGGCCCGACGTGGGATCGCGGGCTACGTCAACGATTTCCCAAGGAGCCGGAAGGCCGAGCGCAACGGTAAACAACGACAACGGGTCCATGATGAAAACTTCCGACGGTTGGCTTGGCGACGGGTCCAAGCCTACAGGCGAAAAGGAAGGGCATAGAGTAGGCTTGGAGCGGGCTATCCTACGCGATGGGGAAAATGGCGCTACCCACACCAAACGCAAGAGAGCCGATCATGAACAAGATGCGACCCATCCATCCCGGCGAGATTCTGCGGGAGGAGTTCCTAGTGCCACTCGGGCTTTCGGCAAGCACCCTGACTCTGGAGCTCAAGGTTTCCGCGCCGCGTATCGATGATATCGTGCGTGAGCGCCGCGCGGTCACGCCGGATACTGCGTTACGGCTCTCGCGGTATTTCGGGACCAGCCCCGAGTTCTGGATGGATCTGCAAACCCCCTTTGATTTGAAGACCACAGCCGAAGATTCCGGCGAGAAGATCGAGGCGGAGATTTCTCCGCGGGCGGCCTAGTCACGTTCAAGATGAACGAGAATTCAGAGGCTATCCGAAACCCCCTCGCAGCGGATGGGTCGGTGGAAATCGACGCGTTCTTTCTGAAGGTATCGGCCGGATAGAACTGTTTTGAAAGCTCTGCGTCGCAGCTTCGATAGATCTTGAACAGGTTTTCAGGTCCGATTGTGGCCTTTTCCGCGTGACTCGAGTTGCGGTTCATCGCAAGAGGTCCGTTATTCATCCTCACTGCGCCTTGTCGGTCAAGAAAAATGCCTTGCAATCGCCCCCTCGGCTAGAGCTTGTCTAAAAAGGCAGGCTCTAGATTATGGATACCTGGAAGCAACCGAGTTATAGCACGACTAATTCTTGAGAGTGTTTTAATTTTGTTGTTGCCGAATAAAGGGAACTTTGAAAACCGCCGCTCCGGGTTTTTTCACGGTGCCCGCTACGCCGGGCACAACAAAGTTAAAACACCACCGGATAGCGGATGGTTTGACCGTCGTACTTGAAACATCGGAGCCGGCACCCCGATCGGCTTTGGATGTGAAGGCGATAAGGAAAGTACTTAGTGCGGGAAAACCGCAGGCTGCGTTTGACGAGGGGGCCAAGGGGAACCCTGGTCTTTATTCTACTGCGTGGGTGGGACATTGTTATCTTCAGTCGATTCGGAGAAGCGGTATTCCTCGCCGAGCCATTCACCCAGGTCGATCAGTCGACAGCGTTCATTGCAAAAGGGCCGCTACTTGGATTCCGGAACCCAAGGGATGGGTCGACCAAGCCACAGCTGGGGCGAGCAGGAGTCTTGGGAGGCTTGTCGGCGACCACCGTGGTGGGGAATCCGTATCAAAAGGTGCAGCAGGTAAGGGAGAAGTCGGTGTCGGTAGGCCAAGGGGTGGGGCGCCCGGTTTCTTGCATACTCATGAAGCGGATACTGAAGCGATTCTTATAGCTGCTGATTACGGGGAAAAGGTCACTGCCGTCCGGGACGACACGCACCAATTGGGCCGGGGTCCGGAGGGCCAAGGTCTGTTGATAGAAGCCACCGACGGCGGTTACTTCATGAGGTTCGGTGCTGGTGCGGACCAAGGAGAGGGTCAAAGCGACGGCATTGCTCACCGGCTGCAAGCTTCGGTTCCATGTGTGTAGCCTTTGCTGACGCAGATCCGACGGCTGCTCGAGCCAGTAGTGGTATTGGGGCAGGTCGAAGCTGCAAATGCCGCCGGGTAGGTTGCTGCGCTGGGCGATATCTTTGAAGAAGTCGTCCCGGCGTAAGGCCTCTCCGATTTGCCCGCTCAACTGGTGGAGATCGGATGCGGCCTGTCGGATGTCATCGAGCCGCTTTTCCAGGATTTGCGAGTCGACTTCGGGTCCGCTCCGTATGCGGCTCAGAGCACTGCTGTTGCGGGCCAACTCTTTGAGTAGCTCGGTCTTGATATCGACCCGCGCGGCGATGGTGAGGATGTCTACGAGCCCGTCGATAGCCGCCCGTGACATCCAGGGGTCTTCTTCTTGCGACAGGAAATGGGCTACCTTTTCGAGCAGGTATTCGAGGCGCAGAAAGATACGGACCCTTTCATTCAAAGGGTGCTCGAAGGTCAGGCTCGTAGGCACGGTTACTCCCCTGGTCGTTTGGGGTTCATCGGGCTTTGGGGTGGAGTCGGAGGTCTCGAAAATCCGTTGCCAAGGGGACCTCGAAAAGCTCCGCGGTGCTTGGTTTGTAGTGGTCGGCTTCCTTCCGAACCTTTGCCGGAATACTCTCCAAGAGCACCGTGGCAAATTCCAAGAATGGATTTTTCCACGGTGCTTCGAGGGTCCCCCAGGGCTACCAAATGATAATCACTGCTGAAACAATCTGTTGTCAGGTAAGCAAGCAGGTAAGGTCGGGTGATCTCCCCGACTCTTTGGAGTGCGCCGGCTTAAGCACCCCGGTCTGGTCGGACCCCATAGAGTATGGGGTACTCATAACAGCCATATCGAAATATCCATAACATCAACATCGGCTCGGTTCTTCCATCGGAAGCTCTTTTTTGCCGCCAATGAACACAAATGGCCGCAAATCTAAGGTTACGGGGCCAGGAAGTGTCGCTAATGGCGGACCAATCTCAACCGATTTACGTCGATTTACGTTCATTGGCGGCTGAAATTTCCGTGAAGATCCTACTCGCCCAATGTTGCCGGTAATCCGTACTAACAACGGGTAGCTGATGGCGGCTATTTCAGTCCCTCTGCGTGCTTAAGCGTCTGAAATCGACAAGCCGTTGCTTTCTATCGAATTATCATTCGGTAGCCCTGGAGGATCCCCACGGTTCTGTCAGGCATCCCAAGCGGTTATGGTTTCGTCGGGGATGTCGGCATTGTGGTAGACTTCTTGCACATCGTCCAAATCCTCCAATGTGTCTACCATCTTCAGCAGTTTCTCGGCGGTCTCCGGGTCGAGCTCGGTGCGCGTGGAAGCATTGAAGGTGATCTCGGCAGCTTCGGTATCCAAGCCAGCCGAGGCCAAGGCCTGCTCGACGGCCGTGAAATTTTCCGGGGTGGTGATCACATCCAGGGAACCGTCATCGTTGGTCACGACGTCTTCCGCTCCCGACTCCAACGCGATCTCCATAACGGTATCTTCGTCCGTGCCGGGTGGGAAGCCGACAATGCCTTGTTTACTAAACAGATAGGATACCGAACCGTCCGTACCCAGATTACCACCGTGCTTGGTGAAACCGTGACGAATTTCCGCGGCGGTACGGTTGCGGTTATCGGTCATGCAGTCGACCATGACCGCAGTGCCACCCGGACCATAGCCTTCATAGCGGATCTCCTCGTAGCTTTCGCCTTCGCTCTCGCCAGCACCGCGTTTGATCGCGCGGTCCAGGGTGTCTTTGGGCATGTTGGCACCGTAGGCCTTGTCGATCACCAACCTTAATCTCGGATTGGTGTCCGGGTCTCCCCCGCCGGCGCGGGCCGTGACCGTGACCTCGCGGATCAGCTTGGTCCACATCTTGCCGCGTTTCTTGTCTTGAGCCGCCTTACGGTGCTTGATGTTAGCCCACTTGCTATGACCCGCCATTGATTACCTCGCTGCTAAGGGTTTTTTGACCACTCCGCACCTTCACTTTGGAAAAGGCTAATATCGCTAAAATGGCCGATGTTACAGTGGCAAAACCCTTTTAAAGTACCATCTTAATATGAGATTTTACCTATACCATCTTTCATTATCGCTATAAAAGAGCTAGCTGTTTCGGTGGTTGTATAGCCCCCTCCAGTAGTCGGGTTAAAATCGAATTCTACAAGTTTGTTCGAAAGACCAGAAGAAAAAACGCAGTATGTGATTTTCATTCCACTCGACGCATTCATGCCATAATCCAGTAGATTCATCTGACATGATCTTAATGGTATTGTGAATACCATTTTTGTTGTAGATCGCTAATTATATTTGGCGAATACAGGACAAAGCCATGGAAACGACCAAAAGCTATATAGCGACCATCCGGCGACCATATATCAGTGTAATAGCCGAACGAATCTTTCTCCGGAGCGTTGCCATTTTTCGCGAAACCCGAAATGGGGTCCGTCCGGTTTCGGGTGCAAAAAATCAGGCGACGGCCATGGCCTTCGGCAGCCCACGTTCGTCCTGCGTCCGTCCCGGCGCGCACTCCGCGCGGTGGCCCGCCGGACCTGACCTTCCGCAAGGACTTGCGACGTGTCGCATGGCCTTGCATGTCATCTCCGCCGGCGCTCACGCGCCGCACTCCGAAGAAACGCTCGGCCCTACGGCTACGCGGGGGTCGTCGCACTCCGCTCGTTGCTTACGCTCCCTCACTTTCCTGTGCTCCTCCAATGATATCGCATCTGCTAGCGTGAAACGCTCAACTTTGCTCCGTTTTTATATCTCTAACCAGAATGTAATCGATAAGCATATATCCGGATGGCTCATGATCCGAACCAATATGCTCCCTATAAAACTCTACTTTTATGGAATACTGTTCATCTTATTTTAAAAAATTGGTTCAACGGATTGTGAACCTGACTCTTTGGTTTTGGAATCACAACCTAATATGAGTAAATGGAGATAATATAATATGAGATGGTTGTAATATTCATCTGTTGCTTACTCATCCGGAACAAGATTCCTCAAGCGTTTGAAATTTTCTATTACTAAGTCCCAAATGTTTTTGCTGGAATTAACAGCTGCAATAACATCCAGAGGCACTACCAGAACACCGGGTAACCAATTAAACTTTTCAAAGTCAGTTACTTCATAGAGATGGGGTTTACCATGCCAATGAACTTCATATACCTTATCTAAAGAATACAACCATGTGTGAGATCCACCGCGGGATACACCCACCACAAATTTGATTTTCTTGAGTTTTTCTATCTGATCTATGTTTTTTACAGTAAGCTCTTTAGAATCGCTGATTCCTGAAAAACTTTTGTAGTTTCCATTAGTTTTTGAGGTTGGTCTATAGTTGATTGCAGCGCGGGAGACAGGTATCTCATAATACTTTTTTGAGAAGAGCACCTTCACTAATAATACGAGTAAGGGTGTTCTATATTCCCATCTCTGGGGAGGGTTTACATCCGGATTATAATAAATACCTTTCCATTTATGTTTATTCACCAGATAAGACGCAAGTTTCGTTGGAGGAGCACAGGAAAGCGAGGGAGCGTAAGCGACAAGCGGAGTGCGGCGTGTGAGCGCTGGCGGAGACGAAATGCAAGGCCATGCGACACACGGCGTCAAGTTATTGCGGGAGTCCTGGCGCAGCGCGGAGTGCGCGCCGGGACGAACACAGGACGAACGTGGCCGCCGAAGGCCATGGCCGTTGCCTGATTTTTTGCACCCGAAATCGGATGGACCCCATTTCGGGTTTCGCGAAAAATGGCGACGCTCCGGCCATATGTACCCAATTTCCCAACCTTCTCAGCAGCGGCCTTATCTCCGGAAAAGCATACTTTAGTACATTGATCACGTAGATTCACAGTACAGGACATAAATTTCCTATTAAAATTAGATTCTTGCGTTAATCTTTGTGGCTCTTCGAATAAATCGACGGCCTAGTAAAACGCCTCAAGTTTTTCCGTTATGTTGAATAAAATCTCTCTGCCAGTCCAAACCATACCTGAAAATACTGATGGCCGGACGATGATGACTCTTGATTGGGATCGGTTTTTGCTCGTGTAACCATTCCCCGAGGAGATGCGCCTAGCAGAAGGCAATCGCTAACAAGGCCAGAAGCGTCTCAATACAATCCAACTCGGTCAGATGGGTTGCTTCAAAATCGAATCCTTGGCTCTTGTGCCGTGCTTAATGCGAATCCTGAGTTTTATTTCATTTTTAAAGAGATAGCAAACAAATTCGGCTCTCTTGCGCTTGGTGTGGGTAGCACCGTTTTTCTTGTCGCGTAGGATAGTTCTTTCCAGGCACACTCTGTGCCCTCTTTTTCGCCTGCAGGCTCGGACCAGTCGGTGGAACTGGCTGGCCAGTGGCCAAGCCAAGCATTGGAGGTTTTCATCATGGACCCATTTTGTTTACCGTTGCGCTCGGCCTTCCGGCTCCTTGGGAGGTCGTTGAC
>Ga0209457_1000077_pt1 | contig 38940 bp, 36 predicted proteins | sample WorMetHEROISLAND_5_FD_187410 | JGI IMG/M metagenome (GOLD analysis project Ga0209457, IMG submission 187410) | Marine gutless worms symbiont microbial communities from Max Planck institute for Marine Microbiology, Germany - Olavius sp. 5 HERON... ... | reverse complement strand
ACAACCTCATTCGGCGGCTACGCGAGCGCCGCAACGAGGTCCTGCGCTTCCTCACCGACCGGCGCGTTCCCTTCAACAACAACCAGGCCGAACGCGACCTGCGCATGCCCAAGCTCAAGCAGAAAACATCTGGCTGCTTCCGCTCCGATACCGGCGCCGGGGACTTTGCCGTCATCCACTGCTGCCTCTCAACTCTCCGTAAACAATCCGACGATCTTTTCAACTCGCTCGTCCTGACCTTCCAGGGCCGCCCCCCAATGCCCCAATTGGAGTAGCTGAATAGTTATACTTGGAATTCATCTGGTTGCTTGAGGGATTGGTTCCGAGCTATCGGACCATCGCCGAGTTTCGGCGCGTGAACGGTGGACGCTTGCGGGCCGCTGAATCGTGATTTCATCTTGTTGTGTCAAGAGTTGGAGCTCCTGGGCGGAAAAACCATCGGCCTCGACGGTTCCTTTTTTCGGGCTAGCGCCAGTGACGCCAGTATTACGACCAAAAAACGTTTAGCCAAAGAATGCCAACGGATCGAGCGTGATCTGGAAGCCTATACACAAGCGCTTGGGGCTAATGACGAGCAGGAACACCAAGCCGGCGACCGGCTCGGTGACGAGCCCGCACTGACCGCCAAGATCGAGCAGCTCAGGGCGCGCCAAGCACACCGGCAGGCCCAACTCAAACAGCTGGAGGAAAGTGGCGAAACGCAGCTCTCGCGTACCGATCCGGATGCGCGGTCCTTGGCCGAACACAAGCAACCGGTCGCGGGATACAACGTACAACAGTGCGTCGATAGCCGACACAAGCTCATCATCCATCGCGAAGTCACCAATGCTGGCAACGACAGCCAACAGCTGAGCCGTCAAAGCCGGGCGGCCAAGGCGCTCCTGGGGGTGTTGAGACCCTGACCGTCGTCGCCGATACCGGCTACTACGGTGCCGCGGAGTTAGTCGCTTGTGAAGCTGCGGGGATCACGGCTTAGAGACTGTCTAAAAACTAACTAACCTGTAGGGTGGGCTGTACCCACCAAATACTACACCTGACCGGTGGACACAGCCCATCATACGGTGTATTTTGTATTAAAATAAGTCGGTTAGTCATTAGGCAGACTCTTACGTTCCGATCCCGGACCCGCACAAGGTGGTCAAAGTCCAAGGTCGTCTCAGTAGCGAGCGTTTCCATTACAACCGAGCTCGGAATGTGTCTATCTGTCGCCGCTGGCGAACTGTTGTGCCCGCAAGATCGGCTGGAGCCGTGGAACGGCGTCCAATGGACCCACTACAGCCGCCCGGCTCGTCAGTGTCTCAGTGTCGGGACTGCTCGCTGAAGACGGTGTGCCCTACCCGCCTCCGGAGCTGCACGCTGCATTGACCGCCGCGAGCCGGCCGAGCTGATCGCGGCCCATCAGCAACGGATGGCCGAACAGGGGCCACAGCGGATACGTCAGCGCCGTGACCTGGTCGAACATCCTCTCAAGCGTTGGCTTGGCTGGGACCACTTCCTGGTGCGAGGCTTCGAGAAGGTCCGTGGTAAGATGGGCCTCATGGTACTGAGCTATAACCGGCTGCGGGTGGTCAACCAGATTGGCGCAGGTGCGTTGCGGGATTACTGAGCCCGGCGAAGGCGAGTCAGGAATATCGAGGCCATCACACAATGGGTCGGATGAGACCGAAACCGTCTCTTTTTGTTGTCTTCTTCTGTTCTGACAACCGGCAACCCGTTGGCGGGTGCTCAGCGGCCATAATCCGCCCATTGAACGCCTTTACAGGGGCTCTACGCGGCCGATGACCAGAAGGAGGATGGGCTGCGAATTCTTTCACAACCTCCTAGGGGGAGAGGGGCTTTCGGTCGCGGCATTCCGAGGCCGCCATCGCACCATTATTATGGGGGACCTTGAATTTCTCGTCGTGTTACAAATCTTGTCGTTGCCGGATAAAGGGAACCTTGAACGTGGGATTTTTCACGGTACCCGCTACACCGGATACAATAAAATTAGAACGCCACCCATTTTTCGGCTCATTTGCGTTCATTTGCGGCAAAAAAGAAAATATCGAGTAAGCCTACTGGTGGACACAACTCATCCTATGGTTGGCTGAGCCCTTGTCTCCGGGCTTCTCCGCGTCGTTTCAGAAGAGCCACATCCAAAGTCAATGTGATCCTCATGACGATCGCATTCCGCGGGCCTCGAATGCTTCAAGGCGCCCTTGAGAATAAAGTACAGTGAGCACCATGAACATCAATGTGTTTGATCTGAAATCCCTGTCGCAAACGGAGCTGGATCGATTGTTGCGTCGGTCGGAGACCGACATCGCGGCACTCTTCGACGCCATCGACCCGGTGATCAAAGATATCCGCGAGCAGGGCGACGCGGCCTTGATCCGTTACACGGAAAAATTCGACGATGCGACCATAGAAAAGCTCGGTACTAAAGTCTCACCGGAGGAAATGGACGATGCCCGGCACAATTTAAGCGATGAGATCAAAGAGGTCATCACCTACTCGGCAAATAACATCCGAAAATTCCACCAGGAGCAAATGCCGGATGAAATGTGGTTTACAGAGGTCATGCCAGGCATCCTTGCGGGAGAAAAAATCACGCCGATCACATCCGTAGGCCTTTACGTACCCAGCGGAAAGGGCTCGTTCCCGTCCGTCATGCTCATGTTGGGTACCCCGGCCGTAATAGCCGGAGTGCCGAAGATCACCGTGTGTACGCCGCCGCGACAGGACGGCCGCGTCGATCCAGCCACCCTCTTTGCGGCCAGCCTATGCGGGATCACCGATGTGTATCGGGTCGGCGGCGCACAAGCCATCGCCGCGATGGCCTATGGTACGGAAACGATACCGAAAGTGGTGAAGATTCTAGGGCCGGGAAATAGCTACGTAACGGCCGCGAAACGAAGGCTCTTCGGTGTCATGGATCCGGGTATTCCGGCCGGGCCCAGTGAATCTGTGATTCTGTGCGATGACTCCGCCCGACCCCAGATCGTGGCTGCGGACCTGCTGATCGAGGCCGAGCACGGTCCCGATTCCACAGCCCTGCTGGTCACCCACAGCCATGAGCTGATCGAACATGTCATCGACCTGATTCCGGGATTGATCGCGGAGCTGCCGACAGAAAGACGCGAATATTGCGAGACGGTCTTATCCAACTATGGCGGCTTGGTGAAAACGCGCACGCTCGAAGAATCCATTGGATTCGTTAATGAGTTTGCTCCCGAACACCTGGAGGTCCTGGTGGCGGAACCGATGGCGATCATGCCAAAAATCCGCAATGCGGGAGAGATTTTGCTCGGCCCATACTCGCCGATCACGATCGGAAACTTCTCGCTCGGGGTTAACGCCATATTACCGACCGGCGGCTTCGCGAAATCCTTCTCATGCACCACGGTCTTCGATTTCCTGAAGCGGACATCCATCGGATATATCACCCGGGAGGCCTATCCGGAAATCGGTCGTATCGCACGGAAGTTTGCCGAGTACGAAGGATTCCCGGCACACGCGGCAGCGATTGGTAAGAGAGCGATTTAGGAGAAAGGGGGTCAGAGCCTGAAATATCCCCACGAATCAACCCGCGTAGGTTGGACAAGGCCCATCAGGGACGGTGGGCGTGCCCAACAAGAGTGTTGGGCTTGCTTCCATATGTTGGGGATAGCTCCTCATCCCAACTTACGCGAACCTGTTGTTTTAGATAGCAACAACGTAAGAATATTCCAGGAATAGGGCCCTTGATACGCCCTATCCTCGCAGTAGGACTGCCCAAGGATCACCCTAAGATACCTCGCAAGCCACGGTTTTCCGTTGCGGGCATACCGTCCTATATCGTTCAGCGGGGCAACAATTGCCAAGCGATCTTCTTCTCCGACAACCAACCCTAAAGGGCTCTTGAGACCATCAAGGAAAACCAATTGGAAGTTGAGCAATACGCCAAGGAAGTAGAAAAAGCAATTAATGTCGTTGCTCTTATGCCCAAATTTGAAAAAGAAGTAATAGCTGTGGTATACGAGGCGATTCAATGTATTTAAACACGGCAACTCACCGTCTACTACCTGATAAGAGGTGTGTCCATGCGCCGCTTATCGGCGAGTTAGCCAGCAAGCGCAATATAAAAATTATTATCAAAAAGAAAGCACATAGAAACAGGCATGGCAATGCTTTGATATCCTTGCCGTTTCAGACACCAAAACAGGAAATCGCCTGACAAAAACGTCAGCGCAATATGGGTGCGGCTCTTTTGAAACGACGCCGGGTGTCCAACAATCCGAGAGCTCAGATCGGTTTTCGGTCCCGTTGTGGAGCTGGCATACCGTCCATTTCAAGCCGCCTTGCGCTCGGCCAGAGGGATCGGCGGTCCGGGGTAATGGCGTTTATGCTTCTGTTCGAAATGAAACGCCAAGTAGGCGGTTAGGTCGCCACTGACCTTCAGCGAACGTAGTTTGAGGATGGCCTCAGCCCGCTCCAGACCCTAACACCACCGGTAATATCCATCCGATCCTTGACCAGGTAACGGCAGGCGCCTTCGATAACCCCGGTCGCGATCGGCAGCCCATATGCCAGTGCCAGGGCTTGATCGTATTGGAGTCGTTTCTGGTTGTTGTCGATGGAGTCGGTGGCTTTGCCCACCGGTTTGCGTTCGCTTTGGCCAAGCTGTTTTCGGGTAGCGGCGCGGTGCAGGCCCACCCCACGTCTTGGGCCCAGCCTTCGAGTTACGGCTGTGGTCCGGTCCATCACCCAGCTTTCGCGTTCTTCGGCGATCTCGGGGTGTAGCACATAGGCGGCCTTCCAGAGGTATTCGAGGACATGGACAAAATCCTGGGCCACCACGGGATCGACCGGATAGCGCTTGGCGCGGCCGAGACCTGGCGCAGCAGGTCTGGCTGGCCGTCGGTCAACACCACCCAGCGCATCTGCTGGTCAGGATCACGGCGCACGGCTTCGGCACAGGCCTGCTCAATCACCGTTCCTTGATCGGCCTCCACCCAGGCCCAGGTGCGTTTGTTCTCTGGTCGCGGCCGTTTCCGCTCGGGCGGTTGTTCAAGACCCAGGATCGACTTGGCGGTGCGCGGATAGGGATCGACCTCGTAGACCGAGACCACCGTGGCCATCCGCTTGCGGTCCTTCTTCTCCCCGGAACGGAGCCGTATGTGTTGTTTGTGCTTCTCTCGCTCCGTGGCCCTACGAGTGGCTTCGCGCAGACCCTTGGGATGCATCACGATACCCTTGCCATCGGCGCTGATCACAGAAGCGTGCCCTCATCCTGAGCCATTTGGGGCCGTGCTCGCGCCTGATCATAAAAGGTGTCGAAGTCCTGGCTCAGGTGCACGGCCACCTCCTCGGCCTGCCACTTCGCCATCTGCTCACCACCCGAACCTTTCCAACTGCCCCACCGCCTCATCGAATGATCCGCGAACGTAACTATTCAGCTACTCCAACTTGGGGCATTGGGTGTTGCCCTTGGAACGTCAGGACGAGCGAGTTGAAAAGGTCGTCGGACTGTTTGCGGCGGGTCGAAAGGCAGGAGCGGATGATGGCAAAGGCATCTCCGCCGGTTTCGGAGCGGAAACAACCGGAGACTTTCTGCTTGAGTTTGGGCATTTGCAGGTCGCGTTCGGCCTGGTTGTTGTCGAAGGGAACGCGCCGGTCGGTGAGGAAGCGCAGGACCTCGTTACAGTGCTCGCGCAGTCGCCGAATGAGGTGGCAGGCCGGGGATTGTTTGACTCGCCCGCGGGTGCCAGGACGGTGGGGACGGGGAGGATTGCCGACTTCGGCTTCGGTGAGGATGGTGTCGTAGCGGGTCCGCAAGCGCTGGATGTCGCCGGTGGGCAATGCCTTGAGGTCCTGGTCCTGGTTCTCGCCGACCAGGGCATTGGTTTGGCACAACAGCGCGATCATATCGGTTGCCCACGGCTGGTTTGGGGACCTCTCAGCGATAGCGGTTAGCTCACGTAGATGATGGGCATTGCAGAAGGCCTGCCAACATGAGTAGCGCTGGCAGGCTGACCAGTGATCATGCACGAGTACGCCAGCGAACGGTGCCAACAAGCCGAACGCATCCAGGGCCTCGGCACCACATTCGGGATGAGGGAAGCAGGCCGTAAGCCGGTCGGTGCTGAGTACATGTAGCCAGTACAGGTTGCCGTTCACGCGCCGGCCGGTTTCGTCGGCATGGGCCGCCACGACGAGTGCGCGGCGAATCGCGTTGACTGGCGCCTCCAGGCGGGTGGCGGCCACCCGTGCGGCGCGCTGGAGGGTGCCCGGTGAGATCCCAAGGCCGGCCAGCTCATTGGAGGAGCACAGGAGAGCGAGGGAGCGTAAGCGATGAGCGGAGTGCGACGACCCCCGCGTAGCCGTAGGTCCGGGCGTTTCGTCGGAGTGCGGCGCGGGCGCCGGCGGAGACGAAATGCAAGGCTATGCGCATGGTGTCAAGTTATTGCGGGAGTCCTGGCGCCGCGCGGAGTGCGCGCCGGGACGGACGCAGGACGAACGTGGGCCGCCGAAGGCCATGGCCGTCGCCTGATTTTTTGCACCCGAAATCGGACGGACCCCATATCGGGCTTCGCGAAAAATGGCGACGCTCCGGAATTCTTCTTGTCGAGTGGCTAATTTTACTTGTTTTCGGAGCAATAACTGGCATTTTTCTGTATAAAAAAATACCTAATAAAAAGCTCGAACGGACGCTGAAAAAAGGGGTCAGAGCCGAATGGCTCTGACTTAAGGGCCGATATCTTGAATAAGTCAGTGGATTAGGGTCTACTTTGACCTGCCGAAATTGCGCAGGATCCGCGATTGCACGCGATAACCAACAAAGTTTCCTTGTATCGCCGCTGGGTGGTAGTACGTAATTCATTGATTGATTTCTATGAATGCCGGCTTAAGTCAGTGCCATTTGGCTCTGTTCCCTTATGCCGTAAACTACAACCGTCCGATCAATCCGAATAGGAGAATTCCCATGGCCCAAACTGCTCTCAAAGGAACCCCTGTCAAGCTCGCCGGTGATTTGCCCGCCGTCAGCTCGACTGCCCCGGATTTCAAGCTGGTCGCCGGCGATCTGAGCGACAAGACCCTGGCCGACTACAGCGGCAAGAAGAAGCTACTCAACATCGTACCCAGCTTGGACACCGATGTCTGCGCTACCTCCACCAGGAAGTTCAACCAGGAGATGGCCGGCAAAAGCGATGCCGTCGCCCTAGTCATCTCGGCCGACCTGCCCTTCGCCTCCGACCGTTTCTGTAAGACCGAGGGTATCGGCAACGTCGTCAATCTATCCATCATGCGCTCGCGCAACTTCGGCAAGAGCTACGGCGTGCTGATGGATGACGGCCCCCTGGCGGGCATCACCGCTCGCGCCGTGGTGGTCCTGGATAAGGACAACAAGGTCCTCTACACTCAGCTGGTCCCCGAGATCACCCAAGAGCCGGATTATGACTCCGCCCTAGCCGCTTTGGGCTGACTTCATATCTTGCGGGCTGCGATGGCCGTCCGGTATACCCGTACCGGACATCTTGAAAAATCCAAAGTGCCCGTGCGGGGTAAAAAGATGCCTCGCCCATTCTTCAAGCACATCGGTGCTTGCAGGATGAGCGCGAAGTGGAATGTTTTCGCATCAAGATTCGAAAAATTCTAGGGACGAATTTTGGCTTTCTTGCGTTTGGTGTGGGTAGCGAGCGGGTCATAGCGACTTGGCTCAAGTCGTGAGGGGAAGCCCCGACTGGACGACGAACGGAGAAGTCGGCAGCTGGGTCAACTTACCCGCCACAAGGTAGAGGATGGGAATCAGGTACCTGGTGGTCCCGTAGCCGCGGGCCTTGGCTTTGGCGGCCTGGATGAGCGAATTGACCGCCTCGACACGGCCGTTGGTGAGCCTGGAATCGAACGCATTGAGGAGGCCTGGCCAGTGCTTCTTAAGCGTCTTGGCCACCGCTTTGATCGGCTCCAGGCGGCAACGGCGCGCCCAGCTGTACCATCTGTCGAGGAGCGGCTCGGCTTGCGCCGCGCTCTGAGCGCTGTGGAAGCTCTCGTGTAACGTCTCCTGGATCCGGAAGCCATAGTGTGTCTTGAGGTTTCGGCGCTTGAGTTCTGCAAAAGGGGCTTTCTGGCGGTTACTCCAAGCGTGCTTGAGCTTGAGCCAGATGTAGCGTGTACGCCGCCGCTCCGGGGCCTTTTTGACTTCTTGGCGACGCACTTCGTCAACCGCCTTGTTGACGAGCTGAATGACGTGAAACTCATTCAAGGTGATCGCCGCCCAGGGCCGATGCTCATACACGCCAGCCTGGTAGCTTGCCGACTATCCATACAGACCGCGCTGATGTTCTCGGCACAGGCGCCATGAGCCTCGAGTACATCGGCAAATTGGGCCACTTCGCAGGCATAGAGCACACGCTGGAGGAGCACAGGAAAGCGAGGGAGCGTAAGCGACGAGCGGAGTGCGCGCCGGGACGGATGCAGGACGAACGTGGGCCGCCGAAGGCCATGGCCGTCGCCTGATTTTTTGCACCCGAAATCGGACGGACCCCATATCGGGTTTCGCAAAAAATGGCGACACTCCGGGTCCCCAAAAGACATGCCGGGCAGCTCAATCTTCGTCCCGGTTTTAATGCACGGTTGTTGGCCCCTGCCCCGACGCAAGTATCAGCTTGAAGCCCAGCATATCCTGTATCTGCGAAGGCGACAGCGGCGGACCGAACCGACAGTTGGCATAAGGCGCATAGCAGCGCAGGTACTTGACCCGAGATGAAGTTTGGCGATCCATCCACAAGGTCGTCTCCCGAAACAGAAGCTCGTCACAGCTAAAGTCCAGCGCCAAAGCCGGAAGTCGCGAGTTGTAATCCCGAATCGAGGCGTGGCCGATCCGGGCCACAGGAAAACGTCCGGGTGCGATGCTTCGGGATTGTTCCGAGACTTCGTTCGTCTCCAGCTCGCACCAGGGATCATAACGATCGACTCCCTGTATCGGACGGCCATGTTGGAATTTCGCATGGGCCCAGTGCGGTGGGATCTCGAGTAGCCCTTCCAGCACTAGGGCGGAGACTGCTGGTCCCCCCCCACTAGGTTGCAGACCCACACAGCCTGCGATGAGGAGAATAGGGATGCACAGGGTTATCGGGACGCGACCGGAAACACAAGCGACGGCGTGAGGGAAACCCAGGTCGGGACCGATTCGGAACCATAAAATGTCTCATCGACAAGCCTCCTGGATCATTCTGCCACCTCATCCCTTGGGTACTTTGAAAAATTCCGTATCCGGAATTTTTCAAAGTACCCCTTCCATTGCGAAAGGTACGAAACATCCGAGTGCAAGTCCATGAACCGAAGAGAACGTATCCGAAAACATCTGCAATCTACGCTGTCCCCGTTCCACTTGGAGGTGACGGGCGAGAGTCACGAGCACAGAGTGCCCAAGGGGGCCGAGTCACATTTCAAGGTCGTGGTCGTGGTCGTGAGCGAGGATTTCGCCGGACAGAGATCGGTGGCGCGCCACCGGATGGTGAATAAGGTACTGCACGAGGAGTTCCGGAGCGGGCTGCACGCCCTCGCCTTGTACACGGAGTGGTTCGAGAAAGGGGGGATGGCACCCGATTCCCCCCGATGCCTGGGCGGCTCCGAAAAGGGACTTTGAAAAACGTCATCCTGGAGCTCTCCAAGCCGCGAAGCGGAAACTGCCCCAGCTCTCAAGCAGTCACGTACCCGAGAGCTGGCGGGACACCCTGCTCCGCACGGATACCTTGAATTTTTGGTGGTGTTATGTTTCGTAACTATTCAGGACCTTTTACCAAGTGGCAGGCTACACACGTAATCTATGCCCATACTGAAACAAACTACCCTAACCCATTCTCTGGAAAACCCTGACGACAAGATTAAGCGGTTGTGTGAACAGGTTGCGGAGCAGACGGCACTCATTAAGCAGCTGCGCGAGTGCATCCGGAAGTTGGAAGCGCGTTTGGCCAAGGATAGCCACAACTCCAGCCGGCCGCCATCCTCGGACTCACCGTTCAGAGGCTGTCTAGAAATTTATTAATAATGAAAACTCAACCAGCCATTTTATAGGGTGTTTGATGATTACAGACCTGCCGGAGAAGCAAACGACTAGATGCGAAATAAACCTGTGTTTCGCTCGAAGTTGGTTTCCGTTCATAATCGTTGCTCAATCGATGCCCATCGGCTCAGCCAGGCGAATGTTCTCTCGACCACCCAGCGGCGAGGTAAAACGTGGAAACCTCGCTGTCCTTTTTTCTTTCTAACAACTTCGAGCAGGCACTCGAATTGGGTCAAGACCCAGTTAGATAGGTCCGTACCGGAATCGGCACGATCGCCCCAGATTTTTTTGATGGTATGGAGGATCGAAAATAAGTCCGTAATGACTTGACGAGCAGCTTTACCGTCAAACACATTGGCGGCGTGTACCCGGACGACGAGCACGCAACCGATTGTATCGACAACGATAGGACGTTTTCTGCCCTTAACGAGTTTGCCCCCGTCAAATCCCGATTCTACATGGGATTCCGGGGTTCCCTTGGTACTTTGACTATCAATAATTGCTCCCGTTGGATCTAGCTTTCGGTCTTTTTTTGGCGTAACCGATGACGAAACACCGTATTGACTTTCTTTGGCAAGGGAGGGAAGTCTTTTGGTAGATACCGCCAGGGACAACCTGTTTTATTCAAATAAAAAATGGCATTTAGGAGTTCGCGAAGATCACTTTTTCGTGGGCGTCCGATGGTATAGGATTCCAATTCGTTGATGATGGGCTCAAGGATTTCCCCTTCTTCGTCGGTGAGGTCACTCGGGTACCTGATAGCCGATTGAATCGTTTCTTCAGTCCTGGGAAACTCCGAGATTACATCGCATAAAACCACAAAATATACATATTTTATAATTTATATTCAATATGTTAATTTTTAGACAGACTTTATAAGAAGCCGCCACCACGCTCGCAACGCCAGCCAAGCGGGCGCAAGCCCAGTGGACAACCGGGCCGGCGCGTGAACGGCAACCTATACTGGCTACACGTACTCAGCACCAACCGGCTTACGACCTACTTCCCTCATCCCAAACGAGGTGCCGAGGCCCTGGATGCGTTCGGCTTGTTGGCGCCGTTCGCTGGCGTACTCGTGCATGACTACTGGTCAGCCTGCCAGCGCTACCCATGTTGGCATGCCTCCTGCAATGCCCATCATCTACGTGAGCTAACCGCTATTACTGAGAGGTCCCCAAGCCAGCCGTGGGCAACTGATATGATCGCGCTGTTATGCCAAGCCAATGCCCGGGTCGGCGAGGCCCAGGCCCAGGCCCTCAAGGCATTGCCCACCGGCGACATCGAGCGCTTGCGGACCCGCTACGACACCATCCTCACTGAAGCCGAAACCGGCAATGCTTCCCGCCCGCCGTTCTGGCACCCGCGGGCGAGTCAAAAGGAGGAGCACAGGAAAGCGAGGGAGCGTAAGTGACGAGCGGAGTGCGCGCCGGGACGAACGCAGGACGAACGTGGGCCGCCGAAGACCGTGGCCGTCGCCTGATTTTTTGCGAAACCCGAAATCGGACGGATCCCATTTCGGGTTTCGCAAAAAATGGCGGCGCTTCGGCAATCCCCGGCCTGCAACCTCATTCGGCGACTGCGCGAGCACCGCAACGAGGTCCTGCGCTTCCTCGCCGGTCGGCGCATTCCCTTCGACAACAACCAAGCCGAACGCGACCTGCGAGTGCCCAAACTCAAGCAGAAAGTCTCCGGTTTTTTCCGCTTCGAAATCGGCGGATATGCCTTTGCCATCATCTGCTCCTACCTTTCGACCCGCCGCAAACAGCCCGACGATCTTTTCAACTCGCTCGTCCTGACGTTCCAAGGGCAACCCCAATGCCCCAATTAGAGTAGCTGAATAGTTACCTTTTGTAGGACATGGGCTCACCGACATGATTTCCATTGTCATTGACCTCTCGATACTTTACGGCCAACACCGCCTCAGCATATTTGGTGGTCATGCCCACCAACGCCGTACACTACATCCAAAACAGCGTGTCCGGACCGCCGATGGCAATCGCGGTGCCGACGCTCGCGATGTTGCTGGTACCTATGGTCGCCGACAGCGAGGTCATCAGAGCGTTGAACGGGTATAATATTGCCCGCGCCCTGGTCCCGTCGTCCCGACCATAGCATGCGAAATCCGCACCCCAGCCGTAGCAAGGGCATGAGCCGCAGGCCGATCATCAAAAACAGTCCGGTACCCAGGATCAGGACTAGCATGGTCGGCCCCATACGATACCTTTCAAATCTTCTATCAAGCCTTGTATCCAGTCCAAAACAAAACCTTAGTTTAAGCGGAAAAATGGGCACTATACTTAAGAGTCCGACAACAACGCCTCCGTCCACCGAAGACCTTGAAAAATTCCAACTCTGGAATTTTCCTCCATGCGAAGTTGACTTGGCTCCAGGGCATCTTAGAATTTTTCGAAGTTCCTGAAAATAGGTACCCTAACCGTTCGTGAGGATAGGTAGCATGACCGTTTGTGAAGAAATCAAGAACTTCTCCCGTGCCCATGAACACATCGCGGATACCTTCTCCGTGTTGGCCTTGGTGCTACTCTTCGCGACCATTTGGGCGGTCCTCGAGTACCATCGGACACTGCTCGAATGGTGGCAACATAATATGGTCCTCAACACCGTCGTTCTGGTCGCTGTACTGGTGGCGGATGTGTTCCTAGTCCTCGGCATGTTGGCGGTCGGCTCCGCCCGCTTCGGGGATGGCGAGAAGTGTTTCGGCACCTTCCGAGGCCGGCGCGGCGCCAAGGGGAAACCCTTCGGTGCCTTTCGCGCTTGGCTTCACCACATGGAAAACGTCGGTAAAAAGCACCGCTGAAGGCTTCTCTTTTTGCACAGGAAAAACTCCATCCCTGGAATTTTTCGGCTCTCTTGCGTTTGGTGTGGGTAACGGGTCATAGCGACCTGACTCAAGTCATGATGGGAAGCCCCGACTGGACGACGAACGGAGAAGTTGGCAGCTGGATCAACTTACCCGCCACAAGGTAGAGGATGGGAATCAGGTGCCTGGTGGTCCCGTAGCCGCGGGCCTTGACTTTGGCGGCCTGGATGAGCGAATTGACCGCCTCGACACGGCCGTCGGTGAGCCTGGAATCGAACGCATTGAGGAGGCCTGGCCAGTGCTTCTTAAGCGTCTTGGCCACCGCTTTGATCGGCTCCAGGCAGCAACGGCGCGCCCAGTTGTACCATCTGTCGAGGAACGGCTCGGCTTGCGCCGCGCTCTGAGCGCTGTGGAAGCTCTCGCGTAACGTCGCCTGAATCCGGAAGCCACGGTGTGTCTTGAGGTTTCGGCGCTTGAGTTCCGCAAACGGGGCTTTCTGGCGGTTACTCCAAGCGTGCTTCTCCTTGAGCCAGATGTAGCATGTACGCCGCAGCTCCGGGGCCCTTTTGACTTCTTGGTCGTGAAACTCATCGAAGGTGATCGCCGCCCAGGGCCGATGCTCACACACACCAGCCTAGTAGCTTGCCGACATATCCATACAGACCGCGCCGATGTTCTCGGCACAGGCGCCAGGAGCCTCGAGCGCATCGGCAAATTGGGCCACGACCTGGGCTTTTCGCCCTTCGCAGGTATAGAGCACACGCGGGGCATCGAGATCGTGAAACAAGCTTATGTAATTGTATCCACGCCGCGAGGCGGTCTCGTCGAGACCCACCGAGGTGACGGTCGAGAAGTCCTCTTGAGCGTGCGCCTGATCGACGTATATGATCGAGGGTGCACCAGACGCGCCCGTCGCTGACGCCAGGCAATTGAGCGGCCTGAGAGGCCTGAGAGGCCTGAGAGGCCTGAGAGACCGCCATCGCCTGACAGAGGGTGACCAGTAAGGCCTCCATCCGTAGGCTGAAGCCGCGGTTGGGGCGCGCCCAGGGCGCCACGACCTGGGGGTCGTCTAGGCGCAGGTCCCGCAGCGCCCACAGGGCACCTTGGCGTGGATGTAAGCTTGGAATGGAAAGAAGTTCAGGCGACGCCAGTCGCGTTCAAGCGCGTCGTGGACCGGCTGGTGTTCCGCTCCACAATGCGGACAAGAGAATCGTGTCCCCGAGGCGAAGGCGCGGTAGATATCGATCCGACCTGATTTGGGATCGCAGGCCACGTCAACAACCTCCCAAGGAGCCGGAAGGCCGAGCGCAAGGGTAAACAACGACAACGGGTCCATGATGAAAACCTCCGTCGTTTGGCCTGGCGACGGGTCCGAGCCTACAGGCGAAAAGAAGGACGCAGAGTAGGCCTGGAGCGGGCTACCCTACGCGATGGGAAAAATGGTGCTACCCACACCAAACGCAAGAGAGTCAATTTTTCTTTGTGTTAGAGCGGGAAAATTCCCTCCCTGAAATTTTCCCTTACGTCCAGTCGAAATGCGATTTCGACTGGGCTTTATTTTCAATTGGTGACCCGATTGAAAATGGCGGTGTGTTCCTGCACCGTATGGACACTTGAGATTTCTTCTATAATGTGGCTCCGACTTGGCTCCATTTTCAGTGGGTGCGGCTCTCTTGAAACGACACCGGGCGTCGAAAATCCGGGCGTCGAGGCCGGTTTATCGGACACCTTTGTGGAGTTTGCGCACCGTCCCTATCATGCCGCCTCGCCCTGAGACCTAGCGATCCACGCCGTCCCGTGGAATCGAAAAGCTCCGTGGCCAGATTTACCGCACTGGCGGGGATTGCCTAGGTGGCAGGCTGTGCCCACCGGAGAATATCGAGTAAGGGCTGTGGGGAGAAAATTCAGCCGCTAATGAACGCAAATGTATCTGAGAAAAGCCGATGAGGATAACCCCACCCCTCGACGTGTTATCGGGTGTGTGCCTTTGAAGTCGGCAATGTCTTAGGTCCTGGGTCTTTGGAGTCCGTGTACTAGGAGGCTTTGTGCGTCGAGCTGGCCGAGCAACGAATTCCTTTCAAGCGGCAAAAGGAGTTGATAATCCGCAGCCGAATATTTTTTGGTTCATTCGCGTTCATTCGTGGCAAAAAAGAAGAGATTGAGTACGCCCAACGGTGGGCTCAGCCTACTCTATGGTCGGCTGAGCCTTCGTTTCCGGGTTTCTCCGCGCCGTTTCAGAAGAGCCGCACCCATGTTCAACCGGTGACCTGATTGAACATGGCGGTGCGTCCTTGCACCGCACGGGCCTTGATTTTTTTCAAGGTGCCCTATTCGAGGGCCCTGAAAAATCAATAGGGATGCGATCTTTCCAGATCCCCGGCAGGATCATACTCGTCCATACTCCATCCGCCCCCCGAGCCAGCGATCGATCAGGGGACGTACATGCCTCGGATACTGCTCCAGGATCCTGTCCGCAGTCTGCTGGGCTGCGGGCAACAGGGCCTCATCGCCGGTAGGATCGGCGATCCGGAACCGGATATCCCCGGTCTGCTTGGTCCCCAGGACCTCCCCGGGTCCGCGCAGTTTCAGATCTTTACGGGCGATCTCGAAGCCGTCGTTACTCTCGCGCAGGATCGCCAACCGCGCCCGCGCCGATCGGGACAGGGGGGCATGATAGAGCATCACGCAATGGCTCTGGATCGCCCCGCGCCCGACCCGGCCGCGGAGCTGATGGAGCTGGGCCAACCCGAGCCGCTCCGGGTTTTCGATAATCATCAGGCTGGCGTTCGGGACATCCACCCCGATCTCGATCACGGTCGTCGCTACCAGCAAGTCCAGCCTTCCGGCAGTGAAATCCGCCATCAGGGGCTCGCGCTCGGTGGCCTTCAAACGCCCGTGAACCAGACCTACCCGCAATCCGGGCAGGGACTCGGCTAGGGCCGCAGCGGTATCCTCGGCGGCCCGGCACTGCAAAAAATCAGACTCGTCGATGAGGGTACAGACCCAGTAGGCCTGACGCCCCTGGGCACAGGCCTCCCGCACCCGATCGATCACCTCTTCGCGTCGGCTGTCGGGGACGGCCACGGTAGTGACCGGGGTACGGTCCGGCGGTAGCTCATCGATCACCGAGAGGTCGAGGTCGGCATACAGGGTCATGGCCAGGGAGCGCGGGATGGGCGTGGCGGTCATAATCAGCTGGTGAGGGGCCTGTGCCTCTCGCGTCCCCTTCTCCTGCAGCTGCATGCGCTGATGGACACCGAACCTGTGCTGCTCGTCGACGATGACCAGCCCCAGGTCCCGGAACCGGACATCGTCCTGGAACAAGGCATGGGTCCCCACCAACACGAGGGCTTGGTCCCCGGCAATGCGCGCCACCAATTCCGCCCGTTCCCGACCCTTGCGACGACCGGTCAGCCACAGGGGGGCTAATCCCAGGGGTTGTAACCAAGCACGCAAGTTGCGCAGATGCTGCTCGGACAAGAGCTCGGTGGGTGTCATGAGGGCGACTTGGTGCCCAGACTCCACGGCTTGCAAGGCGGCCAAGGCCGCGACCACCGTCTTGCCCGAGCCCACATCGCCCTGCAACAGGCGCAGCATAGGACGCGGCTGCCGTAGGTCCGCCGCAATCTCCTCCGTCACTCGGCGCTGGGCGGCAGTCAGCTCGAAGGGTAGACCGGCCAGCAATCGAGCCCGCAGACTCGGGTCTCCGCTCAACATCGGCGCCCGAATCTGCTTTCGGTGGCGTCTGAGACGACGCAGCCCAAGCTGGTGGGCCACCAGCTCATCGAACGCCAGCCGGCGCAGGGCGGGATGACGCCGATCGCGTAGATCGGCCAACGAGATCGAGCTCGGGGGCCGGTGGAGCAAACGCAGGGCCGCAGCTAGGGGCGGAAACCGGAAGCGCTGCAAGACATCCCGGGGCAGCCACTCTTCCAGCAGGCTGTTGTCCTGTTCCAGCAGCACTAACGCTTGATCCGTAAGGGCGTGCCAGGAAGATTGCTGCAACCCCTCGGTAGTCGGATAGACGGGAGTCAGGGCAGACTCCAGGGGCGGTAATTGGTTGGGGTCGCCACACTGATATTCCGGATGCACCATCTCCAGGGACTGGGGACCCTGGCGAACCTCCCCGAAGCAACGCAACCGGGTCCCCGGCCTCAAGGCAGCGATCTGATTGCCGGAGAAGTGAAAAAATCTTAGCAGGATCCCGGTCTGCCCCGAAGCATCCGCCAGCCAGACCTTGAGCGAGTGACGGCGGCCGTAACCGATATCGGCATCCTGGACCTCCCCGGCCACCAGGACCTCGGTACCGAGCTGCAAGGCGGCAAGCGGCACCACCTGGGTGCGATCCTGATAACGCAGCGGCAGATGGAACAGCAGGTCCTGGACCGAGGCGACACCGACCTTGGCGAGCCGCTCTGCGACCCTCGGACCCACACCGCGGAGTCCGGTCACGGACACCCGGCTCAACACCTGGGTCTTGCTGGTTTCCAAGTTCCTTCCGATTCGGTTAAGCATGTAGCCTACCGAACCGAACCGAACCGAATCTTTGGGAGAAAGCCGACGCCATGATCGTCCAACAACAGCTGACCATCACCACCCGAGGACGGGGCACCTATGAGATTACCGGAGATGTCGCGCAAGCGGTGCGTGCAAGCGGCCTGAAGACAGGCCTCTGCCACATCTTCGTGCATCACACCAGCGCCTCGCTGATCCTGTGCGAGAACGCCGACATCAAGGTCCGGCACGACCTGGAGGCCTTCATGGCCCGCTTGGTTCCGGACGGAGATGCCTTGTTCGATCATACCCAAGAGGGACCGGACGACATGCCGGCCCATGTGCGCGCTATCCTCACCAAGATGGACCTCAGCTTACCGGTCAGCGAGGGGCGTTGCGTCCTCGGGACTTGGCAGGGAATCTACCTGTACGAGCACCGCACCCATGGCCATCGCCGCCGGATAACCGTGACCCTCGACGGGGAATAGCCGCTCCTCACCCTCAGGGCCAGCGAATAACCTTCCGTAGGTTCCCTTGGATCACCCCGAACCCACCCTGGGCCAAAACAGATTCGGCGACATCTCGCCGGGACCTCAGGGCGCGCGCCAATTGATGTACCGCCATAGCATAGTAGCTGCTGTGGTTATAGCGTGTGATGACAAAGAAATTTTTCAACCCGAGCCAATATTCGTAACCGCTGCCGGCATCCAACCCGATTAGGCTGAGCTTCCCGGTACTGTCGAGCCCGGTCGGCACCCGGATCCCGTTCCGGCTCAGCGTGGCGGGACGATAGCGGGTATCGTTGCCTGTCTTCATGGCCCGGACCTCCGCACTCCTCGCAGATATCCGGACCGTGACGGGCTCACCCTTGCGCCAACCGTGGGATACGAAGGAGGTAATTGGCGATGCTACCGATCGCATCCACCGGGCGCTACAGATCACGCCGGCCATTACCGTCGAAATCCACCGCCCACCGGTGAAAGCTGGAGGGCATGAACTGACCTAATCCTATGGCACCGGCATAGGACCCCTGGGCGCGAAGGGATCCAAACCCTCGTCGCGGGCCATGATCAGAAAGGACTCGAGCTCCCCCGTAAAGAACTCGAAGCGGCGCGGATAGTCAGCCAGGGTCGCTAAGGCATCGATCACCCGATACTCGCCCAAATAGCCGTCGTAACGGGTCTCGACACCGATGATGGCAACCACATACTCGGGTGGCACCCCGTACCGGGCCTAGGCCCGCCGCAATGCGTCACCGTAGCAGCGCCAAAAGCCGATACCGTTTAAGATATTGTCCCGGGTTACTAGTGTTCCAACGTTTAGTTAAATAAATTCAGTTGGTTGACGTGTTTGTTCTCGTCTGGATTGTATGTATCATCGTTAATCGATTCATTTTATTTAGTTAGTTGGAAGATGATGGGGCTCATAATCTGTAGAATTGTGTAGAAACTGACATCGATTTTCAGCCGCTTCTTGATAATGGCCACGAGCACATAGACGGAAATGGCGATCTCGAGAAGACGAATAGACCTGTGGACATGCGTCATTGTTCCCAGCCCGCAATTTCGCGGGAGAGACTGTCACCTTAGCGCACCGCAGCTCAGGTCGGTAACCGGAATAATTCCAAATATTCATTTTTAATGAATGGGTTATCCTGAATTCCTGGTCATAACGCTGGGACATTAGTGGTCCCGAGTAAGGAACTTGGCGCGATAACGGCTCCAAGCCCCGGTCAACCGTGATTCCGTCGATCGCTTGGCCCGAGGGCGATTGACGAGATCGAGAATCCTTTGTCGACGCTCGACCCGAGCCAAAACCCGCTCCAGATACGCCCGCTCAAAGCTCTCCCCCCGCACCACAGCTTATCGGTCAACCGGGCAGCAGCCAGATATCCCCCGTAATCACCAGAGGCGGCGGACGATGAGCTTGTGGGGTCGGGTCCGGATGTCCGGCCGGAAGCTGGAGAGGCGGCCACCCGAGGCGGTACCCGATCCGTCGCCCGCACATGCCGAGGCGTAGGTCCGTGACCTTCTCGGGGCCGGAGCCGCAGGCAGCCAGTAAAACGACAACCCAAATCCCGACGACGTACAAGAGGCTTTGCATCGGCACCGTACCAGTGTCAGGTCCCGGATGGTTACGTGGATATTTTTCGAGTAGTTTCACAGCTTCCGGAGCGTGGGAACGGGCCACGTCTTATCGAGTTTCTTTCCAAGGTTCGCCGCTCCCTTGAAAGGTTTCTGCAAACTCCCAGTAGCGTTTGCGGTCGACACCTTTATCACGGCATCAGACACTGCCGTCCGCGATCCGGTCGACAGCCACAAGCTTAGGTTGGTCAATAACGATACCTTGGGCTTTCCCAGCGCACACAATGCCCGGGTCCAGTCCAAACGAATTGCGCATCTCTTCGTTTAGAGATGTTCCAATGGCGGCGAATATGCGATCCACCGAGAACCGTGGGAAACTTTCAAGTAAGAAGCATCCCCTTCATGCGCTGAAAGTAACACGGCAGACCTATATCGAGCTCGAGCAGATAATTGTCCGGTAGTACCTGCAAAACACATTCTCCATCTGCTTCGGTCAACAGAAGACGCTGGCCTGTGATCATTACCTCACCAGTGGGCTGTCGGCACTCCATAGGGAGTATCCCCTACCTATGAACCAGTAAGAGACAAAGCAATCCGATTATGGAAGGTCCCAAAACCAGGGGGTCGCCCTTATGCACGTGCTTACGCCTTAGATGGATTTCCGCTCGGTACCCGATTACGCCGGGGAGGAGAAGAACATGATCACTCGGGACCTGATAAAGGTCCCCGTCAACACCCCCTAGACCTCAGTCCCTGCGGCCCGCTCACGAATGAATGCGAGGGCCTTGTCGATACGGCGCAGAGTCGCCGCCTTTCCCACCAAGTGCAGGGTCACATCGATACCCGGCGAGGCGGCCCGCCCCGTCAGGGCCACACGCAGCGGCTGGGCGACCTTGCCCAGCTTGATATCCAGCTCGCGTGCGACCTGCTCCACGGTATGCTCCAAGGTCACCGGCTCCCAATCGTCCAGGGCCAACATATCGAGCTCGGCACGCAACCGCTCCAGGGCCTCCTTGGCTACCGGCCGCAGGTGTGTCTTGGCCGCCGATTCATCGTAATCGTCGCAATCCCGATAGAAAAAAGCACTGATCGCCGCCAGTTCTACCAGGGTCTTGGCCCGTGTCTGTTGGGCCAGGACCACGGCGACCAGATCGGGAGCCGGTGCGGGGTCAATGCCCAGCCGTCCCATATGCGGGCTCAACAAGTGGGCGATGTGCTTGGAATCACCGTGTTGGATATAGTGCTGGTTGAGCCAAGCCAGCTTATCCGTATCGAAGCTGGAAGCGGCTCTGTTGACCTGATCGATATCGAATAGCTCGACCAGCTCATCCAAGGAGAAAATTTCCCGATCGCCGTGGGACCAGCCGAGACGCGCCAGATAATTCAGCAAGGCCTCGGGCAAATAGCCCTGATCCCGGTAGGCAACGACACTCACGGCTCCGTGCCGCTTGGATAGACGCGCCCCATCGCTGCCCAAGATCATGGGGACATGAGCATAATGCGGTGGCTCTTGACTCAAGGCCCGCAGAATATTGATTTGGCGCGGGGTATTGTTGAGATGGTCATCGCCACGGATGACATGGGTAATCCCCATATCCCAGTCATCCACCACCACCGTCAGGTTATAGGTCGGTGCACCGTCGCTGCGGCGGATGATCAGATCGTCTAGCTCCTCATTGTCGAATACCACATGGCCACGGATCAGATCGTCCACCACCACCGGCCCCGCGTCGGGGTTGCGGAAACGTACCACATGCGTCCGCTCCGATCCCAGGTCCCGGTGGCGGCAGTGACCGTCATAACGCGGCTTATCCTTCTGGGCCATCTGCTCTTCGCGCAGGGTGGCCAAACGCGCCATGGAGCAGTCACAACGATAAGCCAATCCCTTCTCGATCAGATCCTCGATCACTTGGTTGTAACGCTCGAGGCGCTCGGTCTGGTAGAAGGGCCCTTCGTCGTACTCCAGCCCCAACCAAGTCATTCCTTCCAGGATGGCATTCACCGAATCGGTGCTGGAACGCTCCCGGTCCGTATCTTCGATGCGCAAGACGAAGACCCCGCCATGCCTGCGGGCAAAGAGATAGGAAAACAGTGCCGTGCGAACCCCACCCACGTGCAAATAACCGGTCGGCGAAGGAGCAAAACGAGTGCGGACAGTCATGGCTGATCGGAATTCCCTGTAAAAATGCCAGAATTCCTACTAGGGGACCTCGAAAAATTACGTCCCTGCAATTTTTCAAGTGCCTATTAGGTGATGTTCTAATTTTGTTGTATGCTAGTGTAGCGGGCACCGTAATTCTAAAGTGCCGTGCGGTGCGAGGACGCAAGGGAAAATCCCAGGGAGGGAATTTTCCTGCTCTTAAATAAGGGCGCCTTGAGAAATTCAAGGTGCCCTACTGTCCCATCTCGGCATCCCTGCGGGCTCGAGCTCGGCAACCGGCAGTACCCCGCGCGGTCAGGGTAGGATCTTGATCGGTGTGCCGTCACGCACCAGCCGCCAGATCTCATCCATTTCGGGGTTCCGGACGGCAATGCAGCCGTTGGTCCAATCCCGGCTCAGATACCTTTCCCTGAATTTGCGGGTGCGGATGTCAGGTTGGCCATGGATCATGATCAGGCTGCCCGGGTGGTTGCCCCTGGCACGTGCGGCTTCAACGTCCCGCGCATTGGGATATGACATGTGGATGGACTTGTGAAAGCGGCTATTGGGATTGCGCCAGTCGAGAATATAGTCGCCTTCCGGCGTGCGTTCATCGCCTGCCCGCATTTTGTGGCCCCATGGCCGTTCGCCGAGCGCGATACGGTATTCGCGCAGTACCTCGTCATTGCGCAACAACGCCATCTTCCGCTTCGATTTCCAGACCACGACCTGATCGGCCCAGATCCGCTCCGGTTTGCTAGCGCAGCCAGCGAGCGTAACGATCACCGCCATGGCCAGGATCAAGACCCCATACAGCCATCGGCGAGTAGTGGCAGAACGGCAACGAGATACGGATTTCCCCCATATTCGGATGGGGGGCGAGCAGTAAGGACGGGCTGAAAAGCGAGAAATTGGAGACATTGTGGGATCCAGGTATGGGACGAAGAGCACCTTGAAAAATTCAAGGTGTCCGTACAGAGCTAGAGATGGACGCCGGCTCTCGAGCACGCAAGTACTCAAGGGCTAGGAGCAACGCGAAAATCACGTTTTCGTATCAAGACTTGAAAAATTCCAGGGACAGAGTTTTTCAAGATTCTCATTCTAAACCAAGTTGGAACACCACCGACGACGGGTAGCTGGTACCATTCTTGGTTTAGAAAATGGTACCAGCTACCCGTCGTCGGTGGTGTTCCAATTTTATTACCCATGGATTTCGATCCGTTTAACGGATTGAATTTCAGATGGTTATCTTAAATTGCATAGTACAGGGAAAAACCTCAATATATTGATTAAAAACAAGTATTTTCGTTACAGTTGAGCTTGGCGTTCAAGCTACCGTGGCCGAATTTTGGCATAACCCTATTAATAATAGATAAATTTTTTCGGGTCTCCCAGCGATGGATCAGAATGTCGCCGCTCTTGTGTCTCTGTTGCCTGGCTATTTCGGTTGGAACTTGGCCAGAACCAAATGCCTGGCCGGTCTGATTATCGCTTTGATCAAGGTCAGAACCGTCAATTTCGCGCAATTAGCTACCGCTCTTCCCGGTGGCACCTTGAAAGATTCGAAGTACAAACATATTCAACGCCTGTTCAGAACCTTATCCTCTCGACTTCTCCACCGTGGCTCGGTTTATTGTCAGTCAGTTACCTGATGGTCAGTATCTACTGACCCTGGATCGGACCAACTGGAAATTCGGTCAAACCAATATCAATACTCTGTGCTTGGCGATCGTCCAGCAAGGTGTGGCGATCCCCGCGTTATCGATCCTATGAGATAAAAAAGGCAATTCCAATACGAACGAACGTATTCCACCCATCAACAGGTTTATTGAGCTATTCGGGGTGGAAAAAATTGATGGCTACCTCGTCGATAGAGAATTCATCGGTACGGAATTTGTTCTCTATCTCATTAAAAATGAAATAAAATTCAAGATTCGCATTAAGCACGACACACGCGTCGCTCGGCGCCGGAATGGCACGGCACCGGCCCGCAATTTCTTTCGTAACTTGGCACGCGGCGAAGTCATCCAACTGAGGGGACAACGGGTTGTTTGGGGTCAGAAGCTCTCGGTCACGGGAACGCGTTTGATGAGTGGTGAATCCCTCATCATTCTCAGTCCGGATGCCTCTCGGGTCACCGCCATCCCGGGCGACGATAAACGGCGCTGGGAAATCGAAACCTTATTCAAGGGATTGAAGAGCCAAGGATTCGATTTTGAAGCAACCCATCTGACCGAGTTGGATCGTATTGAGACACTTCTGGCCTTGTTAGCGATCGCTTTCTGCTGGGCGCATCTCCTCGGGGAATGGTTACACGAGCAAAAACCAATCCCAATCAAGAGTCATTGCCGCCCGGCCATCAGTATTATCAGGTATGGTTTGGGCTGACTGAGAGAGATTTTATTCAACATGACGGAAAAGCTTGAGGCGTTTTACCAAGCCGTTGCTATTCGAAGAACCGAGAAGAACAACCTAGCCATCTGATTTTAACGTAAAATTTGTGTCCTGTGCTGTGTTAAATTGCTTAACAATGACAGAAAAATAATAACACTACCCACTAGTATCCCAACGTTATGACCGGAAATTCAGGATAACCCATTCATTAAGAAGAAATATTTGGAGTTATGCCAGTTACCGACCTGAGCTGCGGTACGCTAAGGTGACAGCCTCTCCCGCGAAATTGCGGGCTGAGAACAACGATGCATGTCCACAGGTCTATTCGTCTTCTCGAGATCGCCATTTCCGTCTATGTGCTCGTGGCTATTATCAAGAAGCGGCTATCAAGAAGCGGCTGAAAATCGATGTCAGTTTCTATACGATTCTACAGATTCTGAGCCTCATCATCTTCAAGAAAATTAAATGAAATAAAACGATTGACGACTAGGCATACAATCCCGACGAGCGCGAACACGATAATCAACTGAATTTACTCAACTAAATATTGGGGCGCTAATTTTTCAAGGTTCCCAATGCAAGCCTCCCGGGGGCTTGGCCAGCTTGACCCGCGCCTCGATTGGGAATCCAATGGCACACCATGATCATCGACCTTATCCTGGTTGCCGGTGCCTATCTGCTGGGTTCCATCTCCAGCGCAATTGTCGTATGTCGGCTGATGGGCCTACCAGACCCGTGCACCCAGGGTTCGAGCAACCCCGGGGCCACCAACGTGCTGCGCATCGGCGGCAAGACGGCCGCGGGCATTACCCTGGCGGGGGATGGCCTTAAAGGATTACTGCCGATGCTGGTCGGCCACCTGCTCGACGCGGGCTCGACGTTACTGGCAGCGACAGGACTTGCGGCCTTCCTCGGCCATCTGTACCCGATATTCTTTGATTTTCGGGGCGGCAAGGGAGTAGCGACGACCCTCGGGATACAGCTCGGACTCGACTGGCCTATCGGGCTTACGGTAGCCGCAGTCTGGCTGTTCGTCGCCAAGGTGCTCAAGATCTCGTCGCTTTCCGCCTTAGTCTGCATGGCCCTGGCACCGTTTGTGGTCTGGGCCTTCCAGCCACAGCCGATACTGGTCGGGATGCAGATACTGATCAGCCTGACCCTATTCTGGCGCCACCGCAGTAACATCCGCAACCTGATATCCGGCTCCGAGGGTAAGCTCACCGATACCGATACCGATACCGATACCGATACCGATACCGGGCCCTGATTCTTTCCTGATCCGGGCATCTTGAACAATTTCGTCCCTGCCATTTTTCAAAGCGCCCTGCGACGCGACGAGGAGCACAGGAAAGCGAGGGAGCGTAAGCGACGAGCGGAGTGCGACGACCCCCGCATAGCCGTAGGGCCAGCGTTTCGTCGGAGTGCGGCGCGTGAGCGCCGGCGGAGACGAAATGCAAAGCCATGCGACACGGCGTCAAGTCATTGCGGGAGTTCCTGGCGCCGCGCGGAGTGCGCGCCGGGACGGACGCAGGACGAACGTGGGCCGCCGAAGGCCATGGCCGTCGCCTGATTTTTTGCACCCGAAATCGGACGGACCCCATTTCGGGTTTCGCGAAAAATAGCGACGCCCCGGGAAGGCCGTTGGGTGCGGCTCTTTTAAAACGATGCGGAGAAACCTGCGAAACAAAGGCTCAGCCGACCAGAGGGTGGGTGGGCTGTGCCTACCCTTGCGCTTACTCGATACTTTCTTTTTTGCCGCAAATGAATGCGAATGAGCTGAAAAATACTCGGCTAAGGTCCACGTTCGGCCAGCTCGACGCACAAAGCCTAACTCGTACACGGACTTCAAAGATTTATGAACTAAGAAGCTGTCTGAGAACTAACCTATTGATTTTCAAAAACACGTATCCGTAGGGTGGGCTGTACCCACCGATCACGCATAGCATTTGGTGGGTATAGCCCACCCTATCATGTTAGTTAATTTTTAGACGGCTTCTAGGACTTTACCGACTTCAGATGCATATCCGATAATACGCCGAGAGGTGGGGTCATCCTCGTCGATTGTTTCTTGAATACATTTGCGTTCATTTGCGGCTGAATTTTTCCCCGCAGCCTGTACTCGATATTTTCCGGTAGGCTGCAGCCACCCTATGAATCCCCACCGGTGCGGTCAACTTCGCCACGGAGCTTTTTCGAATCCACGGAGCAGAGTGGATCGCTACATCATCAGAGCAAGGCGGCGTGATCGGGACGGTGCGCAAGCTCCACAAGGCATCCGAAAAACCGGGCTCGATTCTCGGATTTTTGACGCCCGGTGTCATTTCAAAAGAGCCGCACCCAAAGTCGCTCATAGCGGGGGCAGGTCCTCCATGAGCCAACGTGCCTTGGGTTGGATAGCCAGGGGATCGCTGTGGCCAGCCCGTAGCCGGTGCCAGCCGGCACAGGCGATCATGACCCCGTTGTCGGTGCAGAAGGCCAGCCGGGGATAAAACACTTGACTCTCCTCCTGAGCAGCCATCTCGTCCATCCGTGCCCGCAGGCGGCGATTGGCACTGACGCCGCCGGCTACCACCAGACGTTTGCTCACGCCTTGACGCAGGGCGCGTCGGCACTTGATGACCAGGGTATCCACCACCGCTTCCTCGAAGGCCCGAGCGATATCGGCGCGGGTCCGGTCCGGATCACGAGTCTGTGCCATCTCCCGCTGCAGGGTGTTGAGGGTGAAGGTCTTGAGCCCACTGAAGCTGAAATCCAATCCCGGGCGGTCGTTCATGGGCCGCGGGAACCGATAGCGCTCCGGGTCCCCGGATTCCGCCAGCCGAGCTAGGGCGGGGCCTCCGGGGTAGGGCAGGTCCAGGATCTTGGCGGTCTTGTCGAAGGCCTCTCCGGCGGCGTCGTCCAGGGACTCCCCGAGCAGCCGGTAGCGACCGATGGCTTCGGCGGCCACCAGCTGGGTATGACCACCGGAGACCAACAAGGCGACGAAGGGGAAGGCGGGCGCCGGCTTGTCCAGCATGGGGGCGAGCAAGTGTCCCTCCATGTGATGGACGCCAATCGCGGGTACTCTCCAAGCCCAGGCTAAGGAGCGGCCGACGGCGGCCCCCACCAACAGAGCACCAATTAGGCCGGGGCCGGCGGTAAAGGCCACGCCGTCGATGGATTCCTTGGCCAGTCCGGCTTCGCCCAGGACCTGACGGATGAGCGGCAAGGTCTTGCGCACATGGTCGCGGGAGGCAAGCTCCGGCACCACACCGCCGTACTCGGCGTGGATCGCCACTTGGCTGTATACGGCATGGGCGAGTAGGCTCGGGTCGCCGTCGAACACGCCGATCCCGGTTTCATCACAGGAGGTCTCGATTCCGAGTACGCGCATAGGAATGTCTTTTTCGTGTGGTGGTCATCGGCAGCCCGAGACAGACATCTTCCGAAAGAGGCCTTGAAAAATTCCATTCCTGGAATTTTCCGAAGATCGAGCAATCATGCGATCGACTTACCGCCATACAGGCTTTGCCAAGGTTTGGAAGATTCGCGTATCATACCTAACCTTCATACTAGTCGTTATGAGCGATCACCGCGGGAAATTTCTTTCATGCCCAACGTCCGTATCAAGGAAAATGAACCTTTCGAAATCGCCATACGCCGCTTCAAGCGCTCCTGTGAGAAGGCCGGCATATTAGCGGAGGTGCGTCGCCGCGAGTTCTACGAGAAGCCGACCGCGGAGCGCAAACGCAAAAAGGCCGCCGCCGTTAAACGCTACCACAAGAAATTACAGCGCGAGAACCGACGCTGGGATCGCACCTACTGATTTCAGGTCCTATCTGCCGTGGAAGCCATGCTCGAACAACGTATCCGGGATGATATGAAGACCGCGCTGAAGGCGGGCGACAAACGCCGGCTCGGCGTCATCCGCCTCATACTCGCCGCAATCAAGCAGCGGGAAGTGGACGAGCGGATCGAGCTGGATGATATCCAGGTCCTGGGGGTACTCGACAAGCTGGTCAAACAAAGGTGCGACTCTGCCGAGCAGTACACTGAGGCAGGCCGGAAGGACTTGGCCGAGCAGGAGGACTACGAGATCGGTGTGTGTCGGGAATACCTACCCGAGGCTCTGAGCGAGGACGCGATAACGGCCTTGATTAATGCCGCTGTCGGTGCCGTGGGGGCTAGGTCGATGCAGGATATGGGCAAGGTCATGGGGTGGATCAAGCCCCAGGGCCAGGGCCGGGTAGACATGGGCGCCGTCAGCCGGCTGGTCAAGGAGCGTCTCACCGGCTGACGCCGTAATCGATCCACGGCTTCTGTTCGCTCTCAGCCTATGGCCGGCAGGATCCCATCCGAATTCATCGATGCGCTACTCGCTCGCATCGATATCGTTACCCTCATCGATAATCGGGTCTCCCTGCGCAAAGCAGGGAAGGATTACCAAGCCTGTTGCCCGTTTCACGACGAGAAGACCCCCTCCTTTACCGTCAGTCCCGAAAAGCAGTTCTACCATTGCTTCGGCTGCGGTGCCCACGGTAGTGCCATCGGCTTCCTGATGGAATACGAGCACCAGCACTTTCACGAGGCGGTGGAAGAGCTGGCGCAACAGGCTGGTATGCCTGTCCCCACGGTCGGGGAGGTCGTCCGTAGCGGTCTGGATCCGCGTCCCCTCTACGACCTGCTCGACCGGGCGGCCGCGCTCTATCGTCGTCAGCTGCGCCACCACCCCCAGGCCCAACGGGCTGTGGATTATCTCAAGGACCGCGGGTTAACCGGTGCGGTGACCGCCGGCTTCGGGCTCGGGTTTGCACCGCCCGGTTGGCATTTCCTGCTCGGTACCCTCGGCGGCAACGCCCAGGTCCGTGATCATCTGTTCCGGAGCGGGCTCGTGATCGAGCAGGATGGCCGGCGCTACGACCGCTTTCGCGATCGCATCATGTTCCCCATCCGAGACCGCCGGGGTCGGGTGATTGGCTTCGGTGGCCGCGTACTTGGCGACGAGCGCCCCAAGTACCTGAACTCGCCGGAGACTCCGGTCTTTCACAAAGGACGCGAGCTCTATGGGCTCTACGAGGCCCGACAGGCCAACCGGAAGCTGGAACGTCTGCTCGTAGTCGAGGGTTATCTGGATGTCATCGCCTTGGCCCAATTCGGCCTTACCGATACCGTGGCGACCCTGGGTACCGCCACCAGCACCGAGCACCTGCGGCTGCTCCTGCGTACCGCACCGGAGCTGGTGTTCTGCTTCGACGGCGACCGCGCCGGGCGGGATGCCGCTTGGAAGGCCCTGGAGGCCGTCTTGCCCTTGGCTACCGGCCGCCAGCAGATACGCTTTCTGTTCCTGCCCGAAGGGGAGGATCCGGATGTCCTGATTCGGCGCACCGGCCGCAACCAATTCGAGCAACAGCTGAGCGCTGCGGCACCCTTATCCGATTTCCTGTTCGATCAGCTTACGGCCCAGGTCGACATGTCCAGCCTGGACGGTCGGGCACGCTTGGCAACACTGGCCAAGCCCCTGCTGGACAAGGTTCCCACCGGCGTATTTCGCGACATGCTGGGCACCCGACTCGCCGACCTAGTCGGAGTGGCATGCAACCGGCTCGATACGGGTACGGGCAGCGGGAATAGACGCACCGCGGCACCGGAGCTCTACCAGCGGCCATCGCGGGAGTGGCTTGCGGTCGCCCTGATACTGCAACATCCGCAGCTTGCCGCATCGGTATTGGACCTGGACGACGGCTGGGAGAGGCTCGACAAGCTTGGCGTCCGGCTCCTATCCGATCTCCTGGCACGGATCGCCGTCCACCCCGAGATCACGATGGGACAGCTGGTCCACCACCTGGAAGATAAGCTGGACCAACGCGACTTGGTCCGGCTGATCGACCCGACGCTGCTCCGGGACATTCCTGAAGACGGCAGAAAGGCCGATCTGCTCGGTATCGTAGTGGCCCTCAACAAAGAGGCCAGAGATGCCGATCTGGATACTCTGTGCCGCCGCCTGAGCCCGTCGGAGCTCGACGACGAGGAAAAGAAGCGCCTGCGGGGATATCGGTCCGACACCTAGCGGGATGGGGCGTGACGGCAAGAGCTGCCACCGACAGGGGAACCTCGGTCGGTGCCCCTGCGGCTCGCAGCTCCATAGTTGTATTGCCAGAGAATCCCAGGGTACCTGCAAAAATTTCGGTTCTCTTACGAATTGTGTGGGTAGGATGGAAAAGAAAACTATCCTTGAGAGGCTGGATAGGCGCAGAAGAGGAGTCTGCATGGGGGGATCGGGGCATTTTGGCCGCGAGGCCACGCATCACGGCGAACTCAGCAACAGCAGGACATTGGGCTTGATCCGCCGGATGCCCCGATCCCCTTTACCCACATTATGTTGCGCCCATCCAGCCCTCAAGGACGCAGCCGCTACGCGGTGGTTTCCTTTTCCTCCCACACCAAACGCAAGGGAGCCAATTATCATTCGGCAACCCTGTAGAAGCGAGTCAAATCATGGTTTCAGATTATAACTTCTCGATTTCTTCTATCGTCATGCCGGTACTTCGAGAAATGATCTTATGTGGTGCATTTTGCCGTTTCAATTTTTCGGCAATCGCGATTTTTTCTTCTTCTCTACCCTCTTCTCTCGCTGTATCGATATGAATTCTTCAAATCACGATAGGTCTTCAAGCTCTCTTCATATTCACCATATTCTTCATCGTTGAAATTCGCAAATTCCGCTTGCTCAAAAAGCTTGTTTAAAGACGCGTTCCCGCAACTTCGCGGGTCTATCTATCAAATTCTCGAGATTCTTCAGCACATATAGCCATTTGTCGAAATGGGTTTCCAACTCGTCGATTGTCTTTGTGAATTTGGGCATTTCAAGATAGATATAGGTCAATTTGTCATAAGAAGACCTTTATGTACGCTCTTATCGAACAATTGCACTTCATGATGAAAGACTTGGTCTCTGCTCTGATCTTCGTCGAAGACGAAATCCAATAGACCGATGGTGTAGACTGATTTCAATTTAAAATCCCAGCCGCTTTTTTTAGGCTTGACTCTGAATCGGAAATGTCGAATAGTAAAGGCTTCTTTCCTTTAAAGTAATTCTGCGTTGTTTTCTGCGCCTCGACTATGAATTTTTCACCCTGCTCGTTCTCACAATAAATATCGAAAATGGCTCTTCTTTCGCCAATGGTCCTTCCGAGCTGCTCTTGTGACAAGTAGGTAATATCCTTGATTGCTCATTCGTCTTTACGCAGCAGCTCGGTAAGAAAATCGATCAGAATGTCTTTATTCGGCTCTATGCCGAATAACTTCTTGAAGCCAAAATCCGTAAAGGGATTGAGATATTTGTCTTTAACTCGCATGTATGGCTCCGATTGATTGAAATTGGTGTCTAGGTGTCAGGCCCCGGATGATTACGTAGCTGGTCCCGATTGCCGCCGCTGATCAGAAACCGGCTGGCTTCGTCTGTCAGAAGATGAAAAAGGGCGTAGCATGCGGTCGAAACGACCCGGCGGTAGGCTAGCGTCTTTGGGATGCCTTGGCTCTGTCGTCGCAAGGCGCTGGGCTTGTGCCAGAAGGTCTTGGGGCAAACTCATAGCACTTGGAGTGTGACCGGATCGACTTTGGGTTCGGCGCGGAAGTTCATGTAGGGCCAGCGCTCGATCTGTGTCTCCGAAAGTATGGTCAAGATCCAGCTTCTCGTGATTTTCATGTGCTCCGGAAAGTCCCCGACTTCGACTTTGCCGTCCTCGACAATGACCCAAACCTGTACCGCCGGATCGCCGTCCAGGTCTTCATCGAACTTGAAGTGGAAGTTCTTGACGAACTCGGGTTGATCCTTAGCGCAGGTGGAATTCGAGTCGCTCTTTCTCCGCGCGCGCTCTTCTCTCTTTCATGGTATGAGAAAAGGGTAGTGGCTAGAGTTCAAGTGGCAGATCCGCTTGGTTCTTTTTCTTCACCGTTACCATCCGAATTAAAACCGACAATTTTATAAATGTCAGACGCGGTTTGTTCCAGAATCACGAAGGCGGAGCATCGCCATTTTTTGCGAAACCCGAAATGGGGTCCGTCCGATTTCGGGTGCAAAAAATCGGGCGACGGCCATGGCCTTCGGCGGCCCACGTTCCTCCTGCATCCGTCCCGGCGCGCACTCCGCGCGGCGCCAGGACTCCCGCAATGACTTGACGCCGTGTCGCATGGCCTTGCATTTCGTCTCCGCCGGCGCTCACGCGCCGCGCTCCGACGAAACGCTCGGCCCTACGGCTACGCGGAGGTCGTCGCACTCCGCTCATCGCTTACACTCCCTCGCTTTCCTGTGCTCCTCCAGCGTTATTGGTACATTTTCAACGTCAAACCGTCTATGAAAACGAAGTCTCGACAGTTCTTAGTCGCGAGAGGAATGCGAAGACCAATTGCTGTCGCTGCGATCAGACAATCAGCAATCATCAAGCCATGACTAAGACGATATTCTCGAAACAAAGTCATGGCGATGTTGCTGATCGCGCCATCGATATCGATGCGGGGGTAGCGTTGAGTAAGGGCTTCGATAGAGGCGAACTCACGTTTGCTGTGATAGCTGGCGTACCGTTCCAGCACTGGTCACCAAGCGGATGCCGGGCGTTTCCTGACGCTCGAGGCGTCCAAGAATCTTACGGCCAGATCGAGGTTGGGGGAGACGTCGATCAGAATATCGGAGGGGAGTCATTGATGCCATTCATTTCCGCGTAGCGCGCGAACCTGCAGCATCTCCGATAGGTCTTCCCGATCCGCCCACATACCGATAAAAGGCTCATCACTAAGGGCCTTAGCATTTTTCGTCCGCAGTAGCGCTAGTAGGCGGGCGACTGCTCAGGAACTCGATGACGTTCGGCACTGTGGTCCGTTTCTCTTCCGGGAGGGCGCTCAATTTTTCAACGGCAGTTTGGAGATTCATGGCAGGTTCACTGAAGTACGAAAACGACCCGCTCCTGCGAACCTTCCAAGTTTAGCAGAACGCCGAGCTAAGGTTACTTCGCTGCCAACTCATCCAGCTTCTTGGCTGGGATGATCTGCCCGTCGAGGGCCGCGTCCTTAGCGTTGCGGCCGTAGGCCACGGCTATGAGGTTGGAGTAGTAGACTACCGGCATGGCGAACTTGGTGGAGTAGGTTTGGTTGATCTGGTCCTGGTAGACCTCGACGTTCATCTGGCACACGGGGCAGGGGGTAGCGATCATGTCGGCCCCGTGGTCGTAGGCCGCCCCAATGATGCCTTTGACCATCTCCTGGGACTTCTCGGGCTCAGAGAAGGCGAGTGCGCCGCCGCAGCATTGGACCTTTTTTTCGTAGCCGGGGATGGACTCGCCACCGAGGGTGTCGATCATCTTGTCCAGATAGATGGGGTTCTCGAAAGATTCGCCGGCGATCCCGAAGGGGCGGTTGGTCTGGCAACCCACGTAGCTGGCGATCTTGATGCCTTCGAGGGGCTTTTTGACCTTAGCGCCGATTTCTTCGTAACCGATGTCTTCGATCAAGACCTCGACCATGTGCTTGATGGGGATCTTGTTCTCGAGCTCGAGGCTGGTCTCGGCCAGGGCTTGGTTGGCCTCATTCATCAGGGTCTTGTCTTCTTCCAGACGCTCGGCGGCCTCGCGGGTGGAGAGCCAACAGGCGGCGCAGGTAGCGATCAGGTCTTGGCCCGCGCAGTGCTTTTCGGAGAGGGCGATGTTGCGCGCCGAGAGGGTGAGCCGGGGTAGCTCGCCGCCGCCAGCGTAGCCGATGGAGGCGGCGCAGCAGTTCCAGTCCGGGATCTCGTTGAGCTGGATGTCCAGCTCTTCGCACATGGTTTGCACCGAGGTCATGAGGTTGGAGGAGGAGGCGCCCTTTTGGGAGGAGCACCCGGGATAGAAAGCGTATTCGCGTTTCGCCATGGCTAGGGTCCTATGGGAGTTTCAACAGGATCGCAATCAATAGAGAATAGGGCGCCGGCCAGACCGACTATCCACTTGATGATCTTGGCTTCGAAGGCGACAAGCTTGGCATCTATCCGCGTCTCCGGATTGATCAGGTCCTGCTTGGTAACCAGCTCCTCGAGCTGTGCCTCTTCTACTTGGCGCAGGGCCTTGGACAACACATGGGCTTGGTCCTCGGTAAAGGAGGATTTGAGCGCGTTGAACAGCTCCAAAGTGCCGATTGCTCGTGCCATGTGGGCCGGGTGTCCGCTACTGTGCTATCCGGGCGTCTTCCAGCTCGGCGGCTTTCTTGATAGCTTTTTGGAAGCCGCTCAGGTCTTTGACCGCGTGACCACCCATGATCTCCATGGGATTCATGCGCTTGGCCTTCATCATGTTCATCCCGAGCTTTTGGTTTTTCATGGCGACTTTGATGCCTTCGCCGAAGCCGTTCATGAAGTAGAGGCCAAGCCCCAGCTTGAGCTCGTTGACCCGCCCCTTGGTCATGAGGTTGTTCCAGAATTTCTGGGCGAACTTGGAGGTGGGCTGGTTGGCGGGCATCAGTCCCTGACGCTTGGCATAGTGGGCTAGGCCGTGCATGATGTGGGTGATGGGGAGCTGTCGCGGGCAGCGCACGATGCAGTTGTAGCAGGAGGTGCACATCCACATGGAGTCCGAGCCCAGGACCTCTTCGCGCTTGCCGGCGCGGATCATCATGAAGATTTCTTGGGGCGGGTGGTCCCAAAATTTTCCCAGCGGGCAGGAGCCGGAGCACACGCCACACTGCATGCACATCTTCACCCACTCGCCTTCCTCGACGTTCGCCTCGACTTCCTCGAGGAAGCTGTTGCGATATTTCTCGGTCATCAACCTGTCTCCGTAATCTTCTTAAGCCGCAGAGACACAGGGAGTACGGAGGGTATTTCCAGACCGGCTCCGGCGTAACCCGGTCTTTTCGGAGCGGTCGCGGTATCGGCTTGCTCGGAGCCATGCCGATCCGAACTCTGCGCTCTCCGCGTCTCTTGCGGCCCTTGGTTTCCACTTAGAACTTGAATGGGCTCAAGCCAATCTTTTCCACGGTCTCGGCCATGTCGTTGATCAGCTGCGGCACACGCTTGAGGTCGGTGATGGCCACCTCATGGATGGCTACCCGTTCGGGTTCCAGATTCAGGGACTGGAGGGTGTCGCCGACCTTGCTCATGCGCTCGGCAGCTATGGCCGATCCGCGCACGAAGTGGCATTGATAGTCGTCGTCGCGGCGGCAGCCCATGAGCACGATGCCGTCGTAACCGCTGTTGAGGGCGTCCGTGATCCAGGACAGGCTCACCGAGCCCAAGCAACGGATCGGGATGACGCGCGCCCAGGGGGTGAGCTCTTCACCGGCCTGGGCGGCCATGTCCAGGGCGGGGTAGGCGTCGTTCTCGCAGGCTAGGGCCAGGATGCGTGGCTTTTCTTCGAATTCGTCGGGGATCTCTACATTCTTGAGCTGTTGGCCCACGGTGTCGATGGAGTAGTTCTCGAAGGAGATCACGCGCACCGGACAGGCGCCCATGCAGGTCCCGCACCGCCGACAGCGGGACTCGTTGAACATGGGGTACTTCTCTTCGTCTTCGTTGATGGCGCCGAAGGGGCATTCCACGGTGCAACGCTTGCACTGGGTGCAGCCTTCCTTGCGGAAGCTCGGGTAGCTGAGGTCACCGACCCGTGGGTGGACGGCCCGGCTTTGGCCCGCGTTCTCGACGGACTGGATGGCCTTCATGGTGGCACCCACAGCGTCTTCCATGGCTTGCTTCATGTCCATGGGACGCCGCACGGGACCGGCGGCGTAGATGCCGGTACGGCGGGTCTCGTAAGGGAAGCAGATGAAGTGGGAGTCGACGAAGCCGTGCTTGAGCTGGGGCAGGTCGGTACCCTGACGATAGTCCAGGTTGAGGATGGAGGGTGGGGCGTTTTCCAGTATGGCCTGGACCTTGGCCTTCTCTGCTTCATGATCGGCCTCTTCGACCGCGAGCTGGGCGTAGGGGTCCGGGCCCACGTTGGGCACTTGGCCTGTGGCCAGCACCACCAAGTCGCAGTCCATCTCGGTGTCCTCGTCCAGGATCAGGTCCTTGAATTTGACCTTGAGTCTGCCGTTGGCGACGACTTCGGAGGCTTGGCCCTTAGCGAAGGTGACCAGGGCCTGCTGTCCGGAGCGGTAGAAGTCTTCTCCCGCAGCTCCGGGGGTACGCAGGTCGTCGAACAGGATGGTGGTATCACAACCCTTGTTCTGTTCCTTGAAGTATATGGCCTGCTTGATGGATTCGGTGCAGCAGAAGCCGGAGCAGTAGGGCAGGTACCCTGCTTTGTCCGAGCGTTGTCCGGCGCACTGGATAAAGGCTACGGATTGGACTTCCTTGCCGTCGGAGGGGCGCTTGATAGGTCCACCAGCGGTCTCTTTGGCCAGCTTCTCCAGCTCGAAGTTGGTGACTACATCCGGGGTCTTGCCATAGGCGAATTCAGGCAGCTGACTGGCGTCGTAGGGCTTGTAATCGGTGGCCTGAATGATGGCGCCGACGTTTTCGGTGACGGTGCTGCCGGATTCGGTGGCGATGTCGACCGAGAAGCGCCCCGGAGCCCCGGAGGTCTTGGTGATCTTGGCGTTGGTATGGACGGTGATCCGATCCTTGGCCTCGACCTCGGCGGCCAAGGCCTCGACGCCCGGGTTTTCCGGCTTGGGCAGGTCTTCATCACGACCATTGGGGACATCCTTGGCTGCGGCATGGAAGGGGACTCGCTTGTAGAGATCCATCCAGACCCCGCCTAGCTTGGCCTCCTCGGCGACCAGATGCACCGAATATCCGGCCTTAGCGGCATCGAGGGCCGCGGTCATGCCGGTGGCGCCGCCACCCACCACCAGCAGGGTCTTGTTGACCTCCTGCTCGCCGGATGCGGTGGGCACGTTCATATATTTGACTTCGGCGCAGGCCATGCGGATGTAGTCGTCCGCCATTTCCTGCGTGGTCTCTTGGTGATCATCGCCCTCCGGACGCAGCCAGATGACGCCCTCGCGCAGGTTAGCGCGGGAGATGGCCACATCGGTAAAGTTGAAGGCTTCCACCTTGGCCCGACGCGAGCAGGCGGCAATCATGATGTGGGTGGCCCCGGCCTTGATGTCGTCGCGGATCGTCTTGACGCCTTCCGCGGAGCACAGCATCTCGTGCTGTTTGACCTCAGCCATCTTGCCGTCACGCTGGGCAGTACTCTCGAGCTGACCCGCGTCCAAGCGCTCGCCGATGCCGCAGCCGGTGCAGATGTAGCCGGCGAATTTTTTCTCGTCTGCCATCGTTTTAACCCTCCACTCCGGCGGCACCGCTGATAGTCTGGATAGCGCGTAGCGCCGCTCCGGTGGCATGCTGAACGGCAAGGTTCACGTCGAGAGCATCGGATGTGCAGCCAGCGGCAAAGATGCCTCCGTTCTCCGGCTTGGCTTCGATGAAGCCCTCGCGGTTGATCGAGATGTCGACCGGGAAGCTGTCCTTATCCACGGATGGCTCCATGCCGATGGCTAGGACCACCAGATCGTGCGTGTCCTCGAAGCGTTTGTAGCCTTCGGTATCTACCCCGTGGACCACCGGGTTGCCTTCCTTGTCCGCGACCACGGCGGCGGGCTTGGATTTGATGAATTTGACCTGCTCGATCTGTTTGACCTTTTGATAGAAGTCCTCGAAGCGATCGATAGCGCGGATATCGATGTAGTAGACGCTGATGTCGGCGTCCGTCCCATAGGCATCACTCACATAGGTACATTGCTTGAGGGAAGCCATGCAGCAGATACGCGAGCAGTGCATCAGATAGTTGTGGTCACGGGAGCCGGCACACTGGATGAAGGCGACCTTCTTGGCCTCCTTGCCGTTGGAGGGGCGCACCAGCTTGCCGCCGGTGGGACCGGACGGATCGGCCATGCGCTCGAATTCCACGCTAGTGATGACGTTGGCGATCCGATCGTAACCATAGGGTTGGATCTTGGCCGCGTCGTAGGGACGCCAGCCGGTGGCCCAAACCACGGCGCCACAGAGAAAGTCGATGGTTTCTTCGCTCATCTCCAGGTCGATAGCGTCGTACTTGCAGGCATCCTTGGCCTTCCGGCCCTCGTCGGTGCCGATGAGGGCCGGGTCCAGCACATAGCGTTGGGGATGCGCCATGCGGTAGGGGAGATAGGCCCCCTTGCGCTTGCCGAGCCCGTAGTTGTACTCGTCGTCGAACTCGGTCTCGACGGCCTTCTCGCAGTCGCCGCAGGCAGTACAGTTCTCGTTGATGTAACGGGGGGAGAGCTTGACGGATGCGGTGTAGCTTCCCGGGTGGCCTTTGATATCCGTCACCTCGGCCATGGTGAGCACCCTGAGGTTGGGGTTCATCTTGGTGCGGCGTTGGTTGATCTCCAAGCCACAGGTGGGGAAGCACAGCTTGGGGAAGTATTTGTAGAGCTGGGAAACGCGCCCACCCAGGTAGGGACGCTTTTCGACCAGCACGACCTGTTTCCCGGTTTCGGCGGCCTCCAGCGCTGCGGTCATGCCACTGATGCCACCACCGACTACCAGGATGGTCTCGTTGGTTGCGACGACTTCCGTCATGGACTCTCCTCCGTCTTCGCGGAACAGTTCTAGCGAACAATCCAACCTGAATTGCCGATGGAAGCGGGGTGGGTTGTTCGGTGAGGCGGGGCTGAGGCGGGGCACAAGCCCACAAGTATATCAGGATTCGTTAAGATACCGGTCTCGTCCTCCCCCGGCCAGAGCTTGGACGGCTAGGAGGTACCGTATTTTCAGATGAGCTGATATACATCAGGTCGGACTGCCGGGGTCCGGGGATGTCCCGGTCAGGGGTATGGGCCACCCCGAGCTTCGATCGCGTGCCAAGATTTACCCGAGTGGGCTTCGGGGTGCCTCGAAGGCACCCCGAGGCGCAAAGCGTGTGCCTAGCATGACGCACAGGCCGCCGTTCCAGGCGAGGCCTGGGACAAAATGGTCCGCCGTTACCGGACGGAAAGACGATGTCAACAAGGCAAGGGCATCACCGGAAACGGGATGTTTGAAGGATGCCTGAGG
>Ga0209457_1000076_pt1 | contig 39146 bp, 33 predicted proteins | sample WorMetHEROISLAND_5_FD_187410 | JGI IMG/M metagenome (GOLD analysis project Ga0209457, IMG submission 187410) | Marine gutless worms symbiont microbial communities from Max Planck institute for Marine Microbiology, Germany - Olavius sp. 5 HERON... ... | reverse complement strand
GGGGTCCGTCCGATTTCGGGTGCAAAAAATCAGGCGACGGCCATGGCCTTCGGCGGCCCACGTTCGTCCTGCGTCCGGCCCGGCGCGCACTCCGCGCGGCGCCAGGCTCCCGCAAGGACTTGACGCCGTGTCGCAGGCCTTGCATTTCGTCTCCGCCGGCGCTCACGCGCCGCACTCCGACGAAACGCTTGGCCCTACGGCTACGCGGGGGTCGGCGCACTCCGCTCGTCGCTTACACTCCCTCGCTTTCCTATGCTCCTCCATGGCCAGCCGAGCGTAGGCGCGGACGATGACGATCTAGCCGGCCTCGATGACGACGACGGGATCGCTGACTTCACCCCCTTGAGCAGCGACCAAACGACCTATGAGGTCAGGGTCATCGTCCATAACGCGCTGGAGAATCCGACCACACTCGTAGGCTGGATCGACTTCGACGGCAATGGAACCTCCGATCCGGACGAGTCGGTGACCGCGAGTGTCGATCCGGGTCAAACCGAGGCGACCCTGAGCTTCGCGGTACCGTCGGATATCAAGCCTGGAGACACCTATGCCTGCTTCCGGCTGACCACGGACGGGATCACCGGCAACGATCCAGGGAGATCGGTCACCGACAGCGAAGTCGAAGACTATGCGCGACCATCGCTGCAATGTCCTGTATACCTTATGGAATCGGGTCACCGACATTGAGATGATGCTTATCAGAGGTCATGGCCTACGCCAGGATAGTAAGGAGATAGTGCGCATTTTTCAGGGTACGGGAAGCGGTACGAGCTTTATCCAGACCAGGCCGATCCTGTTCAAGGGGGCTTGACCAATGGTCGGCCGGTGGCCATACGGGTATCGATCCGACCAGTGACCCGCTCCTGGTGACCGTGAAAGGCCCGTATCATTACAGGGCCTTCGTCAAGGTGGTGGTTCCCATCGACTGTGATATGGTAATCGGGGATCGTTATCCGACCGGTAGGGGCTACAGTCGAAACCCATGGATCAGGCTCAAGGTGACCGATGTGGGTATCGACGCCGATCCGATTTGTCCGCCGACCTCTGGTGGTCATACTGGGGGCTCCAGGCATGGCCACAAGAAGGGTAAGTGGTGGTAATAAGGCGATTGCCGGAAAATGGTGTACCAGCTTGGGCCGGATTTTCGTTCGTATTCAAGGCGCGGCAACTGGCGCCTAGTGGACTCTGTAACGGTTGGCGCAACACAGAAGACGGATGAAAAAACCAGCAAGCCGGAGCGTTGCCATTTTTCGCGAAACCCGAAATAAGGTCCGTCCGATTTCGGGTGCAAAAAATCAGGCGACGGCCATAGCCTTCGGCGGCCCACGTTCGTCCTGCGTCCGTCCCGGCGCGCACTCCGCGCGGCGCCAGGACTCCCGCAAGGACTTGACGCCGTGGCGCATGGCCTTGCCTTTCGTCTCCGCCGGCGCTCACGCGCCGCACTCCGACGAAACGCGTCGAGCTGGCTGTTCATCGGCGTCGGCGCTTTCTGCCTGTGCGGCACACAGCGCGATTGCTCTTGGACCTGAGCGGCGCGTTGGCGCACCAGCGAACGTAGCGAGCCGATCTCGTTGGCGGAACGGAAAGCCCCCTTGAGCCGGCCATAGGTCATCAGCGGCCAAATCCACGGACCGTCTAAAACGTCGGACTTGCGCCCGGAGACCTGACGGGTGGCCCGCGAGTTGACCAGATTCACTGGGGAACCCTCGAGCATCGAGCACCTCGTACAGAGGGATCCAATACACTCCGGTGGCTGCCATCGCCATCACCTCGACATCCAGCGACTTCAGCCAGTCGGCCAGGGCGTGGAGATCATCGCTGAAGGTGCTGAAACACCGAACCGGCTTGTCGTTGCGGTCCGGATCGACCGCGACCCAGTGCTCCCGGCTACCAATGTCAATCTCCGCGCAGCGGGGATGAACGATTTGCCGTGGCTGTTTTTTGGACTTGCGTGCCATGACCGATGCCCTCATCACTGGAAAGTTGGGTGCGCGGGGAAACACGGTGGCGAAGGATTCAATCTCTCCTACGAGGTCCTGGCTTACGCCAGGCCTTCAACGACTCCACGCCGATACCGTGCGGGCCACTCTCTTTTGGCGGGTACAAACACACCAGTGCCTGAACGGCCTCGGTTCTCCGCGGCCCTTCTAATCTTGCCACGTGTTTGCTGCGCGACAGCGCGTCACCTACCGGGGGGTGAGTTCTCTTTTAAAGCGACATCGGGCGTCGAAAATCCGAGCGTCGAGGCGGTTTATCGGACACTTTGTGGAGCTTGCGCACCGTCCATTTCATGCCGCCTCGCTCTGAGATGTAGCGATCCACGCCGCCCCGTGGATTCGAAAAGCTCCGTGGCCATGTTGGCTGCACCGACGGGGATTCACCGGGGGCAGGCTGCGCCCACCGGGGAGGAGCACAGGAAAGCGAGGGAGCGTAAGCGACGAGCGGAGTGCGACGACCCCCGCGTAGCCGTAGGGCCGGGCGTTTCGTCAGAGTGCGGCGCGTGGGCGCCGACGGAGACGAAATGCAAGGCCATGCGACGCGGCGTCAAGCCATTGCGGGAGTCCTGGCGCCGCGCGGAGTGCGCGCCGGGACGGACACAGGACGAACGTGGGCCGCCGAAGGCCATGGCCGTCGCCTGATTTTTTGCACTCGAAATCGGACGGACCCCATTTTGGATTTTGGGTTTCGCGAAAAATGGCGACGCTCCGAAAACTATCGAGTAAGGGCTGCGGGGAGAAAATTTAGCCGCAAATGAACACAAATGTGTTCACGGGCACCTTGAAAAATTCAAGGTGCCCGTGCAGAGCAGGGAGGCACGGCCAGTTTTCAAGACTGTAAATGATTGAAAAATTTGAGAGAAATGAAAATCTCATTTTCTCTTCGCGACTTTAAAAATTCCTAAGAATAGAATTTCCCATGGTCCCCTTAAAGATCAAAGTCAACGAAGATGACCCCATTTCTCGGCGTGTTATCGGGTGTGCACTTGAAGGCGGTAAAGCCTTAGAGACTGCCTAAGAACTAACCTATTGATTCTCATAGAACCGTGTCCGTAGGGTGGGCTGTGCCCACCGGGTTAGGCGTGGTATTTGGTGGGCACAGCCCACCCTACAGGTTAGTTAGTTTTTAATAGCTTCGTAGGTCCTGGGTCTTTGAAGTCCGTGTACGAGAAGGCTTTGTGCGTCGAGCTGGCCGAGCACGGATCTCAGCCGAGTATTTTTGGCTCTCTTACGGATTGTGTGGGTAGGATGGAAAAGAAAACCATCCAGCCTGTCAAGGACGCAGCCGCTACGCGGTAGTTTCCTTTTCCTCCCACACCAAACGCAAGAGAGCCGTATTTTTCGGCTCATTTGTGTTTATTTGCGGCAAAAAAGAGAACATCGAGTAAGCCCAATGGTGGGCACAGCCACTCTAGGGTCGGCTAAGCCTTTGTTTCCAGATTTCTCCGCATCGTTGCAAAAGAGCCGCACCCGACGGAAATCAGGTTCGTGGTGGGTGCTTACGATGTCATAATGGTCGGCGGCGGACACGCGGGAACGGAGGCGGCCCTCGCCGCGGCGCGTCTCGGGGCACGCACCCTGCTGCTTACCCACAACATCGAGACGATCGGCCAGATGAGCTGCAATCCGGCCATCGGGGGTATCGGTAAAGGCCATTTGGTCAAGGAGATCGATGCCCTCGGCGGACTCATGGCGCACGCCATTGATCGCGCGGGTATTCAGTTCCGTATCCTCAATGCCCGCAAGGGCCCTGCCGTACGCGCCACCCGTGCCCAAGCCGACCGCCTGCTTTACAAAGCCGAGGTCCGGAAGGCGGTCGAGAATCGGAAAGGCCTGGATCTGTTCCAACAGGCCGTGGACGATCTACTGGTGGAGAACGGACGGATCACGGGCGTGCTCACCCGGATGGGCCTGACCTTTCGGGCCCCTGCCGTGGTGCTGACGGTCGGAACCTTCCTCGGGGGCCGCATACATATCGGTCTTACCAACCATGAGGGCGGACGTGCCGGAGATCCGCCCGCCAATGCGCTAGCCCACCGGCTACGTGAGCTCCCCTTCCGGGTCGCTCGACTCAAGACCGGAACCCCACCCCGTATTGATGGACGCAGCATCGACTACTCAGTGCTTCAAGTACAGCCCGGCGACGATCCCGTGCCCGTTTTCTCTTTCCTCGGTCGGGCGGAGGACCACCCGCGCCAAGTGAGCTGCCATATCGCCCATACCAATACCCGTACCCACGAAATCATCTGGGCGGGTCTATCACGTTCACCCCTGTTCACCGGGGTCATCAAGGGAGTCGGGCCTCGTTATTGCCCCTCGATCGAGGATAAGGTGGTGCGTTTCGCTGCCAAGGATACGCATCAAATCTTCGTCGAGCCCGAAGGGCTCGGAACCTGCGAGGTCTACCCCAACGGTATCTCTACCAGCCTGCCCTTCGATGTACAGCAGGACTTGGTCCGCTCTCTGCGCGGCTTCGAGCAAGCCCGCATTACCCGCCCTGGCTATGCGATCGAATATGATTTCTTCGATCCCAGGGACCTGGAGCCCTCGTTGCAAACCCGCTTTATCGAAGGGCTGTTTTTTGCCGGCCAGATCAACGGTACCACCGGCTATGAAGAAGCGGCGGCACAGGGGCTGCTCGCCGGACTCAACGCCGTCTTATGGCTCCGAGGCGACGATCCCTGGTATCCGCATCGGGATCAAGGCTACCTGGGGGTTCTCGTGGATGATCTCATTACCTGTGGTACCCGAGAACCTTACCGCATGTTCACCAGCCGGGCCGAATACCGCCTGTTGCTGCGCGAGGATAACGCCGACCTACGTCTGACCGAGATCGGCCGCCGCCTGGGCTTGGTAGGGGACGAGCAATGGCGAGCCTTCGAGCGGAAACGTGAGACCATCGAGCAGGAGCGTGCACGGCTGAGAGATAGCTGGGTACGCCCGAATATCGCCGCCGCCGATTTACTCCGCGAGGTCCTAGGCGACGATCTGCGGCGGGAGAGCCGGGCCTTGGATTTGCTGACAAGACCGGAGGTGACCTATCGCTCCCTCATGCGTCTCCCCGGACTCGGTCCGGGCGTGGCGGATCCCAAGGCCGCGGAGCAGCTGGAAATCCAGTGTAAATACGCCGGTTATATCGAACGCCAGCAGGAGGAGATCGACCGCCAGCGGACCCAGGAGACCTTGCGCCTGCCCCCCGACTTCGACTTCGAGGGCATCCGGGGCTTATCTGCGGAGGTGCGCGAGAAGCTGGTCCGGGTCCGGCCCACGACCGTCGGTCAGGCGGCCCGTATCCCCGGAGTCACTCCGGCTGCGGTCTCTCTGCTATTGATCCATCTGAAACGGTGGTCGGGATAACGGGCTATCGGTTACCAGTCACCGATTTCCGAGGATCTCAAAAAGGTTCCACCCCTGGGATTTTCCAGGTCGTCAATCAAAAACAGTTCTTTCATTCTCACTTTTCAATCAGCTACCTGCTCAAAAACCGACAAGACATCCCTACCCCACACAGCACCTTGAATCTTTCAAGGCGTTCTCATGTCGACCATAAATACCAACAATACCTAATGTCCGATCAAGGAGTTGTCTCGGCACGATTGGCGGCGGGTCTTGCACGGATGGATGTTACCCTGGATGATGGCCAAATCGACACCATGGCCCGTTATCTTTTGCTTCTCCAACGCTGGAATCGGGCCTATAACCTGACCGCTGTGCGCGAGCTGTCGGCGATGGTCCCGAGGCATCTGCTGGACAGTCTATCTCTACTTCCCTATCTGTACGGTATTCGGCTCCTGGATATAGGAACCGGCCCGGGTCTGCCGGGCATTCCACTTGCGATCGCCACACCGAAGCGGGTTTTTCATCTGCTCGACAGCAACGGCAAAAAGGTCCGATTTCTACGCCAAGCGGTCATGGAGCTGGGGCTAACCAACGCCCTTGTGATCCAAGCCCGGGCGGAGGCATATCTACCTGGGCGGAAATTCGCTACCATTATCAGTCGGGCGGTGACCCCGCTGCCGGATCTATCGGCCATGACGGCGTATCTACCTAGGCGCCCCGTGCGTCTGCTCGCAATGCAGGGAAGGCGACCGGCGGACACCGAATTGGAAGGACTGGAGCCGCGCCCGGATATCCTGAACATCCACCGAGTCGAGATACCTTTTCTCGCCGCCGAACGTCACCTGATCGAGGTCCACTACGGCTGAGCGGCATGGCACGAATAATCGCGATCGCGAATCAGAAAGGCGGCGTCGGCAAGACCACGACGGCGGTCAATCTGACGGCTTCATTGGCCTCCATGGGACGGCGAGTGCTGCTCGTGGACCTGGACCCCCAGGGCAATGCCACCATGGGTTGCGGTGTGGACAAGAACGGCCTAGTCCATTCCGCTTGCGATCTCATGCTCGGCAACCGGGCTTTTCAGGAGTGCCTGATACGGGTCCCGAAGCCGGAATCCGGATTCGACCTGTTGCCCGCCAACGGCGATCTGACTGCCGCCGAGGTCGGACTCATGCGTTCATCCCGACGCGAGCAGCGACTGACCCGAATCTTGTCCGCTATAAAAGGGGACTACGAGCTGGTCATCGTTGACTGTCCGCCCTCACTCAATATGCTGACGGTCAATGCCCTGGTGGCTGCCCAGGGTGTCCTGATCCCGATCCAATGCGAGTATTACGCCCTGGAGGGCTTGTCGGCACTCCTGGACACCATCGGCCGTATCCGCTCCGGCCCCAACAGCAGATTGGCGATCGAGGGTATCCTGCGTACCATGTACGACCCCCGCAACAACCTAGCCAATCAGATATCGACTCAGTTGGTCACCCACTTCGACGATCAGGTTTACCGCACCATTATCCCGCGCAATATTCGGCTCGCCGAGGCCCCGAGTCATGGCCAGCCAGCCCTGCTTTACGATAAGACCTCCAAAGGTGCCGTCGCCTATCTCGCCCTGGCCGGCGAGATTCTACATCGACAGAGAAAGCACCGCCCCAAGGTCGCCGACGTACCGGCTGCGGAGGCTCCGAGATCGGAGGTATGATCCAAATTCATGTCTGCTAAGAAAAAAGGCCTCGGTCGTGGGCTGGACGCACTGCTCGGCGGTATTCGAGAGCTGGAGTCCGATGCCACCATCAAGGGGGAGCAAACCGGGATGGATGACCCGACGATTGCGGGGGCCGTCAGCCTGCCGATCGAGTCGATCGAAGGTGGACGTCATCAACCGCGACATGGGTTCGACCCGGACAGCCTGCGCGAGCTGGCAGATTCCATCACCGCCCAGGGCGTGATTCAGCCAATCTTGGTACGCCCGGTCGGGACCGGGCGTTACGAAATCATCGCCGGGGAACGGCGCTGGCGGGCCTCCCGGCAAGCCGGGCTCACGGAGATACCGGTACTGGTGCGGGAGGTGGACGAGCAATCCGCAATCGCCATCGCCCTGATCGAGAACATCCAGCGGGAGGACCTTGATCCACTGGAAGAGGCAGGGGCCCTGGAATACCTCCTGACCGAGTTTGAGCTGACCCACCAGCAGGTCGCGGAGGCGGTCGGAAAATCCCGCACCACGGTGACCAATCTACTGCGCCTGCTGGAGCTGAACGACGATGTCAAACAGCAGCTCCAAGACCGGCGTCTGGAGATGGGACATGCCCGGACCCTCCTGGGATTGCAGGGACCACAACAAAGCGAGGCCGCTACCCGAGTCATTGCCCATGGGCTATCCGTGCGGGAGACCGAGAAACTGGTGCAACGCCTGCGAGCGACGGATCAGAAACCACCGCCGGCCTTGCCCCCCGAACCCAAGCCCGACCCCGATATCACGAGGCTGCAAGAGGATCTCGGCGTACGGCTCGGCGCCCGAGTCCGAATCGAGCACGGCAGCCGGGGTACGGGCAAACTGGTCATCGCGTACAACAGCCTCGATGAGCTCGACGGGATCCTGGCCCATATAAAGTAAGGCGACCTTTTCAAAGGGCCCTCATACGACCGATTTTTAGATAATAGCTTTAAAAACATAAAGTTGTTTTTTAATAGACCATTTCTCCACGAAGGGGCTCCATAAGGATCTCTCAAAAATTTAAGGTGAAATCGGATACCAACAGGCTCTCGAAATTTCGGTTGCAACGGGCAATGTTGCGGCGCATCATGATACCCTTCCAGGGGAAACGACAGATAATTTAGAAAATTCCACCTTTGTTTTCAAATCTCGATGCAAAAATGCAGTTTCTATGGTTTTACAATCAGTTATGGAATTAAAGACGATAGAGCACCCCTATTACCTACGGGCACCTTGATTTTTTCAAAGGTGCCCCAACAGGCGGCTGATCGGGGTTTGACGGTATCATCGGCAATCCATATACTGCCCCATCGGCAAGGGAATACCCCCGAGGTGCATAGAAGAGCCCATGCAACAGCCGGGTATGCGGCAGACCAAGGGTATTTTGATCGCCCAGATTACCCTGATGCCTATTCTGACAGCTGCGGCCTCACCTTTCGGCTCGTCGGTTGCATTATCGGTTCTGATCGGGGCATTGGTATGCCTGATGGCGAATGCGGTCTTCGCTTTCCGGATCTTCCGGCAATACCGGACCCAAGAGCCGGAATCGCTCTTGGCGCGGTTTTACGGCGCGGAGTTCGTCAAGCTATCCCTGGCCTTGGGGCTATTCGTCATCGTCTTCACGACGATCGGAGATTTGAGCGTACCTGCCCTGTTCGCCGCCTACTTCACCGTACAGGTGCTACCCGTGATCCTCGCGTCCGGCCGAAATACTTATTAGCTGTCGACAAAAGATGAAGACTTTATCATGTGTACAAACATCCCGTGTGAGGACATTAGGCAGTTAAAATAGGTTTCTCAATGGCCGGCTTTTCACGTGGATATGGGCATTCATCAAGAAGTTGTGGGGTTATGGCTTAGCCATCATTGCAGTAGCCTTTGTTCTGTCAATAGTACACTCCGCGTTTGCGCAGTAAAGAAGGTCTAGGGGGTATGCTGTTCATTCCCCTTCCTTAATTGGATTTGGGATATTTTGTGTGGCATAAAGGGGGATGACTGGAGAAATAGCTAAAGGAGTTGGGTTATGAGCACATTCAGGCATTGGAGGTGGAAACATTGGATGCAGCTATTGCATCCGTGGTGGAGTCGGATACGGATGAATCAGTAGCTGACAAGGTGCTCCGAACAATTAGTTAAAGCATACTAGCGTTGTCCGGTCGGTTTAGACTTCTTCGTATTAAACACCCGAGAGACAATCAATGGCTTCTTCCGAAACGCTCACGTCCCAAGGCTACATCAAGCACCATCTGACCAACCTCACCCTCGGCAATCATCCAGAGCAGGGTTGGACCTTCGCGGCCTCGGCGGAAGGAGCGGCGGAAATGGGCTTCTGGGCCATCCACGTCGATACCATGTTCTTCTCGCTGCTGCTCGGTGGTCTGTTTCTCTGGTTCTTTAAAAAGGTCGCCAACAAGGTCACGGCGGGGGAACCGGGTAGGGCGCAGAATTTCGTGGAGTGGATTGTCGACTTCGTGGAAGAAAATGTCCGTGGCTCCTTCAGCGGCAAGAATCCCCTGGTCCCCCCCTTGGCCTTGACCATCTTCGTCTGGGTCTTCCTGATGAACCTCATGGACCTAGTCCCGGTCGACCTCATCCCCTATGCATTCCAAGCGGTAGCCGCACTGTTCGGTGCGGACCCGCATCATGTGTTCTTGAAAGTCGTCCCCACCACCGATCCGAACGCCACCTTCGGCATGTCGTTGACGGTCTTCTTTCTTGTCGTTTATTACAGCATCAAGATCAAGGGAGTCGGCGGATTTTTCGGCGAGTTGACACTCCAGCCATTTGGCAAATGGGGCCTACCCGCTAACCTAGTGTTGGAAGGTATCAACCTCCTCTCCAAACCCGTCTCGCTTGCCCTACGACTGTTCGGAAACCTGTATGCCGGCGAGATGATCTTCATCCTGATCGCACTCATGTACGGCCATAATATCGCCGTGAGTCTCGGTGGCGGCCTGCTGCAGCTCGGGTGGGCCATCTTCCATATCCTAGTCATTACCTTGCAAGCCTTCATCTTCATGGTGTTGACCATCGTCTATTTGGATATGGCACATCACCATCACTGATCGATTTCAACTTTACTCACACCCACTAAAAAGGGGGAAACTATGGAGTTCGCTCAAGCAGTCGTTTTCATCGCAGCCGGTCTCATGCTGGGTCTGGGTGCCCTTGGTGCCGCCGTCGGTATCGGTGTCCTCGGTGGACGTTTCCTCGAAGGTGCCGCACGCCAGCCCGAATTGATCCCCATGCTCCGTACCCAGTTCTTCATTGTCATGGGTCTTACCGACGCCCTGCCGGTCATCTCGATCGCCATGGGTCTGTACTTGATGTTCGCTGTCTGACGAGAAGATCCCACCCCTGAGCTCGGATCAAGGCGCTCGCCCCTTTCGAGGCAACGACATGAACATCAATCTGACTCTCGTACTCCAGATGATCGCGTTCACAGCGTTCGTCTGGTTCTGCATGAAGTTCGTCTGGCCGCCCATCGTTAACGCGCTGGCGGAACGCAAGGCAAAAATCGCCGAAGGCTTGGCAGCGGCTGAACGCGGCCACAAGGAGCAAGAGCTCGGAGCACAACGGGCGGCCAAGACCATGAAGGACGCCAAGACCAAGGCCGGCGACATCGTGAGCCAAGCCCAAAAGCGCGCCACCGAGATCATCGACGAGGCCAAACAGGATGCCCGCGAGGAAGGCACACGACTGGTCCACGCGGCGCAGGCCGAGATCGAGCAGGAGACCAACCGGGCCCGCGAAGAGCTGCGGGGGAAGATCGCGGTCTTGGCCATTGCGGCGGCAGAGAAGATCCTGGAGAAAGAAATCGACCCAGCCGCGCACGGCACCATCGTCGATTCTTTCGCGCAACAGCTCTAAGGTGCGCTCATGGCTGGAGACATCACGACCATTGCACGGCCCTATGCTGAAGCCGTCTTCGCACGGGTACGGGAGACCGAGCAGCAAGAGGCCTGGAGCAATGCCCTGGCTACCCTGTCGGCAATCACCGCCGATCCCGCCATGGCGGAGCAGATCGGCAACCCGAACCTACCGCGCGAACGTCTCCGCAGCGTGATCCTGGAGGTTGCCGGCGACGGGTTACCGGTGGAAGCCGGTAACCTGGTCTCGCTACTGACGGCGAATAACCGACTATCCCTCCTTCCTGAAATCGCCCGCCTCTTCGGAAGACTCGCGACACAGCACCAAGGTATCCGCCAAGTGCGGATATCGAGTGCCTTCGAGCTTCGGGAGGATGCACGGAAAGACCTAGCCATAGCGCTCGAAAAACGCCTCGGGGCTCAAGTGGAAGTAACGACCGAGACCGATCCATCCCTGGTGGGAGGCGTCCGGGTTCACGTCGGGGACTTGGTGATCGACGGGTCCGTGCGCAGCAAGCTGCACAAGTTGGCCACCGAATTGCAATTCTAACGGGAAACCGCCATGCAACTGAATCCATCCGAAATCAGCGATCTGATCAAGCAAAAGATCGAGCAATTCGAGCTTACGACTGAAGCCCACACGGAAGGCACTATTGTCAGTCTGACCGACGGTATCGCCCGCATTCATGGCCTTTCCGATGCCCAGTATTATGAAATGTTGGAGTTTCCCGGCAACACCTATGGGCTGGCGCTGAATCTGGAGCGGGATTCCGTGGGTGCGGTGGTACTCGGCGAGTACACGCACTTATCAGAAGGCGACTGGGTGCTCTGCACCGGGCGCGTGCTGGAGGTCCCCGTCGGCGAATCCCTGCTGGGTCGCGTCGTCGATTCTCTGGGCAATCCCCTTGATGGCAAGGGCCCGATCGAGGCGACCGCAACCTCTCCCATCGAAAAGGTCGCCCCCGGCGTCATCAGCCGTAAATCGGTGGACCAACCGGTGCAGACGGGCCTGAAGGCCATCGATTCCATGGTGCCCATCGGCCGCGGCCAACGGGAGCTGATTATCGGTGACCGCCAAACGGGCAAGACAGCCGTAGCCATCGATACCATCATCAACCAAAAAGGCACCGACATAAAGTGTATTTATGTTGCCGTCGGCCAAAAGAACTCGTCGGTAGCCGGGATCCAACGCAAGCTCGAAGAGCACGGCGCTATGGATCACACCATCATCGTGTCCTCGGGCGCTGCCGACTCCGCGGCCATGCAGTATATCGCCCCCTACTCGGGCTGCACGATGGGTGAATACTTCCGCGATAAGGGCGAAGACGCCCTGATCATCTATGACGATCTGACCAAACAGGCTTGGGCCTATCGGCAAGTCTCCCTGTTGCTGCGTCGTCCGCCAGGTCGTGAGGCCTACCCAGGCGATGTCTTCTACTTGCATTCACGCCTGCTCGAACGGGCCGCACGGATCAACGCGGAGCACGCGGAGCAGCTAACCGACGGCAAAGTCAAAGGCAAGACCGGCTCACTGACCGCCCTGCCGATCATCGAGACCCAGGCCGGGGATGTATCCGCCTTCGTACCCACCAACGTCATCTCCATCACCGACGGACAGATCTTCCTGGAGACCGACCTGTTCAATGCCGGTATCCGCCCGGCCATCAACGCCGGACTCTCGGTATCCCGGGTCGGTGGTGCCGCCCAGACCAAGGTCATCAAAAAGCTCGGCGGCGGGGTACGGCTGGCCCTAGCCCAATATCGGGAGCTGGCCGCCTTCTCCCAGTTCGCTTCCGACCTGGACGAAGCCACGCGCAAGCAGCTGCAACGCGGCGAGCGCGTGACCGAGCTCATGAAGCAAGTCCAGTATGCCCCCTTGAGTGTCGGTCAGATGGCGGTCTCCCTATTCGCCGCCAACGAGGGTTATCTGGATGACCTGGAAGTCAACACGGTGGTGGATTTCGAGCACGCCTTGCAGACCTACATGAAGATCAGCCAATCGGAGCTTATCGATAAGATCGATACCACCGGTGACTACGACGATAAAATCGCGGATGCCCTGCACGCGGCGATCAAGGATTTCAAGGCGACCCATACTTGGTAACCAAATAAGGCCCTGGCTCCCGGTGAGAACATCGGGAGATAGGCGGGTTATACCGCAATGCCATTAAATTAAATTAAGCCTCAAAGCCTCTCTCCGCGGGAGAGGGGTTGGAGAGAGGGCGTGAAAAATAGCGCACGATCAATCGCAAATGGCGTCGGTGAAGCTTAACTCAATAACAGTGGACTATACCGGGGGGCAGCAAACACCAAATATTGTTGCAATTATATGAAGAATGCGAGTATGTCAACAACAATGGGTTTAACACTATCGGAACCCCGGTTGTTCTTGAATCATATCTCCTTACCTGCTGAAACAAGACTAAGAGTGACTTTCGATGATGATAATGAGGTATTGGAGATACATAAGGTATCGAGAAGAAGGTAAAACGGAATGAATGAATATGTTTTCGAACATCGACTCTCCTTGCACTTATCGAAAATGAAGTTGAAAGTTTAATTATAAAGCCCTAAATAAGCCCCTAAAAAAGAGAAGCATATAAGTAAAATATACGCAAAGTTTATCTATATACATTGGAGGAACAGTTTAAAGATCAAGATATCGACAAACATCAGCATGAGGAGTCAATCTTCAAGTTTATTGCTCAGGGAAATCTTGTCCTAAACGGTAAGCACAAAATTACCTCCGGCATGTGGTTTGTAGTCAGGACCAACACACCGTACGAAATTTATACTGAGGAAGGTTATGTCTCATTGTCAGGGTATACAGTAACTGCCGCACCGGAAGGGGAGGCTAAGAGCCATTTATTTAATTGAAGAAAAATCTGAGCTAAGGAAGAAAATAAGGAAGATTAACTCGGATTACCAACAGCTATGCTACTCTGTTCTGTGCCTTTTAGCAGCCGGTTGTATGTGGCGGTAGGCTGTAGGAAATAGCGGGGTGCCCCTAACCCGCACGGCTATCTTAAGGCCTTTTGTGAAGGTAGTTGTGAGGTGAAATGTAAACGACAATCGGCGGTCCGCATTGATCCAAATCGGGATGCTGACGGCTGGGAGCTGAACACATGGCCGGCGCGAAAGAAATACGCACCAAGATTGCCAGTATCAAGAGTACACAGAAAATCACCAAGGCCATGGAAATGGTCGCGGCGTCCAAGATGCGCAAGGCACAGGAGCGCATGTCCGCCTCCCGTCCCTTCGCCGAGAAGATGCTGCAGGTGATTTCTCACCTACGCCATGCGGTGCCGGAATACAAGCACAGCTACCTAGCGACCGAACGCGAGGTCAAGCGCGTCGGCTATATCGTGGTCTCCTCCGATCGTGGTTTGTGCGGCGGACTCAACAGCAATCTGTTCCGCAAGATAGTCCGTGAAATCAAGGCCCAGCAACAAGCCGAGGTCGAGATCGCGTTTGCCACCATCGGCAACAAGGCCCTCGGCTTCTTCAAACGCTTTGGTGGCAACGTCCTGGCACAAGCGACCCACCTCGGCGATCAACCCCATATCGAGGATCTGATCGGCATCGTCAAGGTGATGCTGGATGCTTACGAAGCCGGTAAGATTGATGCCATCCATATCGCAGGCAATGTGTTCATGAACACCATGACACAACGACCGGATATCCGGCAGCTGGTGCCGATCAAAGCGGATGATGCCGAAATGAACAAGGTGATGCGCCACCACTGGGACTACATCTACGAGCCGGACGCCAAAACGGTGCTGGATGCCCTGCTCATGCGCTATATCGAGTCCCTGGCCTACCAAACGGTGGTAGAGAACGGGGCCTGCGAGCAAGCCGCACGCATGGTCGCTATGAAATCCGCCTCCGATAATGCCGGCAATCTCATCGACGAGCTACAGCTCATCTACAACAAGGCCCGCCAAGCCGCAATCACCCAGGAGATTTCCGAGATCGTCAGCGGGGCGGCTGCGGTTTAAGGAGACCTTGAGAAATCGCGTCTCTGCAACGTTTCGAGTAGCCAAGCGAAAACATTTCGCTTGGCTCTTAAACTTTCAATCACGTGCGTGCTTCGGAAACGAGCCGGGCATCTCTGCCCCATACAGGCACCCTGAAACCTTCAAGGTGCTCTTGACCGAATTTGCGGCGACCGATGCCGGATCGCTTGAACCTATGTGTTGAGACGCCACGAGGCGGAAAGAGGAAAGGCTTATGAGTTCTGGTAACCTGGTGCAAATCATCGGTGCCGTGGTAGATGTGCAGTTTCCCCGCGACGAGATGCCGAAGGTCTACGATGCCTTAACAATCAACGAGGTTGGCCTGACGCTCGAAGTGCAGCAGCAGCTCGGTGACGGCATCGTGCGCACCATCGCCATGGGCTCCACCGACGGTCTGCGTCGTGGCTTGATCGCCAAAGGTACGGGTGCGGCCATCAAGGTCCCGGTCGGCACCGCTACCCTGGGCCGTATCATGGATGTCCTGGGTGAGCCCGTGGACGAGAAGGGGCCGGTAAAATCCGAGGCTCGGTGGCCCATCCATCGGGTTCCGCCCAAGTTCGAAGACCAAGCAGCCGCCACCGAACTCCTGGAGACGGGCATCAAGGTCATTGATCTCATTATGCCCATCGCCAAAGGCGGCAAGGTGGGCTTGTTCGGCGGTGCCGGTGTCGGTAAGACGGTCACCCTGATGGAGCTGATCCGCAACATCGCCGTGGAGCACTCCGGTTATTCGGTGTTCGCGGGGGTCGGCGAGCGGACCCGCGAGGGCAACGACTTCTACCACGAGATGATGGAGTCGAACGTCCTCGACAAAGTGGCCCTGGTATACGGCCAGATGAACGAGCCACCGGGAAACCGGGCGCGCGTGGCCCTGACGGGTCTGACCATGGCCGAATACTTTCGCGACGAGGGCCGCGATGTATTGATGTTCATCGACAACATCTACCGTTACACCCTGGCCGGTACTGAGGTTTCCGCCCTGCTCGGGCGCATGCCCTCGGCGGTGGGTTACCAGCCAACCCTGGCCTTGGAAATGGGCCTGCTGCAAGAACGCATCACCTCGACCCGCACCGGCTCCATCACCTCGTTCCAAGCGGTGTATGTCCCCGCGGACGACCTCACTGACCCGTCGCCAGCCACCACCTTCGCTCACCTCGACGCTACCCTGGTGCTGTCGCGGCAGATTGCGGAGCTGGGCATCTATCCGGCGGTGGATCCACTGGACTCCACCAGCCGAATTCTCGATCCCAACGTGGTCGGCCAGGAACACTACGAGACGGCACGTTCGGTCCAAGGCACCCTACAGCGCTATAAGGAGCTTAAGGACATCATCGCCATTCTGGGTATGGACGAGCTATCCGACGAGGACAAGCTGATCGTAGCCCGGGCACGTAAGATTCAGCGTTTCCTCTCCCAACCCTTCTTCGTAGCGGAAGTCTTCACAGGTTCTTCCGGTAAATATGTGTCCCTGAAGGACACCATCGCGGCCTTCCAGGCCATCGTCGGCGGCGAATACGACCATCTTCCGGAGCAGGCCTTCTACATGGTCGGTGGAATCGAAGAGGCCGTGGCAAAAGCCGAGAACATGTAACCGCCGGGAGATTTCCCCATGGCAATGACTGTTCATGTCGACATCGTGAGCGCCGAGGGGGCCATCCACTCGGGACAGGCGGCGATGGTTTATGCGCCGGCGGAGATGGGCGAGGTCGGTATCGCGCCCCGGCATACACCGATGATCACGCGACTGAAGGCCGGTGATGTCCGGGTTGCGTCCGAGAGCGGAGAGATCGAGTACTTCTACGTCTCCGGGGGAATGATCGAGGTTCAACCCCATGTAGTGACCGTACTGGCAGACACGGCGATCCGCGCCCGGGATCTGGATGAGGCCGCGGCGGAGGAAGCCAAACGGCGGGCGGAAGATGCGTTGGCCGGCAAGACCGCCGAGTTCGAGTATGCTAAAGCCCAGGCGGAGCTTGCAGAGGCTGTGGCCCAGTTGCGTGCGATCGAGAAGCTGCGCAAAATGAGGGGTGGCTGAGGCTGAGTAGATCGACAAGCACCTTGCTCGTGGAGTGTTCATATCTCTGCCGAGTAACCACTGCGATTATGGCTCTCCTATCCCTGGACTAAAGATAAGCAGAGCGAACGTTCCCCGGTTCCCATAATCGAAGGGGCCTTGAAGAATCGCATCCCTGCAATTTTCCAAGTCCCAAAGCGGAAAGGTTATGCTTTGCTCCCACTTTTCAAGCACACGTATGCTTGAAAAGTGGCTACGCCTGTATTTGACCTATGTCGATTGCAGAACTCACGATCCCTTCCCCATTCCGGCTGGCTGCTCTTACCCACACCTAACCCAGGCTATTTTTTGGCTCTCTTGCATTTGGTGTGGGTAGCGCCATTTCTCCCATCGCGCAGGGTAGCCCGCTCCAAGCCTACTCTGTGCCCTTCTTTTTGCCTGTAAGCTCGAACCCGTCGCCAAGCCAAACGTCAGAGGGTTTCATCATGGACCCGTTGTCGTTGTTTACCGTTGTGCTCGGCCTTCCGGCTCCTTGGGAGGTCGTTGACGTGGCCTTCGATCCCAAATCGGGCCGAATCGATTTCCATCGCGCCTTCGCCCCGGGGACGCGATCTTCTTGTCCGCATTGTGGGGCGGAACACCAGCCGGTCCACGACACGCTTGAGCGCGACTGGTGTCACCTGAACTTCTTTTCGCAAGCCTAACATCCACGCCAAGGTGCCCCGTGTGCGCTGCGGGACCCTGCGCCAAGACTACTAGGTCGTGGCGCCCTGGGCGCCCCAACAGCAGCGTCAGCCTAACGGATGGAGGCCTTACTGGTCACTCTCTGTAAAGCGATGGCGGTCTCTCAGGTCACTCAATTGCCTGGCGTCAGCGACGGGCGCGTCTGGCGCACTCTCGATCGTTACGTCGATCAGGCGCACGCTCAAGAGGACTTCTCGACCGTAACAAGGCGGTTGACGAAGTGCGTCGCCAAGAAGTCAAAAGGGCCCCGGAGCTGCGGCGTACACGCTACATCTGGCTCAAGGACAAGCCCGCTTGGAGTAACCGCCAGAAAGCCCCGTTTGCGGAACTCAAGCGCCGAAACCTCAAGACACACCGTGGCTTCCGGATCCAGGAAACGTTACGCAAGATCTTCCACAGCGCTCAGAGCGCGGCGCAAGCCGAGCTGCTCCTCGACAGATGGTACAGCTAGGCGCGCCGTTGCCGCCTGGAGCCGATCAAAGCGGTGGCTAAGACGCTTTAAGAAGCACTGGCCAAGCCTCCTTCAATGCGTTCGATTCCAGGCTCACCAACGACGTGTCGAGGCGATCAATTCGCTCATCCAGGCCGCCAAAGCCAGGGCCCGCAGCTACGGGACCACCAGGCACCTGATTTCCATCTCTACCTTGTGGCGGGTAAGTTGACCCAGCTGCCGACTTCTCCGTTCGTCGTCCAGTCGGGGCTTCCCCTCACGACTTGAGTCAGGTCGCTATGACCCGCTACCCACACCAAACGCAAGAGAGCCAATTTTCTCCCCGCAGCCCTTACTTGATTTTTTCCGATGGGGACAGCCCAGCTCATAAATCCCCGCCGGTGCGATCAACTTGGCTACGGAGCTTTTCGATTCCACGGGGCGGCGTGAATCGCCAAGTCCCAGAGCGAGGCGGCGTAATATGGATGGTGCATAAGCTCCACAAAGAGCCGCACCCAATTACATTCCTGCAATTTTTCGAGCTGCAAAGCAGAAACGAGGTTCTCGCTTTGCTTCCATTTCTCAAGGTGTTCTAATATCGATTCGGCTTTCCGAATCACCCATGGCATAACCCCCTTCGACTATGACCGACCAAGCGATCGAAAACGGAAAACTCGTCTCTCTTACCTACAGCATCTGTGATCGATTCGACCATGTGCTGGAGCAGTCCGATCTACCTGTAAGCTATATCCATGGTGGTCAAACCGAGCTCGTCGGCGGCATGGACCGGGCAGTGGCCGGGAAACGTGCCGGTGACACGATCCATATCGAGCTAGGACCAGATCAAGGCATCGGCCCCTACGATCCGGACCTCACCTTTACCGACGATATCGAAAATGTCCCGCCCCAGTTCCGTCATGTAGGTACCGAGGTACCGATGGAGAACGAATCGGGCGAGGCCAAGACCTTTTATGTCACCAAGATCGAGAATGGGCAGTTGACCGTGGACGGTAACCACCCCCTGGCTGGAAAGGACCTACGCATTCGGGTACAGATCAAGGAGGTCCGCGACCCTACGGAGCAGGAGCGCATGAAGGACGGCATGGCCCATTCGACACCCTGGGGACAACATTGAACGCGAACATCCAACGATATTTTACAAGGGAATAGCTCCGCCATGAAGCTGGGTATCGTCGTACTCGCCGCAGGACAGGGCAAGCGGATGCATTCACGGCTACCGAAGGTCCTGCACCCGCTGGCCGGAAGACCCTTGCTGGCCCATGTTCTGGATACGGCGCAGACCCTCGGGCCCACGCGGATCTGTGTCGTCTACGGCTACGGTGGCGATTTGGTACCCCGGCGGATGGCCGACTACGACTGTATCTGGGCGCAGCAGGCCAAACAGCTCGGAACCGGCCACGCTGTCATGCAGGCACTACCTCGGATGCAGGACATGGACCGAATCCTGGTCCTCTATGGCGATGTGCCACTGACCCGGCCGGCAACCCTCCGACGCCTGATAGACGCCGCAGCGGAAACCGACCTGGGTATATTGACCGCCGTGATCGAGGATCCCACCGGCTACGGGCGCATCATCCGCGACGAGTCCGGACGGGTCTTGCGCAGCGTGGAGCACAAGGATGCCACGGCAGCCGAGCTGCGGATCGACGAAGTCAACACAGGCTTCCTGGTCGCGGATCGAACTCGGTTGGATAGCTGGCTCGCAGGCATCGGCAACCGGAATACACAGGGTGAGTATTACTTGACCGACGTCTTCGCTTCGGCCGTCGGTGAAGGGGTGGAAATTGCGACCAGTCAGCCGCAGACTCGAGACGAGATATGCGGTATCAATGACCGAGTCCAGTTCGCAGCCCTGGAGCGTATCCTCCAACGCCGTCAAGCCGAGGACCTGATGCGCAGCGGTGTCACCCTTGCCGACCCCGCTCGACTCGATATCCGCGGCCGGCTGCACACAGGGGAAGACGTCAGTATCGATGTAAATGTAATCATCGAAGGCGATGTCCGGCTGGCCGCCGGGGTATCCATCGGACCCAACTGTCTACTTCGGGACTGCACGCTAGGCCCTGGCACCCAAGTTTTTGCCAACAGCATCATCGAAAGTGCTGCCGTCGGCGCAGAGGCCCGCATCGGTCCCTTCTCCCGGCTGCGCCCGGAGGCCAAGTTGGCGGACCATGTGCATACGGGCAACTTTGTCGAAATCAAGAAATCCGAGATCGGCAAGGGCAGCAAGGTCAATCATTTGACCTATGTAGGCGACACCCGCATCGGCAGCGACGCCAATGTTGGTGCCGGGACCATTACCTGTAACTACGACGGCGTGAATAAGCACCCGACGGTGATCGGTGATCGTGCCTTCATCGGCTCCAACACCTCCCTGGTCGCACCAGTAGAGATCGGCGAAGGAGCCACCGTCGGTGCCGGTTCCGTTGTCTCCCGCAAGGTGCCGACCGGAAAGCTCACCCTCACCCGTGCCCGACAGACCACCTTAGAAGGCTGGCAGCGGCCGAGCAAAAAGCCGAAGACTTCCTGAAAGCCCAGCAAAAAATCCATCCGTTGTATACCGAAAGGATCCCTGAATAATCGCCTCCCTAGCAAGCTTTCACGATTCGATGCGAGAATGCAATTTCTCACACTGTGACCTGGAAAATTTCAAGGATGGAATTTTTCCGGATCCCCGGAAATCCTCCCGTGGATATCCGTAGCCCCCCTATCGTCCACTTCCCCAGGGCTACCGAATGATCATTCGATGGAAAGCAACGGCTTGGCGATTTCAGACGCTTAAGCACGCCGAGAGACTGAAATAACCGCCATCAGTTACCCATTGTGAGTACGGATTACTGGTAACATCGAGCGAGCAGGATTTTTATAGAAATTTCAGCCGCAAATGAACGAAAATGGCCGCAAATAAAGGTTAAGAGGCTGTCTAGCCCCCCCTGCAATAGATGACTGGATGAAAATTAACTCTATGTTTTTAAAGGTGTTATCTAGATAGAGACTGTCTAAAAAGGCAGGCTCTAAAGGGGCCAGGAAGCATCGCTGATAGCGGGCCGATCTCGACCGATTTGCGTTGATTTGCGTTCATTGGCGGCAAAAAAAAGCTGCCGATGGAACAACCGAGCCGATGTTATCGATATTTCGGTATGGCTGATATGAGTAACCCTTAACTCTCGGGGTCCGATCCGGCCAGGGTGTTCAAGCCGGCGCACTCCTAAAGAGTCGAGTAGATAACCCGACCTTACCGGCTTGCTTACCTGCCAACGGCTTGTTTCAGCAGTAATTATCATTCGGTAGCCCTGTCCACTTCCCCCCAATACCCAAAGAGAATCAACCATGTGCGGTATCGTCGGCGGCATCTCCCAACGTGAAGTCGCGGCCATCTTTCTGGAGGGACTACGACGCCTCGAATACCGCGGCTACGATTCAGCCGGTATGGCGATACTCGCGGCACCGGGTGAGCTGAGGCGCATCCGCACGCTGGGAAAGGTGCAATGTCTCGCCGATGAGATCGCGCGCAATCCACTACCCGGTCGGTTGGGAATCGCCCATACCCGTTGGGCGACCCATGGCGAGCCCTCGGAGCGCAACACCCATCCCCATATCTGCCGCGACCGGTGTGCCGTCGTCCACAACGGCATCATCGAAAACTACCAACTACTGCGTGACAGGCAATCGGCCACCGGTCATGCCTTCACCTCCGACACCGATACCGAGGTCATCGTCCATGCCCTTTACGATCGGCTCGAAGCCGGCCAAGGGCTACCGGAGGCGACGCGCGAAATCACCCGGTTATTTGCAGGAAGCTATGCCCTGGGCGTGCTCGATACCCGGGACCCGGACCGTCTAGTTGCGGCAAGATACGGCAGTCCACTAGTCATCGGTCTGGGCTTCGGCGAGAACTTCATTGCCTCCGACGTCTTCGCCCTGCTTGCGGTTACCCAACGCTTCATTTTTCTCGAAGACGGGGACATCGCCGAGATCACCCGCGATGCGATCCACATCCGGAACGCCGACGGCGAGCCCGTGGAGCACCCGGTCAAGACCTCTGGACTCTATGCGGATACCATCGATCGTGGTCGATACCGGCACTATATGCTCAAGGAAATCTTCGAGCAGCCCCGTGCCATCGAGAATACTCTGCAAGGACGAATCTCCCGTACCCGCGTCTTACCGCAGGCATTCGGCAACGAGGCCGAGCGGATTTTTCAAGGGATCGAGGCGGTCACCATCGTGGCCTGCGGCACTAGCTTTCACGCCGCTCTAGTAGCGCGATACTGGATCGAGTCACTTACCGGCCTACCTTGTAACGTCGAGATAGCCAGCGAGTACCGCTACCGCAAGCAGGTGGTGCTTGCCGGTACCCTCTTCGCCACCATTTCCCAATCCGGCGAGACCGCCGATACCTTGGCCGCGCTGCGGATGGCCAAGCAGCTCGATTATGCCGCTATCCTAGCCATCTGCAACGTCCCCCAGAGCTCCTTGGTCCGAGAGTCCGACTTGGTGTTCCTGACCCACGCCGGCCCCGAGATCGGTGTGGCCTCCACCAAGGCCTTCACCGCGCAGCTAACCGCTCTGCTACTGCTGACCACCGCTATCGGCCACTACCATGGCCTGGACCGGGAGAGCGAGGAACAATGCGTGGGTCTCCTACATGCCCTACCCGGAAAAATCGAGGAGGTATTGGCCCTGGATGGGACGCTAAGGACCCTCAGCGAACGTTTCGTGGAGAAACAACACACCCTGTTTTTAGGACGCGGTGACCAGTATCCCATCGCCTTGGAAGGGGCATTGAAGCTCAAAGAGATCTCCTACATCCATGCCGAGGCCTACCCCGCTGGAGAACTCAAGCATGGCCCCCTGGCGCTCATCGATGAGGCCATGCCCGTGGTGGCCGTAGCACCCAACGACAAGCTGCTGGAAAAGCTCAAGTCCAACCTCGAAGAGGTCCGCGCCCGCGGCGGCGAGCTGTTCGTGTTTGCCGATGACCGTGTCACCATGGCGGAAGGTGAGTATACGACTGTCGTCAAGGTGCCTAGGATCGACGGCTTGATTTCTCCCCTGCTCTTCACCATCCCGCTTCAACTCCTGGCCTATCATGTGGCGGTGCTCAAAGGCACCGACGTGGATCAACCGCGGAACCTAGCCAAATCCGTCACCGTCGAATAAGCGCCTCCGGCCCATGGGTACCTCGAATATCCAAGGTACCTTGGAGGAGCACAGGAAAGTGAGGGAGCGTAAGCGACGAGCGGAGTGCGACGACCCCCGCGTAGCCGTAGGGCCGAGCGTTTCGTCGGAGCGCGGCGCGTGAGCGCCGGCGGAGACAAAATGCAAGGCCATGCGACACGGCGTCAAGTCCTTGCGGGAGTCCTGGCGCCGCGCGGAGTGCGCGCCGGGACGGACGCAGGGCGAACGTGGGCCGCCGAAGGCAACGGCCGTCGCCTGATTTTTTGCACCCGAAATCGGACGAACCCCATTTCGGGTTTCGCGAAAAATGGCGACGCTCCGGCCATGTCTGCCGGGTCGCCGCGGGTGATTACTCACCCGCGGCGACCACAGATCCAGACGTGCCTAATTCGGGCATCCGGCTCCTCGGCCTCGACATTCGCTACATGACGTAAACACTATGGACCACGCGTGCGGGCGGAAGGGGGCAGCGTTGCCGCAGACGGGTGAACGCCGACCCGCTCAGGCGCGCCACCCGGGAGCAACGGTTGAGTCACTTAATATCAGCGCTGCTCCGCCTCATGACGGAATCGCGACCGCGCTCGAGCGTTGCCGGTGATCCCGGAGTAGACGTCATGGCCCCGAAGCTTGCAGCTCAGTGCCCACGGCTGCTCCGCCACCGGCTGGTGACGGTTGCGGCCGCACCAATGCTCTATCTGCCACACGGCTCGACTGAAGCGAGCCTTAGCGGTCTTGCGGTGGACCACCCAGCGCCCCTTCCTGAAGCGCCCCCAATCGTACGTGAAGCCAAGCCGGTCGAGCTGCGCTCGCGTGGCGAGCCCTGTTCTCCTGGCCGGGATGGACGACGAAAGTCCACCAGTTCGGTCTTTTTCTGGGTGCCAAGTCAACCCATAGCGCGCAAAACGCTTGGGCAGCACGTCCAGCACCCTCCGTGCGTCCTCTTCCCGCTCGAAGACCAGCAACGCATCACCGGAGCGTCGCCATTTTTCGCGAAATCCGAAATGGGGTCCGTCCGATTTCGGGTGCAAAAAATTAGCGACGGCCATGGCCTTCGGCGGCCCACGTTCGTCCTGCGTCCATCCCGGCGCGCACTCCGCTCGTCGCTTACGCTCCCTCGCTTTCCTGTGCTCCTCCTAGGCCGTAAGTACGGTTGGTGCTGAGCACAGGCAGCCGGTGCAGAATACCGTTCACGCGCCGGCTGGTTTCATCGGCATGGGCCACTGGCGCCGCGACGAGTGTATCGCGAATCGCGGTGACTGGCGCCTCCAGGCGGCGGCTACCCGTACGGCACGTTGGAGCGTACCCGGTGAGATCGCCAGACCGGCCAGCTCATTGAGCACCTCGGCATTGCGCTGGTAGGGCAGCAGCTGATATTGAGTCATGTACACCGCAAAGGCCGACCCGTTCGGTCCGTATTGCACCGGGGCCTCGATCCCCGCGGGAAACGTGCTGCGTTGCGCGCGCCCGCAGGCACAAGTCCCGCTGACAATGCAGTACTCAATGACCTCACGTTGGATCACCACCTCGACCACCGGTCGTCGCTCTGCGAGCACCGTAGTGGCGATCTCGGTGCCGCCGCGCACGCACGCACAGGTCCCCGGCAGCGGGATGATCACTCACTGATCGGGGGCATCGACCAGGAAGCGGGTGACGCCGCACGACCCGGTTGTCCACCGGGCTTGCGCCCGCTGAGTTGGCGCCGCGAACGTGGTGGTGGCTTTTTGAACGGAGAGTCTGAGGATGGTGGCCGGCTGGCGTTGTGGCTATCCTTAGCCAGACGTGCTTCGAGTTCCTGAATGCGCTCATGCATCTGCTCAATGGTCGCCGTTTGCCCCTCAATGATCGCAACCTGCTCCGCAACCCGTTCACGCAGCCGCTTCAGCTCGTCGCCAGGGCTTTCTGGAGAATGGGTTAGGGCGTGCGGTTCAGGCATGGGTCCATGGGTACGCGCGTAGCCTACTGCTTGGCAAGAGGTCCTGAATAGTTACTATGGCTGTATGAGTCACCTATACTCTTGGGGTCCGATCAGACCAGGGTGTTTAAGCCGGCGCACTCCAAAGAGTCGGGGAGACCACCTGACCTTCCCGGCTTGCTTACCTGACAACATCTTGTTTCAAGAGTGATTATCATTCGGTAGCCCTGAGTATCAGGCGCGGACGGGGCTTACCGGCGGTCATTCCATGGAATAATAAAGTGCATCATACGGGGATCTGACAAGTACCCACATGTCTGAAAGCTAGCCGGACCTCCTTGGCCGGCACAGGTACCCTGAACTTTTCGAGGCACCCTTACCGCCCTCGTCCGGAGCGAACCTATCCGTTGGTGACCCTATGGCCCAGTATGTCTTTACCATGAATCGGGTCGGCAAGATTGTTCCACCCAAGCGATTCATCCTGCGCGATATCTCCCTATCCTTTTTTCCGGGCGCCAAGATCGGCGTTCTCGGGCTCAACGGTGCGGGCAAATCCAGCCTATTGCGCATTATGGCCGGAATCGACAACGAAATCGAAGGTGAGGCCCGACCCCAGCCCGGTATCCGGATCGGTTATTTGCCCCAGGAGCCCCGGCTGGATGAGACCAAGGATGTGCGCGGCAACCTAGAGGCGGCCATCGGTCACATCACAGCAGCCCTAGAACGCCTGGACGCCGTCTATGCCGCCTACGTGGAGGCCGATGCGGATTTCGACGCCCTGGCCAAGGAGCAGGCGGAGCTGGAGGACCTGATCCAGGCCACCGACGGCCATAACCTAGAGCGCACCCTGGAGGTGGCCGCCGCCTCCCTGCGCCTACCGCCCTGGGAGGCGGATGTGAGCCGGCTCTCCGGGGGAGAGCGGCGGCGCGTGGCCCTGTGCCGACTGCTGCTGGAAAAGCCCGATATGCTGTTGCTGGACGAGCCCACCAACCACCTGGACGCCGAATCCGTGGCTTGGTTGGAACGTTTTCTGCACGAATATCCGGGTACCGTGGTGGCGGTGACCCACGACCGCTATTTTTTGGACAATGTGGCCGGCTGGATCCTGGAGCTCGACCGCTGCCACGGCATCCCCTGGGAAGGCAATTATTCCTCCTGGCTGGAACAGAAGAACAAGCGTCTGGAGCTGGAGCGCAAGCAAGAGGCCGCGCGCCTGCGCACCATGCAGCATGAGTTGGAATGGGTGCGTGCCAACCCCAAAGGCCGCCATGCCAAGAGCAAGGCTCGCCTAGCCTGCTTCGAGGAGCTCCAGTCCGCTGATTTTCAGGGCCGCAACGAGACCAACGAGATCTATATTCCCCCCGGTCCGCGTCTGGGCGATCTGGTGATCGAGGCCGGGGGGCTGCGTAAGGCCTACGCTAATAACCTGCTCTACGAGGACCTATCCTTCAATCTGCCCAAAGGGGGCATCGTCGGCATCATCGGGCCCAACGGGGCCGGTAAGACCACCCTGTTTCGCCTCCTCACCGGCCAGGAACAAGCGGATACGGGCGAGCTGCGTATCGGCGATACGGTCGAGATTGCTTACGTGGACCAGAGCCGAGACGCTCTTAATGACTCCAAAACGGTATGGGAGGAAATCTCCGACGGTGCCGACAACATCGTCGTCGGGCGTTACGAGATGCCCTCACGGACCTATTGCAGCCGCTTCAACTTCAAGGGTACGGATCAACAGAAACGCGTCGGTGATCTCTCCGGCGGCGAGCGCAACCGGGTGCATCTGGCAAAGCTGCTCAAGAGTGGCGGTAATCTGCTGTTGCTCGATGAGCCGACCAACGATCTGGATGTGGAGACGCTGCGGGCGCTCGAAGAGGCCCTGCTCGCCTTCCCCGGCTGTGTCCTGGTCATCAGCCATGACCGCTGGTTCCTGGATCGCATCGCCACCCACATCCTGGCCTTCGAGGGCGATTCCCAGGTAACTTGGTTCGAGGGCAACTACGCGGATTACGAGGCGGATCGCCACCGCCGCCTGGGGGACGCGGCAGACCAGCCCCATCGCATCAAGTATCGGCGACTTTCCGGTTGATATCAGTGACAGCTACGGGGGACCGCCGGAAAATTATCCGGAAACGTAACTATTCAGCTACTCCAATTGGGGCATTGGGGGGCGGCCCTGGAAGGTCAGGACGAGCGAGTTGATCGTCGGATTGTTTGCGGAGAGTTGGGAGGTAGGAGCGGATGATGGCAAAGTCCCCGGCGCCGGTATCGGAGCGGAAACAGCCAGAGGCTTTCTGCTTGAGCTTGGGCATGCGCAGGTCGCGTTCGGCCTGGTTGTTGTCGAAGGGAACGCGCCGGTCGGTGAGGAAGCGCAGGACCTCGTTGCGACGCTCGTGTAGCCGCCGAATGAGGTTGCAGGCCGGGGATTGTTTGACCCGCCCGGCGGGCGCCGGGACGGGGTCGTAGCGGGTCCACAACTGCTCGCCGTTGCTGGCGGGCAGCGTCTCAAGGTCCTGGGCCTGGGCCTCGCCGACCACGGCATTAGCTTGGCATAACAGCGTGATCATATCGGTTGCCCACGGCTGGCTCGGGGACCTCTCAGCGATGGCGATCAGCTCGCGCAGATGATGAGCATTGCAGAAGGCATGCAGACATTGGTAGCGCTGGCAGGCTGACCCGTGCTCATGCACCAGTACGCCCACGAGTTGGGATAACAGGCCGAACGCATCCAGGACCTCGGCCCCGCGTTTGGGATGAGGAAAGTAGGCCGTAAGCCGGTTGGTGCTGAGCACAGGCAGCCAGTGCAGAGTGCCGTTCACGCGCCGGCTGGTTTCATCGGCATGGGCCACTGGCGCCGCGACGAGTGCATCGCGAATCGCGGTGACTGGCGCCTCTAGGCGGGTGGTGGCCACCCGTACGGCGCGCTGGAGGGTTACCCGGTGAGATCGCCAGGCCGGCCAGCTCATTGAGCACCCCGCGGTGCGTTGGTAGGGCAGCAGCTGATATTGAGTCATGTACACCGCAAAGGCCGACCCGTTCGGTCCGTATTGCACCGGGGCCTCGATCCCCGTGGGAAACGTGCTGCGTTGCGTGTGCCCTCAGGCACAAGTCCCGCTGACAATGCGGTACTCAATGACCTCACGTTGGATCACCACCTCGACCACTTGGCATCGCTCTACGAGCACCGTAGTAGCGATCTCGGTGCCGCCGCGCACGCACGCACAGATCCCCGGCAGCGGGATGATCACGCACTGATCGGGGGCATCGACCAGGGAGTGGGTGACGCCGCCCGCCCCGGTTGTCCACCGGGCTTGCGCCCGCTGGGTTGGCGCCGCGAATGTGGTAGTGGCTTCTTGAACAGAGAGTCTGAGGATGGTGGCCGGCTGGAGTTGTGGCTATCCTTAGCCAGACGTGCTTCGAGTTCCTGAATGCGCTCATGCATCTGCTCAATGGTCGCCGTTTGCTCCTCAATGATCGCAGCCTGCTCCACAACCCGTTCACGCAGTCGCTTCAGCTCGTCGTCAGGGATTTCTGGAGAATGGGTTAGGGCACGCGGTTCAGGCATGGTTCCATGGGTACGCGCGTAGCCTGCTGCTTGGCAAGAGGTCCTGAATAGTCACCCGGAAAATAGTAAAGAGGAAGGGAAGGACTTTTCTCGATCCGAATCCCGGTCTCGAAGAGGTAGTGTTCTAAACTTGATTGTTTCTGAATAAAGGGGGCCTTGAAAGATGGCCTTCTGGGATTTTTCAACGGTGCCCGCTACACCGGCATCCAACAAAATTAAAATGCCACCCCGTACCTTAATAACCCGTTGCGTCGTAGCGCCGTGGCGTGAGATAGGAAAACCAGAGCTTCTCCCGGCTTTGTTATTTCCAGGATTCGATAGAGAGATTTCCTCACATTACCCATACCCGAAAACAACATAATTATAACGATACCGTCGATCGAGTCTGCGCCGATAACCGCATTGAAATCAGAGGTGAATATGGGGCGAATCATTGCACAGGTTTCCGTCAAGAATCTTTTTGACACCGGGTCCATCGTTCATTGTGATGCCTTGGTCGATACCGATTCAGCGCATATGGTTTTGTATGGAAGGAACGGCTCGGCAAACTCGATACTATTCGAGAGATCGATTGTGAGACAGCAACTCAACAATTGGTGAGGGGGAAGGTTTGTGGCCCGGTAGAAATCAAAATCGAGGGGTTCGATCCTGTTTATGGCGAGATTTTTTCTCGATATGGAACCGGAAGACGGTATTTATGAACCATTGATCGGTTACATTATCCTCGAACAATCACAAATAGCCGTTGATATGCTGGGACACAGACTCATTCATGTCAAAAAAACGGATCTGAAAAAACTCAATTAAAAACCGAAGTGTCGCCAACCGCCGGTGAGATAGGCCGGCTAGGGCCCCACCGGGTCGGATAGCTCATTGGTCATCCCGATCATGGTCGCGAACCGATGCCATGGCCAGCCGCCATAACGGTGGAACTCGGGCGCATACATCGCGGAGATGTTGCCGTCCAGATAGAGGGCATCAGGACACCGGAGCCGGTCTCTGAACAGGGTGGCGAAGTCGTAGAAGTTCACCGGTGCGTCGGAGATGGCGAAGATCACTCGGCCTGTCCGATCGACGCCCACCCCGTTGCGAACGTATTTGCTGTGATGACCCTTGATGAACCGGGGATGCAGTTCTTCCTTGCTCACCAAGACGGGTCCTGACTGGATGGCGTTGATGACCCGCTCCCGGGGCTGGTAGTCCTGGGTCTCCACCACCCATGCGCCTTCCTGTGTGATATAGAAGACGCCATTGGGTAAGAGGAAGAAATTCCCCCCGCCGGGTCCTCGCGTGAGCTGATAGTAGCGCTTTCCATTCTCGATATACAAACCGAGCGGTTTGAATTTCTTGGAAAAAATCCCGCCGTTTACCGCGAAGAGCAGCTGGCGTCCCTCGATCGTCAAGGCATGGCGCAGGCCGTGGATGCTGCCGTAAGGGGTGCCGTCTTTGCGTTTCCAGAAAAAAGTCAGCCGCTGTTCTTCTCCATCCGCCAATTGGTAGACATCGAATCGAGACCCCTGATGGGAGACCTGAGTGACAGTAGCGCCCGAGGCCGGGCCGGCGAGTATGGACATGGCGATAAAAAGATAAAACATTCTCGGCATCTGTGGCTATCCTGCGTGTCTCCCGGCCGTGCTAGGGATCAGGTCCTAGTATATAATCTTGAAAGACCGGCCCCGGATTGATCGCACCGGCGGGGATTCATAGGGGGCAGGCTGCGCCCACCGGAAGATATCGAGTAAAGGCTGCGGGGAGAAAATTCAGCCGCAAATAAACGCCAACAAACGCAAATGATTCAAGAAAAGTCAACGAGGATAAACCCACCTCTCGGCGTGCTATCGGGTGTGCCTTTGAAATTAGCAAAGTCTTAGGTCCTGAGCCTTTAAAGTCCGTGTACGAGAAGGCTTTGTGCATCGAGCTCGCCGAACGCGGACCTCAAGCGATTCCTATCAAATGAAATACCGTCTTTCTGCACTAGTGTCCCAACGTTTAGTTAGGTAAATTCAGTTGGTTATCGTGGTCGCGCTCGTCAGGATTGTTATGCCACGTAGTTAATCGGTTGATTTAATTGAATTTATTCAAATATGATGAGGCTCAGAATCTGTAGAATTATGTAGAAACTGACATCGATTTTCAGCCGCTTCTCGATAATAGCCACGAGCCCATAGACGGAAATGGCGAGTTCGAGAAGACGAATAGACCTATGGACATGCGTCGTTGTTCTCAGCCCGCAATTTCGCGGGAGAGGCTATCACCCTAGCGTACTGCAGCTCAAGCCGGTAACCGGCATAATTCCAAATATTTCTTTTTTAATAAATGGGTTATCCTGAATTGTCGGTCATGTTACAAGCAGGCCATGGACCAGAAGGATGTGGGTTATATGGTCGCCGGCAGTGGCAAGAGGTCCATGACCTCACCTCCACGGTCAAGACACCGGCTAAAAGAACTCCTTAAAAAATTCCATTCTTAGAATTTTTCGAGTCTTGATACGACAACGCGGTTTTTCCGCTTCGTGCTTATTTTGCAAGCACCGAGATGCTTGCAAAATAGCGAGGTAGTTCGGTTCCTTATGGATGCCTTGGATTTTTCAAGGTGCCCTGAATCTTTCCAAGTACCCTCATACCTACCTTGTCTTCCGTATTCCCGGTTCACGGACTAGCCGAGGCTGTATAAAATCCCCGTTCCCGAAGCGCAGGTGGCGAAATTGGTAAACGCGCTGGATTTAGGTTCCAGTGGGGAAACCCTTGGGGGTTCGAGTCCCCCCCTGCGCACCAATACCCTCATCACCCTGAGTTTTTCCACCATGCCGTGGGTGTATGACGCCACCGAATTCACTTCTGGATGGTTCGAGGCGCTACCCCCTTCTCGACCCAGTTTTCAAGGGCTTCCAAGACATTCAGGCTGTTTTGGTCGATGCCGTTTACACCGGGTAACAGGCCGCAATGGTCCATTCCGGGGATCACGAAGAGCCGCACGTTCTTCATCCATATTTGCTTGCGTGAGCCATATCATTTTGACGGCAACCAGCCCAGTATAGTCTATCGCCGGCGCCCCGGAGATAATACCGCTGAACATTCCCGGGTATTTCAACGCCGCCATATTGGCCATGCGAGCGCCGTTGGAGCAGCCCTGGAAATAGCTGTATTCCGCTTTTTCCTTATAGAAAGCATCCAGTAATGATATGGCTACCCAATTGGTCTCACCGATGGAACGCCACGCCCAATCTCTTTCTACCAGAAGGTTGTTATAGGCCCGGCTAGCATCAGTAACATCGAGAGCATGGTGACCGCTGTTGGACGTAGCCACAGTATAACCCCTTTCCAGTCCCGGCCCCATCGCATTGACGAAGCGTTTTTTCTTATCCGCACGCCCCAAGACGCCGCAAAACCACCACAGCCGACTTGGTAGAGCTTGCTATTCCATTCCTTGAGTGGCAGACGAACCTCGATGGAGATCGAAGGCGGGCAATTGCACGTACCTCGCAATACTCCGTCTGCTTGTCCGATGTCATGACACGCGCCGAGGTTACTTAGGCCCCATCCATGACATGATTGCGCAGAGCGAGACAGGCTTGGGTGTCTTGGGCCCCTGCCGTACCACTGATTCCACTGGTCAGCCCCAGCATTGCGCCGACAAAACGGCGCTTACTATTGTTGAGTTTCAAAAGGATACCCCTCTATATTTCTATTTCGTAAGCCGGAGCATCGCCATTTTCCGCGAACCCCGAAAAGGGGTCCGTCCGATTTCGGGTGCAAAAAATCAGGCGACGGCCATGGCCTTCGGCGGCCACGTTCGTCCTGCGTCCGTCCCGGCGCGCACTCCGCGCGGCGCCAGGGCTCCCGCAAGGACTTGACGCCATGCGCATGGCCTTGCATTTCGTCTCCGCCGGCGCTCACGCGCCGCACTCCGAAGAAACGCCCGGCCCTACGGCTACGCGGGGGTCGTCGCACTCCGCTCGTCGCTTACGCTCCCTCGCTTTCCTGTTCTCCTCCGAAGCCGGCAATCCCCCCCGTCCCCACCGTTCCGGCACCCGCGGGCGGGCCAAACAATCCCCGGTCTACAACCTCATTCGGCGGCTACGCGAGCGCCGCAACGAGGCCCTTCCTGCGCTTCCTCACCGACCGGCGCTTTCCCTTAGACAACAACCAGGCCGAACGCGACCTGCGCATACCCAAACTCAAGCAGAAAGCCTCTGGCTGCTTCCGCTCCGATACCGGCGCCGGAGACTTTGCCATCCCGCTCCTACCTCTCAACTCTCCGCAAACAATCCAACGATCTTTTAACTCGCTCGTCCTGACCTTCCAGGGCCGCCCCCAATGCCTCAATTTTCATGTCATATTGCTACCGAAAATCCAGATTTTTCAATAGTTGAAATTGATACACAACAATCAATGTTAAGGTAAGAAATTAACCAAATCTTTGAATGTTACTAACCTGCTATTTAATTGCGGAGATATGGTTGAATACGCATCCAAACAAGCAACATTAATTGATTTGATTTTATTGTTTTATTTATTCTATCATATACCTGATCCACTAGATGAAAAGATTAGGTTTTTGAAATTATGCAAAGAACGGTTGCCAAGGGGCGGTAAATTGTGCATTGCGGATGTGTTTATACCTGAGGCTATTCATAAGGAGGAATTAGATTGATTGTTGGACAGTATGTGGACTACACAAAGGCTTGAAGCATATTCCAGCGTAACTATTCAGGACCTCTTGCCAAGCGGTAGGCTACACACGTAACCTAGGTCTATGCTGGAATAACCCACCCTATCCTTGGAAAACCCTGGCGACGAGCTTAAGCGGTTGCGTGAACGGGTGGCAGAGCAGACGGTGCTCATTGAGCATCTGCGCGAGTGCATCCGGGAGTTGGAAGCGCGCCGGGCCAAGGATAGCCACAACTCCAGCCGGCCGCCATCCTCGGACTCACCGTTCAAGAAGCTGCTACCACGTTCGCAACGCCAGCCAAGTGGGTGCAAGCCAAGTGGACAACCGGGCCGATGCGGTGTCACTCGCTCCCTGGTCGATCACCCCGATCAGTGCGTGATCATCCCGTTGACGGGGACCTGCGCCTGCAGGCATTGCGACACCGGGATCGCGGCTACAGTGCTCGCGGAGCGACGCCAGGTGGTCGAGGTGGAGATCCAGCGTAAGGTACATCGAGTACCGCATTGTCGGCGGAACCTGTGCCTGTGGGCGCGCGCGACGCAGCACGTTTCCTGCAGGGATTGAGGCCCCGGTGCAATACGTCTTGTTGGCGCCGTTCGCTGGCGTACTCGTACATGATCACTGGTCAGCCTGCCAGCGCTACTCATGTTGGCATGCCTTCTGCAATGCCCATCATCTACGTGAGTTAACCGCTATCGCTGAGAGGGCCCCAAGCCAGCCGTGGGCAACCGAAACGCGACCTCCGAATGCCCAAACTCAGGAGGAGCCCTCCGAAAAAATTTATCTATTTAATTAAAGGATTATGTCAAAATTCGACAGGGATAACTTGAACGCTCAGCTCAACTGTAAAAATATTCATTCTAAATCAATATATTGCGTATTTTGTCCTGTACTATGCGAATGATCATTCGGTAGCCTTGGCCCAATACTATCGATTCGGAGACCGACCCGATATGCCCGAGCTTCCACTACCCGTAATCGGATTCGTCGCTCCCAGCGGCAGCGGCAAGACCACTCTGCTGAAGAGACTGGTGCCGATACTCACGGGCCGCGGGCTACGGATCGGCTATCTCAAACACGCCCACCATAGCTTCGATATGGATATTCCGGGCAAGGATAGCTACGAGATTCGCGCGGCGGGGGCACGGCAGATCCTATTGGCCTCACGAGAACGTTGGGTATTGCAATCGAAGCCGACGGAAAAGGACCGAGATCCCGCCCTGGAAGATCTGCTGCCGAGATTCGACGCCGACCGGCTGGACTTGGTCCTGGTGGAGGGTTTCAAGCATGCGGTCTATCCCAAGATCGAGATCCACCGCCTGACCCTAGGTAAGCCACCGCTGTATCCGTACGACCCAGACATCATCGCCCTGGTCACGGACCGCGAGCCGCCCGGTGCGGATCATCCCCCTCTGTTGCCGGCCGACAACCCCGAGGTGATCGCCGATTTCGTGCAACATCATCTGGCCACCCGACCCCCTTCGACTCCGAAGCCGACAGGCAACAGCCGGGAACTTTGAATGTTTCCAAACACCCTTGCAGCCCCAGCCCTATTTCTCCGCCGTGAGATAGGCGATCCAACCCGCATCGGGCGTCCCCTCCTCCACCGGCAGAAAAACGCCGTCCGGATTTCCGTCCGCATCCCATTCCTGCCAATAGCAAATCACCCGCCGGAAGCCGACCTCTTCCAACAGCTCGCGGATCTCCGGCAACGACCACAGGCGCCAATCGTAGCTGAAGGCCCGCTCCAAGCGCGAGCCGTCCGGGAAGGCGAAATGAATATGGCAGACCAGCCGACCGGTGACCGGATCGTACCGCTCCTGCTCCCAGATGTAGGTAAAGTCGCCGCTGTCGCCCTCGACGGTCCGCTCCTCGGTGATGGCCCGGTAGGCATCATAGCCACCGTAGGCATCGAGAAAAAATACCCCATCATCCTGTAACGCCCGGTGTACACACGCGAAATAGCCCTTTACCGCGTGGCGTCCTGTGAGCAGCCAATAGCTGAAATTCATGGCCGCAACGAAATCCGGCCGCATCCCCGCAACTTTCAGAACATCCGCCTCCAGCAGGCTCACCCACCCTGCCGCGTGCGTATCCAAGGTCGCAAGGTTATAGTTCCGCCCCCAGTCCAGGACCCTGGAATCGATATCCACACCGATGGCCCGATTCACCGGCGGCGCCCGACCCATTCGCAGCAAACCGCAGCGGTACCGCAGAAGTCCTCCCGCAACAGGTGCGCACTGCGCCCGCGCAGTCGGCTGAAATGGTGATCGATGAAGTCCACATCCGCTCCCGCGCACTGAACGGACAGCTCATAGCAGCGGTAGCGGTCCGCCCGATCAGCCAGGGTAAGCCGATCCGAGGCAACAGATGGATTAGCTTCGGCCATGGTCGGGAATAGGAGGCATCGTCCAATCGAATAACCGCTGGTGTTCGACTCTGTCGTATCCGGTGTAGCAGGCATCGAGAAAAAACCCGGGGAGGCGGTTTTTCAAGGTTCCTTTCGGAAACAACAGAATTAGAACATGACCGGATTTTCGATGAGCCCATCCGCCCCGACTCAGTCTCAACCCACTGCCTTCATGCTCAGGCGCACGCGGCCCTGCTTATCCACCTCCAGAACCTTGACGCGGATGATATCACCTTCCGCCAGCTTGTCGCTGACCCGCTCCACGCGCTCTTCGCTGATCTGGGAGATATGCACTAGGCCATCGCGTCCGGGAAGGATGGTGACGAAAGCACCGAAGTCCATGAGGCGGGCGACTTTGCCTTCGTAGATCCGACCGACTTCCACATCGGCCGTAATCAGCTCGATGCGCTTTTTGGCCTCTTCCCCGGCACTCCTGTCCACGGAGAAGATCTTGACTAGGCCATCGTCGGAGATATCGATGGTAGCCCCGGTCTCCTCGGTAAGAGAACGAATGGTGGCCCCCCCCTTGCCGATGACATCTCGTATCTTTTCCGGATGGATCTTGAACTCGATGATGCGCGGGGCATGCTCGGACATTTCGGCGCGATGCACACCGATGACCTTGTTCATTTCTTCCAGGATATGCAACCGGCCGTCTTTCGCCTGCGCCAGGGCGATCTCCATGATCTCTTCAGTGATGCCTTCGATCTTGATGTCCATCTGCAAAGCGTTGATACCCTCGGCGGTACCCGCCACCTTGAAATCCATGTCACCGAGGTGGTCTTCGTCACCCATGATGTCGGTGAGTACGGCGAAGTCGTCACCTTCCTTGATGAGTCCCATGGCCACGCCGGCCACCGCACCCTTGACGGGAACGCCGGCATCCATCAGGGATAGGCTGGTCCCGCAGACACTCGCCATGGAGCTGGAGCCATTGGATTCGGTAATCTCGGAGACCACCCGCACCGAGTAGGGGAAGGTGTCGGGACCCGGCATGACCGCGAGTACCCCACGCTTGGCGAGCCGCCCATGGCCGATCTCACGCCGCTTGGGGCTACCGACGCGACCGGTCTCACCGACGCAGAAGGGTGGAAAGTTATAGTGGAGCATGAAAGGCTCACGTCGCTCGCCTTCTAGGGCATCGATAATCTGCGAATCCCGCTCGGTCCCCAGGGTGGTGACCACCAAGGCTTGAGTCTCACCGCGAGTAAAGAGGGCCGAGCCATGGGTCCGCGGCAAAAGACCGGTACGGATGGAGATCGGACGCACGGTACCTAGGTCACGTCCGTCGATGCGCGGCTCCCCGGCGAGGATACGGCGGCGTACGGTATTCTTTTCCAGTTTTTCGATGGCGGCCAGGACCTCCGCTTCCGACCATTTCTCCTGATCGGCGGTAAGCCGCTCCACCGCCTCGTTGCGGACCTGATCCAAGGCCGCATAGCGGGCCATTTTGTCCGCAATACGGTAGGCATCGCCCAGACCGGCAGCGCAGGCGGATTCCACTACCGCGGTCAACCCGGTGTCTTGCGGTGTCGGCGTCCAGGGTAAGAGGGCCTTGCCGACCTCGGCCGCCAGCTCTTCGATGGCCCGGATCGCCACCTGCATCTGCTCATGGCCATAGAGCACCGCCCCCAACATGACGGCTTCGGGGAGTCCCTTGGCCTCGGATTCGACCATAAGGACGGCCTGCTCGGTGCCAGCGACCACTAGGTCCAGGTCGGTGTCCGGTCCGATACCGGGAAAGGACGGATTGAGCAGGTACTCGCCGTTCTTGTAGCCGACGCGAGCGGCACCGATGGGACCCTTGAAGGGCGTGCCGGATATCGCTAGGGCCGCTGAGGCACCGAGCATGGCCGGAACCTCCGGGTTGACCGCGGGGTTAAGGGATTTCACGGTGGCGATGATTTGGACCTCTTTGTTGTAACCCTTCGGGAACAAAGGTCGGATCGGGCGATCCATGAGCCGTGCGGTAAGGATCTCAGTCTCGCTCGGCCGGCCCTCGCGGCGGAAGAAGCTACCCGGAATGCGACCGGCGGCGTAGGTCTTTTCCTGATAGTCCACGGTCATGGGGAAGAAGTCACGGTCGACGCCAGGGCGTTTATCCACCACAACGGTGACCAGGACCACCGTATCATTCATATCGACGAGTACGGCACCATCGGCTTGGCGGGCGATCTCACCGGTCTCGAGGGTTACCCTTTGGTCACCGAATTGGAAGGTCTTCTTGAGGGGTGTCACTGACTGTTCCTCGGGGCATGAGCAGCTCGCCGGTAAGCCCTGTTGTGCTCGGCGGTCGCAGGCCCGATATGGCGCGGTAAGCGCGTTGTTTTTCGGATCGAAGCGGCCGGCGACCGCGGACCCGGATCCCCCTCCGGCCCCGATTTTCGATCGCCAGCCCCCTGGTCGGGGCTCCACCGCAATGGCCCTAGCGACGCAGGCCGAGACGGGAGATCAGGGTACGGTAGCGATCCTGATCCCTGCTCTTGAGGTAGTCGAGTAGCTTGCGCCGGGCATTGACCATGCGCACCAAGCCACGCCGGGAATGGTGGTCGTGCTTATGTTCGGAAAAATGCCCGGTCAGCTGTTTGATGCGGGCGGTCAACAAGGCGACCTGCACCTCGGGGGACCCGGTATCGCCCTCCCCCCGCTTGTATTCGTCGATGATCTGTCGTTTCTCTGCTACGCTCATTGCCATGGCATCGTCTCCCGTATCGGAGGCTTCGATCAAGGCCCGGAAGCGACCGCTATCGCTCGCTTCCCATCGCCGCGGCGATGAGGACCACCCCGACAATGAGTTCAGGGGATCGGACCGGAGAATTCAGGGGGGAACCTTGAAAAATTCCATCCCTGGATTTTTTCAAGTCGCGAAGCGAAAATGTGACTTCCACTTCGCTCAAAATCTTCAAGCACTTACGCGCTTGAAGATTGATAGGGCATCCCTGCCCTTCAGGCCGGAAATCATAGCCGGTTACGGCTACCAGGGAAAATCCTGAGATCGCTTCCGGTTGTCGAACCGCAGAGTCCCGGAAAACACCGCGTCGAACAATTCGATCGCTTCGCGCCTTTGCGGTTGAACCAGAGCGTCGCCATTTTTCGCGAAACCCGAAACGGGGTCCGTCCGATTTCGGGTGCAAAAAATCAGGCGACGGCCATGGCCTTCGGCGGCCCACGTTCGTCCTGCGTCCGTCCCGGCGCGCACTCCGCGCGGCGCCAGGACTCCCGCAATGACTTGACGCCGTGTCGCATGGCCTTGCATTTCGTCTCCG
>Ga0209457_1000075_pt1 | contig 39504 bp, 38 predicted proteins | sample WorMetHEROISLAND_5_FD_187410 | JGI IMG/M metagenome (GOLD analysis project Ga0209457, IMG submission 187410) | Marine gutless worms symbiont microbial communities from Max Planck institute for Marine Microbiology, Germany - Olavius sp. 5 HERON... ... | reverse complement strand
GAGAAAAACCCTCGCCTCTCGGCGAAGGCTTTAGCAGGCCCGTAGGGCCGAAAGCGGATATCCTCCGACTGAAGTCGAAGGTTTTGCGTTTTCTTTCATAAACTACCGTCGCTTAAAAGCGACGGTAGTTTATGGCGGCTGCGATGGCCGGATTTCATCCGGCCGAGCGCACCTCGCCGCCGAAGCCACCGCCTTTAGGCGGTTGAGAATTCACTGAACACCGCGTCTCATTTTCACGGGCGCATTCCGTTATAAAATATATAAGGGCGCTACTGCTTGAAGCGTTTGCGGCCCTTTGTCTATCTATCTGAGATTTAAACTATTTTTTTGTTTTGGGGTGACACTTTTTGCATGTTTGCGGCGCTGCCTTGGTTTTGTTTTTCCTGTTGTAATCTTTATGGCAATCGATGCAGTTGTAGTGTAGCGCTTCGGCGTGATACTCAAGGCGCTCTTTTTTACTCAGCTTGGGGGCGTCTTTGCCTTTGGGCCGCTCGCCGGGTGTTTTGTGGCACTCAAAACAGGATTGAACCGGATCTCCCTCTTTCAAATCGTTTAACGGCTCGCCCTTGTCGTTGTGATGGCATTCGCCGCAACCGATTTTGTACTCTTCGAAATGTTTCCCATGGCTAAAATCGATGATTCCCTTTTTATGCTCGTAGTCCGCCTGCATGGTGATCATATCGGGAAAATCATCCGCCTGGATCGCCGTGCCTACAAACAACAGGCCTAAGCACATGCAAAAAACCAACAACCGTTTGTCCTGGAACATTCTTTAGCCTCCAATTTAAGGTAGCCCGAAACCTCTTTCGCCCGATTGGAAGGTGTTTTAACAAGCTTGCATTTTTCTGTCAATGCAACCCGCAATTCATCAAACCGGTTAGCTTTCACCTTCATTGACACGTATTTTGGTGTCATCTTCATCTTCCATCCAGCTCATTCGCAGGCTTTTTCCCAAATATTCGTGCGCCGATAATGCTTAGCTCGTATAAAAACATCAAAGGAAAGGCCATCATCATCTGCGTCACCACATCCGGCGGCGTCAGCATGGCCGCTCCTGCAAAAAAGATTAAGATCGCATACTTACGGTTCTTTTTAAGAAATGGGACCGAAACAATCCCCAATTTGGCCATAAAGGTGAGCGCCAGGGGCAATTCAAAGGCCAATCCAAAGGCGATAAGCAATTTCGCGGAAAAGCTCAAGTACTCTTTCATGGAAGGCAGCGCCTGAATATTCTCGTTGGAAAAACTCAAGAAAAACTCAAACCCGTAAGGAAAAACAATGAAATAGCCGAACAGGGCGCCCCCCACAAAAAAGAGCGAGGAGAGAAAAACAATGGGCAGCAGCACCTTTTTTTCCTGTCTGTAGAGCCCCGGCGCCACAAACATCCAGAATTCGTAAAGAATCACAGGGGTAGCCAGCATGATGCCCGCCAAAAGCGATACCTTTAAATAGGTGAAAAAGGCCTCGGGCAGACCGGTGAAGATCAGTGTGTCGCCCACGTCCATCACTTTTCTTAAGGGCTGCATCAATATTTCAAAAAGACGCTCCTTAAAAAAGTAGGACGCCGCAAAACCAACCCCAATGGCCGCAAAGGCCACGATCATGCGGTTGCGCAGCTCTTCCAAATGCGCGGTAAAGGGCTGTTTGTCCAATTCATCCATGGACGGGCGGATCATTGGCAGGGGGCGTTGCAGTGTTTGGATCAGCGTCGGCGGATTGGGTCTCTTCGTTCAACTGATCAAAGGTTTTATCGAGATTGGAAAAGTTTTCAAGAGGATCCCCGCCGGGTTCGGCCGCAGTCTTGTCATCGCCCCACCTTTTTTGATCTTCATGATCCGGCGGCGAATTTTCTGCGGAAGATTTCTCTTTAGAAGTTTTTAACGGGTTTTCATTGACCGAGTCCTTTATTGCCCGAACCTCCGTATTCATTTTGCCAAAGGCGTTTTTAACGTCATTAAGTTCCTCGTCAACACCCATGGAGGATTTTAGCTCATTAGCGGCCTTTTTAAATTCTCCCAACGCCCGCCCCATGGATCGCGCTAGATCGGGCAGTTTCTTGGGGCCGATGACAATCAGCGCCACCGCCAAAATCAGAATCAGCTCCGGCATACCGATGCCAAACATGGTATCTCCTATCATCAGAATCCGCCCATTCAAATGGACGCGGATGTCGTCTGCACGTCAAATCGGTTGACTATCGCCCATTTCACAGGGGCTGTCAAGAAATTGGGGCTATCCGTTTTGTGATTTAAGTACCAGAAAGTAGAGATCGCCCATCTGCTTAAAATGGCCCGCCGCCTGCTCGGCATAGGGGCCATGGCCCCAAAAAAGATCGGCCCGGCCCGGACCTCTGATGGCGCCGCCGGTATCCTGGTTCATCACAAAACGTTTCATGGGAACCCAGCGAACGATTTTACCAACGGCATCCAATAGCGGTTGCTCAGTGACGGCGAAACCGAGGACAGCCGGCGGGAAGATACGACGGTCCAAGGCGATGGAACGGCCGGGTGTCAACGGTCGTCCCAGGTTTCCCAAAGGGCCGTTCTCTTCCAATTTAAAGAAAACATAGCTGGGATTGATGTGTAGAATTGTCTCCACCTCATCGGGATGGGCCGTTAGATAGTTCCGAATGGCCTGCATGGACATTTTTTCGCGGGCAATTTTCCCCTGATCAATCAAATAGCGGCCAATGCTGCGGTAAGGGTGGCCATTGGCGCCGTGATAATGAACATTGATAGAGCGTCCATCGGCCAGATAAATGCGTCCTGAACCTTGAATGTGCAGAAAAAAGAGATCAACCGGGTCATCCACCCAGGCCAGCACATCGGTCGCTCCTTGCAACGCATTTTCCTGATCAATGGCCCGGCGGTCGGGGTAGGGCAAAAATTGATTGTTCACCATGCGCCCGGTGATGTTTTGACCGGCCCATTTTTTATCAAAGAGGCCCAAATCAGCCCGCACCAGATCTTTCGGCAACGCATATACGGGATATCGGAAAGTGGCGTCCTTTTTCAGGCGGCCCTTTAAAAAAGGTTCATAATAGCCGGTAAACAGGACCCGACCATCCGTGAAGCGCCCACCGGCCCGGTAGAGAACGTAGTGGGTTTCAAGCCACTTCTGGAGCGACTCGGTATCGGGTTCAGTGGCGATATAGGCGGCAAAGCGGCGTAGTGATTCCATCACATGCGCTGTGGTATACGCTTCTTCGCCAAAAGCCCATTCCTTTTCAGGGTCCAGTTTGCCAAGATAGATCAGGCTTTCATTGATGGCCCGGACCAGTCTGTCGTATGCGATATCATCTTCCAGTAAAGGCCACTTTCCCGGCAGTACTTCTTCCATGACCGCGGGTGCCGCTTCGGGTGTCTTGGAAACCGCTTTACCCGGTGCGCACCCTCCGATTACTCCGATTAACACCCACAGCCCCCAAAAAGGGATTAAAAGCCTCATGATATCGTCACGCATACTCTTTTTCACCATCCGGCAAATCAGGCGTTATCGCGCCGGCTTCAATTTGGCGGGGCCGGTTTTCCAATATTGCCGCCTCTTTTAATTAGTACAACGCTCTGAAATGACCGCGTTTACCCCCCGTTTTCTCCAGCAGCCGCACATCCGACAGCACCATCTTTTTATCGACCGCTTTGCACATATCGTAAATGGTTAATCCAGCCACACAAACGGCAGTGAGCGCCTCCATCTCAACCCCGGTGGCGCCCTTCAAACGGACCGTTGCCGTAATAGTAATGACCGCCTTTTCCATGTCGGATTCAAAATCAACCTGGGCATGGGTAATATTGAGGGGGTGGCACATGGGAATCAGGCGGCTGGTCTCTTTGGCCGCCATGATACCGGCAATGCGGGCCGTTTCCAGGACATTACCTTTGGTGGTGCGATTTTCCAGGATCCGCGTTAGGGTTTCAGGCAACATCTGAACCGTTCCGCCGGCGGTAGCCGCGCGGTCCGTGTCGGTTTTGGCGGTGACATCCACCATTCGCACCCGTCCCTTTTCGTCGATGTGGGTGAAATTGTCCATACATACACTCTTTGGGCTTGGAGCTCCGGCAGCAGATCAGCGCACTGATGGTCCTGTAAAACCAAACCGCATGATCCATTTATAAATCGTCTTTCCGGTACACTATATATCGTACCGTGACCCATTGTCCAGATCAGACATTTTCAGGCCGGTTTTTATTGCAGCGGCCTTTTTCATCGGTGCGGCCTTTTTTTACTTGCCGGTTTGGTTTTTTCACTCTACAACAACTCTCAGTCAAACCCATCAAAGGTCTCCATGTCAAAAAAAGCGCCTCCTGTTTTCGAGCACGCCGCTATCTGGCGAACTTTGGCCGGTGCGTTTATCATCAGTTTTTCCGGTGTGTATGTAAAATTGGCCCATGTGGCGCCGTCGGTATCGGCTTTTTACCGGGTTTTTATCGGGGCGATCGGTCTAACCGCGGTCACGGCGGTTTCCGGCCGATTCAAATGGCCGGGAGCGAAGAATGTGCTGCTACTACTGGTGGCCGGTATTTTTTTCAGCCTCGATCTTTTTTCCTGGCATCGCAGCATCATGTATGTAGGACCCGGTCTGGCGACGATTTTGGCCAATTTCCAGGTATTTTTATTAGCGCTTTACGGCTTTTTATTCTACAGGGAACCTTTTACCCCGAGATTTTTTATGGCCGCGATAATGGCCCTAACCGGGCTCTTTCTCATCTTTGGCTGGCAATGGCGTTCTTTAACGGTCGATTACCACAAAGGTGTTTTTTGGGGGCTTGCCACCGCCTTTTTTTATGCCGGATTTTTGCTGACGCTAAAGGCAGCCCAGTCCAACCCGCGCGCTCTTAACCCGGCAGGCAATATAATGGTTACCTCATGGACCGCCACACTCACGCTGGGACTTTATATTCTGTTAAACCACCACGGCTTTGCAATTCCCGACCGCCAGACCCTATGGGCGATTCTGGGTTTGGGCCTTACCAGCCAAGTACTCGGCTGGGTCTTGATCACTGGCGCATTACCGCGAATAAAAACCGCCATCGCCGGGATGATCCTGCTGATTCAACCGGCGTTCGCTTATGTGTGGGACATTCTGTTTTTTCATCTGCCGGTGAGCCCCGTCAGCTTATGTGGTTTTTTTCTGGCGGTGGGGGCCATTTATTTGGGCGCCCTTGCCGTTTACGATTAACCCAAATTTTGTATAAGGTTTTTTCACAATTTCTATATACATTATATTTCAGTTGTTTATAGCGCTTAAAAGGTCGAAACAGGTACCCACACGGCGCGCCAATTTCATCTCAGCAGACACACCCGGAGTGCATCGCTATATGAACAATAAAGACGATGCGATCAAAGGCTTGCCGGCGAAGTGAGCCAGTGCATTCAATATCGGTGGAAAAGGTCAAATTTAACCCACGATACCGTTGACCCCCATGGCGGATTGTGCCATAAAACAGTGTTGTTATTACAGGCGGGAAGCGCTCCCTGGGGCAACTTTTTATGCGGTCGAAGAGAGAATATCACGGGTTTACCCGTGGATGAATGAGCCGATATCCTGCGATGAGCTGCGAGTGAAGCGACGCAGCGAAAGCAGGTCAGACCGCAGGTCTGTAACAGCAAGTACCCTGGGCGTGCCCGGGGGCATCTATGCAGCATCTTTTTAACGAAAAAGGATTGTAATGAGTGACTTTGAACCCAACATCATTGCCTTTTGCTGTGAGTATTGAGGCTATTCCGCTGCGGACCTGGCAGGTTCCATGCGTCTTGATTATCCGGCCAATGTCAAAATCATTCTGGTGCCGTGCACAGGTAAAGTGGATGTGATCCACCTGTTGCGGGCCATTCAGAAAGGCGCCGACGGAGTTTACTGCGTGGGGTGCCTGGAAGGGACCTGCCACTATAACGAAGGTAATTTCCGCTGCCGGGAACGGGTGGAACATGTGCGCGGCCTGTTGGAAGAGGTGGGTTTGGAGGCGGATCGGGTGCGGATGTACAATTTATCATCGGGTGAAGGCCCCACCTTTGCCGCCTACGCCAAAGAGATGACCGAGCATATTAAGGCGTTGGGCCCCAATCCGTTAAACAGTTAAACGTGCACCGCGGATAATGCGTTTTTAAAAGGTGCATCAGCCAAGGAGTCAAATATGGCCAATGAAGCAATCAAGTTAGGCGGTAAAAAGAAAAGCATTTTCATGGACAAGGTCAAGGATCTGTTGCCCGATGGCGGCAACCTCAGTTTATGCTTGACCTGCGGCGCCTGTTCATCCGGTTGCCCCGCCACCGGATTGGAAGGGATGGATGCCCGTAAGTTTCTGCGCATGGCCGCCCTGGGGATGGATGGGGAGATCACCACCACACCCTGGGTCTGGATGTGCAGTATGTGCACTCGCTGCGTGTACGTTTGCCCCATGAAGATCAACATTCCGCAACTGGTCTTTTACGCACGGCAGAGCTGGCCGCGGGAAAAGCGCCCCAAAGGTATTTTAGGTTCCTGTGATATGGCTTTACGAAACGATACCTGTAGCGCCATGGGCGCCACAGAGGAAGACTTTGCGTTCGTGGTCAACGACGTGCTGGAAGAGTATCAGGAGTCCCAACCGGAATTTGCAGAGATGCAGGCGCCTTTAAATAAACAAGGGGCCGAATTCTTCTTAAATCAAAATTCCCGGGAACCGGTCACCGAGCCCGATGAAATGGTGCCGCTTTGGAAAATCCTTCATTCCGTGGGCGCCGACTGGACCTACGGGACCAAGGGGTGGGCCGCCGAGAACTACTGTATGTTTATGGCCGATGATGAAAACTGGGAGAAAATTGTACGGATAAAAGCCAAGGCGGTGGATGACCTGGGCTGTAAGGTCTGGCTCAACACCGAATGAGGGCACGAACTGTTCGCGGTCCGGTTCGGACTGCAAAAATTTAAGATTCCGGCCAACTTTGAAATCAAAAGCATCATTCAATACTATGCCCAATGGATCAAAGAGGGCAAACTCAAGGTCGATTCCGATTGGAACAAAGAGCGCCGGATTACGTTCACCGTCCAGGACCCATGCCAGTTGGTCCGTAAAAGCTTTGGCGATCCGGTGGCCGAGGATCTGCGCTATGTGGTCAAAGCGGTGGTGGGTGAAGAAAATGTTATTGATATGCAGCCCAACCGCTCCAACAACTACTGCTGCGGCGGCGGCGGCGGCTTTCTCCAATCGGGTCTGCCCGAAGCGCGTCGTAAATACGGTGAATTCAAAGCCGATCAGATTTTGGCCACCGGTGCTGATTATTGCATCACCCCCTGCCACAATTGCCATGCCCAGGTGCACGATCTGAGTGCGATGCGGGACCATCCGTGGCAGACGGTTCATCTGTGGACCCTGATCTGTCTCTCCATGGGAATTTTAGGGCCCAATGAACGTGAATATTTAGGTGGCGATTTAACGGATGTGGATGTCTTTCATCCTGAATCATCCATGATGTAATGAACCGTTAATATTACCAAGCGCCCGGAGGGGACCCATGATCGTAGGCAAAAGAAAACCGTTTGATGAAATCAAGTCAATGCTGGCAAACGCCGAGAAAATCTTGACCGTCGGTTGCGGAACCTGCGTTGCGGTCTGCCTGGCCGGTGGCGAAAAAGAGGTAGCCGTACTCAACGCCGAATTGGAGATGGCGCGAAAGCTGGACAATAACCCCGCTCAAATCGAAGCCGTTACTTTGGAGCGTCAATGCGACCGCGAGTATTTGGCCGAACTGGACAACAAGGCGGGTCAATACGATGCCCTGCTATCCATGGCGTGCGGCGTGGGCGTTCAGTTTTTAGCGGAACGATTTCCTGAAACACCGGTCCTTCCGGCCCTGGATACATCGGGGTTGGCCGTGAATCAGGATATTGGTTGGTATGAAGAGCGATGCCGTTCCTGTGAGCGGTGTGTGCTGGGGATTACCGGCGGTATCTGTCCGGTCACCATGTGCGCCAAAGGGCTCTACAACGGCCCCTGTGGAGGGACCAACAGCGGGAAATGTGAAATCAGCCAGGAACAACCGTGTGCCTGGTATCAAATTCATGAACGGTTGTCCAAACAGAAGCGCCTGGACAATATGAAGAAGGTACATCCGCCTGCTGAGTGGCTGGATCAGACGCCCCGTACCCTTTTGCAACCGGGGTATAAGAAGCCTGAAAAAAGCGAATCGTAATGGCCCATCTTCCGGCGTATTGAACCATGGAGCAACAGATTTTTTCGTCGCCCTTTTGGGCGGCACTAAAAATATAATGAGAGGGAGCGTTGGTTATGACTGAGGAATCAGACGGTTATAAAGCAGGCAGCCGGCTTGAAAAAATTTTGGCCGCCGGTCACTTTGCCTTTACCGGGGAACTGGGGCCGCCCCGTGGCGCCGATGTGGAAGAGGTTCGCAAAAAAGCCGGTTTTCTCAAAGGAATGGTTGACACCGTCAACATTACCGATAATCAAACCGCCGTGGTGCGGATGTCCAGCTGGGCCGCCGCGCTCATCGCCATTGAAGAAGGGTTGGAACCCAACTTCCAGATGGTTTGTCGCGACCGTAACCGCCTGGCCATGCAAGGCGACATTTTGGGTGTCTACGCCCATGGTGTGCGGAACATGCTCTGTCTGTCCGGCGATCACCAGCAGTTTGGCGACCACCCCGGCGCCAGGGGGGTGTTTGACATCGACTCCATGCAGCTCATCGGTATGGTCAAGAAAATGCGGGACGAGGGCGCCTTCTTAAACGGGCAGGAAATCGAAGGCGCGCCTAAAATCTTTATCGGCGCCGCGGCCAATCCCTTTGCTGATCCTTTTGAGTGGCGGGTCCATCGCCTGGCCAAAAAAATCGAAGTCGGTGTTGATTTTATTCAGACCCAATGCATTTACAACATGGAAAAATTCCGGGAATGGATCAGACAGGCCAACGACATGGGCCTGACCGAAAAGTGCTATATCCTGGCCGGTGTCACCCCCATGAAAAGTGTCGGTATGGCCAAATATATGAAAAACAAAGTGCCCGGTATGGATGTCCCCGATGAAATCATCAAACGGCTGCAGGGGGCGGAAAAGGGCAAAGTGGCCGCCGAAGGGATTAACATTGCTTGTGAGCAGATCGAAGAGTTTAAAGAGATGGAGGGTGTTCATGGGGTTCATTTGATGGCCATTGAATGGGAACACAAGGTGCCTGGAATTGCCGAGCAAGCCAAAGTGCTGCCCCGGCCGACCGTCGAATGACCTTTTACTTGATTGAATTCAGATAACCCGGCGCCTGCAAAGGTTGCCGGGTTCTTCGATTTGATACGGATAAGCCCTATTGACGTTTTTGCCTCATCGGATTAAAGGACATACCCTTTACAACCGCTTCAAATATGGCCGTTTATATGAAAAGTCTTACCAAATATGTACAAAAAGAAAGACTTTCATCGTTCGTTGTGGCTGTTTACGGCCATGGCGGTTAGTTTGAACCATTACCCGCGTATGTCCAACAAGGAAACCTTTAAGCGCCTCTTGAACGGTGACACGCTGCTTTTGGGAGCGGTCACCTTGGGGTATCTGGCCATGGGGCTGGGCACCTCCCCGGTCAGTATCACCGGCGGCCTGATTATTTTTATTTTGATTGTCAGCGGTAAGTGGCTGCGTTGCGATCAGCTGGTTCGGCAACACTGGTTTTGGCCAATCCTCTTTATGATTTTCCTGAATTGGATCGGCCTTTTTTATACCCCCGACCCCGGTGGCTCCGGACTGAAGTTTGCCCTAAAAACCCACTACTGGCTGGTTTGCGTTGCTGTGGCCTTGTGGGCGTTTGAAAAATACGATTTTAAATGGCTGGTGTGGGCCTTTTTTGGGGGTCTTGGGTTAAGTGCGGTTGTCGGTTGGCTGCAGTTTACAGGGATTGCCCCCCCAAAAAACGGCCAGTTTTACACGGGTTTTGGCAGTCAGTACAGCACCATCAATGTCTTTTTGATTGTGGCCATGTTGACCGCTTCGGATCTCTTTCGTAGATCTGAGAACTGGCAGCAACGAACGGCCTATCTGGTATTGCTTTTGCTCTTTTTTTCGCATCTGGTCATCATGCGGGGCCGCTCCGGTTACGTAACCCTATTGATCGTCAGCCCTTTGATTGCGCGCAATTTAATGGGTGGATTCTCGACCGCCAGAGTACTAATTGTCTGCCTGCTATTGCCCCCGATCATGTACCTGTCACCTGTGGTACGGCAGCGGGTTGACCGGACGGTGGACGAGTTACACTTTCATATCACCACCGATCCCCGAAAAGCATGGGGTAAAATTTACACCCACTACCAGGACCGTTTTTTTATGTGGCAATATGCGGGCCGCATGATTCAACAGCACCCTCTCATCGGGGTCGGCACCGGCGGTTTTAAACCGACTGTTACGCAGATGGATCCCTCCAACACGCTGGAGCTCGACCACCCTCACAATGACCTCTTTTTTTTGACGGTCAGTTTTGGTCTTTTTGGGGTCCTGGCCTATTTTTGGTTTTACGGCACCCTGTTTGCCAGTGGGTGGCGCCACTGCCGGCAATTGCCGGCCCGCTTTATTTTTTATGTGGCACTGACAATGGTGCTCAGCGGGATGCTCAATGGTCACATGCTTGATGCCGGCACCGCCTTTTTACTGGCGATGGCCGCAGGTTTGCAACCGGGGCTCTCCCGTGTAAACACATCCATCAATCCTCAAGATGAATTAGCCCAATGAAGATATCCGTTGCCATTATCACCCATAACGAAGCGGACCGCATCGGCCCATGTCTGGAAAGTGTTCTCTTCGCCGATGAAATAGTGGTGGTGGATGCGGCCAGTAACGATGATACCCCCCAAATTGCCGGACAATACCCGTGCCGCGTTATCCACCAGCCGTGGCAAGGGTTTTCAAGACAAAAACAGTTTGCCGTTAATCAGTGCCGGAACGATTGGGTCCTGATTCTGGACGCCGATGAGAGGGTTTCGGTTGAATTGGCCGAGGAGATCGACCATCGGAACCCCCCTTCTGTTGAAACCACTGCTTTTCAAGTCTCCCGTAAAAATTTTTTCCACGGTCGCTGGATTCGGCACTGTGGCTGGTGGCCCGAAACTGTGTTGCGGTTGGTCCATCAAAAAAGAGGGCTCTTTGACGGCCGCCTGGTGCATGAGGGGTGGCAAACCAACGGGACCATTTCCCTTTTAACACACCCCATTTTGCATCACAGCTTCGATTCCTACGCCGATCTCCTCACCAAGATGCAGCGCTATTCCAATTTGGCAGCCCATCAAATGGCCCTGGAGAAGCGGCCGGTCCACTGGTGGACACCCACAACCCACAGTTTTTGGATGTTTCTAAAAACCTACTGTATTCAACGCGGTTTTTTAGATGGGTTTGACGGTTTTATGATTTCGTTATCCGCGGCGGGCGGATCATTTATGAAGTATGCCAAACTTTTAGAGATCAAGCGGTTTGGGGTGACTTATAATATCGGGTTTGACTCCGAACACAGCGTTGCGTCACTGGAGCACAATTCTGAAACGGGCCATTGATCTGTCCACGCAATGCTTTGCAACTATTACGGCGCATCACCTTACATGGTTGCGAACACCCCATGCTCTCGTAAAATATTGATACCGATGAGCAGCAGCATTATCCCACCGATCAATTCGGCATAACAGCTTACGCGGGGAACCCGGCTCAATTTTGTCCCCAAATGCACCCCCGCCGTGGTAAATCCACCCGCGACAAGTCCTATGATCAGGGCCGGAATCCAGATCGAAACCTTTAGCATGGATAGACTCAAACCCACGGCCAGTGCATCGAGACTGGTGGCAACAGACAACATCACCATGGTGGCTCCCCGGGTGGGATCCTTTAATTCCGCTGGTTGTGGTCCGGAGCCAGATGCGGACCGGAGCATCCCCTGAGCTACAAAAAGCAAGAGCCCAAAGGCGATCCAGTGGGCGATGATTTGGACCCGGTCGTGAATATATTGACCCGCACTCCAGCCGACAATGGGCATCAACGCCTGGAACAGACCGAAATGCCATGCAAGTCTGAAGTTTTGGCGCAATGAAATTGCTTTGAGGAGCACCCCGGCGGTAATGGCCACGGCAAATGCGTCCAAGGCCAACGCAACGGCAATGGCGGTGATTTGGATCGGCTCCATTTATCCCTTTCGGTAACCCTGACCGACTTGTAAAAACGAATCCGGATGCCAGGTAAACAGGGTCATATACTCGAACACCGATACCGGCGTCATGAATCCGGGGTTGCCAATTTATGGTAAAATAGCGTAAGGTTCCGGGCCGATTATCATTTTACTGTTTATATGGAAGGGAAGGTTACCATGGAAACCGCCCCTTTGGAAACCATCGACTTTCGTGTCCACCTTAGAACCCCTCATATGTTAAAACCCTGGGACCCAGACAACCCGGCGCCCCATTTTAAACAGTACATCGATTTTTATAAAATGCGCCCGCGCCTGACGTCCCAATCCATGGATACATTTGTCAACAACATGAACGAAGGTGGTGTCGCCAAAGGGGTCGTTTGCGGCGGCTACAATCATTTTTACCGCAAGTCGCCCCGCCAGGGATAGCCCGCACCCATGATCTTTTACCGTTCATCTCTATTTTCATCGGGAGCGGCTCTCTTTTTAAGGCGTTATTTGCTGAAAATAGTTCAAATAGCCGTATCAGGCGGGCTGATCTTTTATTTGGTCACCTATATCGACTGGCCCAGGGCCGCTGAATTATGGCAAGCAGCCAATAAACTTTATCTGTTGGCCGCCTATTTGTTGATGTCGTCGGCGATTGCCACCATGGCATGGCGCTGGCGGATTCTGTTAAAACGGCTCAATATCGTCAGCACTTTTTGGCATCTTTGGGCCGACCATCTGCTGGGTCTTTTTTACGGGATTGTTCTGCCGGGTGTGATCGGAGGTGACATGGTCCGCTTGGCCTCCTGCGCCCGCAGAACCCGGCAATCGCTCCCCCGGATCACCGCTTCGGTTTTTTTTGAGCGCGCCTGCGGTCTGTTAATGGTGCTTTTGACGGGTCTGCTCTTTGCGTTTTTGTTGACCACGCCTGAAAGGGTGCAATTGGGCCCATCGCTTGTCATGACGTTTCGGATTGTTGCCGTGGGGATGCTTTTGGGCGCGGGTCTCACTTTTTTCACCGGCCGACACAAAAAACGCTGGTTCCTGGAAGACCGGTTTGGCGTTGTCCAAAGGATCCGGGAACTCCAGGCCCGTTTTACCCGGCTGCCCAAAACCACTCTATTTGCGATACTGGCCTTATCCGCGATGAGCCAGGCGATTGATATTTTTGCGGTATACATCGTCTCCCAGGCGTCTCACCTCGCTGTCCCGGTTAAGTTTTTTTATATAATAGTTCCCATGGGCTATCTGATAACCCTTTTACCCGTTTCGCTTGGGGGCGTTGGAGTTCGCGAAGGGGTGATCAGTTTTTTCTTGATCCGTTTGGGGGTTCCGGCCTCAGATGCCGTCACCATGAGTTTTCTCATCTATCTGGTCCGCATGGCGGTGGCCATTTCAGGCGGTGGATGGCAAGTGATACTCAATCGATGGGCCGGTCTCTATCTGGAACGTTTTGAAGGCAGACCATGAAGTACAGAATTTCCCTTAACCGCCCCTTTATTAGGAGATGACAACGGAAAAATGTGGGCCGGGTGGTAAAGCAAATGAAAGCCTTCTGTAAGTCGCACTTATATGGTTTAAGAACGTAGTGATTTCAAGCCGTAGAAAGCGCATCCAGGTCCAGCTGAAACCTGACCGGGCCGCGCCAGTTCCCTTCGCCGAAGCGGGTGTGCAGCGCACAAGCCGAATCGGGGTGGGACCATGAGGTGGCGATGGCCACATGGCCTTTGGGGAAAGGCGTCACCTCTGCATCAACCCATTTTGTTGGGGTCAGGGCCGCCTCTTTTTCAACCAGGTCATCCTCTTCGCCGTAACAGATCAGCCAGGGGATCTTTTTTTCTGAAAGTCGTTTCAGGTTCAACTTGCGGCCAAACAACGTTACGGGTAAATCGCCGTTTGCAGCAATCGGTTTATTGTAAGCGGCAAAACTCATCCTGGTGATCTCCAGGGGAAGATCGGTACGCTCGTTTCGCAGCCAGTGGGTGAGTGCCGCCATGGTTTTGCTGATCTTCATTTTTGGGGTATCCTGGTAGCCAAGTATGCCCAGATCCCGCAAGAATGTGCTCATGGGTGCTTCACCCTCAATGCTTTTGATACGATAGACCCAGCCCATCAGTTTGCCGTCGGCCACCACATTGCCGTTTTTAAGCTTTTTACTACCGTAGACCAGATCGTTGAAACGACGGGGCAGTCCCTCCAAAAAATCGACAAACCCCTGGCTGTGGGTACCGTCCATGGGTGAAACACATGTGATCAGGGCATCGGCCAGCCCATCCAACTCACCGGAAAGAAGGTTGCACAAGGCGCTGTAACCGCCCTGGCAATAGCCGTTCAAGGTGACACTGAGGCCGTGGCGAGCTTTGATGGTTTCACACAAGTAACGGGTGTCTTGGGTGTCATCCTCGGCGGTCATGGTTTGCACCGCCTCGTTTTTATGGAGCGATTTCATTATCCGGATGTAGGTGGGAATCCCCTGATTGGCAAAGGCGTGGGTATAGCTGCGTTGATCGTCGGGCAAGAAGGCCAAAATATTACTGCCCAAAACATAGGGTGGAATGATCAACACCGGCTTGCCCGTTTTTGGGGCGCGAAAACCGGGCAAATTGGGCGCCACCTGATAGAGCCGGAAGCGCTCGGTTTCTGCGACCAATTCATGTTCACCCGATTCAAAATGAAACCCGTATTCAGGCACCACCTCCTGCATCGCCCGGGGAAGTCCATAGGAAATCAAGGCCGATATGTTGGCCCATCGAGCGGCACTGTTCCGCAGGGTATCCGATGCTTTCAGGGGGGCAAAATCGGGACCGCTTTCGATGGCGATGTTTTTTAGCTCATCCTTGCCAAATTTTTGCCAGGCGCCGAAAGTACCAATGGTGGCCCGCTGGGAGAGGTGCGCACACATATGAGCCAGCTTTAGATATTCGCCAAAGAGCTCATCCGGCCGGCGCCCGAAAGCCTCTTGTTGTTCAACGCTGGTGATGTATTGCATCGCCAGGGTCTGAGGAATGGCAAAATCAGTGGCATAGCGTATCGCACTTACAAAAAAGTTCTGAGATGCCTGTAAGAAATATGCGCTGGTCTCAATATGATTGTTCATGAGTCGAGTGGCTAAATCCAAAGAGGGTTGGGGCGTTGTCACGGAAGTCACCTTGTGCAATTTCGATTTTATTCTCAGGTGGTTTATATGAAAAGTCTTACCAAATATGTACAAAAAGAAACACTTTCATCGTTCATTGTGGCTGTTTACGGCCATGGAGGCTAGTTTAATTCAATCTATATAAAAATACAACGGGCCATGCAGCTCATTAAAAGTCACATGACCCGATATCGTTTTTGCCCGCCAAAAACAAAAACTATTTTTCAAATTTTTCGAAAAACTCTTCCACTTTGGCAAAGCTCTCGTCCACCATTCCCTTGAACTCGGTGCGTCCTTTTTTGTAGGCGCTAACCCAGTCCGCGATGGCTTTGCGACCCTCTTCGGGCATCCAGTTGGCCTGCTCCAGCATCGTGTTGGCCATTCTTTCGGCCTGCTCTTGAAGCATGATCAGCGCGTTAAAGGTGTTGTCGAAGGTGGCTTTGTTGAAATCAACCATCTGTTTGACGACTTTTTGTGAATCTACCATTGCGAACCTCCCTGTGTTGATTTAATGAGTCAATAAAGTTGGACTTTCGATTTCCCCATGACGTTATTATAGTTTCGATTTTTAGGTTGTCAAGAGAAAAATGTTGCAATGCACAATACCTTTGAAATCGAGTGATAATCCAATAATATTTTATTTTGATTACATAAAAATTTATTGACGAAACAATGCTTCCTTATTATTTATTAATATTATTGCGCTACAACAATGAGACCGGCCATGAACGAACCTGTTATTATAAAAAAATATGCGAACCGACGGCTCTATAACACCCAAGAAAGCGTCTATATTACCTTGGAACAGTTGGCCCAGCTAATCAAGGATGGCGCTTGGGTGGAGGTCAAAGACGCCAAGAGCGGCGCTGATGTGACCGATTTTATTCTCACCCAAATTGTTTTGGAAAAATCACGTCGGAAAAAGGCGCTTTTGCCGGCATCGCTGCTGCATCTGATCATTCGCCATGGCGATACCATGCTGGAAGAGTTTTTCAACCGTTATTTAGAACAAATTGTCAACAGCTATCTCACCTATAGAAACTCAATGGAAACTCAGTTTCGCCGCTGGGTGGACGTCAGCATGACTCTTCCCGGCCAAACACCTCCGGCCTGGCCCGGATTCGGCCCGTTTCCCGTTGGATCCGCCCAAACCGAAGAGAAAGAGTAACCGGAGCTAAAAGTACCATGATCACCGCTTACACTGCCTATATAACGGATCACATTCAGCGCACCATCCTTTTTCTGGATAGCCTGCGCCGAAGAGGCAACCAGTTCCTGGAACATCGCCGTGACGGCAACCCGCCTGTGTTGACCTTTGATTACGAAATCCTGATGGACGGCCGCCGTGCAAAAAAGCAGCCGGTGAATTACGCTCTGGCACGAATCATACCACCTGAGAATCTACCCGCCGATCCTGAAAAACGGCCCATTGTGATCATTGATCCAAGGGCAGGTCACGGTCCCGGCATTGGCGGCTCCAAGATCGATTCGGAAGTCGGTATTGCCATGGAAAACCGTCATCCGGTCTATTTTGTTCTTTTTTATCAAGAACCGGTCAACGGACAGACCATCGCCGATGTAGAGGCTGCTGAAGTTCGCTTTATCGAAAAGGTCGGCAAATTGCACCCCAAAGCCCCTGAACCGGCGGTCATTGGCAACTGTCAGGCCGGCTGGGCCGTTGCCATGTTGGGCGCCGACCGGCCCGACATTACCGGCCCGATCATTTTCAACGGTGCGCCGCTCTCATATTGGGCCGGCGCCGAAAAGAAAAATCCCATGCGCTACCGGGGCGGTCTTTTGGGCGGCGCCTGGCTGGCCGCGCTGATCAGCGACCTGGGTAACGGCACTTTTGACGGGGCCAACTTAGTGGCCGGTTTCGAGGATCTCAACCCGGCCAATACCTTCTGGAAAAAGCAGTACCACCTCTTTGCCAATATCGATACGGAGGTTTCCCGCTATCTCAATTTTGAAAAATGGTGGAACGGCTACTTTTTTATGAGTGGCGACGAGATGACCTTTATCGTTGAAAATCTCTTTATCGGCAACCAATTGGAAAAGGGCCGGTTGAAGCTGGAACCGGGACACACCGTCGACCTAAAGGAGATTGACGATCCCGTGGTCATCTTCGCCTCGTCCGGCGATCATCTCACCCCGCCCCAGCAGGCATTGAACTGGATCGTTAAAGTCTACGGCAACGTCGATGAAATCCGCCGCCTGGACAAGGTGATCGTCTATTTACTCCATCCGAATATCGGCCATTTGGGCATCTTTGTGTCGGGCAAAGTCGCTAAAAGGGAGCATCGGGAAATCATTGGTTCGGTGGACCTGTTGGATCGCCTCTCTCCGGGTCTTTACGAAATGATCATTGAAGAGAAAGAGCACGAGCAGGGCGTCAGTGGCTACGACGTCCATTACGAAGAGCGCACTTTTGACGATATATTGGCGCTCGATGACGGCCTTGAGGACGAAAAGGCTTTTGGGGTGGTGGCTCAGATTTCCGAGCAAAACATGCACGCTTACCGCACCTTCTTGCAACCGTTGGTGCGGCTCTATTCCAACGATGTGACCGCCTTTATGTTACGCTGGTTGCATCCATTACGCATGAGCCGCTACGGCTTTTCCGATCTCAACCCGATGATGTGGCCCATCAAGGCCCTGGCGAGCTATACCAAAGAGCACCGGGAACCCGTTGACCGGGAGAATCCTTTTGCGCAAATGGAGGAAATCGCCTCAGAGATGATCGCCACCGGTCTTGACTATTACCGTGACATGCGCGATTTGTCCTTGGAATATATCTTCAGGATGATCTACGAATCGCCCTTGGTAAAAGCGCGGGAAGAGACGTCGGAACCACAACAAAATTCTCTGCCGTCCCTTGAGAAAGTATCTCATAAGTCCACGGCGCAGTTGGAAAAAGGTGGTTTTGCAGAAGGAGCCGTCCGTATCATGGTGGCGGCGGCCGGGGCGGATAAAAGCCTTGATAAGGCCGAACTGGCCTTCTACGAAAAAATCGCCCGGCGTTATACCCGCTTGCGCAAACTGGCTCCCGGGAAACTGACCCAAATGATCCGTCAGGAGGCGCGACATTTGCAAACCGACTTTGACGCCGCCGTTAACGCCTTGCCCAGGTTACTCAAAAGTGCTTCGGATCGCCGGACGGGGCTGGCCATTGCCGAAAAAATGGCCGGCGCCGACGAAAAAAAGGCGCCCGGCGAAAATCGACTTTTGAAAAAACTCAAGGCGCTGCTGGAAAAGTAAGGGGATCCTTTCTATGTTGCTGCCCGTGTTCTGCACGCTTTAGTCGTGTTCATAAAATCTTTTTGGATGCTAACTGGGAAAGGGTGCGCCTAACTCTTCTAAATGGGCTCGGGCAAACTCGATGGAAGGGTCGATTTGAAGGGCCATGGTGTAATATTCAATGGCTTTGGCCCGCTCACCCAATGCTTTGTAGTTGACGCCGATGTTGGCGTAATCGATGGCCGATCCTGGATTAAGCTGCAATCCCTTTTCAAAACAGCCGATGGCCGTCTCATAGGCCCGCAGTTTAAAGTGGCAAAAGCCCATCAAATTGTGGATGTCGGTCCGATCGGTGTCAATGGCCAGCCCCTTATTGAGTACCGTTACGGCTTCAGTGTACCTTTCCATATCCTTGTGGCAAACACCCAGGTAAGAGTAGATGTCAACCAGCTCCTGGGGCGGTGGATTGAGTTCCAACGCCTGTTGAAGATGCGCTGTCGCGGTTTCCGGATCGCCTGAGTTCAGGTAAGCGTTCCCCAGGTAAAATTGGAGGTAGTACTTTCCGGGTAGTTGCTGGTCGGCGGTGTGCAGTTTTTTAAGTGCCGCCGGCGCCGGATACTTTTCCATGATCAGCTTGGCTGAAAACATCCCCACACTGGTGCCCAGGGCGCGTTCGCGAAAATGGGCGCCGGGGATGATGGTGTAAAATGCCGGAATGTCCAACTGGTTGTGGCGGGTATTGATGCAGATCACCTCCAGATGTATCTTTTGCAACGCGGTCAAACAGTTTTCGATCTCAACTTTAAAATTGTCGTTGGCTAAATCGGGAAGATCCTTCAGTGTGACGGTTTTGTCCGACTTAAAGAGGAAATCAGCCTCTTTGACATGATTCAACTTGGGCAGGCCGCTGGCTACATAGTTGGAGCCGCTGGTAAAATCGCCGGCCAACTGAGCCACCTCGGTCATGGCGCGGCTGAGCGCCTTTTCCGGGTCGGGGGTGGTGCCGGCCGTCCAGACAATTTCACTTAAAACAGGAAATGTGGACGGATCATAGGCGATCATACTCACTGTCGGGATTCCCGTATCCAGACTAAAATCGTTGAACACAAACTCAATCCCGATAGTGCGGTACTTTGCAAGCATCCCCTTGACTTCAAAGTTCCGGGCGTTGTCGGGCAAAATAATGGAAGTGGAAAGCTGACCATGGCTCACCTTGGCGCAGACATGACGCTCGATGACCTCGCAGATGCCTTGCAACAGGGCCTCTTCCTGACAGTTGCCCGCGGACGGCCCGTTGAATTCGTTGATGGTATAAAACCAGTCAAAGGGGACCATAACCTCTTTTTGGCGTGAGAGGTTAAATCCTTTGGTCCAGCGCATGGGTATGGTTTTAAAGATGTTTCGCGCCAATGGCAGGTCGTCGGACTGATCGTGAACCGACTGGGCGATCTTATCAAACGAGAGGGCGCCTTGTCCCTCCATTTGTTCAAAGGGCGCTACCTGGAAATTGCCTTGATCGTTACAAAAACTAAAAAAACTAAACCGTTCGGCCAGTTCCATGACCGCGCTGGCTTTGGCCTGTCGGGGGGTTGCCCCTTTGCCCATCTGCTTTGTGGTGCCGGTAAGGGCTTTTGCATCTTGTCCGCAGCGGCTGAAATAGACGGGGATTCCCAACCGTCCGTTATCGATCCGTACGACTTCGGCGAGAATGTCAAGATCCACCCCTTTGAGTTTATCCTGAAACCGGGCCACGGTCTCTTCCGGCGAAATGATTTTGTCCTGATCGTGGGTGCTGGTTTTAAACGCGTCCTGGAGAACGATCCCGGCGTTCATTAGTACAGCATACCACCCACATAGACGCCGGCGCCCACGAAAATATCCTGGTCGGGCACCTTGTAAATGTATGTTGTCTTTTTAGCGGGGGTGTTTTTGCCGGGTTTGGGCCACATATAATCAACCCAGCCATGTCCGATCTTTTGGGCCAAGTTGACAAAATGAACAAACAGGGCCTTATCCAAAGGATCGGTCATGAGCAGGAGATGTTCGTGTTGCGTCAATTCCGGTTGAATCGGGTGGGCCAGCATTTTCCCATTCAGATTCATAACAAACACGTAGGAATCTTTCCAGACAAAGGGACCGGTAGGATCACCAATCACATTAACGGCCTCTTCAATGCCTTTGGAATTGATCAATGCCGCCGCCTCATGACACTTTACAATACACTCATCCTTGGTTGCCGCCTCTTTGGAAAAAGCGGTTGTCCCGATACAGAGCATGATCAATACGGTTGCAATAAAAAAAAGCTTTTTCATAGTCCCTCCACAGATATGTCGTTTTTTTAGCCGCGCCGTTGCCGGTGAACCGACGCTACTTGATCCACGGTTTGCCCACGGGGAGAATATCCCTTCCAAAAACCTGGGCGAAAATAACATGGGCCATCATATACCAGGCCGCCAGGGCGCACAGCATCAGTTCGTAACCGGCCACTTTCGTCATGCCGGGATAGCCGAAATGGGCCAGGTCGAGCAGGATAAATCCAATGAGCAGAAGCGTAAATGTTATTGCCATGGCGCCATGAACTCTCATGGCGGCAATCCACAAGATGAAAGTGTAGAGGGTCCAGGCCACCAGAAACCACCCCACATCTGTTGTGCTGGAATGGTATATATTGAAATAGTTCAAAATAAAGATGATTCCAAGGGCGATCCAAAATGCGCCATAGGAGACAAAGGCGCTGTATCCGAAATTGTTACCGCATTTAAATTCCTGGAACCCGGCAATCATCTGCGCCAGCCCGCCGAATATAAATGCCAGTGCCACGATAGGGCCTACACCACACCAACCCACATTGTGAAATTGAAGAACCATGGTGGTAAGACCGAAACCTGCCAATCCGACAACGGCCGGATTCCCCTGCGTCTCTTCATGCGACATAAATTGCCTCCTTCGGTTAAGGTGAAAAAAAGCCGATAAACGCTACTTGATTCTATAACCTAAAAACTAAAAAAGTAAATAGCTTCCCCAATATTCCGCGTACGGGATTACCGTCATGAGACCTTTGCAGAACATCTGTTTTTGTTCACGTTCAAGGAAGGCGAAAAATGGTACCGGAGGAATATAGTGACTATTTCGAGGATACCATTTTGAGCCGGACGCCGAAATCGGGCCAAAAGGGGTGTTATGCAAAGGTCTCAAGGTAACAATGGGACGCAAGTAATTGCGTCCCGTCATCCGTTTTACAAGTTAGCCTTTTAGGATCGGCTTCCGGGCGGCGGTCACCTCATCCAGACGCCGCACCTTGGTGATGGTGGGCGCCTCGTGCAACTGCTGCGCGTCGCTTTCGGCTTCAGCGGCGATGGCTTTCATGGCGTCGATAAAGGCATCCAGATCGGCCTTGCATTCTGTTTCCGTGGGTTCCACCATAATGGCGCCGCTTACCACCAGTGGGAAATAGACTGTGGGTGGATGAAACCCATACTCCATCAGCCGTTTGGCCACATCCAGGGTGGAAATCTTAAGTGGCGCCAGGTTTTTGTCGGTGAAGACACACTCATGCATACAGGGTTGATCATAGGGAAGATGATAAGTGTCCTTTAACTTCTCTTTGATGTAGTTGGCATTCAGCACCGCCAGTTGAGAGACTTTTTTCAACTCCGGCCCGAGACTGCGGATATAGCTGTAGGCCCGCACCAGGATGCTGAAGTTACCGTAAAAAGCATGCAGCCGTCCCACCGATAACGGATAATCGTCATCAAATTGATATCGCCCATTTTTTTCGACAATTCGGGGAACCGGCAAAAAAGGCTCCATCGCCCGGGTGACACAGACCGGCCCCGATCCGGGCCCGCCACCGCCGTGGGGGGTGGAAAAGGTTTTATGTAAATTGAGATGAAGCACATCCACGCCGCTTTCCTTCATATCCACCACGCCCATGATGGCATTCATGTTGGCGCCGTCGCCATACACCAGCCCGCCTTTGCTATGCACAATATCGACGACTTCACGGATATTTTTTTCAAAAAGCCCTAAGGTGTTGGGGTTGGTGACCATAATCCCGGCGGTATCTTCGTCCATCAACTCGGCCACACTGGACGGCTCCAGAATGCCGTCATCGTTTGATTTCAGGGGTATTGCCATAAAACCGCTCAAGGCGGCGCTGGCCGGATTGGTGCCGTGGGCTGTGTCGGGAATAAGAATTTTGGTCCGCTTTTCACCTTTGGACTTGTGATAAGCGGCAAAGAGTAACATCCCGGTCAGCTCGCCCTGGGAGCCTGCCGCCGGTTGCAGGCTGACGGCATCCATCCCGGTAATATGGGCCAAATAACGTTCCAGGTCGTAGGCCATTTTTAACGGGCCCTGGGACAACGCTTCGGGCAGCAACGGGTGGGCCTGGGCAAATCCGGGCAAGGATGCCTGGCGTTCATTGGTTTTTGGATTGTATTTCATGGTACATGATCCCAATGGATACATGCCCGAATCGACACTGAAGTTCCAGTGCGAAAGACGGGTGTAGTGGCGCACCACATCCACCTCGGAGAGTTCGGGAAAATCAAGCGCTTTGTCAGCAGCTCCATTGGGCTGCGGCGCCTGGGGAACATCATCGGCCGGCAAGGGAAATCCCGTCCGTCCGGCAGCCCCTTTTTCCCATAATAACGGCTCATTAAAAATCAAACCGCGAGTACCCGTTTTGGGGGTTCCATTTCTGACGGTCATGAGGTCACCTCCTTTGCCAGCACATCCAGTTGGGTCTTAGTGGCCGTTTCGGTGGCGCACATCAGATAACAGCCGGAAAGTTCGGGATAGTAAGATGCCAAAGGCAGTCCGGCAATGATCTTTTGTTCCACTAATTCAGCATACCGTTTTTCAAAACCATCGGGCATCTTCACCACAAACTCGTTGAAGGTATCGGCGCTAAAAGGCAGGGTTAACCCCTTTTCCACCAGGCTGTTTTTAAGATATTGGGCCTTGTTGTAATTTTGTTGGGCCAGTTGCCGCAGCCCCCCCGCACCCAAGGTAGCCATGTAGATTGCCGTGGTGGTGGCGCACAACCCCTGGTTGGAGCAGATGTTGGAGGTCGCTTTTTCACGGCGAATATGCTGCTCGCGCGTGGATAGGGTTAATACAAAGCCGCGTTTACCGTCCACATCCGTGGTCTGGCCGATGAGTCGACCCGGCATGTTGCGAAGATAGGGTTTTTTAGCGGCGAACATGCCCACCCCCGGACCGCCATAGGATTGCGGCAGGCCAAAGCTCTGGCCTTCGCCGCAGGCAATATCGGCGCCTTGTTCACCGGGATTTTTTAACAGCCCGTAGGCCAATGGTTCCGTAAATCCGACAACAAAAAGTGTTTTCGGGGTTTGGTGGACGGTCTCGGCCAGATTTTCCAGCGGCTCGATGCAGCCGAAGAAGCTGGGCGATTGCACCGCCACCCCGGCCAGATCGTCCCGGGCGTAAACCCGGCGTAAATCGGTTAGGCCATTTTGGTCAAAGGGGATTTCAACCACCTCGTAGTCGGTGGGGCGAAAATAGGTGGCGATCACTTGGCGGTAAGCGGGATGGACCGCCCTGGAAACAGCCACCTTTTTTTTGCGCGATACGCGGATCGCCATCAGCAGCGCTTCGGCCAAAGCCGAAGCGCCATCGTACATGGAGGCATTGGCGACGTCCATCCCTAACAAAGTGGCCACCATGGTCTGGTATTCGTAAATTGCCTGTAGGGTGCCTTGGCTCACTTCGGGTTGGTACGGGGTATACGCGGTGACAAACTCGCCCCGTCCAGCGAGGTAAGGCACCACGGACGGAATGTAGTGCGTGTAGCTGCCGGCGCCCACATAGACCTGATAATCCGGCGCCACGGCCACCGAGGCAGCCAGTTCGTCCATGTGTGCGTTGAGCTCCCACTCGGTCATGGGATCCGGCAGGTTGAGTTCTTTTAGCGTGCAGCAGGCGTCGGGGATCGGGTTAAACAGCGCCTGCAAATGGTCGATCCCCACTGTCTGCAGCATTTCCTGAATCTCGGTATCCGTATGGGGCAGGTAACGCATGATTTGGGATCCTTTCACTGTTGATTCAATAGATTTATACGGCGACCCTTTGGCCCTCATTTGGAACAAGGCCGGCGGGTCTAGAGGGGCGCATGCAGATCAGGCGCTTTTTAGCATCTCCATGTACGCCGCGCTATCCATCAGCGCATCCAGTTCGGCCGGGTCTTCCGGCGTAACCGCAAGGATCCATCCCTTGCCATAAGGGTCGCTGTTGATCAGTTCCGGAGCATCTTCCAATTCTTCATTGATCGCCGTTACTTCGCCGCCAATAGGAATAAAAAGCTCGGAAACGGCTTTGACCGACTCCAAAGAGCCGATCTCATCGCCTTTGGCAAAGCTGTCGCCCACCGCGGGCATCTCCACAAAAACGATGTCGCCCAGTTGATCCTGGGCATAATCGGTGATGCCCATACGGACAGCGCCGTCTTCCTTGGCGGCCCACTCATGATCCTCGGCGTAACGATAATTTCCCGGAAACTGGAGTTCACTCAGTTCTTTCATCGTCCCTCCTTAATGTATACGTTAATTTGTTGTGGTTGCTAAAATATCGGGTGGATATTCATACAACTTAAGCCAGCATGGCTTTGATCGGCTTTCTGGCCGTCCGATCCGGACGGATGTCATCGGTAATGGTCACCTCGATTTTCCGCCGTTGATCTTTCAGCACTACGAGATCATCCGGATGTAACGTTTTTTGGACCTTCACAAATCCGCAGCAAAGACCCTTAGGCTTGAAGTCGGTCGGCCGGTCAGGGCTGCCAATACTCACAATCCGACGATCCACAAGACCGATGCCCATGTCGGTGACGCAGGTCAACACCTCGCCGATGGTTTCCCCGTTTTCATCCTGCACTTCGGCGGGCAGGGAAACCTTGCGTAGATCCTTGCCCACAAAGGGGTACGTATGATCCGCACGGGAACATACTTTCATCAGTGCATCGCTACCCATAAAGATTTTGGTGAATTCGCCGTTATCCGGTGTAAAGGGCAGGGCAAATTCCCATGGATGATTGATAAAAGGCCAGTGGCCGATATCCTGGTGAGAGAGCGGTAATACGGCCCCGCCGCGCAACGAATCCCTTGCAGCCAGACCGCAAGGAGTGAGTCCAAGGGGTTTTCCCGCATCCATTAAAAGTCCCCAGACCTTCACCGTATCGGCGGTATCCATAAACAACTCAAACCCGAATTCGCCGGTATAGCCGGTTCGTGAAAGTAGAATGGGGGCGCCGTTTTTGAATGAAACCGGAGTGCCGCCTTCGGGCCACAGATCCCTACACCCGCCCTTGAAGGCGAAATAGGGCAGTTTTGTAAAGGATGCTTCAGGCGCCTCCAGAACCTTGGCCATAACTTTTCCGGCGTTGGGTCCCTGAATATCAATTTTGCCCAGTCGGCCGGTCAGGTCGGTGACGGCGACGTCTGTAAAGGCAATTTTGGCTTTTAGATGGGCGGCAATATCCGCACCCATACCGGCGTTGACCACAACCATGTAAATATCCGGTTTGACTTGAAAAACAATCGCGTCATCCAATACTTCACCGTCGGGATTTAAAAATGCGCCGTAAACAGCGCGGCCGTTTTCAAGGGGTTTGCCGCTGCGGCCCACACAGGCGTCAAGATCGTTGGTGAAACACCAATTTAAGAGATCGCGGGCGCCATCGCCGGTCACCTTGACCACGGCCATGTGACTGGTGTCAAAAAGACCTGCGTGGGTGAGCACCGCCAGGTGTTCTGACTTGGCGGACCGGTACCACAGCGGCATATCGTAACCGCCAAAATCGGCCATGTTGGCGCCGGCGGAAAGATGCCAGCCGTGCAGGGGGGTATGGCGAATGGTAGTTTCCATAATGGCTCCCCAAAAGGATGTTTGACTGAAATTTAAACCCCAAAAAGCAACTTCCGTCAAGCATAGTGAAATGTGACGATTAAGTCAATAATATGTTTAATTTTGATGAAAATAGTTTTGTTCGGTAAAAAAATTGACAAAATCGACAAAAAGGTTGATCGCGAATGGTAAGCTCCTCCACGGACAAGGGCAAGCGCCTGCCAACGGCAGGCGGAGAGGTCCATAATGAGACCTTTGCATATCGGGGAGTGGGACAATAAACGCTAAACCTGATGTTTACTTACCCAAGTGCCTCAAGCGCCTTAAGGATGCTGTCTCGAATGTCATCCACTTTGCCCACACCTTCAATGCGAATGTATTGGGGCGCGTCGGCATTTCCGGAAGCTTCCCACTCCTTGTAGTAATCGATCAGCGGTTCGGTTTGGTCATGGTAAATGTCTAAGCGTTTCTTAACGGTCTCTTCTTTGTCGTCATCGCGCTGAACCAATGGTTCGCCGGTCACATCATCCTTACCTTCCACCCTGGGCGGATTAAAGATAACATGATAGGTGCGACCGCTGGCCAGATGGGCCCGCCGCCCACTCATGCGCTTGATGATCTCTTCGTCCGGCACGTCGATATCCACCACCGCTTCAATGGGCACACCCGCCTCTTTCATGGCGTCGGCTTGAGGGATCGTGCGGGGAAAGCCGTCAAAGAGAAACCCGTTGGCGCAATCGGCTTCCTTGATGCGCTCTTTCACCAGGCCGATGATCACATCATCGGGCACCAATCCGCCCGAGTCCATAAATTTTTTGGCTTCCATGCCCAGCTCCGTACCGGCCTTTACCGCCGCCCGCAGCATATCGCCGGTGGAGATCTGGGGAATGTTAAACTTCTCTTTGATGTTATTGGCCTGGGTACCTTTCCCCGCGCCGGGGCCGCCCAACAGAATCAACCGCATAATGCCTTCCTTTCAAAATCTGTTTTTTAAATACTTATGTCAAAAACGCTTCTCGTGTCAAGGCGGCGCCGAAGGTTACGATAGTGTAGATCATAATTGCCAAGATTGTCGAAATAGTTTGTCGGGAAGCGTTGACGTAACGCACCATTGACTCCTTTTCATTTTGGAATTTGGTAACAGTAGATCATGGTCCGCCACCAGATCAGACCCATGAGGATCATTGCCAAACAGAGGATTTGCCCCATGGAAAGAGAGGCGAAAACAAAGCCCAGGTGGTCGTCGGGCTGACGGAAAAACTCGATGAAAAAGCGGACAACGCCATAACCGATGAAATACGCGCCTAAAATGGCGCCGGGGATTTTAATGCGGTTTTTTACGAACCACAGGAGGGCAAAGAGAAACAGGCCTTCAAAAAAGGCTTCGTAAAGCTGGGATGGGTGCCGCAACCGGTTATCCGCGGCGAGGGGAAAAAACATGCCCCATGGCTTTGTGGTGACCCGGCCGTAGAGCTCTCCATTGATAAAATTGCCGACCCGGCCAAAGGTGTAACCTAAGGGCGCCGCCGGAACAATGAGGTCCATCATCTGTAAAAAGAGTCCTTTTTGGCTGCGTAACGCCGGCCAGGCCGCGATAATGACCCCCAAAAGACCGCCGTGGTAGGACATTCCGGAAATGCCGGAAAAGGTGACACCGTTGGAAAAGCGAAAAGGGAGCACTATTTCCAGCGGATGCCGTAAGTAATAGCCGGGATTGTAAAAGATCACATAGCCCAGTCGTCCGCCGATGAGAACCCCCAAGATCAGCGCCGCCATCAGCGACTGCACCTGTTCAGTCGTCGCCGTCCAGCGCTTCTCGGTTTTGACCCGCCGGATCACCAGGTAGTAGGTGAGTCCAAAGGCCGCCAGGTACATCAGTCCGTAATACTGCAACCGCACCGGGCCGATCTGTAAAAGCACCGGATCAATCCGGGTCGGCAAGTGCTGCCACCACTGCCAGAATTGTTCCATCCGCTTCACCTGAAATTTATAACTTTACCGGCATTTACTTGCATGGCGTATCTTTTTTTGACATGAAGTATGAGTGCTTATTTTATACACCATTGTAAACGATTGAGGAAGGCGCTTTATGGAAGCTCCGCATCTCGATGACAGGCAAACCCGCCGCAAGAAAAGGCTTTTGGTCAACATCATCGTCAGTCTGCTGCTGGTGGCACTGGGCGTCGCCGGATTGCAGTTGTTGGCCAGAATGCGCACACCTCCGGCTGAGGTCGCCTCCTCCGAGAGGGCTTTACGAGTGGAGGTGCAAACAGTTGTTTTTAAGGATATCGAGGTGCCCATTTCCGGATTTGGTGAAGTGCGCGCTTTAAACTCGGTAATGCTGGCCGCGGAAGTGGCCGGCCGTGTGGTGGCCGTTCACCCAAGGCTTGAGGTGGGCGAGACGGTGGGCGAAGGTGAATTGCTGTTTGAGATTGATTCGCGCAATTATGCCAGCGCCCAAGCCGAGGCGGCCGCGGCTGTCGGACAGTGGCGGGCGACCATCGCCCGCTTAAAAAAGCAGAAATCCCTGGATCGCAACCGTTTGCAAACCCTACAGCGCAATCAGGATCTGGCCCAAAAAGAATTTGAGCGGGTAAAAACCTTGTTTGCGAAAGACAAGCTGGTGACCCGTTCAGCCATGGAGCAGGCTGAACGGACTTATAACCAGACCGTGGACCAGACCGACCAGATGGCGTCGGCCGTGGCGCTTTATCCCGCCCGGATCAGCGAGGCCCAAAGCAGCCTGGCATCGGCCGAGGCACGGCAACGATTGGCCCTGACCAACCTGGAGCGCTGTAAGGTGACGGCACCTTTTACCGGACGTATCAAAATGGCCAATCTGGAACCGGGGCAGTATGTGGCGCCTGGTCAGGGTATTGTAACCTTGGCTGATGACAGCCGGTTGGAGATCCAGGTGGCCCTGGACAGCCAGGACGCTCGTAAATGGCTCAGCGTTGAACCGGACCGGGGGCGCTGGTTCGGAAAAGTCAAGCCGGTCCCCTGTAAAATTTACTGGGTGGAGGATCGCACCGGGGGCCACTGGACCGGGGTGTTGCAGCGGGTGGTCCATTATGCGGCGGATTCGCGAACCTTGACAGTGGCTGTGGCCGTGGACAACGGCGCGCAAGGACAGAACAGGGGGTTGCCCCTAGTGGAAGGAATGTTTTGCGAGGTGGTGCTTGTCGGTAAAACCATCCGGCAGGTGGCGGCCCTTCCCGCCTCTGCGGTTAGTTTTGATAAAACGGTCTATCTTGTCAAGGAAGGGCGTCTAAAAACGATGCCGGTTTCAGTGGCGCGTTTGGAAAAAGAGGTTGCCTATATTAACGATGGGCTGGCGCCGGGCGACCAGGTGATTATCACCCGTCTTTCCGACCCCATTGAAAATAGCCTGGTGGAGATTGTAAACAGACCCGAAAAGAAGGCGGCCATCCGATGAAACGCATCCTGGCCGCTTTTGCCAATAATACCGTGTTTGCCAATATCCTGCTGGTGATGCTCTTTTTTATCGGCGGGTTGGCCGTAAAAGGGATGATTCGGGAGACTTTTCCCGAGTTTTCCTTGGATATGATCACCATCTCGGTGCCCTTTCCCGGCGCCGATCCCGAGGAGGTGGAAGAGGGGATTGCCCGTAAGCTGGAAGATGCCGTGGAAGGGATTGAAGGGGTGAAGCAATACACCACCCGTTCCAGGGAGAATGTGGGTACGGCCGTTGTGGAGGTGCAGGAAAATTACGACCTGCAGAAGGTGATCAATGAGGTGCGTACCCAGGTCAACGCCATTTCAACCTTTCCCGCGGATGCTGAAAATCCGGTGGTCTCGGAATTGACCCTAAAAGATCCTGTTATGCTGCTTTACGTTTCCGGCGATATGTCTGAACGCCGGATCAAAGAGTGGGCTGAAACCGTCAAGGATGAGGTCAAGCAGTTGCCCGAAGTCTCCTATGCAACCATCTACGGGGCTCGCGAATATGAGATCGCCGTGGAGGTTTCCGAAGAGAAGCTGCGGCAGTATGGGCTCTCTTTGGACGCAGTGGCCCAAGTGCTTAGGCAAAGCAACCTCAACCTTTCCGGCGGCACCATCCGGGGACAAGGCGAAGAGATCCGTATCCGAACCATCGGCCGTAAGTATACGGGCAAAACCCTGGGGGATATTGTGGTCAAAGCCGGGCCCGGAGGCGCAATGATCACCCTGGACCGCATTGCCGCGATCCGCGATGATTTTAATGAAGATACGATCCTCGCTACCATCAACGGCGAACCGGCGGTGATGCTCATAGTCTATAAAACCGCCGAACAGGATGCCCTCACCATATCGGCGGCCATTGAGCACTACGTCGGCAAACGCCGGCAAACCCTGCCGGCAACAACACGGCTTGAAATTTTATATGACAACACCGAAATGCTGCGGGCGCGGCTTGATCTGCTCACCCGCAACGGCATCATCGGCCTGGCGATTGTCTTTTTTCTCTTGTGGTTTTTTCTAAATGGCCGTCTCGCATTCTGGGCCGGAATGGGGATTCCCATCTCCGTGGCCGGGGCGCTGGGGATATTGTGGGCCTTGGGCGGAACCCTCAACATGATCTCTCTCTTTGGTTTTATCATGGTGTTGGGGATCGTGGTGGATGACGCCATTGTGGTGGGCGAAGCAATTTACGTGCATCGCAGGCAAGGGGACCCGCCGGTGGCCGCGGCGGTAAACGGCGCCGGCGAGGTGGGAATGCCCGTGATCGCCGCTGTTGTAACGACCATCGTGGCCTTTATTCCGTTGATGCATGTGGGCGGAATCATGGGTAAATTTATCGCTATTTTGCCCGTGGTGGTGATCGCGTGTCTGCTCATTTCCTTAGTGGAATGCCTGATTTTGCTGCCGGCGCACCTCAATCACCTGCCGGAACAACAAGCGGTGCCTTCAGGGCCCTTTTGGTCACAACCGCTGGAGCGCTTGCACCAATGGACGGCCGGCAGGCTGGAGTGGTTTGTGGAAGCGGTATATCTGCCTTTATTAGGACGGGTCCTGAAGTGGCGCTACGCCGCTTTTTTTACGGCGGTAATGATTTTACTGTTGACTTTTGGGGTGATCCGCGGCGGATTGATCAAATTTCAGGTCTTTCCGTCAGTTGACGGGTTTGTCATGACCGCCACGGTGGAGTTTCCGCCGGGAACGCCCGCTGATCGAACGGCCCGGGCCGTTGACCGGATCGAAGCCGCGTTGCTGGATCTGGCCGACAACACCCGGACAACAAGCGGTGAACCATTGTTGGTTCATCACATTACCCTGCTGGGTGAAACCTTGGCTGATTATCCCGATCGCGGCCCCCATTTCGGGTCGGTGCAGGCGATCATGCTGCCATCGGAACAGCGGGGGATTCATGCCGACGAACTGATGGCGGCCTGGGAAGATGCCGTGGGGATCATTCCGGGAATTAAAGCCCTCACCTTTTCCGGACTTTCAGCGGGGCCGCCGGGCGACCCCATTGAAGTGTGGCTCCAGGGCCATGATATGGACATCATTGCAGCAGCAGCCGATGAGCTGATGACACGGCTGCGTCGTTTTGACGGTGTTTTTCAGATCCGTTCGGATCTTTCCATCGGTAAAAACGAAATGCAGTTGACCCTGAAACCCGAAGCGCGTCCTTTGGGATTGACCGTGCAGGATCTGGCGCGACAGGTGAACAGCGGTTTTTACGGTGATGAAGCGGTGCGTCTCCAGCGGGGTCGTGACGATGTGCGTATCAAGGTTCGGTATCCGGAAAAGGAACGACGGGCGGTTTCCGACGTGCTGAATATGCGTATTCGTACGCACCAGGGCCATGAAATCCCTTTGCGATCCGTGGCCGATGTTACCTTCACCAAGGGGTTTACCACCATTACCCGCACCGATGGGATGCGCCGGGTGGCGGTCAGTGCCGGCGTAGACGCCCGCCGCGCCAATGCCAATGAGGTGTTTGCCGAACTCAACGCAAATTTTTTCCCCGACCTGGAGGCCCGCTATCCAGGCTTGCATATGGCCTTGCAAGGTGAACAGAAAAAAATGCGTGAATCATTAGGCTCTTTGGCCGTCGGGTTTCCCGTAGCGATTTTGGGAATTTTTATCATCATGGCCACCATTTTCCGTTCCTACGCTCAGCCGTTTCTGATCCTGTTCACGATTCCGTTCGGAATTATCGGCGCCGTCGTTGGGCATTTGGTGTTGGGCTATGACTTGTCCATGATGAGCATGTTCGGGATGGTCGCCCTGACCGGCGTGGTGGTCAATGACGCTATTGTTCTGATTGAGCGGGTCAATACCAACCTTGCGGAAAAAAAAACCTTTTACGAGGCGGTGCTGTTGGGTGGCGGACGACGCTTCCGGGCCATTGTCTTAACAACGGTCAGCACCGTGGGCGGACTGGCGCCGTTGATCATGGAAACCGACCTCCAGGCGCGGTTTTTAATCCCCATGGCGCTTTCCGTAGCTGCAGGCGTGCTGTTTGCCACCATTTTGACATTGGTTTTGCTGCCCAGCCTACTGGCGATTTTAAATGACTTCCGATGTCTTTTGTATCGATTCTCCAAGGGCGCGTGGCCCCACAGAGAAGTTGTGGAACCGGCGTATAGCCGCTTTGATGATCCCTTGGCGACGCCGAAACTTTCCGATCTTTCCATCGATCCGCAAAGCGGTGCTGAACAATGACGCAAGCAGCGGTCAATAAACGGGTGTTGTTGGGATTGCTGATCCTCATCTCGGGGCTTTTTGTATACATGATCCGCCAGTTTTTGATGCCGATTTTCTTGGCCGGTATTTTTGCCGCTTTGATGCATCCGTTTTTCCGACGATTGTTACAATGGATGGGCGGGCGGCGTAACCTGGCGGCGCTTGCGGCCTTGCTGCTGTTTGTACTGGTGCTCTTAATCCCCATGGCCGGGCTTTTGGGGGTGGTGACGGCCCAGGCGATCAAGGTGAGCCAGTCGGTGACTCCCTGGGTGCAGGCCAATCTGGCGCAGCCCACGGCCCTTTCGGATCTTTTGGAGCGGATTCCTTTTTACGACCGCTTTTATCCTCTGCTGGAACCCTATAAGGAAGCCATCATCACAAAAGCGGGCCAGGCGGTGGGGGTGGTCAGTAAATTTTTAATTGACAGCATCTCATCGGCCACCTTGGGGACGGTCAACTTTTTGTTCATGCTCTTTATCTTTCTCTTTGCGATGTTTTACTTTTTTAACGACGGCAAACGGTTGCTGGACAAAATGCTCTACTATCTGCCCTTAGAAGATCAGGATGAGCGCCGTATTCTGGACCGCTTTACATCGGTGGCTCGGGCAACGCTGAAAGGAACGGCGGTGATCGGGTTGCTCCAAGGCGGCTTGGCCGGTTTGGCCTTTTCTGTGGCGGGCATTCCCAGTGCCGTCTTTTGGGGTACCCTGATGAGCCTGTTGTCGGTGTTGCCGGGCATTGGAACGGCGCTGGTATGGGCGCCGGCGGTGATTATGCTGGCGGCCGCGGGTCATTGGCTCAAGGCGGTATTGCTGGCCGTTTTCTGTGGCCTGGTGGTAGGAAGTCTTGATAATTTTCTGCGGCCGCGTCTGGTGGGCAAAGACACGGAGATGCACGATCTGTTGATCCTGTTTTCCACGCTGGGCGGTATCTCCATGTTTGGTCTGGTCGGATTTATGATCGGGCCGATTTTAGCGGCCCTTTTTGTCACCATCTGGGATATTTATGCGGTCACCTTTAAAGATATTTTACCCCGGGTGGCCGGCGCCACGATTGAGGCTGGAGATGAGGCGGCCGATGAGGGGCCGGAGGATGAGGCTGCCGGATAGGATTTTTCGGCAAGGGTGTTTCCGTGGGTGCGAACAATATACCAGTCGAGACGTTTAAGGATTTTGGAAACTCTTTTTTTACGGCAGCCGTACCGAGTTCAATTTTGGCAATAGCACCCCCCTTTCAAAAAAGAGGGTATGGGAAAAAAATCATGCAAGAAGCGGAGCGACTATTGAAGGGTGTCGGGTGTCCAAAAGTGAATGCGCAGGTCAGATCAGGCAACCATGCCGTCGTCGAATTCTATGAAAGCATCGGTTACCTGGTTGAAGAGAGGGTCAGCCTGGGTAAACGTCTCGAGCAGGACGAGCTGTATTGAATGATGTAAGGCTATAGTGTACTGTGCCCGGTAATTTTCCTCCGGGTTTACGGCAAGGAGACCCAATTGACTGTTCTTTGTGAATGGTATGCAATGAGAAAATAATATGCCGTTTGAAGCTGTTATCGGGCTGGAGGTTCACGCCCAGTTAAAAACCAGGACCAAGATCTTTTGCGGCTGCTCCACTGAGTTTGGGGCGCCGCCCAACACCCACACTTGCCCGGTCTGTTTAGGGATGCCGGGAACGTTGCCCGTACTCAACCGCAAGGTCGTTGATTTTGCCATCAAAACAGCCCTGGCCACCCACTGCCGTGTTAACCCGCAAAGCCGGTTTGCCCGTAAAAACTATTTTTATCCGGATCTGCCCAAAAATTATCAGATATCACAATACGAACAACCCATCGCCGAGGACGGGTATCTTGAAATCGATGTGGCGGGGCAAACCCGTCGGGTCGGGCTGACCCGTATCCACATGGAAGAAGATGCCGGCAAATTGATCCACGACCCGGACCGGCCGGTCAGCCGGGTGGATTATAATCGGACCGGCGTACCGTTGATGGAGATCGTCAGCGAGCCGGATCTCAGGTCGCCGGAAGAGGCCGGAGCCTATCTGCGCCGGCTACGCGCCATCGTACGCTATATCGGTGTTTGCGACGGCAACATGGAAGAGGGCAGTTTTCGGTGCGATGCCAACATATCGCTTCGACCCAAAGGTTCCGAAACATTGGGAACACGCACCGAAGTGAAAAACATGAACTCCTTTAGAAATGTGGAAAGAGCACTCCATTTTGAAATCGACCGGCAACGGGAGATTCTGTCCCAAGGGGGCCGGATTGTTCAGGAGACCCGGCTGTGGGACCCGGGCCGAAACCACACCTGCGCCATGCGGGGCAAGGAAGAGGCCCATGATTACCGCTATCTGCCCGACCCGGATCTGTTGCCCCTGGTGATTGATTCCGAATGGGTAGCATCTATAAAGGCAAAGCTGCCTGAATTGCCACGGGCAAAAAAGCTTCGTTTTGTGAATGAATTGAAGCTGACCGAAGAAGATGCCCGGCGGCTGGTGTCCAAAAAGGCGGTGGCTGACTATTTTGAAGACGCCCTCAAGGAGTGTGCTAACGCCCGGTTGGTGGGCAATTGGATCCTGGTGGATCTGTTGGGATTTCTCAATAGCAACGATCACACCATTGAATCGTCGCCCATTTCAGCAGGGCAGTTAGGCAAGCTGGCGCAAATGATCGAGACCGGCAGGATCAGCGGTAAAATTGCCAAAACGGTTTTTGCCGAAATGGCTGTTACGGGTCATCCACCCGAGACGATTGTCAAAGCCAGGGGATTGGAACAGGTGAGCGACAGCGGCGCCATTGAAGCCGAGGTTCAAAAGGTGCTGGCGGCCAATCCCGACCAGGCGGCCCAATACCGGGCGGGCAAAACCAAAATTTTGGGCTTCCTTGTGGGCCGGGTGATGCGGGCCACACGCGGACGGGCCAACCCCCGGGCGGTCAATGAAATTTTAAAGGAACGACTGAATAAAGGCTAATCGCGGTCGTTAAAACGGAGGAAACATGCCGACACTAAAAAGGACACACTTTATCGCTATTCTTATCGGGGTCGTTTTGATCCCCGGGCTGATGCCGCCGGCTTTTGCCCAGTCGAAAAAGCTGGCTGTTCTGCCGTTTAAAATTCATTCCGACCGCGACCTCACCTTCCTGCAAAAGGGAATCGTCGATATGCTGACGTCGCGGTTGGGCGGCGGTAGCGACCAGGTTACCCTTATCGACCGTCAAAAGGTGAAAGACGCGATGATCGGGCAAGCCGACGTTGAGGGCGCCGCGGCAGCCCGCACCATGGGCGCCTTGTTAGAAGCTGACCAGGTGCTCTATGGAAGTTTGACGGTTCTCGGTGAGACGGTCAGTATTGACGCACGGGTGCTGGAAATGACCCAGGAGGATGCCCCAACGCCCTTTTTCTCCCAGACCACCGCGATGGGGGATCTCATTCCCCGGATTGATCTTCTGGCCCGGGCGATAAACCAGCGGGTGTTTGGCCGGGAGGTGGCGCCCAACCTGACAACGGCGGCCGCGCCGCCCAAAACCCGGGCGCCTGAACCGGCCCGTTCCATCCGGGGGCACCCGGGAAAACTGCTCAATGCCACACCTGGAGCGCCGGCGGCTCAGGCTGCACCGGCCGTACCGGCGCCTGCGGGGGATGGATTTGTCTCCCCGGCAAAAGATCAGCAACAGGCGGCGCCCTATTGGCGCAGCCAATCGATGGAAGTATTGTCCACCGGTTTGGCGGAAGGTGATCTGGATGGGGATGGCCGTCGTGAGATCGTCATGGTGTCGCCGCATCGGCTCTATGTCTATCGTTACACCGATGGCCGGTTGGTTCAAATCTACGAAAGCGCCAAGGATCGGTACCGCCATTATGTGGGGGTGGATGTGGCCGATATTAACGGGAATGGCAGTGAGGAGGTATTTGTCTCCGCGTTATCCTCCAATCGCGATTCGGTGCAATCGTTGGTGCTGGAGTTTGCGGACGCCGATTTTACCACAATAGCTGAAGATATCCCCTGGCTCTACAGGGTCAGCCGAATGACCGATGGGAAACCGCGCCTGTTGGGCCAAAAGATCAAACCGGGTCAACCACTCAATGAACCGGCCTTTTGGCTCATTTGGGACGGTGACCGGTATAGTGTGCGCGACCAGATCACCCCGGCCAACGCGGGCAGTGTTTTGGGCAGTACCATTGGTGATCTTAATAATGACGGCAATTGGGCTGCCGCGGTTTCCGGCGCCGATGACGTTATCCGGATATTGTCTTCACAGGGTAAGATTCTGGGCCGGGAAAGCGGCAGCTACGGTGGTGGAATGCAGTCGATTAACCTGGGGATAACCGGCCAGGGTGATCCCGCAGAGGAGGTCTATCTGCCGGTGCGGTTACTGATGGCCGATATCAGCGGCAATGGCCGGACGCAGTTGATCGCCATTGAAAATAAAGAGTTGGCAGGGAAACGGCTGGCGGCGCTGCGGATATTCCAGGAGGCCCGGGTGGTTGGTTTTAGTTGGGAGAATAGCGGCCTGGTTAAGCAGTGGGAGACGCGGAGGATCGACGGGTACATTGCCGATTTGGCGTTGACGGATATGGATGGCGACGGTCACAAGGAGTTGTTGGCGGCGGTGGTTGAAAAGCCCGGCGGCGCCTTTTTCTCAAAACCGAAATCCCATTTAATATCGTTTTCGCCCGTTTTGTGAAAAAGGATTTAACGCAAATAGGGCTGCATCGCGGCCTCCAGGTCGCGTCGGGCCGTCTCAAAAGCCTCCGGATCTTTACCCTGCAGGGGCGGCAGCGGATCATTGAAATGGAGGGCCACACGGGAAAAAGGCTTGGGCAGCAAAAAGCGGTCCCAACTGTTGAAGAACCAGGCGCGATCGGCCCGTATCTCCACGGGTACGATGCGAGCGCCCGTTAAACGGGCGATCTGAATCACCCCCGGTTTGGCAACACCCATGGGGCCGCGGGGGCCGTCAAGGATATGCAGACCCAGGCGATACCGGCGGATATGCCGCACCATCCCTTTTAAAGCGGCGCCGCCTCCTTTTGAAGATGATCCCCGGACAACATCCAGGCCGCCTAACCGGGCGAGGCGGGTGGTCATATCGCCGTCGGCGGAGAGGCTGCTCATCACCACCGGGCGCATCCGCTGAAACCTGTCAAACCAGGCGGCGCCGAACAGGTGTTGATGCCATAGACACAACAGGATGGATGCGCCCTCCTGATGCAGCTTGCGCCAGGGGGCGTCATTGACCATCCTGAAGTATAACAGCTTGCGGTAGCCGATGACGGTCAGGTATAGTAACAGGCCCGCCAACGGCGTCATAAAACGTCTCTTATGCCAGGTGGTCATTCAGTTCCCCGGCCGCATCTTTTCCAAACAGGTGTAAAATCACCCGCTTTTCGGCCGCCTGTAACAGCTCAACATCATCTTTCCGTAGAGCGGCCCGCAGTTTGCTGGTAAGCTCTGATTTTTGCAACACCCCCTCCCCATATTGTTTTATAAACGGCGGCATGTGCACTTTTTACAGCTCCGGCAGGAGCTGTGGCTAATGGCGTCCTTGCGTTATTGATAGGGCAGATCACTTCGGGCGTCAATCAATTTGTAGGGCGGCAACCCTTTGCCGCCGGACAAGGCGTCAACGCTTGCAGGCTGCAACCCCCGCCTGTCGGCATGGGAATGCCGACCTACGAAAAACCGGGACATCCGGTAGGGCGGCAATCCTTTGCCGCCAAACAAAGCTCGTAGGGCGGTAACCCTTTGCCGCCGGACAAGGCGTCAGCGCTTGCAGGTTGCACACCCCGCCTGTCGGCATAGGGATGCCGACCTACATAAAGCGGTTGTGGATGAAGGGGTTCCGACAGGCCAAGGGGAAATAATATTGAGTGATATAATTGTGTCGGGTTTATGTGTGTCGGGTTTATGTTGACAAGTTATACTTGCTATGAGATATAGCCCGAACATTTTGACGGGGCCGGAGTGCATGGATAGACAAAAGAAGGGGTTCTGACAGGCCAAAAGGAGAGATCACCGGCCAACCCCGACTCGTGGAGATTGCTGCCTGCAGGCAGGCGCCTGGCGCGCAATGGCGGGCAGCCCGTCTCGCAGGCGAGGGCGCGGATTTCGTCGGCATGGGAATGCCGACCTACGAAAAACCGGGACATCCGGTAGGGCGGCAATCCGTTGCCGCCGATGAGGGCGGCGGGCGGTTCGGTTTGACGTTCCGGGACGAAAACGAAAGCGGTTGAGTACCAAAACGATTGAGCACCAAAAAGAAGGAGGCTGAGACAATGAATGCGATCTTTATGAAAAAAAGCAGTTCGGCAAGAATCCGTCATCTCTTTGGGGTGACGACGGCAAGTTTACGCTCCCTTCCGTTTGCCGGGAGATCCCCGGCGCAAGCGGCGGCGAAAAATGTGTGCGCGGGGTCCGGCGGTAAGGTCACCCGCAAAAAAGGGTTTCGCT
>Ga0209457_1000074_pt1 | contig 39604 bp, 42 predicted proteins | sample WorMetHEROISLAND_5_FD_187410 | JGI IMG/M metagenome (GOLD analysis project Ga0209457, IMG submission 187410) | Marine gutless worms symbiont microbial communities from Max Planck institute for Marine Microbiology, Germany - Olavius sp. 5 HERON... ... | reverse complement strand
CCTGCAGGTCGACATCGGTATAGTAATGGACCACCAGGACCGCATCCTGCTCGGTCAGTAGCCGGGCGATCCGCTCTTTTTGCGCGTCCTTTTGCGCATCGGACAACGCCGGCCACTGGGGGGGGGGCGGGATCCGGATGTGGTGATCGATCTGCGGCGGGGGGGCTGTCGGGTATTCGCGGGCAACAGTAGGCATGTCGGTTATTGAAGCTTGGTGTTTTTCCATCCGTTGCACAGAGATCGGCCGGGTTCGTACCTGAAATCCTGGGCATCAGGGCTACCGAATGATCATTCTATGAAAAACAACGGCTTGTCGATTTCAGACGCTTATAGCACGCCGAGGGACTGAAATAGCCGCCATCAGTTACCCGTTGTGAGTACGGATTACCGGTAACCTTGAGCGAGCAGGATTTTTACAGAAATTTCAGCCGCAAATGAACGCAAATATAAGGTTAAGAGGCTGTCTAGCCCCCCCCTGGCAACAGATGACTTGATAAAAATTAACTCTATGTTTTTAAAGGTGTTAGCTAGATAGAGACTGTCTAAAAAGGCTGTCTCTAAGGGACCAGGAAGCGTCGCTGATAGCGGGCCGATCCCAACCGATTTGCATTGATTTGCGTTCATTGGCGGCAAAAAAAGTTTCCGATGGAACAACCGAGCCGATGTTATCGATATTTCGGTATGGCTGTATGAGTAATCCTTACTCTCGGGGTCCGATCCGGCGGCCAGGGTATTCAAGCCGGCGCACTCCTAAAGAGTCGGGTAGATAACCCGACCTTACCGGCTCGCTCACCTGCCAACAGCTTGTTTCAGTAGTGATGATCATTCAGTAGCCCTGTCCCGGGCATAGACCGCTCACTCTGTCATACAGAGTCCCTTGTCGAATTCCTTATGGTTGGGAAACCGGCTCTTGAGCCGGTCGATGAAGGCGTGGACTCGTGGGGCTTCGCCCTTCCAGCTCAATCCCATGCCCACCGCCAATCCGGGACGGCGGTAGATGGATTCGTTCTCGGTTACCCGGGTTTTGTTCAATGTGTGCAGCTTGATGCCTTCGGGGACCTTACCCACCGCGTGCAGTCGACCCAATAAGGCGCTGGTGCGGGTGAACATATCCCGCGCAGAGCGTTCGTAGACGACATAGTATTCCGGCTGCCAACGATTGTTGACCTCGATGAACTCGACGAGCTTATCGGGCCGATGGACATGGAAGAAGGTATTCTTGCGCGGATCCTTATAGGACCCGAACCCGAGGACCGATTTGATGTACTTTTCGCCCTGGGGCGTCCCCCAGGCCTGGGAGGCCTCATCCATGACATTGATGAAGGGGGCGAGCCGGATGTGGAAGTCATCCAAATCGATGGTTTTGCGGACTAGGCGCACCCCCTTGGAGGCCTTTTTGAGCAGCCAGGGCGGCAATCGGCAGCCGGATAAGTGCCGACTGTCCGCATGTTCCCACCGATAGCGATCGAGGATGGAGGAATCCTCGATAATCCGGTAGAACTCGTCCAGATGGTCATCGTTCTTTAATATCGTCGAAGCTGTGGCTCAGGCTGACGATATCGAAATCGATGCCGAGCAGCTGTTGCAGGTCCTGGGTGAAAATCGCCCCCGCATCGAGTGCGTCCATACGGTAGATAAGGTCCACCGCCACCGCGATGCCCCGCTCCTTGAGCTTGGCCGCCAGCGTGCGCACGATCTCCACTGGGACATGGGATCGATTATGCCGCGCCAATACGGCCCGGTCGAAGGCTTGAATACCGATAATCGCACAATTGGAGCCGAACTCCGCCAGCACGTCCAGCTGCCGCTCGTCCCAGATAGCCGCATGGAGCTCGATCGTCTTCGAGGGCGTGTGCACTAGGTCGGGAAAGCGCTGAAACAGCTCTCGCATGGTATCCGCACTCATCAAGGAGGGCGTTTCACCACCGAAGAAATAGCTGACGACATTACGCGCGGCGATGATCGGCAGGAAGGGCTCGATCACCCGCGGCAGGTAATCGCCGTAATAGTGCTCGTACAGCTCGGAGTCGCGGCGGCGGTCGAACTTCACCCCCTTGTAGTAAACAGTATTTACAGATGCTGGCACAAAAAGGGGCTGTGGACGTAAATGCCGAGTGTACCCTCATCCTGCTCGAATTCACGCAGCACGGCCTCCCGGGTCGTCGGCTGGTAAATCTCTCGGAACTTTGCGATGACCTTATCGTAATTCATAGCCTCGATAACGAACCGGTAAATCCGTCTCTGGTACCTTGAAAAATCAGTGGCGATTGAGGGCATCTTGGAAAGTCCAAGATGTTCCGAAGACACCGGAATGCTCCACCAGCTTTGAGGCGATGCGGCTATAGCGCCTTGATTTTTCTGCTTGCGGAGGCAAAGGCTGAAAGGTCCGAACGGCTGGCTTTACTTGCCGATTTGCAGGCCATCGGCGAACTTTTCATGGTTGGAAAAATGATCCTTAACTCGGTCGATGAACACTTGGATCCGCGGGTCTTCGTCCTCCCAGCTCAATCCCGGTCCTACCACCCGATCCGGGTTGACGGTAGATCGAGTCGTTCTCGGCCATACGGGCCTTGTTGATCGTGTAGAGCTTGATGCCCTCGGGTATCTTCCCTACCGCATTTCAGCCGACCGAATAATGCGGCCGTACGGGACAGCATATCTCGGGTATGTCGCTCGTACACGATATAGTACTCCGGCTGCTAATGGTTGTTGACCTCGATGAACTTGATGAGCCTTTCGGTCCGATGGATATGGGAGAAGATATTCTTACACAAGGATTCTTGGTGACCATAAAGGAACATTAAGGAAAGCGAGGGAGCGTAAGCGACGAGCGAAGTGCGACGACCCCCGCGTAGCCGTAGGGCCGGGCGTTTCGTCGGAGTGCGGCGCGTGAGCGCTGGCGGAGACGAAATGCAAGGCCATGCGACACGGCGTGAAGTCATTTGGATGGCTAAAGTCTCCGGCGCCGGTATCGGAGCGGAAGCAGCCAGAGACTGGCTGCTTGAGCTTGGGCATGCGCAGGTCGCATTCGGCCTGGTTGTTGTCGAAGGGAACGCGCAGGTCGGTGAGGAGGCGCAGGACCTCGTTGCGGCGCTCGTGGAGCCGCCGAATGAGGTTGTAGGCCGGGGATTGTTTGACCCGCTCGCGGGTGCCGGGACGGGGAGAATTGCCGGCTTCGACTTTGCTGAGGATGGTGTCGTAGCGGGTCCGCAAGTGCTCGCCGTTGGCGTTGCTGGCGGGCAGCGTCTCAAGCTCCTGGGCCTGGGCCTCGCCGACCACAGCATTGGCTTGGCACAACAGCGTGATCATATCGGTTGCCCACGGTTGGCTCGGGGACCTCTCAGCGATGGCGATCAGCTCGCGCAGATGATGGGCATTGCAGAAGGCAGGCAAATACATTGGTAGCGCTGGTAGGCTGACCCGTGGTCATGCGCCAGTACACCCACGAATTGGGACAATAGGCCGAACGCATCCAGGGCCTCGTCCCGCGTTTGGGATGAGGAAAGTAGGCCGTAAGCCGGTTGGTGCTGAGCACAGGCAGCCCGTGCAGAGTGCCGTTCACGCGCTGGCTGGTTTCACCGGCATGGGCCACTGGCGCCGCGACGAGCACGTCGCGAATCGCGGTGACTGACGCCTCCAGGCGGGCGGCGGCCACCCGTACGGTGTTGTGCTGGAGGGTACCCGGTGAGATCGTCAGGCCAGCCAGCTCATTGGACACCTCGGCGGTGCACTGGTAGGGCAACTGGTAGGGCAGCAGCTGATATTGAGTCATGTACACCGCAAAGGCCGACCCGCTCGGTCCGTATTGCACCGGGGCCTCGATCCCCGCGGGAAACGTGCGGCGTTGCGCGCGCCCGCAGGCACAAGTCCCGCTGACAATGCGGTACTCAATGACCTCACGTTGGATCACCACCTCGACCACCGGGCGTCGCTCTGCGAGCCCCGTAGTGGCGATCTCGGTGCCGCCGCGCCCGCCCGCACAGGTCCCCCGGCAGCGGGATGATCACGCACTGATCGGGGTCATCGACCAGGGAGCGGGTGATGCCGCGCCGACCCGGTTGTCCACCGGGCTTGCGTCCGCTGGGTTGGCGCCGCGAGCGTGGTGGTGGCTTCTTGAACGGAGAGTCTGAGGATGGTGGTCGGCTGGAGTTGTGGCTATCCTTAGCCAGACGTGCTTCGAGTTCCTGAATGCGCTCATGCATCTGCTCAATGGTTGCCGTTTGCCCCTCAACGATCGCAGCCTGCTCCGCAACCCGTTCACGCAGCCGCTTCAGCTCGTCGTCAGGGCTTTCTGGAGAATGGGTTAATGCGTGCGGTTCAGGCATGGTTCCAGGGTACGCGTGTAGCCTATTGCTTGGCAAGAGGTCCTGAATAGTTACATATTAGTAAGCATTAATAGTTGCATATTAGTAAGCATTGACTAACGGGTCATCACTGCGTAACATCGCCGCCCAGGGTTCCTCGGCTTGTCGGCAAATTCCTAGGGCGATAAAGGATATTTCTTACATGGGTGCATTGGGATACGGCTACCCCGTTCGGGATGGAAAACCGGAGCCATCATCCCCTGAAAGAGGGGTAGCTCACCCCAGGTAGCGTGCGTATATTGACGATCGCAATACCGGTCTGCGGCCTCCGGCATATCCTGTCGAGCGGCGAGCATCATCGATTCCGACAAATTCGGCGTAGCTAGGGCGCGGGCTCCGGTCCGGACGATCCGCGCCAAACGATACGGCTTTTTATCTGAACTTACGTCAACGATCAGGAGAGACAGCGTAATGGCCATTGAGAAACACGAAACACCGATGCTCGACCAGTTGGAGAGCGGTCCTTGGCCGAGCTTCATTTCCGGTATCAAGCGGCTGCGCGACGAGCATCCGGATGAACGTATCAATCAGGTGACCAACAGCCTGTTGGGCCAGTTGGAGCACTCCTACGAGACCCGCAAAGGGTATTGGAAGGGTGGTACGGTTTCGGTGTACGGCTACGGTGGTGGCATCATTCCCCGTTTCTCCGAGGTGGGAAATGTCTTTCCCGAATCTAAGGAGTTCCATACCCTGCGTGTGCAACCGCCGGCGGGTAATCATTACTCCACCGACATGCTGCGCACGCTGGCCGATAGCTGGGAGAAATTTGGCTCCGGTCTGGTGACTTTCCATGGCCAGACCGGCAACATCATGTTCATCGGTACCGATACCGAAAATACCCAGCACTTCTTCGACGAGATCAACGACTATGGTTGGGACCTGGGCGGGGCCGGTCCTTGCGTGCGTACCGCTATGTCCTGCGTCGGTGCGGCCCGTTGCGAGATGTCTTGCACCAATGAGCTCAAGGCCCACCGTCTGTTGGTGAACAACTTTACCGACGATGTGCATCGTCCGGCCTTGCCCTACAAGTTCAAGTTCAAGGTCTCTGGCTGTGGCAACGATTGTCAGAATGCCATCGAACGCGCGGATTTCGCCGTCATCGGCACTTGGCGCGACGATATGAAGGTTGATCAGGACGAGGTCAAAAACTATTTTAAGACCAAGGGCCGCCAATACTTGATCGACAATATCATCACCCGCTGCCCGACCCAAGCCCTGTCCCTGAACGACGACGATACTCTCACCGTCAATAACCGCGACTGCGTGCGTTGCATGCACTGCCTGAATGTGATGCCTAAGGCCCTGCACCCGGGTGATGACAAGGGTGTGACCATCTGTGTCGGTGGCAAACGTACCCTCAAGATCGGTGACCTGATGGGTACCGTGATCGTACCCTTTAAGAAGCTGGAGACGGAGGAAGACTACGAATCCCTGGTCGAGATGGCCGAAGAGATCATCGACTTCTGGGCTGAGAACGGTCTGGAGCACGAACGCTGCGGCGAGATGATCGAGCGCATCGGCTTGGCCGATTTCCTCGATGGTCTTGGCATCGAGCCCGATCCCAACATGCTGAACCACCCGCGCGAGAGTTCCTATGTCCGTATGGACGATTGGGACGAGGCGGCGGAGGCTTGGTTCGAGCGTCAAGCCGAGACCGGGACCTGAAAAGCCCGGCCCATGCCGGGCTGGCGTGGGGGAACCCCAAGGCCGGCCACGACCTTAGAGATTTCGACTGAATTTTAAAGACTGGAGGACAGGCGATGGCTGAAATGCGTGAGCCGATCGAATCCGGCTGCCCCGATCCCTGGCAGTACATGCATCCCGTGATGCGTAAAAACTTCGGCATGTGGAAGTATCACGAGCACCCACGGGTAGGGGTGCTGCGGCATGTGGCCTACAGCGGCGACGAGGTCTGGACCATCAAGGTCGGCACCCAACGCATCCTCGATGTCTTCACCCTGCGCAAGCTGTGCGACCTCGGCGATCAGTACGCCGATGGCTTCGTGCACTTCACCTTGCGCTCGAACCTGGAATACATCGTGGCCGATCCCACCAAGGTGGAGCCCCTGATCAAGGCGGTGGAAGATGCCGGCTTCATCGTGGGTGGTACCCAGAACTCGGTGGCCATGATCTCCCACACTCAGGGCTGGCTGCACTGCGACATCCCGGGCACCGATGCCTCTGGCGTCGTCAAGTCCATGATGGACGAGCTCATCGACGAGTTCAAAGAAGCCAACATGCCCAACCGGGTGCATATCACCACTTCCTGCTGCCAGATCAATTGCGGTGGCCAGGGAGACATCGCCATCAATGTGCAGCACACCAAGCCGCCCAAGATCAACCATGATTTGGTGGCCAATGTCTGTGAGCGTCCCTCGGTAGTGGCCCGTTGCCCGGTAGCGGCCATCCGTCCGGCCATGGTCAACGGCAAACCCTCGCTGGAAGTCGACGAGCGCAAATGCATCTGCTGCGGTGCTTGCTTCCCGCCCTGTCCCCCCATGCAGATCAACGATGCCGAGCACTCCAAGCTGGCCATCTGGGTCGGCGGCAATCACTCCAACGCCCGCGGCAAGCCCACCTTCCAAAAGCTGGTCGCTGCCGGCATCCCCAACAACCCGCCGCGCTGGCCCGAGGCGACCGCGATCGTCAAGCGTATCCTCAAGGCCTACAAAGAAGGCGCCCGGGACTGGGAGCGGGTTAACGAGTGGATCGAGCGGATCGGTTGGCCGCGTTTCTTCGAGGAGGTCGAGCTACCCTTTACTAAGTACCACATCGATACTTGGCGTGGCTCTCGAGCTAGCTTCAATGCGTCCAATTACATCCGCTTCTGAGCCGGTTCGATCGCCCGAGCGGATAAGCAGAAACTCGCCCCCGCTCCCCCACCTGGAGCGGGGGAGGGGGGATTATCACATCGAGGTCGCTATGAAGTTCGCAATTCAAATCAACGAGGGGCCCTATCAACACCAAGCGTCCGACTCGGCGTACTTCTTCACGAAGGCCGTGCTGGAGAAGGGGCACGAGGTGTTCCGGGTCTTCTTCTATCATGATGGCGTCAACAACGGGACCCGGTTGGCCACGCCGCCCCAGGACGACCGTAACATTGTCAACCGCTGGGCAGAGCTGGCCGAGCAGCACGAGCTTGACCTAGTGGTCTGCGTCGCTGCGGCCCAGCGCCGCGGCATCGTCGACGAAGGCGAGGCCCAGCGTAACAGCAAGGATGCCACCAATACCCATCCCAAATACCGCATCTCCGGCCTGGGACAGTTGGTCGAGGCGGCCATCCAGTCGGATCGGCTCGTCGTGTTCGGCGACTAAGGGGGGTACGCCATGTCCGAAGAAACCGTAGAAACCATCAAGAAGTTCTTGTACCTCAATCGCAAGGCCCCCTATGGCACCATCTATGCCTGGGAATCTCTGGAAGTCGTACTCATCGGTGCCGCCTTCGACCAGGACGTGTGCTTGATGTTCCTCGACGATGGGGTCTATCAGCTCACCAAGGGCCAGGATACGGCCGGTATCGGCATGAAAAACTTCTCACCCACCTACCGGACTTTGGGCGACTACGAAGTCAAGAATATCTACGTGGATCGGGATTCGCTCGACGCTCGCGGATTGACTCAGGACGATCTGGTGGCGATCGCCTGGGAGGATTGGGAGACCGAGAAAGAAGTCGAGAACATCGTCGAAGTGGTGGATTCCGCCCGGGTAACCGAGCTCATGGCCGAGTCCGACGTGGTCTTCAGCTTCTAAGGAGGAGATTCCGTGAGCATCCTACACACAGTCAACAAATCGCCGTTCGAGCGTAATGCTCTGGAATCCTGCCTGAAATTCGCCGGCGAGGGCGATCCTGTACTCTTGTTCGAGGACGGCATCTATGCGGCCCTGAAGGGTACCGGTACGGAAGGGCAAATCAAGACCGCGCTCGCCAAGCAGTCCTTGTATGTCCTGGGCCCCGATCTGATGGCCCGCGGGTTCACTGCGGAACGTGTGATCGACGGGATCCGGGTCGTGGATTATGCCGGTTTCGTGGACTTGGCCGAGGAAAACGACAAGGTTCAGGCCTGGCTCTAGTATTCAGGCGATTTCTGTCAAATGAAATGCCGGCTTGGTGGTCTTTTCGTCCGTCTTCCGTGTTGCGTCAACCGTTACCTAGTCCACTAGGCGCTGGTTACCGCGCCTTGAATACGAACGAATATCCGGCCCAATCCGGTACATCATTTTCCGTCAATCGCCTCAATTTCCAAGCGAGAGGAGATCATCATGGCTATCGAAGTCAACGGTAAAACCTACGAGACCGACGAAGAGGGTTACCTCACCAATATCCAGGAGTGGGAAGAGGGTGTGGCCGAAGTCATGTCCAAGGAAGACAACCTGGATCTGACGGACGAGCACTGGGATATCATCAAGTTCCTGCGCCAGTACTACGAGGAGTATCAGATCGCCCCTGCGGTTCGAGTATTGACCAAGGCCGTTGGCAAAAAGATGGGCAAGGAGAAGGGAAACAGCAAATATCTATACGGCCTGTTCCCCTATGGTCCCGCCAAGCAGGCCTGTCGCTATGCCGGTCTTCCCAAGCCCACGGGCTGCGTCTGACGGGAAGGGTATCCGGTCTCCTTACAGGCCCACGTTACAGGCCCACGGCCTGAAGGATCGGTAAGCGGGGGCGAGTGCCCCCATCCGTACCCTACGAAGCGCGGGGCAGCCGGTGCGACTGGTTGTTCGGGGTGCATTTCCATCCCTCGGTCATTCGACGGATCTATTGAAGGTAGCGGGAACATGTCGGCTCTGACAGTCCTATACACCATCTTGTTCTACTTTGCCGCTGCCGTGCTGGTCGGTGGGCTGGCTCGCAAAATCGTGCAATACGCACGCGCGCCGGCGCCCTTGAAGATTCCGACCACACCGGCACCCATCACCACCGGTGGAGTCGTCCTGCGCTTGGTGCGGGAAGTCGTCTTCTTCGAGAGCCTGTTCAAAGGTAACAAATGGATCTGGATCTTCGGCTGGTTTTTCCATCTCGGCCTGTTTCTGGTCACCCTGCGTCATCTGCGCTACTTCATCGACCCGGTCTGGCTACCCATTCAGTTGATCCAACCATTCGGCATCTATGGTGGAATCGCTATGGCCGTGGGGCTGATCGGCCTGTGGGCACGACGGTTCCTCGTCGATCGGGTCCGCTACATTACCGGACCTTCGGACCACCTGCTGCTCCTATTGCTGGTCCTCATCGCCCTCAGTGGTTTGCTGATGACCTATGTCATCCATGTGGACGTCATTGCCATCAAGTTCTTCTTCCGCGGTCTGCTCACATTTGACTTCTCGCCGCTGCCTGCGGACCCTCTCGTGCTCCTGCACCTGCTTCTGGTGGTAGCCTTCATGCTCGTCTTCCCCTTCAGCAAGTTGTTGCATGCGCCCGGATTGTTCTTCAGTCCCACGCGCAACCAAGTGGACAACCCCCGCGAGAAACGTCACCTCGCGGACTGGGCCAAGGGTCTTGAGCAGTGACCTGAATTTCAGTGCTTGCGCGTTGCGGCATTCGCTGACGAGGTAGGAACATGGCAAAGGCAGATTTCAAGGTACCCGAGCTCGAACAGTATGCGCAGATACCGACCCTCGAGTCGGATGCGATGGTTCACAGCAAGCCCTTCCTCTCCAAGCCCGAGTTCCAGGAACCCCTCGGCTTTCCCGGGGAACTGGCCGATGGCTGGGAAGAAAAGGCCATCGCCAAAATGGGCGAGCTGCTCGGCAAGTACCGTTCTCTGCGCGTCTATCTAGATGCCTGCGTCAAGTGCGGCTCCTGTACCGACAAGTGCCATTATTACCTCGGCACCAAGGACCCCAAGAACATGCCGGTCGGTCGTCAGGACCTGCTGCGCAAGGTCTATCGGCGCTACTTCACGGTGGCCGGCAAATACTTCCCCAAGCTGGTGGGGGCCGAGGACTTGACCCGCGAGGTGCTGGACGACTGGTACAGCTATTTCCATCAGTGCTCCCAATGTCGCCGATGCTCCGTATTCTGCCCCTACGGGATCGACACCGCGGAAATTTCCATGGCCGCACGGGAGATCATGGACAGCATCGGGGTGGGCCAAAAATACTGTAACGAGATCATCGGCAAGGTCTTCAAGATCGGCAACAACTTGGGATTGCCCGGTCCGGCATTGGAAGACACCCTGGAGGGCCTGGAAGAAGACGTGGAAGACGATACCGGGGTCGCGGTTAAATACCCCCTGGATCGGGAAGGCGCCGAGATCCTGCTGGTCACCCCCTCGGCGGACTTCTTCGCCGAGCCCCATGTGGACGGCCTCATCGGCTACGGCAAGGTATTCCACGAGGCCGGCGTGTCCTGGACCGTTAGCTCCTATGCCTCCGAGGGTGCCAACTTCGGCATGTTCATCGGCTCCTACGAGAATATGCGCCGGGTCTCCCAGCGTATCCGCAAGGCCGCCATGGACCTGGGCGTCACGCGCATCGTCTTCGGCGAATGCGGCCATGCTTGGCGCGTTGCTTACAGCTTCCTCAATACTCTGGCTGGCCCCTGGGACTTCCTTGACCCCGATTATCCGGTACCCCAGCATATCTGCGAATTCACCTACGACCTGGTCCGGGCCAGCAAGCTCAGATTCGACAAGTCGCAGAACGACGACATGGTCCTGACCTATCACGACTCCTGCAACGTGGCTCGGGCCTCGCGCATGGGTGACAAGCCGGGTGGTCAGTTCGACATCCCGCGGGCCATCATCCGGGCGACCTGCAACAACTTCCATGACATGGATGAGGATACCATTCGCGAGCGTACCTTCTGCTGCGGCGGCGGTGGTGGCCTGCTCACCGACGACCTCATGGAGCTACGGGTCAAGGGCGCCAAGCCGCGAGTGGAAGCGCTCAGCAACCTGATGCAGGAGAAGGGCGTCACCCACATGGCCGCCATCTGCGCTATCTGCAAGAGCCAATTCTCCAAGGTCTTGCCCTTCTACGGGCTGGAGATGGACCAAGTCGTCAGTGTGCACCAACTGGTATCCAATGCCATCATTCTGACCGGTCAGGAAACCGGAAGAGGATGAAGGCGAAGAAGCCGAGGCGGCCTGAGCAGCAGGGTGGGCTGTGCCCACCATCCCAGTCTTGGGACTTCGGTTATGTTTTAAATCCACGGATTACGCAGAGATTCTCGCAGATGAAACATGCCTTCCGTATACAAACAATGGAGGAGCAAGGAAAGCGAGGGAGCGTCAGCGACGAGCGGAGTGCGACGGACCAGCCGTAGGGCCGAGCGTTTCGTCGGAGTGCGGCGCGTGAGCGCCGGCGGGGACGAAATGCAAGCCATGCGACACGGCGTCAAGTCCTTGCGGGAGTCCTGGCGCAGTGCGTAGTGCGCACCGGGACAGACGCAGGATGAACGTAGGCCGCCGAAGGCCATGGCCGTCGCCTAGTTTTTTCACCTGAAATCGGACAGACCCCATTTCGGGTTTCGCGGAAAATGGCGGCGCTCCGGCGATTGAATACATGGAGGCTTTGAATACACTTGTGATTATCGGGTGTAGTAGCGAAATAAACAAATTGCAAGCGTTTGGCCTAGAACCTTTTGCAAAGGAAAAGTGGGAATCCGCATCGAAGCAAGAACGGGGGAAAATGCTCTACTCATTTTTGAAAACGCACGAAATTCGGAAAATGCATCGCAAAGAATCATTGGATTACTCGACGAACCAACCGGATATTGCGGCTATGAGCATATCCCGGCCTATTTCATAGGGCCGGATTCTGATTCAAGTAGCTACGGAAAAGGATATTTGCTCATATTCCCAAACGATGAAAATACCGGTCGAGTCGAGGGGTATGAGATCATTCCCCAACTCTAGGGTGTCAAATCCCGCCGAATCATACTTACCTTCTAAATAGATTTGGCTTATGTCAGGTGTCCTCGTCGTCAATGAGGAGATGAGGTATGAAGTTAAAGTAAGCCGTAAGGTATTACAGACGAAATACGGTTACACTTGGAGCCGTGATCAAGGGGACGGTGAATATACGGGGATCTGTGACAGGAAACGCATTGATAAAGATGAAGGATATGAGGTTTTATACCTGATTCAGGTGTTGGTAAACAAACATGGGCTAGATGAATCCGGGAAAGATGTTCATGAGATTGAAGATGCGCTTCATGATTCACGTTTAAGTAAGGTCGTCATGGGAGACGATCTCATCGCAGAGATCGAGGCTATGTTACACCTCAACAAATGAGGGACCGGTCGATCCGGGAACGGAGGAGTTAGCCGTAAATAGACCCAAATGAATGCGATGCGGGATCGAGGTAATCGCTTAGCCTCCGTCTTGTCATTTTGGCAGGGATTGCCGGAATCTGCCGGTACTGGGGATGACAGAGACGTGTTAGGGGGGAACAATTACGGATCGAAAATTGCCTGTTGAGCAGATAAATCCGCGCAATCTGATCCAATTCAGGCTCGGTACGAAATGTCCGGATCGAGGGTCGAAAAGTTTTCGAAGAGGATGGAGCAAGATGGATTCGACCAAGATAAATCGCTAGATGTGTGGCTTAATTCCAATACAGATAGATTAGAGATCCTGGACGGCCACCATCGAGCTCAAGCAGCAATAAAAGCTGGACTTACCAAGGTGTCTGTGAGGATTTAGAAGTAATGGCTTTCCTCCCAATGGTTTTGCTGAGAGACCGAGGTGATGGTTGAAAAAGAGAAATACCAAGCGGCCTTTATTATCCCGCGTGGGTCAAAAATGGTTTTGGAAGAAGATGGATAGGGTTTTGTAGGTGGTGGTCCTCATTCCGTGAGGATATTGAGGGATTCTTATATTTCAGAGCTCGGAGTTAGAGCTACGGAGGATTATCTTGATACGCGAGACTATGCTGGTGAAGGAATAAAGGCAGTCGGTTTTTTTTGGTGGGCAGAAGAAAATTGAAAATGTATATTTTCAGGTGCTTGGATATACGGCTATGGAGATGCTTGAAAAAATGTTTAAAGCAAGTGGAATTGAGAAATATGCGGAGCTATTTGTAGCTTCACAGAAATTATGAAAATCATCCCTGAGATTCAGGAATATCTTGAGCAGGTTCAACCACCTTGCCAAGGTAGCTATGCCTAAGGTATAGATATCACGTTCCAGGACGATATGGGTAGGCATGCATTTTGGTGGGCGCAGCCCACCCTAACGAATTAAAGAATACAAGGGTTCTACTGGTTAGGAGAACGATCGATGGCGACTACCAGCGACGAAATGACCACCAAGCTTTCCTGGCGTAGGTTCGAGGATGGCAAGAATGCCTGGGACGATCTGACCGAAAAGATCTTCGTCCAGGACACCTCGCACAAGTGTCCGACCTACGTGCACAAGACGCCTCCATGCCAGGGCAGTTGTCCATCCGGTGAGGATATTCGCGGCTGGCTGGCCATCGCTCGCCAACAGGAGCTGCCGCCGGAGGGGATGGATTGGCAGGAGTACGCCTTCCGCCGCTCCACCGACGCCAACCCCTTTCCCTCCATGATGGGGCGGGTGTGTCCCGCACCCTGTCAGGACGGCTGCAATCGCAACGAGCTCGAAGATTTCGTCGGCATCAACTCCGTCGAGCAGTATATCGGTGACAACGCCATCAAGCAGGGATACGAGTTCGAGGCAGGCCCCGATACTGGCAAAAAAGTCGCCATCATCGGTGGCGGGCCGGCGGGGCTGGCGGCGGCCTACCAACTGTGCCGCATAGGCCACGCCTGCACTATCTTCGAGGCCAACGCCGGGCTCGGTGGCATGTTCCGCTACGGTATCCCCGGCTATCGCGTACCGCGCAAGGAGCTGGATGCCGAGATCGACCGCATCATCGCCATGGGTGTCGAGGTCCGGCTCAGTACCCAAGTGGGAACGGACGTTGCCGTCGCCGACCTGGAGCAAGACTACGACGCCATCCTCTGGGCCCTGGGTTGCCAAAGTGGCCGCGGACTGCCGGTGCCCGGCTGGGAGGGAACCCCCAACTGCGTCTCCGGCGTCGCCTTCCTCAAGGCCTTCAACGAGGGACGCATGAAGGTAACCGCCGACAAGGTCGTCTGCATCGGCGGCGGCGATACCTCCATCGACGTCGTCTCAGTTGCCCGACGGCTGGGGCATATCGAGCACACCAAGCCCGCCGAGCGTCCCGAATCCGTCATCCACGATGGGTATGTGGCCCATGACACCGCGGTAACCGCCGCGGCCCAAGGCGCCGAAGTCACCCTGACCTCCCTGTTCAAGCGCGCCGAAATGATGGCCGCCGAGCATGAGGTCCATGACGCCCTGGCCGAAGGTGTCACCATCCTGGACGGTGTCATGCCGCTGGAAGTCATCAAGAATGAGAGCGGCCGTGCCACGGGTCTCAAGGTCTGCGACTGCACCATGGACGGCATGAAGCCCATCCCCACCGAAGGCACCGAGCGTATCCTGGAAGCCGACCTGATCGTGTCCGCCATCGGCCAGGGCGGTGACCTCACGGGCCTGGAAGAATTCGACAATGGTCGTGGCCTGATGGACGCCGACAAATTCTACCAAGTACCAAACAAGGTGGGCCACTTCGTGGCCGGTGACATCATCCGTCCGCACCTGCTGACCACCGCCATCGGCCAAGCCTGGATCGCAGCCCAATCCGTCAACGCCTACGTGATGCAGGAGCCCCACGCCCGTCGTCCCAAGGTGGACGTGCATCACTTCAATCTGCTCGAAAAGATGGAAGAGGCCCAGCTGGCCCCCGAAAAGTTTGATGCCGAGCAGCAAGGCGATATGCGAGGTACCTCCGAAGGCAACTGGGCCATCCATAACTTCGAAGACCGCTCCGGGGCGGAAGTCATTCCCCACGATGAGCTCTTCCTGGGGCACTTCGCCTTTCATGTCCGCAACAAACGCAAGGAAGACGTCCCCACCGCCGAAGAGGTGCTGGGTCATTTCCACGAGCGTCTGATCGGTCTGTCCGAAACGGAGACCATCGATGAGGCCAAGCGCTGCATGAGCTGCGGCATGTGCTTCGAGTGCGACAACTGTGTCATCTTCTGTCCCCAGGATGCAGTCTTTCGGGTCAAGAAGGGAGAAAACACCACTGGGCGCTATGTCGATACCGACTACGCGAAGTGTATCGGTTGCTATATCTGTTCCGACGTATGCCCCACGGGCTACATCAAAATGGGTCTCGGCGAATAACGAGGCGGAACCATGGCCAGAGCCATCATCAGAGACGGCCTCCTTGCGCTCGCTATCACCGCAGGGGCCTGGGTAATCCCTACCGCTGCGGCCGATCTCGCGCAGGAAAGCTATGTCATTTCCAGCTCCAAGGCCGCCGAGCTCGGAAGCTGCGTGCGGGAGCCCCGCTTCATGCGGCGCAACCACATGGAGCTGATCCGACACCAGCGCGACGAGACCGTACACCAGGGTATTCGCGACACCACCGCCAGCTTGGCGGGCTGTATCGACTGCCATGTGGGCCATGATCCACAGGGGCAGCCGATACCCGTGAGCTCGAAAGGGCAATTTTGCAACACTTGCCACAGGTTGGCAGCGGTCAAGATGGATTGCTTCGACTGCCATGCCACCGTGCCCGTGGCTCCGGATGCTAAGATCGGAGAAACCACAGGAATCGAGATGCGGCATGTCACACGCAAGGTCGAGCAAAAGGTAGGCGAGTGACCATGAACGAGCACAAAGAACAGCTAGATACCTCCCGGCGTGGATTCCTCGGTGCCGCGGCCGCTGTAACGACCGTGACTTTGGCGCCGGGTGTGGTGCTGCATCGCTTGGCCGTTGCCGAGCCGAGAGCCGAAGCGGTTACCGACGCCGTGCGCTGGGGAATGCTGATCGACACCACCAAGTGTGCGGATGGCTGCGGTGCCTGCATTGCCGCTTGCAACCGGGAGAGCGGCCTCGACCTTCAGGAAAAGCCGGCGGAAGGAGACGCTGCCAAGTGGGATCGCCAAGCTGCCAAGTGGATCCGCATGGTCAAGGTCCGGGACGACCTGACCGGTCGTGAAAGTCGGCTGCCCATGCTGTGCCAACATTGCAAGCATCCGCCCTGCGTGGATGTGTGTCCCACCGGCGCCTCCTTCAGGCGGGCCGACGGCATCGTCATGGTAGATCGGCACACCTGCATCGGTTGTCGCTACTGCATGATGGCCTGCCCCTACAAGGCGCGCTCCTTCATTCACGAAGTGGTGGATACCAAGCTCACCCGGGTGCCCCGAGGTAAGGGCTGCGTCGAAAGCTGCAACCTGTGCGTACATCGCCGGGACAATGGGATCCCATCCACCGCCTGCGCCGATGCCTGTGCAACCCAAGGGGGAGGCGCCATCCTATTCGGTGATCTCAAGGATCCCGAAGCCCCCCTGGCAAAGGCCCTGGCGGCCTTTCCGAGCCGGCAGATCCGCGAAGACCTCACCCTTGATACGGGCGTCCGCTATGCGGGCGTGTGATCCGTTCCGGTCCTCTCTCCTGCCGGGGGAGGGGATCGAAACGGGGAGTCCACTCGGCAGGGATTGCCGGAATCCAGTGCTATGGATGGCAAAATGGTGGGGCTGAACAATTACGATTCATCATTTTCTCTTCGGCTGTCGTCATGTAAGAAGAAGCTGCTGTTTCGACCGAAGAGAGAGATCTTTCCGCTCCGCTCGAAATAACGACAGGCAACAATTATGTTTTTGGAGAAGGATAAGCTTGTCAATGGCGAAAAAAACTTATTACAGTGGACGTGGTGGCCTTATAGCTGGAAAATTGTATTTTCTGATTGTCGTTGACAAAACACTAGAGCAGCTAGGCGTACAGGATGTGATCGCGGTAGCACTTATTATCTCGGGTCAACCGATTCTGCCAATCCGTGTAAAGATAGGCAATCCAACCGTAACCAGAAGCACGTCTCCCGCCTCGAAATATGCATCCAAAATTTTACCTCATGTGAGTCCTATAGCTTAATCTACTGTCACAGGCAGAAAAACCCGTACCCTAAAGGTTACCTTTGCTCGCAATATTGGTCGCTTTGTTGGCAATCTGTTGTGGGTTGGGTTATTCTCGCTTCCGATGTCGTCCAAATCTTCTGGAAAGCAATGGTCGTCTATAATATCATTGATAATGAAGATAAATTCCACGAATAGCTGGCAACAGTTGTTACATTTCGTGGAGCAGGAACGAGGCAAATACCGAGTTTCCCTGGCTTCGGGTACGGAACTGTTTGCACAACGTAACTATTCAGCTACTCCAGTCGGGGTATTGGGGGGCGGCTCTGGAAGGTCAGGACGAGCGAGTTGAAAAGATCGTCGGATTGTTTGCGGAGAGTTGAGAGACAGGAGCGGATGATGGCAAAGTCCCTGGCGCCGGTATCGGAGTGGCAGCCAGAGGCTTTCTGCTTGAGCTTGGGCATGCGAAGGTCGCGTTCGGCCTGGTTGTTGTCGAAGGGAACGCGCCGGTCAGTGAGGAAGCGCAGGACCTCCGTTGCGGCGCTCGTGGAGTCGCCGAATAAGGTTGTAGGCCGGGAATTGTTTGACCCGCCCGCGGGGTGCCGGGACGGCGGGGACGGGGAGGAGATTGCTGGCTTTGGCTTTGCTGAGGATGGTGTCGTAGCGGGTCCGCAAGTGCTCGCCGTTGCTAGCGGGCAGCGTCTCAAGGTCCTGGTCCTGGTCCTCGCCGACCACGGCATTGGCTTGGCATAACAGCATGATCATATCGGTTGCCCACGGCTGGCTTGGGAACCTCTCAGCGATGGCGATCAGCTCGCGCAGACGATGGGCATTGCAGAAGGTATGCAGACATTGGTAACGCTCGTAGGCTGACCCGTGGTCATGCACCAGTACGCCCACGAATTGGGGACAACAGGCCGAACGCATCCAGGGCCTTGGCCCCCCGTTTGGGATGAGGAAAGTAGGCCGTAAGCCGGTTGGTGCTGAACTGCCATTGTCGAACGGATTCCCCCTAAAGTGGGATGCCATCGCTCCCAAATACGGCTAATACTATTGGTCCGGGACTGTACCAAGTATTCCGCCGAGTGCTTCAAATCTGTGACGTGCAGGACATATTTTTCAATTTTTCATGGGGAGATGCATTTCGGGCATGCCTAGCACAAGGCAGTATATCCAGAAGTTTCTGTGGCCAGGAAAATAAATTACAACGCGCCCGGGGGGTAATCGGGAATTCATTCTAGTGTATGCCGGATTCAAGAATCTCTTAACCCCGCTGCCAAAAATCGGCAAACTGCTTCCCGAGTCTTGGACCAAACAATACGATTTGGGTACGCCACCATCACCTTTCATTTGTATGGGAACTCGCGCACTGAATTCGTTATGTTTGGCGGTAAGCCTCCACTTGTTACCGTTGGTGTGTACAAACAAACCCGAAAGTAACTGGAGCTGCCGGCCACTACCGAGCGGAAACGTGCTATCAAGAGCTTTCTACAGTCCAAACCCTCGCGCCCTAAGTAATGTCGCGCAGATCCGTAAGTTTGGCAGTAATTTCGCTCACGGCGATATTCTTCGTCGCAGGGTGGTTAAGCTATGAGTGGGCGCTCTACTATGTGACTACAGAGGTTGCGCAACGCATCGTAGTCGTTTCAATGGAAGAAGCGTTCAATCACCGTTTAATAATGTCGTTCTCCTTTGCGCTTGTGGGAGCAATCACAGGGTTCAGTGTGTTAGTGGGTAGTTGATTCTTCGCCTACCGTCGCTGTGGCCGTCTTTTACTAGTTGTACTCTTAATGGCAGTGTTTGCTGTAAGTAGCTGGATAAGCCGTGCTGGCGAGGAGAATGGCAGCTCTCAATGAACATTTTGCCGCAGTGCCGGGTTTGCCGGAAATCTCTCTCACTTTCCGCAGTCCGTCTCTATGAAATTGGACTCTTCGGAAGTGGACGCGTATTGGTTACCACAATTATTGTTGTGGCATTCTTTGGTAATCAAAAAACCATGAATGGGCATGAATACACACAAATCTGATTGGTGTTCATTCGTGTTTATTCGTGGTTCTAGTCCGTAGAATGAGTGGCCTGTATGGGCTAACGCCTCGGAGATACTGTCATGAAAAGAATCGTCTATCGGGAGTGGCGACTCCCTCCGCAACACTACTGGGGCCTGCTCGCCATCCTAGCAGTCGTCGCTAGTCTGGGCGGACTTGCCTTCCTCCACATGGAGCACCATGGCCACTGGGTCACCGGCATGACCAACCAAATCATCTGGGGTACTCCCCACGTATTCGCCGTGTTCCTCATCGTCGCGGCCTCTGGGGCCCTCAACGTCGCCTCCATCGGCGGCGTCTTCGGCAAGACCCTCTATAAGCCCCTGGCCCGCTTCTCGGGCCTATTAGCCATCGCCCTGTTGGCCGGTGGCCTCATGGTGCTCGTGCTTGACCTGGGCCGTCCCGACCGCCTCGTGGTCGCCATGACCACCTACAACTTCCGGTCGATCTTCGCTTGGAACATCTTCCTCTATACCGGCTTCGTGGTCATCGTCATCGCTTACCTCTGGACCATGATGGAACGCAAAGGTAACCCCTACACCAAGCCGGTGGGCTTCTTCGCCTTCTTCTGGCGCCTAGCCCTCACCACAGGTACCGGCTCCATCTTCGGCTTCCTGGTTGCGCGTCAGGCTTACGACACCGCCATCATGGCGCCCCTCTTCATCGCCATGTCCTTCGCTTACGGCCTCGCCATCTTCATGCTGCTGGTCCTATACGCCTACAGGCAGGACGGCCGCCCCCTCGGTGAATCCCTGCTATTCCGGCTTCGGAATCTGCTCGGGACCTTCATCGGGGCCGTACTCTTCTTCGTGCTCGCTTATTTTCTGACCAAGCTTTACGGTGCTAAAAACTACGACTTGGTCACCTTCTACCTGATCGATGGTGGCATCCACACCATCCTCTTCTGGTTCGTCTGGATACTCGCCGGCTGCCTGTTCCCGCTCGGCATCCTCTTCCATCCCGTACTGGGCAAAAGCCGGGCCTGGATCGCCTCTGCCTGCGGCCTAGTCGTGCTAGGAGGACTCGCCAGCATGTACGTCATCATCATCGGCGGCCAAGCCTACCCCATGCAACTCTTCCCCGGCAAGACCATCCTCGAATCCGGCTTTCATGATGGCGTCGGCGGCGCTGCTGCCATCTATACCCCCAGCCTGCCCGAAGTCCTGCTCGGTATCGGTGGAATCGCCGTAGCCCTGCTGATCACCGCCGTCGGCATCCGGGTGCTCCAATTCCTCCCCGAATCCCTCGCCGATAGGGATGTGGATCCCCACGCAGACAAAGCCTGATATGGAATCGTTTGAACCACAAAGGCACAAAGATTTTTGTATTCGTGAGCCGCTCAAAGCGGCTAATCGGGGGGCGCTAGCGCGATCCCGATGGTTTGGAATCGCCTAAAGGCGGTTGATTAGCGCCAAAGTTTCAACCGCTCCAAGCACTAATTCCTCAGCTTATTGGTGACGGATGTCCCTCACGGGTCACACTCCCATCCCGGCCGATCGTCGAGACGAAATATCCTCTAGCCCAGAACAATTGACCGACAAAATTGCACTTGCGGCTCACCATAAGACTTGCGCGAATGGCTCGTACTCTTCCCATTGTTGATGTACCCGACCACTTGCGACACAGGCTACTTCGGAGGGGTCGAGATCAGCCTATGTACATGGTCGGCCATCAAGCGCCCTTCATTCGATATACGGCTCTCTCGGTGCCGAGCCGACTCGTGGAAAACCTCTCCGAGATACTTTCGCAATTGCTCATACACCGTCCGGCGTCGGCATTTCGGGATGAAAACCACATCATATTTACATTCCCACTTAGAGTGGCTTAAGCTGTTTGCTTCATCCATCGGGATCCTCCTTTCGTAACTATTCAGGTCTTCTTGCCAAGCGGCAGGCTACACACGTAATTTATTCCCATGCTGGAACAACCCACCCTAATCCATTCTCCGGAAAACCCTGACGACGAGCTTAAGCGGTTGCGTGAACGGGTAGCGGAGCAGACGGCGCTCATTGAGCATCTGCGCGAGTGCATCCGGGAGTTGGAAGCGCGCCGGGCCAAGGATAGCCACAATTCCAGCCGGCCGCCATCCTCGGACTCACCGTTCAAGAAGCCGCCACCACGCTCGCAATGCCAATCCAGCGGGCCAAGCCAAGTGGCCAAGTGGACAACCGGGCCGACGCGGTGTCACCCGCTCCCTGGTCGATTACCCCGACCAGTGCGTGATCATCCCGTTGACGGGGACCTGCGCCTGCGGACGTTGTGGCACCAGGATCGCGGCTACAGTGCTCGCGGAGCGACGCCAAGTGGTCGAGGTGGAGATCCAGCGTAAGGCCATCGAGTACCGCATTGTCGGCGGAACCTGTGCCTGTGAGCGCGCGCAACGCAGCACGTTTCCTGAAGGGATTGAGGTCTCGGTGCAATACGGACTGGGCGTACTGACCTTTGCGGTCTACATGACCCAATACCAGTTGTTGCCCTACCAGCGCACCGCCGGGGTGCTCAATGAGCTGGCCGCCTTGGGATCTCACCGGGGGGGCCTCCCGCGCACCGTACGGGTGGCCGCCACCCGCCTGGAGGCGCCAGTCAACGCGATTCGCCGCGCACTCGTCGCCGCGCCAGTGGCCCATGCCGACAAAACCGGTCGGCGCGTGAACGGCAACCTGTACTGACTACACGTACTCAGCACCGACCGGCTTACGGCCTACTTCCCTCATCCCAAACGTGGTGCCGAGACCCTGGATGCATTCGGCTTGTTGGCGCCGTTCGCTGGCGTACTGGTGCATGATCACTGATTAGCCTACCAGCACTACCCATGTTGGCATGTCTTCTGCAATGCCCATCATCTACGTGAGCTAACCGCGATCGCTGAGAGGTCCCCAAGTCAGCCGTGGGCAACCGACACGATCGCGCTGTTGTGCCAAGCCAAGGCCCTGGTCGGCGAGGCCCAGGCCCAGACCTCAAGGCATTGCCCACCGGCGACGTCGAGCGCTTGCGGACCCGCTACGACACCATCCTCACCGAAGCCGAAGCCGGCAATCCTCCCCGTCCCCGCCGTCCTGGCACTCGCGGGCGAGTCAAACAATCCCCGGCCTGCAACCTCATTCGGCGACTGCGAGAGCACCGCAACGAAGTCCTGCGCTTCCTCTTATAGTGACATTTATAGGTATAGAATAGACATTATCGCATTATATATCGTATCCATGATAATGAACTAATACTACTGGTCTATCAGAAAACCATGAATGGAATTTAGAAGTTGTCAGATGGCCGGAACTATGAATGCATAAGGGTAACTAGGGACAGAGACTACATTTTCTACAGCTTCTATAATGGCTTCGGTAGTGCCATGGCCCTCTCTATAATCCCAGCCTGCCCGAAGCCCTGCTCGGCATTGGTGGAATCGCCGTATCCCTGCTGATCACCGACGTCGGTATCCGGATTCTCCAATTCTTCCCCGAATCCCTCGCCGATGGGGATGTGGATCCCCATGCGGCTAAGGCCTGATGCGGAATCGTTTGAATGTTGGTTCCCGGATGATTGCATAGGAACAAAAGTCGGGTCCTTGCTGCGTGTCCGAGAGATCATGGAACGGCTTGCGTACCCGTCGCACACGGGTTTCGCGGAAAGCGAGGTACCTTTATCGTGTCCCGCGAAATTGCGGGCTGAGAACAACGACGCATGTCCACAGGTCTATTCGTCTTCTCGAGCTCGCCATCTCCGTCTATGGGCTCGTGGCCATTATCAAGAAGCGGCTGAAAATCGATGTCAGTTTCTACACAAATTCTACAGATTCTGAGCCTCATCAATCTTCGAACAAATTAAATAAAACCAAATGATTAATGACAAAGCATGCAATTCTGACGAGCGTGACCAAGATAACCAACTGAATTTATTTAACTAAACGTTGTGGCGTTAGTGATTTTGGTGGTCTTTTCGGTAGTGTTCTGATCTTCCGGAGCGTCGCCATTTTTTGCGAAACCCGAAATGGGGTCCGTCCGATTTCGGGTGCAAAAAATCAGGCGACGGCCATGGCCTTCGGTGGCCCACGTTCGTCCTGCGTCCGTCCCGGCGCGCACTCCGCGCTGCGCCAGGACTCCTGCAAGGACTTGACGCCGTGTTGCATGGCCTTGCATTTCGTCTCCGCCGGCGCTCACGCGCCGCACTCCGACGAAACGCCCGGCCCTACGGCTACGCGGGGGTCGTCGCACTCCGCTCGTCGCTTACGCTCCCTCGCTTTCCTATGCTCCTCCATCGAATTGGTCGCTTTGGGTGCTTCTGACATGACCAATATCAAACCCTGAGAAACCTTCCGCATGGCAATTTACAAGCTGGCGGTTCGGGTAGTCATGGTCCATAACCATCCCAGTGGGAATGTGATACCTTGCGCGGACGATCAGGATTTTACCGATCATTTTATTCAGGCTGGAAAGCTCCTCAAAATCGAGGTGGTCAATCATCTCATTATCAGTGATGAGTTCTATCATAAGCTTTGTTGATTCGGGTGTCTTCAAGAAGCTTCAGGACAGTAAAAAATATGTTTTGCCTTAACATGCTCGAAGAGCGGACCAGAAAGCAAGGTAAGGAGGAAGGAAGAAAATAGGTAAAGAGGAAGGGTTGAAAGAAAAAGCCATCGAAATGGCCAAAGCATTGAAGAAAAAAGAAATCAACCCGGCCATCATCGCCGAAGCTTCCGGACTTTCAGTCGAAGAGGTCATAAGACTCTAAAGGTCGAAATCCAAGGAGGTATACAAGGGTGCCTTGAAAAATTCAAGGCGCCCTTGCGGGGTAGGGATGCTCCGCCATTTTTCAAGCATGTAGATGCTGGAAAAATGTGAGCGAAACGAAAACCGCATTTTCGCTTCGTGGCTTGGAAAATTGTAGGGTTCCCACAAATAACCGCGTAACAGGTCACCCCTTCGATCGGAGCTGCTCGCAAGCAGTATTCCGCACTCTTTTTTTCTCCCGTCACGCGGCGGGGCGTCCGTACTTCCGGATGTCGAGGTCCGCTTCTTTCCATCGTCTACACGGGCCGTTTCCGCCACCCCGACCAGGATAGGTTCCTGGAATTTTCAAGGGCACCTTGAATCTTTCAAGGTGCCCTATAGAATTCCCGATCGGGTCAAGACGTTCCAGCGGATGGACCCTCCCGAGCCGACGGCGATGTTGCCCACGGCTACACGCCGACCCCATGGTCGCAAGCGAGATCGAGTTGAAACTCAAAGATCCCAGGCTACTGGTACGATCGGCCCCCCTGCTCAAACAACCTCTGACCACGACCAAGGCCATGGGCGATGTAGTGCTCGCACTGCTGCCGGCGACCTTGGCTGGAGTTTGGTTCTTCGGCCTGGGTGCCTTACTGATCCTGAGTGCCGCCATCGCCGGGGCCATGTTGACCGAATGGGCCTTTTCCCCGCCCGCGGAGCGCCGGACCAAGCTGCTGGACGGCAGCGGCCTGATCACAGGTCTCCTGCTCGGGCTCACCCTGCCGCCGGGGCTGCCTTTGTGGATGGCCTTTGTGGGGGGGGTAGTAAGCATCGGCCTGGGCAAGCTGGTCTGGGGTGGCCTGGGCTATAATCTGTTCAACCCAGCCTTGGTGGGACGAGCCTTTTTGCTTGCGACCTTCCCAGTAGCCATGACCACCTGGAGCGCCCATACTCCAACTGGGGGCTTCTTCGATGTTTCATCGTCCATCCTCGCGCTGCCCTTTCTGCAAGCGACCTACGATGGCCTGAGCGCGGCCACCCCCTTGGGAGCATTGAAGTTCGAAGGCCAATCGCCCCCCCTCCGGGACCTGATGATCGGCAAGATCAGCGGTAGCATCGGTGAGACCAGCGGCTTACTGCTGATCTTCGGCGGCCTCTACCTGTGGCTACGCCGGGATCTGGACTGGCGGATTCCGGTCAGCATCCTGCTCGCGGTCACCGCCTTCTCGTCGATCCTGTTCCTGATCGACCCGGTCGACTACCCGAACCCTCTGTTCTCCCTATTCTCCGGTGGCTTGCTGCTAGGGGCCATCTATATGGCCACGGACCCGGTCGCCTCTCCCATCACACCTCGGGGCGCTTGGCTGTTCGGGATAGGTGTGGGGCTGTTGGTAGTCCTGATCCGGGTATTCGGTGGCTTCCCCGAAGGGGTCATGTACGCGATCCTACTGATGAATGCCGCCACGCCGCTTATCGACCGCCATACCCAGCCCCGGGTCTTCGGCAAAGGGATCAGACCCCATGAGCCGTCGTAACCGCAGTCACGACCAACCGATGCAAGAGCCCAGCTCCGCCCGATTGATTATGACCTTGGGGCTAGCCGGTCTGCTCTCTGGGCTCATCATCGTCGCCGTATTCGAGACCACCCGACCGGTCATCACCGCTTACCAAGCCAAGGTCCTGCGTGAGGCGGTGTTCGAGGTGCTGCCCGGTACCACCCGGATGCGAAGGCTCGTCTTTCAGGAGGGACAACTAAGGATCAAGGAGCAGGAAGGTAAGGACGAAGAGGCCCTGTTCGGCGGCTATGATGACCAGAGCCGGCTGCTCGGCTACGCCATCCCCGGCTCTGGTCCCGGATTTCAGGACACGATTCGCCTGATTTATGGCTACCGACCCACCGAGCGCAAGGTGGTGGGGATGGAGATCCTGGAGAGCCGCGAGACTCCGGGTCTGGGAGACAAGATCTACAAGGATGCCGCCTTCGTCGCCAACTTCCGGGACCTAGCCATCGACCCCCGGATCGAGACCGTCAAGCAGGGCATCTCGGCAGCGGCTAATCAGGTGAACGTTATTACGGGGGCAACCATTTCTTCCCAGGCAGTGGTCAGGATTATCAATGCGGGCAACGCGCGCTGGCTCGAACGTCTACCAGTGCCTGCCGCCGTGCCGCCCTTGGAGACTACACCATGAGGGCGTCCTGAAAAATTCAAGGTGTCCATGCCGGGCAAAGAGGCCCGGTTATTTTCCAAGCACGTCGGTGCTTGATAAATGGGAGCCAAGCGAACTATTTTCGTATCGAGGCTCGAAAGATTCCAAGGATGGAGCTTTGCAGGGCCCCCGATTCCCCAGCCACAACGACGCAACGAGAAAAGCCTATGCCGAAAGCGCCGACCGATGCCTACCAGGAATTCATCAAGGGCCTGTGGCGGGACAATCCGGTCTTCGTCCAGGTGCTGGGCCTCTGTCCCATGTTGGCGGTCACCAACTCCGCCGTCAACGCCCTGGCCATGGGGGGGGCTACCTGCTTCGTGCTCGTCGCCTCCAGCATCCTGGTCGCTGCTCTCAAGCCGTGGATACCCAGACAGGTCCGCATCTCCACCTACATCATCATCATCGCCACCTTCGTGACCGTCACCGACCTCACCCTGCAGGCTCTGGTACCCGAGATCCATAAGGAACTAGGGGCCTTCATCCCACTAATCGTGGCCAACTGTATGATCCTAGGTCGTCAGGAGGCCTTCGCGTCCCGCAACTCGGTATCCCTGGCGATCGTGGATGCGCTGGGTATGGCCGGTGGCTTCCTGGTCGCGCTCTTCTCCCTGGGCAGTGTGCGGGAGGTCCTGGGGGAAGGGAAATTCTTCGGGAGCGATCTGTTCGGACCCGCATTCGAGCCCTGGGTCATCATGATCCTGCCTCCGGGTGGCTTCCTAACCCTGGGCCTGCTGTTACTCTTCTTCAGCTGGGTGCAAGAGCGTAAACAAAAGCTTGCCAAGCGCTTGGCCGAGACGGAAGGAGAGCTGTCGTGAACGAGCTGGTCTGGATTTTCGTTAGTGCCTTGCTGATCAATAATTTCGTACTTGCCTATTTTCTCGGGCTGTGCCCCTTTCTCGGCGTCTCCGGGCGGTTGGAGACCTCGTTCCGACTCGGGTTGGCCACTATCTTCGTCATGCTCATTACAGCCCTGTGCGCCTGGTTCCTCAATACTTATGTGTTGATCCATGCCCCCTATCTGCGTCTGATCAGCTTCATCGTGGTCATCGCCAGTACGGTGCAGTTCATCGAGATGCTGATTAAAAAGCTCAGTCCCGCTCTGTTTAAAGCCCTGGGGATCTTCTTGCCGCTCATCACTACCAACTGCGCCATCCTCGGGCTGGCCATCTTTTCCACCAACAAGGGTTACGGGCTGGCCCAGGGTATGCTCTACGCCTTGGGGGCCGGGCTAGGCTTTACCCTGGCGTTGGTCCTCATGGCCGGGCTACGTGAAGAGGTCGAAACCGCCCCGATCCCCAGGCTGATGCGTGGTACCGCCATCAACCTCATCATTGCTGGCATCCTCTCCATGGCCTTCATGGGTTTCGCCGGCCTGTTCAGCACGGCCTGAGCCATGTGGGTACATCTCTGGGCCATACTCGGACTGGCTGCCCTCTGCGCCGGATGGGTATTGTTCCAACGCTGGCTCCAGCGGATAGACCCGGATGGCCGCCGCATCGAGGACACACAAGGCTGTGGTCGGTGCCGTAGGAGATCTTGAAAAATCCCATTCTTGCACTAGTTTCCCAATATTTAGTTGAATAAATTCAGTTGATTATCGTGTTCTCTCTCGTCAGTATTATATGTTATATTCGATAATCCTTTTATTTTATTGAATTTATTTAAATATGATAAGACTCAGAATCGGTAGAATCGTGTAGAAACTGACATCGGTTTTTAGCTGCTTCTTGAATAATGGCCACGAGCCCATAGACGGAAATGGCGAGCTCGAGAAGACGAATAGACCTGTGGACATGCGTCATTGTTCTTAGCCCGCAATTTCGCGGGAGATGCTGTCACCTTAGCGTACCGCAGCTCAAGTCGGCAACCGGCATAATTCCAAATAGTTCTTTTTTATGGGTTATCCTGAATTGTCGGTCATAACGTTGGGACACTAGTGCCATTCTTGGAATTTCCCGAAGTCGCCTTAATCCGAGCCGAGGAGATCCGACTGATGTGTGGTATTGTAGCTCGGTTGTTCCGGGGTATAGGTAATGTGAGGGAGTCTCTCTATCGACGGAGGAACACAGGAAAGCGAGGGAGCGTAAGCGACGAGCGGAGTGCGACGACCCTCGCGTAGCCGTAGGGCCGTGTTTCGTCGGAGTGCGGCGCGTGAGCGCCGACGGAGACGAAATGCAAGGCCATGCGACACGGCGTCAAGTCATTGCGGGAGTCCTGGCGCCGCGCGGAGTGCGCGCCGGGACGGACGCAGGACGAACGTGGGCCGCCGAAGGCCATGGCCGTCGCCTGATTTTTTGCACCCGAGATCGGACGGACCCCATTTCGGGTTTCGCGAAAAATGGCGACGCTCCGGTCTTGAAATAACAAAGCCGGGAGAAGCTCTAGTTTTCCTATCTCACGCGACGGCGCTACGACGCAACGGGTTATACTCGTCGTCCATGGGTTTTGCGGAAAGCGAGGGTCATTTATCGTGCCCGAGAGCTAGGCACGACGAGGAGGAATAGCCAGCCCTATTGCGACGAGTCGCAATGCCGCTATCGGGTGCGAGAGATGGGCATCGCGGCGGAAAATCCATGTGTGACGGGTATATAAGGTACGGCTTTGACGTGTCGTCGTTACGTGAGCTGTTCTTCTCAGCTAATCGGTCAATCGCGTTTGCGAGTAACTATTCAGGACCTCTTGCCAAGTAGCAGGCTACATACGTAATCTATTCCCATGCTGAAACAGCCCACCCTAACCCATTCTCTGGAAAGCCCTGACGATGAGCCTAAGCGGTTGCGTGAACGGGTTGCGGAGCAAACGGCGCTCATTGAGCATCTGCGCGAGCGCATCCGGGAGTTGGAAGCGCGCCTAGCCAAGGATAGCCACAACTCCAGCCGGCCGCCATCCTCGGACTCACCGTTCAAGGTTCAAGAAGCCGCTACCACGCTCGCAACGCCAGCCAAGCGGACGCAAGCCAAGTGGACAACCGGGCCGCCGCGGTGTCACTCGCTCCCTGGTTGATGACCCCATCGGTGCGTGATCATCCCGTTGACGGGGACCTGCGCCTGCGGACGTTGCGGCACCGGGATCGCGCGGCTACAGTGCTCGCAGAGCGACGCCAGGTGGTCGAGGTGGAGATCCAGCGTAAGGTACATCGAGTACCGCATTGTCGGCGGAACCTGTGCCTGTGGGCGCGCGCAACGCAGCACGTTTCCTGCAGGGATTGAGGCCCCGGTGCAATACGAACCGAGCGTATTGGCCTTTGCGGCCTACATGACCCAATACCAGTTGTTGCCCTACCAGCGCACCGCTGGGGTGCTCAATGAGCTAGCCGGCCTTGGGATTCACCAGGCCCCCTCCAACGCGTCGTACGTGTGGCGGCTACCTGCCTGGAGGCGCCAGTCAACGCGATTCGCGGCGCACTCATCGCCGCGCTAATGGCCCATTCCGACGAAACCGGCCGGCGCGTGAACGGCAACCTGTACTGGCTACACGTACTCGGCACCGACCAGCTTACGGCCTACTTCCCTCATCTCAAACGTGGTGCCGAGGCTCTGGATGCGTTCGGCTTGTTGACGTTGTTCGCTGGCGTACTCGTGCATGACCACGGGTCAGCCTACCAACGCTACCAATGCTGGCATGCCTTCTGCAATGCCTATCATCTACGTGAGCTGAGCTAACACTAGCGAGGCCCAGGCACAGGACCTCAAGGCGTTACCCACTGGCGACGTCGAGCGCTTGCGGACCCGCTACGACACCATCCTCACCGAAGCCGAAGCCGGCAATCTTCCCCGTCCCTGCCGTCCTGGCACCCGCGGGCGGATCAAACAATCCCCGGCCTACAACTTCATTCGGCGGCTGCGCGAGCACCACAATGAGGTCCTGCGTTTTTCACCGACCTGCGTGTTTCCTTCGACAACAACCAGGCCGAACGCGACCTGCGAATACCCAAACTCAAGCAAAAGTCTCCGGTTGTTTCCGCTCCGAAATCGGTGTGGATGCCTTTGCCATCATCCGCTCCTACCTCCTCAACTCTCCGCAAGCAATCCGACGATCTTTTCAACTTTTGCCCCAAATGAACGCAAATAAGTCGAAAAATATTCGCTGAGGTCTGCGCTCGGCCAGCTCGAGGCACAAAGCCTTCTCGTACACGGACTCCAAAAACCCAGGACCCAAGACTTTACCGACCTCGAATGTACGCCCGATAACACGCCGAGAGGTGGGTTCATCCACGTCGACTTTTCTCGAATACACCGGAGCGTCGCCATTTTTTGCGAAACCCGAAATGGGGTCCGTCTAATTTCGGGTGAAAAAACCAGGCGACGGCCATAGCCTTCGGCGGCCCACGTTCGTCCTGTGTCCGTCCTAGCGCGCACACTTACGCTCCCTCGCTTTCCTGTGCTCCTCCTTTGCGTTCATTGGCGTTTATTTGCGGCTGAATTTTCTCCCCACAGCGCTTACTCGATATTTTCCCGTGGGCACAGCCCAACCTAATGAATCCACGGGTCGGTGTGGAGCACTAGGTCTCAGAGTGAGGCGGCATGATATGGATGGTGCGCAAGCTCTACTAAGATGTCCGATAACCCGGCCTCGACACTCGGATTTCGGATGTCCGGTATCGTTTCAAAAGGGCCGCATTCATTGAGTTTGAGCTATCTCGATGTTGATCTCGATAGAAAAAAGTAATTTCTAAAATAATTAAATTCTAATATTATAAGTGCCCGACGATGTACAAACGCTTTCATTCAGTGCATCGGATTCCACTTCGAATTAGGAGAAACTCCATGAAAAAGCTTGCTACTGTCGCTGCTGTCGCTGCTCTTCTCGGTGCTTCCGCTTCCGCCTCCGCTTGGTGGGGAAATAGCCCCGGCTGGGCCGGAAACGACTGGTTCAACGATATGTTCGGCGATGGTTGGGGTGACTTCAACATGAACATGTCCGGTGGTGGACGGGGTTGGGGTCGCGGCTACAACCGTTATCGTGACTGGTACGGATACGGCTATGGCTATCCCCCCTATGGCCATGGTTGGGGTGGTCCCTGGGGTGGATACGGCCTTCCCTACTATGGCCGCGGTTATCCCACTTACCCGGCCCCAACCGCTCCGGCAGCTCCGGCCCCCGCCGAATCCAAGTAAGGGCTTTACCCCAAGCACGGAATTCCGCACAGGGAGGTGCGACGCAACAAAATCGCGTCTTTCAATACATTCTTACGGGCACCTCGAATTCATTGAGGTGCCCTTGTTTTTTTGTAACTATTCAGGACCTCTTGCCAAGCGGTAAGCTATACACGTAACCTAGGCCCATGCTGGAATAACCTACCCTAACCTATTCTTCGGAAAAGCCTGACGACGAGCTTAAGCGGTTGCGTGAATGGGTTGCAGAGCAGACGACGCTCATTGAGCATCTGCGCGAGCGCATTCGGGAGTTGGAAGCGCGCCGGGCCAAGGATAACCACAACTCCAGCCGGCCGCCATCCTCGGACTCACCGTTCAAGAAGCCGCCGCCACGCTCGCAACGCCAGCCAAGCGGGCGCAAGCCAAGTGGACAACCGGGCCGATGCGGTGTCACCCGCTCCCTGGTCGATCACCCCGACCAGTGCATGATCATCCCGTTAACGGGGACCTGCGCCTGCGGACGTTGCGGCACCGGGATCGCGGCTACAGTGCTCGCGGAGCGACGCCAAGTGGTCGAGGTGGAGATCCAGCGTAAGGTACATCGAGTACCGCATTGTCGGCGGAACCTATGCCTGTGGGCTCGCGCGACGCAGCACGTTTCCTGCAGGGATTGAGGCCCCGGTGCAATACGGACCGGGCGTACTGGCCTTTGCGGTCTACACGACCCAATACCAGTTGTTACCCTACCAGCGCACCGCCGGTGGTGATCAATGAGCTGGCCGGCCTTGGGATTTCACCGGGCACCCTCCAGCGCGCCGTACGGGTGGCCGCCACCCGCCTGGAGGCACCAGCCAACGCGATTCGCCGCGCACTCGCCGCCGCGCCAGTGGCCCATGTGCTACCAATGCTGGCATGCCTTCTGCAATGCCCATCATCTACGTGAGCTAACCGCTAGCGAGGCCCAGGCACAGGACCTCAAGGCATTGCCCACCCAGGACCTCAAGGCATTGCCCACCCAGGACCTCAAGGCATTGCCCACCGGCGACGTCGAGCGCTTGCGGACCCACTACGACACCATCCTCACCGAAGCCGAAGCTGGCCATCCTCCCCATCCCCGCCGTCCTGGCACCCGCGGGCGAGTTAAACAATCCCCGACCTGCAACCTCATTCGGTGACTGCGCGAGCATCGCAACGAGGTCCTGCGCTTCCTCACCGACCGGCGCGTTCCCTTCGACAACAGCCAAGCCGAATGCGACCTGCGAATGCCCAAACTCAAGCAAAAGTCTCCGGTTGTTTCCGCTCCGAAACCGGCGGAGATGCCTTTGCCATCATCCGCTCCTGCCTTTCGACCCGCTGCAAACAGTCCGACGATCTTTTCAACTCGCTCGTCCTGATGTTCCAAGGGCAACCCCCAATGCCCCAATTGGAGTAGCTGGATAGTTACGGTGAAAGAAGGGAGAACTTGGGCGGTCACGGTGGACCTGCAATCGTTCTTTGATGAGATCTCCCATGGGTTCATATTGCGTCTGATTTGCCGCAAGGTGGCGGACGAGCCGTTTGTGGCTCTGCTGGCCAGACTGCTGAAAGCAGGGGTCATCGTAAACGGGGAATTCGAGAAAACGAACAGAGGATGTCCGCAAGGCTCACCGCCGCTCTCCCCGATACTCTCCAATATCGTCTTGAATGAGCTGGACCACAATCTGGAGGAGAGAAGCCTGAGGTACTGCTGGGGGCGGATAACTTCGTGATCGTCGTCAGATCCGAGCGAGCTGCGCATCGGGTGATGAAGGGAACGATAAGGTATCTGGAGGAAGAGCTCGGACTCACGGTGAATCGGGAAAAGAGCCAGGTGGCGCCGATTAAGGAGATTAGCTTGTCTGGGATTTCAGGTCCGGCGAGGAAAGATCCGGGTAAGCACCAAGCACAAAGCCGGTTCAAAGACCGCGTTCGGGAGCTGATACGCAGAAACAACCCGCCTCGATGTACCAAGTGATCCACGGGCTGAACGAATATTTGCGAGGCTGGGTTGGATACTTCGGAATACAGAAGTTCAAATACCTATTCCGCGACCTTGATGCCTGGATTCGTAGTCGGATGAGGTCGATGCAACTGAAGAAATGGAAGCAGCCCCGAAAGTTCCAACGGATCATGATCAAGGCCGGATTCGACCCTCACGAGGCGCACCGCGTATGGGTCGAGATGAACCGCTGGAAGTCGGTGAGGCAACGACCGGTACGGTTTGCGTTGAACCTGAAAACCACCGCTCACCAGCTAGCACGTCTCATCTACGCCCTGCTGACGCAGGACCAAGAATTATGTTGAACGAGGCCTAGAGGAATTCGAGGCTCGCCGCCGGCAATCGGCTACTACGCTCCATCCCGCGTAAGGCCAAGTATCTCGGCCTTACCGTCCATGAGACCACTTGATGTGGATAAATAAATCCAGCTTTAAAACAGAATGTTACGGTATGTTTGATGAGGGCCGTACCCATCAAAATTCCGGCCGCCGAAAAGCTCCTCTCCCTGCGAACCTAAGGTTTGGCAGAAAGCCTGCCACTACAAATCAAATGTCACCAAAAATTTCAGGGATCTCGATGATCCGCCCTACCGGTCGCTACTTCTTTTCCGGGTCCTCGAACTGATTGATGCGGACCTCGCCGTCGGGGAAATAGGCGCGGATTTCCAATCTTCCACCCATGGCGGTGATAAACCGGCGCAGAGTCGAGATATACATATCGGCCTTCTTCTCCATTTTTGCTACGGCCGGTTGTTTGACCTGGAGCGCAGCGGCAAGCTGTTTTTGCGAGAGAGAACGGACTTGCCGGAGTCCCGCCAGAGATGACTCCGCCTTCATTGCCTTGGCCTCTTCATGGGCGTGGGCTTGAGCCTCCGTGTTCATCGCCCGGTGCGGGTCGTGAAGCGGCTTAGCTATCATTTTTGCCCCCCTTCCTCCTCCGAGATTCGGATGTGTTTGTCGTAGAGTCCGTTCGCGACGGAATCGTTTTCTTCATACCAGTGTTCTTTGTCGGTCATGTCGCCGTTGATCGGGATGGTCTGGTCCTATTTTCCCGGACGCGAAGTCGGGGACAAAACGATAAGGGCGCCTTGAGAATTCAAGGCATCCGTACGGGGCAGGGATGCCCCGCCGGCTTTAGGCACGCATGTGTTCGAGAGCCGGGACCGGAGCGTCACCATTTTTTGCGAAGCCTGAAATGGGGTCCGTCCGATTTCGGGTGCAAAAAATCAGGCGATGGCCATGGCCTTCGGCGGCCCACGTTCGTCCTGCGTCCGTCCCGGCGCGCGCTCCGCGCGGCACCAGGATTCCCGCAAGGACTTGACGCCGTGTCGCATGGCCTTGCATTTCGTCTCCGCCGGCGCTCACGCACCGCACTCCGATGAAACGCTCGGCCCTACGGCTGGGGGGCGTCGCACTCCGCTCGTCGCTTACGCTCCCTCGCTTTCCTGTGCTCCTCCCAGGAAGCTGTCTGATTGTGCCGATCCGTGTCCGACCAATAGTAGCGACACACTTCCCATTCCATATCAGGAATATAATCAGGTTAGAATATCTCTCAAGATGAGCCGCACGGGTATGTCGATGGCACCTTTTGAAAACCGGGAGCGAAACGAAATCCGCGTTTTCGTATCAAGGCTTGAAAGATTCCAAGGACGGAATTTTCCAAGGTCCCTGCTAAGATCCGAAGCTATTCATACCCGTTCGCCCCGCCCGGTCGGGAGTCCGGTTGCCGATGGGGCAACGGATGTGAAAACGATGGGAATCGTGCACTAGTGTTCCAACGGTTATCTGAATAAATTCAGTTGGTTATCGTGGTCGCTCTCGTCTGGATTGTATGCCGATCCGATAATTATTTGATCTCATTTAATTTATTTGAATATTGATGAGGCTCAGAATCGGTAGAATTGTATAGAAACTGACATTGATTTTCAGCCGCTTCTTGATAATGGCCACGAGCCCATAGACGGAAACGGCGATCTCGAGAAGACGAATAGACCTGTGGACATGCGTCGTTGTTCTCAGCCCGCAATTTCGCGGGAGAAACTGGCATCTTAGCGTACCGCAGCTCAAGTCAGTAATCAGCATAATTCCAAATATTTCTTTTTTAATAAATGGGTTATCCTGAATTATCGGTCATGACGTTGGGATACTAGTGGGAATCGTGAAAAATTCCAGGGATGGAATTTTCCACGGTCTCCCCATTTTACGAGAAGTCGCCTTGATCGACCCGGACGGATTCAGACCCAACGTCGGTATCATACTGACCAATCCCGAGCGCCAGCTGTTTTGGGGCGGCGCGCAGGTCAGAATGCGTGGCAGTTTCCCCAGGGTGGAATCAAATCGAAGGAGCCCCTACCCAGGCGATGTTACGCGAGCTACAGGGAGAGGTCGGCCTGTATCCCCACCATGTGACCCCGCTCGGAAGCACCAAACGCTGGTTACGCTATCGCCTCCCCGAGCGTTTTATCTGCTACCACTGCGCTCTCCTCTGCATCGGTCAGAAGCAGGTATGGTTCATGCTCAGGGTGGACTGCGGCAAGAATATCTTTTGCCTGGACACGGGCAACAAGCCCGAGTTCGATACTTGGTGCTGGGTGCGATATTGGCAACCCCTATGCGAGGTCATCTACTTTAAACGCCAAGTCTACCGGCAAGCACTCAAAGAGCTGGCCCCCTTGCTCTATCCGGAAGGCCCGCCGGTGCGTCGAGCGCCGAGCTCCGAGCACTGGGCCATGCCGCAACGCAAGCGGGGATCGAGGGTATCTTGAAATATTCGAGGTCCCCTGCAGGCAGCCGCAGCCGGCCGAGTTGGTGCAACCCCCCCCGGATGAGAGGCAAAGATGCAGGAACGGCAGGCTCTATTGACGGCTTGGGTCAAACGCATCTTGGGAGGGAAGTGCCGGTCGGAGCCGGTCGCGAGCGATGCCGGCGACCGCCGCTATTGGCGGGTTCATCAGGACACCCTGAGCTATATCCTCATGGACGCCCCCCCGGTGGTGGCGGATATCGAGCGCTTCGTGCGCATCGCCGAACAGCTACGACTATTGGGCTTGAACACCCCTCGGGTCCATGCTCAGGAGCCCGACCAAGGTCTCTTGCTCCTGGACGATCTGGGGACACGCCACTATCTCGATGCCCTGAGCCGAGGGACCGTGGACCGACTCTACGGGGACGCCTTAGCGGCCCTGGCAGTTATCCAAGCCTGCGTACCCACCGCCGGACTGCCCCGCTACGACGGACCTTTTCTGCGCCGGGAGCTGGCCCTGTTCCGCGATTGGTTGCTGATCCGCCAGCTGGGATGGAAGCTCACGGATGCGGAGCGGGTCATGCTGGAGTCGGCCTTCGACCTCCTGGTGGAGCAGGTCTTAGCGCAACCCCAGGTCTGCGTGCATCGGGATTTCCACTCGCGGAACCTGATGGTCACGGCCCCGCCGTCGCCGGGAATCCTGGACTTTCAAGACGCGGTGCTGGGGCCCGTAACCTATGATCCGGTCTCTCTGCTGCGAGACTGCTATATCGCTTGGCCGCGGGAGCGCGTGGAAGACTGGGCAGGGGGGTACGCGATGTTGGCCGTGCAATCCGGGATCCTACGTCCGGAGGAAGAGGCCCGGTTCATGACTTGGTTCGACCTCATGGGGGTCCAGCGTCACCTCAAAGCCAGTGGCATCTTTGCGCGCCTGAACATCCGGGACGGCAAACCCAGCTACTTGGCGGACATACCCCGGACCTTGGGCTATGTGCTCGAGGTCGCCCCGGCCTATCCCCGGCTGACGGAGCTGGCGGACCTGATCAGCGACCGCGTCCTTCCCGCATTGCCAATCACCGAATCCCTCGGCACATCCGTGACATAAGGGCGCCTTGAAAAATTCAAGGTGACCGGGTGAAGCCAGGGTATCCTGCCGGCCTTCGAGCACGTAAGTACATGAAGATCCGGAGCAGAGCGAAATGCTTTGGGTGCGGCTCTCATCAAATATATCGTACATGCTGTTTTTCGGTTGGATTTATTTGTCCACGTCAAGTGGCCTCACGGACTGTAAGGCCGAGATACTTAGCCTTACGCGGGATGGAGCGTAATAGCCGATCACCGGCGGTGAGCCCCGAATTCCTCCAGGCCTCGGAGGAGCACAGGAAAGCGAGGGAGCGTAAGCGACGAGCGGAGTACGCGTCGGGACGGACGCAGGACGAACGTGGGCCGCCGAAGGCCATGGCCGTCGCCTGATTTTTTGCACCCGAAATCGGACGGACCCCATTGCGGGTTTCGCGAAAAATGGCGACGCTCCGACCCAGGGCCTCCCCTAATGCCCCGATTTGAGTAGCTGAATAGTTACTTCGAATCCACGGGGCGGCGTGGATTGCTGGGTCTCAGAGCGAAGCGGCGTGATAGGGACGGTGTGCAAGCTCCACAAAGTATCCGAAAAACCGGCCTCGACTCTCGGATTTTCAACGCTCGGGATCGTTCCAAAAGAGCCGCACTTCCAAGTCTTTATTAAAGTATCAGCCGGATAGAGGCTATCCAATAAGGCAGCCTCTCAGCGAACCTGGGCGAGTAAACGCCGCATCATCCCCTGCGCCTGCCCTAGGTAGCCGGTGCCGAACAGGTTCAAGTGATTGAGGATGTGGTAAAGATTATAGAGGTCCTTGCGCGTCCGGTATCCCGGATCCAGGGCCCAGGCCTCGTTATACACGGCGTAGAAATCCCCACCGAAGCCACCGAAGAGCTCGGTCATGGCGACATCCGCCTCGCGATCCCCATAGTAGACGGCCGGATCGAAGATCACCGGGAGGCCACTGTTATCGAAGCCCATATTGCCCCCCCATAGATCGCCATGAAGCAAGGAAGGAGCAGGGGCATGATCGATCAGGGCAGGCAGCGCGGCAAGCAGTCGTTCGCCCGCATCCCGGAGTTGACGGCCGTAACCCTTGCGGACCGCCAAGTCGAGCTGGAATCCTAGCCGGTGGCGGCCCCAGAAGGTCACCCAATCCGGCTCGGGACAATTCGGTTGAGGCGTGGAGCCAATGGTATTATCGCGATCCCAGCCAAAATCGGCGCGGGAGCTGAGGTGCATCGCGGCCAACCGACGTCCCGCCTCGGCGGTACCATTAGCAGCGTGCCCACCGAACTCGATATGCTCCATGACAATATAGGACCGTCCACCGGTGGTGCCTGTGCAGAGTGGGCGCGGGGCTCGAATAGTACCTGTGCCCGCGATCTCCGATAGCCCTGCGGCCTCGGCCTCGAACATGGCGTACCGATCCGAGCCGTTGAGCTTCACGAAATAGCGCTGTGCGCCATCGCCCAAGCTATAGGCCTCGTTGATACAGCCTCCACCGACCGCACTCGGGGTATCAGGATCGAAACCTTGTCCGGTGGCATCGCTTATCGCCGCGGCAATTGCCTGCCAATCGTTCATAATAAATCACTCCGTCTCGGGTCGGTATAAATCACTCCGTCTCGGGTTGGTGCCCCTACTCCGCCTCCGGTCGGCTGATGCATAAGGGTACCTTGAAAAATCCGGTCGGCTTCGCGTCTTGAAAAATTCCCAAGATGGAATTGTCCAAGGTATCCATGCATGACGCTTCCTGGTCCGATCCGGGGATCGAGGAAACCGCACGCGATGGCGAGAAACCGTCGTAGCCATGTGTAGGTGATACCAACAATTCACAACATCCCCAACCTGTCAAGCCGACATGAAAATGCTAAGCTCCCACCTTGACATGAGATCTTCAAATATTCATATCCTATTGTTTTAATTTGTAAATATATTTCCAGTAAAATCCTGAACAAATCAATGCAAGCTCAGTATTCATGGCCTATGAACGTACATTTCAGGAGGATTTCCACAAAGTTATCCACAAACTTTGTGCACAGATGGAATTTACCCCGAACGGATAAGGAGTTGACAGCATCAGGAGGGTACCTCAAAAATTCGAGGTGCCCGAGCCGAACAGAAATGCCCGACTAGTTTTTCGGACACCTTAGTGAAGCTTGCGCATCGTCTCCCTATCAGGCCAACTCGTTCTCTGAGACCTAGCGATCCACGCCCCCCCCGTGGAATCGAAAAGCTCCGTGGCTAGGTTTGGCGCACCTGTGGGGATTGGTAGGGGGCAGGCTGCGCCCACCGAAAGGAATTAGTAGTTACGGGCTTGACGTCTGGCAGAATCTGGGATAGGCTTTCAATCTAAGGAGGATAAGCTGGTGAATTTATTTCAAATCTTCACACTATTCCCAGATCATGAGGCGTGCATTGAGCA